>Ga0207761_1000015_pt1 | contig 41141 bp, 31 predicted proteins | sample LuqExpMetageno34_FD_187792 | JGI IMG/M metagenome (GOLD analysis project Ga0207761, IMG submission 187792) | Tropical forest soil microbial communities from Luquillo Experimental Forest, Puerto Rico - Sample 34 (SPAdes) | ecosystem: Environmental > Terrestrial > Soil > Tropical forest ... | reverse complement strand
GGGCGCCGCGGTTTCGTTCTCACGCTGGCGACGCGCGAGCAGCACATTCGGCGCGAGAAGGCGACCTCGAACATCTGCACGAACCAGGCGCTGTGCGCGTTAGCCGCCACCATCCATCTCACGCTGCTGGGCAAAGAAGGGATCCGGGAAATGGCAGACCAGAACGTGGCGAAAGCACGTTTTGCGCTTGGCACGTTGGAGAAAATTCCAGGCGTGAAGAGGGCGTTCTCCGCGCCTTTTTTCAACGAATTTACTGTCGAGCTTCCGCGATCCGTAAAAATGGTGAACGCCGAGTTGCGGAAATCGAAGATTGTCGGGCCGTACGTGCTGGGCTCCGCTTATCCGGAGCTTACGAAGCACGCGTTGGTCTGCGTAACCGAAACAACCACGCGTCCGCAAATCGAGAATTTTGCCGCGGCCGTTCGCGCGGCTTTGGAAAAGCCGCTTTAGTCATGAACGCCAAGATCAAAAAGGCCACGCGCCACACCAATCAGAACGAAGGACTGATCTTCGAGAAATCGTCGCCTGGCAAGCGGGCGTTCGATCTCGCCCCTCTGGATGTGCCAAACGCCGACACCAGCAAAGAGCTTGGCGAGTTTTATCGGCGCGACGGCGTGGAGGATTTTCCGGAAGTCAGCGAAATTGAGGTCATCCGCCACTTCACCCGTCTTTCCACCTGGAATTACGCCATCGACCTGGGCATGTACCCGCTGGGTTCCTGCACCATGAAGTACAACCCGCGCGTGAATGAGCATGTGGCGCGGCTCGCGGGAATTGCCACCGAGCATCCGTATCAACCACAGGATCTGTCACAGGGCTGCCTGAAAATTCTGTCGCTGTTGGAAAAATGCCTGCTCGAAATCACCGGCATGGATGTCATCACTCTGCAACCGGCCGCTGGCGCGCAGGGCGAACTGACTGGCCTGCTGCTGATTCGCGCATACCACCAGAAGAATGGTAATCCGCGGAAAAAGGTGTTGATTCCCGACTCCGCGCACGGCACCAATCCGGCTACGGTAGTCATCGCCGGCTATGAGGTCGAGAACATCAAGTCCAACGCCGACGGTCAGGTAGACCTGGCGACCTTGCGCGAGAAGGTAACCGAAGACGTCGCCGCGCTGATGTTGACGAACCCCTCTACGCTGGGCATTTTCGAGCAGCAAGTTCCCGAGATTGCCGGAGTTTTGCACGCCAAGGGTGCGCTGCTTTATATGGATGGCGCCAACATGAACGCGCTCGCCGGCATCACACGTCCCGGCGACCTCGGCGTCGACGTGATGCATTTGAATCTGCACAAGACCTTCTCGACGCCGCACGGGGGCGGGGGACCAGGGGCAGGCCCGGTGGCGATGAAGAAGATTCTCGAGCCTTTTCTGCCTGTGCCCGTGCTGATCGAGAAAGTTGACGGGAAGTTTGCCCTCGATTTCAACCGCAAAGAAACCATCGGCAAAGTCAAAGCGTTTGGCGGTAATTTTGGCGTTCTGGTGCGCGCCCTCGCCTACATTCTCGCTTACGGACCCGGCGTCAGGGAGGCCACGGAAGACGCCGTCACCAACGCGAACTACATCCGAAAAAAACTCGAGGGCATTTACGATCTCCCCTACACACGGCCCTCCATGCATGAAGTTGTCTTCAGCGACGCGATCCAAAAGCGCCACGGCGTGAACACCATGGACATCGCCAAGCGCCTCATCGACTACGGGTTCCACCCCTACACAACAGCGTTCCCGTTGATTGTTCCCGGAGCGCTGATGATTGAGCCCACGGAGTCGGAAAGCAAGGAAGAGTGCGACTTTTTTGTCGATGCGATGAAAGCCATAGCGGAAGAGGCCGAGAAAACTCCCGAAGTAGTGAAGACAGCTCCACACACCACGCGGATTCGGCGGCTCGACGAGGTCGCGGCTGCGCGTAAACCGGTGCTGCGGTGGCGGCCCGAGCAGAAGAAGAGCGGCGCGGCGGGCTGATCATCTAAGGTTAAGGCGGTGTGATCGCCAGCCGCCTTTTTCCTTTCATCAAACTGCACCAGAACCGGGCACTTTGCCCGTCTCCACCTGCTAGACTGGTATTAGACATACAGGTCTGCAATAGAATGAACGCCGCACTCGATGCCTGGTTGCCAAAATCCGTAATTCTCCTTCGCGAATATAATTTCGAAAAATTCGTTCACGACCTCATAGCCGGAATGACCGTCGGTCTGGTGGCGCTTCCGCTGGCTATGGCTTTCGCGATCGCTTCAGGAGTCCCTCCTCAGGCCGGAATCTACTGCGCGATCGTTACCGGTTTCCTGATTTCCGTATTGGGCGGCTCCAAGACACAGATCGGCGGTCCTACTGGCGCATTCGTCGTCGTGGTGCTTGGGATCATCTCGCGTTACGGCCTGGACGGGCTGTTCACCTGCACGATGCTGGCTGGAGTTTTGCTCGTGCTGATGGGAATCACTGGCCTCGGCGCCATGGTGAAGTACTTCCCACGGCCGGTGGTGGTCGGTTTCACCAATGGCATCGCCATTCTGATCGCCAGCACGCAAATTCGCGACTTCTTCGGGCTGCGTATGGACCACGTCCCTGGAGATTTCTTCCATCGCATGGAGGCGGTTGCACAGAACTTTCACACGGTAAATTGGACGGCAAGCGCGCTCGCCTTGAGTTGTCTGGCTGTAATGGTGATCTGCGTGCGTTTCTTCAAACGGGTGCCCGGTGCGATTGTGGTCTGTTTTGGCGCGACCGCGGTGGTCACAGCATTTAATTTGCCCGTCGAGACCATTGGATCACGATTCGGAGGCATACCGAGTGGCCTGCCGCACGTCGTTATTCCGCAGCTTCAGCCCGGGTTGTTGCTGCATCTGCTCTCGCCGGCAGTGACCGTGGCCATGCTGGGCGCCATTGAGTCGCTATTCTCGGCAGTCGTTTCCGACAAAATGAGCGGCGACAAACACAATCCTAATGTCGAGTTGGTGGCGCAAGGAGTTGCGAATATTTTTTCGCCGATGTTTGGCGGTTTACCCGCCACTGGCGCGATCGCAAGAACTGCTACGAATGTGCGTTCCGGAGCCCGAACGCCGGTTGCGGGCATGATTCACGCTTTCACCTTGCTGGCCGTCATTCTATTTGCCGCCCCACTGGTGAAGAACGTGCCGCTCGCCGCCCTGGCAAGCATTCTGATCATGGTCGCTTACAACATGGGCGACTGGGCCGAAATCCCGGAAATCCTGAAGCTCACTAAGGCTGACATCGCGGTGTGGCTGCTGACGGTCAGCTTGACGGTCTTTGCCGACCTCACAATCGCCGTGGAAGTTGGCATGATTCTTGCGGCCTTCACCTTCATTCGAAAGATCTCTCTAACCACGACGGTTTCGAAGGTCACGGACGAATACATCGAAGACGGCCGCGCCCACATTCTTCAGGACAAAGACATCCCGGATTACGTCGCCGTCTTTCGCATTCATGGGCCGTTTCTGTTCGGTGTTACGGACAAAATCGCGACCGTCACCGAAAATATCACTTCCCTGGCTCCTATCGTGGTTCTCCGCCTGAGAAACATGACGGCCATCGACGCCACCGGAATCGCGGCTCTCGAAGAGTTGGCCGATATTCTTGGCAAAAGCGGCCGTTCCATGATCGTCTGCGGCGCCCGTCCCCAGCCCGAAGTCCTGATGCGCGAAGCCGGTTTCGACCGCCACATCGGCGGCGAGAACATCTGCCTCAATATCGACGAGGCGCTGAAACGCGCTTCGGAAATCCAAAAAGAAAAGCTGATCCTTACCGCCGCTCGAAGTGATCGCTGAACGCTCCAAGCGATCCGGCGCCAACCTGAAAGAATTTTCAGTTTTCACGAAGCTTCGTGAAAATTTACAACGGAAGGCACTTTCATCCTGCAGCGATACCCCAGTCACAGAACCGTAACACGGCAAACGTAGCCTCCTTGGGGGAATTTCCTCGTCCCCGCGCAATTCCCATGTTCTACGACCTGGAACCGAAAATCCTAAGGAGAATTCTATGAAGAAGTTTTTGGCGATCGCGCTTTCGCTTGGCCTCGCGGCCTCGACAGTGCCCTCCTCCGTAAGTGCCAGCCCTGGCGGAGGCAGCAGTCATAAGGTTAAGCATGTGTTGTTGATCAGCATCGACGGCATGCACGCGGTTGACTACGTAAACTGCGTGACTGCGAACACTTGTCCTACTCTGGCCGCTCTCGGCAGGACCGGAGTGAACTACACGCGCACGACCACATCGAGGCCATCCGATTCCTTCCCCGGCCTCATGGCGCTTGTAACCGGTGGGAGCCCCCGAACGGTAGGCGCGTATTACGACGTGGCCTACGACCGTGTCCTGGCGCCACCGCTGGTAACGACGGGCAATGGGTTGCCGGGCACGAGTGACCCGGCAAACAGCCCTGCGTTAGCTCCCTGTGTCCCAAATCAGATTTACGGAACTCAGACCGAATACGAAGAGGGCGACGAATACAACCAACTGCTGCTCAACGGTGGGAATCCCCAAGCCCAGAACGTCGCCGACGGCGGTTATCCAGCGGTCGATCCCGACCGGCTGGTGCGCGATCCGTTTAACAACTGCAAGCCCGTTTATCCTTGGAATTTCGTTCGCACGAACACCATTTATGGAGTAATTCACGCCGCAGGCGGGTACACCGCATGGTCCGACAAGCACGCAGTGTACGCGCTTGTTTCGGGCCCGACTGGAACCGACAAGCCCAGCAACGTGGATGATTACTATTCTCCGGAAGTCAATTCCAACCAGATCCCCTTGCCCGGCATAATCACGGCGGGCACGAACTTTGACTGTGGAACCATCGTAGCGAGCGGAAACGCCACGACTCCGGGAAACGATTGGACCACCGGTTTCGATTCCATCAAGTGCTATGACCAGCTGAAAGTCAACGCGATTGTGAACGAGATCAACGGCAAGAATCACCTGGGTACGAGCAAGGCTCCAGTTCCGGTCATCCTCGGCATGAACTTCCAGGCGGTCAGCGTCGGCCAGAAGCTGGTTAGCCCCGCAGCCCTACCCCCAGATCGAAACGACAGCAATTCCGGCGGTTATGAGGACGCCCAAGGCACGCCCAGGCCCCTCATGGCGAAGGAAATCGAATTCGTGGATGCGGCGATCGGACAGATGGTCGCGGCGCTCAAACACAATGGTCTTCTGGACTCCACAGCCATCATCGTGACGGCCAAGCATGGACAATCGCCAATTGACCCGAATCGCTTCTTCCCGATTCCCGGGAAAACCAGCAACGGCAACTCCCCGGGCGGTGTCATCTCTAACCTTCTCCCGGCGATCTACAACAACACAAATAACGGTCTAGGCCTGGCGGAAGACGACATTTCTCAGCTCTGGCTCACGGATCCGTCGCAGACCGCCAACGCAGTTAACATGCTGGAAGCCAACGGAGTCGCGCCGCCAGGGGTAGGGCTCGGGCAGATCTACTATGGCGCTTCACTGAGCGCGATTTTTGACGTGCCCGGCGTGCCCGAACATCCAGGCCCGTGCTGCAAGCTCCGCGAAGGTGGCGACCCGCGGACACCGGACATCGTCGTCATTCCTAACGTCGGCGTCGTGTATACCGGTGGCGACAAAAAGCAGTCCGAGCATGGCGGTTACGCCTGGGACGACACCAATGTGATGCTTCTGGTCTCTGCACCCGGCCTGGAACACCGCACCCTACACAGCTTCGTGGAAACCGCTCAGGTGGCTCCCTCGATTCTGAGCCTGCTTGGCCTGGATCCAGACGCGCTCGACGCCGTCCGGCAGGAAGGCACTCCAGTTCTCCCCGGCTTGGGTCTGGATTAATCAAGCTTCGCGCGAACAAATCGCAAAACAAAATGGGCACCGGATAGTATCCCGGTGCCCTGTTGTTTGGGGCCAGCTGAGCCGAGCGTGCTCATTGGCAAAGAGCGCCTTTTTCGCAGCCCACAATTTTTACTATTTTTTGCCGGTCAGGGGAGGCAGGTAGGACGAACGATCCGGAAAAAATATGCGAAGCAGGAGAAAAATCACGAAAGCCTGACTCACAATATTCAACAGGAGGAACAGAACTACTTCAGAGATGAGGTTGTCCGCATACTTCCAAGGAAATCAATTCGAGGAATCTCTGGAAGAAGGTCTCCATCAAGCGAGCGCCAGCATACGTCAGATAGGGAACCGGCCCGTTGATACCGCCAGGTCGCAACACGATCGCGACCAGAGTAATGAAAATTCCGCCAAGGATTGACCACCAGGTGAGCTTCCGACGCATGTGGCTCACAATAATCGGCTGGGAGTTCAGGCCGGTCAAGTCCCGGAAAAGCCTGGTTGCGGGAGATCTACCGGAGGGTCAGGTGTGATCACCGCCGCAAAGCCTGAGCCACCCGATCTCTTTGGCGCGGAAGGTTCGAACTGATTAGGTTCGTTCACGTGGACTGGGAAGCAAAAAAAGCTCCGCCCGAGGCAGTTGTGTTTTTCTTTGACTTTCTCTTTTATAGAACTTGTCAGGAACTGGCGTTTCGGGTGTGCGATCATCACGGATTTGCTGAATAAGCGCTTCGATGAAGTATTCGACCCAGCTGCGCAGCGTACCTTTGCCGATTTCCATCCCGTGCCAGAACTGCGGCATCGGGGAGAGGAATTTAAAGGCAACAAAACTGCCCGCAGGCTGCGCCGCAACGGATACGACGACGCACTCTTGCGTCTGATCGTTTGCTTGGTTCGTTACCATGATTCGCTGGCCGGGTCGGAGACTACTGGCCATCAAGATCAATCCGCCAGTTCCATTGATGGAGATTGTAAAGGCCTCCTCGTAAAATGGATCGCCGCCTAGCAGAGAGCCGCAGATGAACAAAGGGATATGAGCTTCAATCCGGCTCGTCGCGCGGAGATCGCTGTGCTCGGCAGTGGATGTTTCGGTCATATTGGTGTCCTTGCCTTGGGGCGCAATAACTCGACACAATTTACGCCCGGCGTGCAAAGCGAATCTACTGGTCGAGGATACAAGTCGCGCCTGGCCGTTTGACCAGTTGAAGTCCCTCGAACGCTGAAAGACTATTCCTGTGGCTCCCAGCCATTCCCAGCCATTCCAGGGGTGACTTGCAACGGCCCCTATCCATGTGGATAGGGGACCAGGAGGGTCCAGTGTCATCAAATCAGGTCGCACACGCTCCCATACGGCGCAGCTCGCGCATTTCCAAAGCCATAGTGCTGGCAGTGCAGAGCATCGATGCCTCCCGTGCACCGCATCGGGAGGAAGTTACGACAGGCTCGATTAGTTGTCACGGTTGCACCTACAGAGTGAGACATGAGCCGCGTCCTGGCGAAATCGTGGTCCTGGATGCGGGATCGGGCTCGACGGGCCACTCTGGATTCCCCAGTCGGGCACGGGTGAAATGGGTACAGAAGATAAACACCGTCAACGATCCAACGGCGTACAACGTCGGCGTGGAGCTGGAAATCGCGGGTAATATCTGGGGGATTTCGCCGCCGCCAGCAGATTGGTTTCCCCGGCAATCGGTCAATCTAGCAGAGCCGACGAGTCATGGACGAGAATTGCGGCTTGTAGCGCGGACCGAACCGCAACGGGCTCTGGCCCGGACCGAAGCTGCTACCCCGGTTCCCGTCTTGAAGAACAATGAGGCGGCCGCGGTACTGTCACCTTGGTTTGCGAACCTGATGAACAACTTAAGCAATCAGGTGCAAATAGCGGTCTCTGAAATTGCCGCAATGACGTTAGCCAATGAAAGGAAGCGTCTGTTGGACGAATTTCGTTTTCAGATTCAGAACGAGGCGACTGGGACAATTGAGCATGTGATCGCGACCTCGAGGGATGAATTGGCCCGGCGCGCGCTGAAAGTACTGGACGAGGGAGCACAGGCCATAATCAAAAACAGCCAGGGGATCGTAGCTGGAGCTATCGAGCGACACGTTGAAAATGCCCGGCAGAACATGATGACGCAGAAGAACGAACTCAACCAGTACCTCGACACTATGGCGACTGGCACGGTTGAGCGGGTGCAACGCAACCTCGAAGCCTCACGCACCAAAGCAACGGAGCGGTTCGTATCGCGGCTGCGAGAGCAGGTTGCGCCTGTGATGGAAGAAGCGAGAGCGGACTTTCAGAAACTGGTGGCATCTCAGGCCGTTTTCAAGGAAGAATCGCGGACCATTTACAGGCAAGTGACGGACCAATTGGAAAGTGACGCAAACGCCCGATTGCTGCAGACTCACCGCCAGTTGGAGACAAACTCCACTTCCGTTGTGAACGAATGCAATGAAAAGATGCTTGACCTTTCGCAAGCGTTCGAGAAGCTTGCGCGAGATAGCGCACAGAACATGATCGCGTCGGCTACGAACGAAGGCAATAAGAACCTAGAAGAAAGAGCTGCCGAGATTTCCGGCCATTTCGCGGATCAGCTGGAAGGCCATGTTCGTAGTTATCTCGAATTTATTGGGGAATCGATTAAGGAGTTCCCAAAGAAACCTCCGGCCGCCTAAGTCCGTTTAGACTGCTGGGACTTGCGAATACAACACAAGTACGCAAGTGAGCTGCGGCAACTTCTGGCATTCGGAGCAGTTCGCACCGGAACCGCGCCGATCCGTGGGCAAGTGATGAACATGCGACCGGCTCCTTGAGAGCGCCGGCAACTGCTATTTGAAGCGGACGCTGTCCAGGATTGCGTTGAATGCCGGGCTGAAGTGATTAAATTCCTTCTCCGGTGCGACGCACACGAAGTAAACCAGGGCGTCGCCGCGAAGCGTGGTTACGAGCATATCCGTTTCCATCCCTTCGCCGGGAGAATCGTTCCTCAGGTACGTGGTCATGGCTTGCTGCTCGTTCAACATGCCCAGCGCCGGAGGCTCCGTGACCTGCATATTCGCGTTTTCCTGCTGCAGAGAATCGATCAGCTTTTGTGTCGATTCCTTCAGCGCTTCCTGGCTGCCGCTGCGGCCAGAGGCTTTCACGGCGGCGATCATCAGGCCATAGGCCAAAGAGGGCTGGCCGTTCCCCGGATCAACGACGCCGCCTTCCGGCGCCAGCGTGACTTCCTTGCCGTCGCCATACTTCTTCCAGTTGTCGGGATATTGCAGCTTGGCAATTCCAATATCGAGCCCGGCAAGGTTCGTGGACGCTGCGGCGACTCGAACCGTGCCTGCTTTCGGGAAGCTGGCAGGCGCCGGCGCGGGTGCTGTGCCTGGCTTCGCTTTCGCCGCCACTGGCAGGGCGGCTACTTCCTTCTTAATCGCCTGGAACTCAGCAGAATCCCGCTGAGCACCTTCGGGAACTCCTCCCAGCTTTTGCACTTCTTCGTCAACCCGCTCGATGCGATGATCCGGGTTCGGGTGATCGGAGAAAAACTCCGGCGGCGCCTGGCTGTTTCCCAACTTCTCAAAGAATGCCGCCATCGCGCGGGGGTCGTAGCCGGAGTCGTACAAAACCTGCGTGCCCATCACGTCCGCTTGCGTCTCGGCGCCTCGCGAATACTTCAGTAACACGCTGCCCGCGGCGAATTGGCCTAGTCCGGAAGCTGCAGCACCCACGGTGCCGCCCAGAATGCCTCCCGCGATTCCGGCGATACCGCTGCCGATTTGGGCGTATTGCGCTTTCGTCGCCTGATTCGTACCGTGGCGCAACGCGACGTGAGAAAGCTCGTGGGCCATTACGCCTGCCAGCTCGGCCTCGTAGTCGGCAGCTTCGATGGCACCGCGATTTACGAATACAAAGCCGCCTGGCAGCGCAAACGCGTTGATGGCCTTGTCGTTCACGCAGTGGAACTCCCAGGGATACTCGTTGCCAAATGTGTTGAGGTGCTGAATCAGGCGGTGACCGAGTTTGGTCAGATACGCGTCGACCTTTGGATCGTTGCAAAGCGGCGATTGTTTCTCGGCCTCGGCTGCGTATTTCTGTCCCATCTGAATATCTTGCTGTGGACTGAAAGCATTCATGCCCGGCTTCAGCTTTGTGCGATCAGCACGCGCGCCCGGGCCGATCAGTAAACCGGCAAAGAGAAAAAAAGCGCACCGTAAGTGCGTGCGGGACTTCATGGGAATCCTCCGTGGAGCACGTGCCGTGGGCAGAAGCCGGCAAATCTGATTATATGGCAGATACCTTCGTCGTTGTGACGGCTGGCGATTAGGCCGTGGTGACGGTACTTGCCCGTACATCAACATTATAGTATCTAGCCAACTGACAAACCTTTCCGCCGGGTTGCAGCATTTTTCTCAGTGTGTTGAGGTTTCCCAATACCTGGGGAGCGATTATGAGGAAACTATTGTTCATCGTGGCAGTCGCATTCGCGCTTTTGACGCTCGCTTCATATAGTGCAGCCCAGCAACCCAAGCCGGGATGCACCGCATCGTGTGATTGCAAATTCACACATTCATGTGGTTGCACCCCAAAACAAGAAAATTCAGAGTTGCAGTTGTACATCTGCGGGTTGTGAGGTCGACTGCTGCGCGACCTACAGCGACGGAGGCAGCAGCTGCGGCAGCGGCGATTGTGATCAGAATCCGAACATCGTCAGCGCATTCCAGCCAGTAGCATGGAGACTTTGTCAGCCAACGGACAAAACAATGACCGCGTTGTTTGCCGGGCCGCGTCGTGCAGCGAGTCCAAGCGACCTTGTCGTGACAACAACCACTCCCGGCGTTCCTTTCGAGATTAGAAATCTCACGCACAACATCCTGGCCGGTGGGCTAGGGGACGTAGACTACACCGTACATAATGTCGGAAACATTCCTGCGGTCGCCGTAGTTGTGATCCTGGAAGTGATGGATGGAGAGACAACGGGTCGTTCTGTGCGCTGGATCGACACGTGGCTGTCATCAAATGGCGGAATACGACCGAACGAAGACTATGGGGGCGGCGGTCCCAAGGACAGCATCGAGTCAAATTCGAAGCATTTCGATGGGGCACGAATTAGGGTGGCGACTGCTCTGCTCGCCGATGGCAGCGTCGTGGGCGACAACCCAGAAAAATTTCGTAAGTTCCTTAGTCATCAGCATGAGCTCATAAAGGCGGAATACCGTCGACTGCAGCCGATATGGGGTTCAGCTGATCCAGCCGCCTTTAGTGCCGCGCTTTCGGAGAGACCGAAGAACATCGCGATCCGATCGGCGCATGATCGGCTCTCTCAAATCCTGAAAGATGGAAACTCCGAAGACCTTCGGTCGGAATTTGCCCGCGTCTTGGCTCTGCAACCTTAGCCTTACTGACACCAGAGGGACGAAAAAGAGAAAGCCCGGACGACGTTCCGTCCGGGCCTTCCGGGGGTGGAGGAGTGAATGGAAGATCAGCGCGCAAGTCGGGGCGCGGGTTCCGGAGGCACCTGTACTCCCGGAGCCTCGACCGGGCGTCCGCCACGGGCCGAGGCAGGCTTCCCACCGATAGCGGGCTCAGCCCGTCGCACCGGGATCGCCATGTTCTCGCCTTCTCGCACAAAACTCAGTTTGTCATCGCCCTTCGGCCAATCAATACACACCAGATCACCGCTGTGCACCTGATCGGTGGCCAACAAATTCGCCATCGGATAAACCACGTGCCGCTCAATGGCGCGCTTCAGGTGGCGTGCACCGTAACGTTGATCGGTTCCCTCTTGCAGAAGGAAGTCGCGCCCCGCTTCGGTCACACGGAAAAGGAATTGTCCCTTGGCGGTTTCGAGCACCCGCTGCTGCACCATGGACAACTCGATGTCCAGCACCTGCTCCAGTTGCATCCGGTGCAACGGATGAAAGACCACCACCTTGTCCAGGCGATTCATGAATTCCGGAGAGAATTTACGGCGAGCGGCTTCCACGGCCGTGCGCTCCACCTTTAGGTCCAGGTTGGCCTTGGGCTTGTCGTCCGACTTGATAAAGCCATAGCCGCCTGCCATCAAATCGGTGATCTCGCCACCGCCGAGGTTCGAGGTCATGAAAATCACCGTCTGGGACAGGTCCACCCGGCGGTTATCGCCGAGGGTCAAGGTCGCCTTGTCCAGCATGCCGAGCAGGAGCTGCCAGAGAGCATCGCTGGCCTTCTCAATTTCGTCAAAAAGCAGGAACGACAGCTTCAGCTTGTCGGTGTGCGAAGCCGCCAACGCTTCTTGGGTAATCAGAGGATGGGTTTCGCGGTGCCCGAGGTAGCCTGGGGGCGAGCCGATCAACTTGGCAATTTCGTGCGAGTGCTGAAACTCCGCGCAATCTACCTTAATGACCGCCCGCGCGTCGCCAAACAAAATCTCTGCCGCCGCTTCGACGATACGCGTCTTGCCCGAACCCGTGGGTCCGAGGAACAAAAGATTCCCCACCGGCCGGCCCGGCGAATTTAGCCCGGCGCAGAACACCTGGTAGAGATCCACGAGCGCCTGAACGCCTTCTTCCTGTCCGACAATCTTCGCCCGCAGCGCTTGATGAAAGTCGCGCGTCTCATTGCTGCGGATCGTTGGGTCCAGTTGTTGTCTGACGGCTGCTCTCATAACTCTATCCTCGGCCGCGCTGACCCTTTGCTTTAATTCCTGCCGCGCTCGGGTCTGCGCGCTTTCGAGCGTCTCAACGACGCAGTGCATGTCACAAGAAGCAGGATGCGTGCCAATTCGGAAGCTATCCCTCTGATTGCGAAACGTCTATCGCTTCAATGAGATACCGTGGTCGGCGGCGCGCGTCTGTCTCATGATGTGAGACGATGTTCCGTCTTCGGGTCAAAACTGAGAGCAGAGATACACAATCTGTCAGCCCTGCTGTGACAAAAAGGGGCGTCATGTAAAAATGACGCCCCTCTTCCTGTTTGCTGTTTCGCTAAATTCCTAGCTCTTTTCTTTCTTTCGGCCCTGCAAAGACTGTTGCCTCGCCGCCGCCGGGCTGGCCGCAGGAAACGCCGCGGGCCGCGCGGATTCTTCGACTATCGCTTCGATCGGTGTCTCCTTCCCCAAGCCGTCCTTATCGGGGAGTGCCGCCGCCGTCTCATTTCCGGGGGTTTCAGAAGTGACAATCGCCCCTTCCTTCTCCCGTACAAACGTCAATTCCTTGTGGACCCCGTCCCAATCGACCCGCACCAGGTCGCCCATGCGTACCTGCTGCGTTGCCAGCAAGTTCGCCAGCGGATAAACCAGATAGCGCTCAATCGCCCGCTTCAAGTGGCGCGCACCGTAGCGCTGGTCTGTGCCCTCTTGGAGCAAGAAGTCGCGCCCGGTATCCGTCACCCGGAACAGGAACTTGCCGGTCGCGGTGTCCAGGACACGTTTCTGGACCATGCCCAACTCGATGTCCAGCACTGCCTGCAACTGGTCCCGCTGCAAGGGATGGAATACCACCAACTTATCGATGCGGTTCATGAATTCGGGCGAAAACTTGCGCCGAGCCGCTTCCACGGCCGTCCGCTCAACCTTTTCGTTCAGGTTGGTGGCGGGTGCGTCCTCGACCTTAACGAAGCCGTACCCTCCCCCGAACAGCTCCGTGATGTCCGTGCCGCCCAGGTTCGAGGTCATGAAAATCACAGTTTGAGACAAATCAACGCGGCGGTTGTCGCCCAGCGTGAGCGTGGCCTTGTCAAGAATACCCAGCAGCAGCTGCCAAAGCGCGTCGCTGGCCTTTTCGATCTCGTCGAACAGTAAGAAGGACAGCTTCAATTTCTCGGTATGGTTGGCAGCCAAGGCCTCTTGCGTAATCAGGGGATGCGTCTCCCGGTGCCCCAAATAGCCTGGCGGCGAACCGATGAGCTTGGCGATTTCGTGAGAGTGCTGGAATTCGGCACAGTCGATCTTAATGACCGCGCGCGAGCTCCCAAACAGGATTTCCGCTGCCGCCTCCACGATACGCGTCTTGCCGGATCCGGTCGGTCCTAAGAACAGCAGGTTCCCCACTGGCCGGCCTGGAGAATTCAGCCCCGCCGTGAACACCTGAAACAACTCCACGAGCGCCTGTACCGCTTCGTCTTGCCCAACGATCTTCGCGCGCAGTGCCTTCTGAAACTCCACTGTCTCTGCGCTGCGAATGTTCGGATTCAGCGAAAGATCGTCTGTGCCCATGCCCCCCTCCTAGCGCCCCCGCAGCGCGGGATGCGCATTCCCGAAACGCCCTGCCGTCCGGGCGAGCTTCTTGAGATCGTTCCGTTCCCGGAATTGATCGAGCTTCACCTGGATCGTCGAATTCAGCAGCCGCAATTGAACCAGCAGTTCATTCGCGACCGCGGGTGTTTCAGAAAAATTGAGGGCCTGCGGAAACAGGTCCGCGAGGTCCATGTGTAATGTGCGGAGAGATTGGACTAATTTTTGAACTGCTGGGGACTGGGGATCAGCCAGATCAATCTGGCTATTCAACTGTTCGCGCAGTGCGCGCCAATTGAGTTCGACAAAGGGATGCTTTCGGGAAACCTCACGAACGATGTCGTCGGTGATGCGCGCGCGTTCACCAAGTTTGGCCAGGTGCAGTTGCCGCACTTTTCCGCCTCGGCGCACGTTGTGCACCAGATAGTAGGCGTTTCCTTTGCGGCGAATAAATGCCATCACACTTCCTTGGCGAACTCGCGGGATGCGCTGGCTGAGCCGCATCCTGTCTGTAGTGTAAGATGCTTCCACTACGGCAGTCAAGACACCGCGTACCGAATCAATCAACATTTCCTCCGTTATTTTTTCGTTGCTTGTCATCGGTTTTTCCGCGAACTCTCCGGTCTTCCGCAAGAGCCTCTCAATTTGATTCCCATCTCCACACTCTGTTAAACACCGAGCCGCTGGAAGATTCTCTTGCCGCCGCGGCTGGCCGCCGCTACGATGGATCTCCTTCGTCCTCGGAGCTTTGCATGAGCTGGGATCCCGTCTATCGTTTGGTGAAACAAATTCCCCGCGGCCGGGTTACTACCTACGGGGCGTTAGCCAAGGCTCTGCAATTACGCGGCGGGGCGAGAACCGCGGGTAGGGCAATGGCGGCAACGCCCTCTGGAAAAGCCATCCCCTGGCATCGCGTGGTTGGCGACCGCGGCAAACTCCTGATTCGCGAACCGTATGCCTCCCTCCAGCGCAAGCTCCTCGAAAGCGAAGGCATCCAAATAACCGAATTTCGCGCCGATCTGAAGCGGCATTTGTGGAAGCCAGCCTCGAAATCCAAAGCCCTGGCGATACAGAAACTGCGGCGGAGACGTAGTGCTAAATGAAGGTCGGCTGGGGCCGCCTGGCTGCGTTACCATAGAAGCTCGCAAAATCATGATCAACCCAATCCTGCAAGTGGAGAACTTGGAGAAGCGCTACGAAGACGTACATGCCGTTCGCGGCGTGAGCTTCAGCGTGAATGAGGGTGAAGTTTTTGGCCTCCTTGGTCCGAACGGCGCCGGAAAGACCAGCACCATCGAAGTGCTCGAAGGCCTGCGTGTGCCTGATGGCGGCCGCGTGTCCGTCTGCGGCTTGGATCCACAGAAAAACCCGAATGAGCTGAAGCAGGAGATTGGCGCGGCTTTGCAAGCCACTTCCCTGCCCGACAAGATTCGTGTGCATGAGGCTCTGCGCCTGTTCAGCAGTTTTTATCGGCGCAAACGCAAGTCGGATGAGCTTTTGAAACGCTTCGGCCTCGAAGAAAAGCGCAACGCCTTCTACAGCCAGCTCTCCGGCGGCCAGAAGCAGCGTCTTGTGCTCGCCCTTGCGCTGCTGAACGATCCCAAAGTGCTCTTTCTGGACGAACCAACTGCCGGGCTCGATCCACAGGTACGTCGTGAGATCTACGACGTGATCGAAGAACTCAAACGCGAACGCAAAACCATTGTCCTTACCACGCATTACATTGAAGAGGCCGAGCGCCTTTGCGACCGCGTGGCCATCGTCGACCACGGCAAAGTCATCGCCGAAGGCACTCCGAGGGAGTTGAAGCAGCGCTCCGCGGACACGGCACGAGTAGAAGTCCGTTTGGCTAAGCAAGCCTCCAACGACGTGTTGAAGGGACTTGATGCGGTCGTGGACGCTCGTGAAGTGGATGGCGGATACGTCCTGCACTGCCAGCGCACGGCGCCGACGATCGTGTCGCTGGTGAGGATGCTCGAGGCCACCGGCAATGAACTCGTCGGACTGGAGATTGCCACGCCATCGCTCGAAGACGTGTTTATCGAACTGACCGGCAGGAGGTTACGGGATTGACAAACCTGCTTACACTTACGCGCACCCGCATGGTGCTGGCGTTGCGCAACAAAATGTTTTTCTTTTTCAGTGTGGTCATGCCGCTTTTGTTCTTTTTCCTCTATGCGGGCATCTTCGCCAAAGGTAATCCGGCGCGGGTCCGCATTTTTCTCGGACCGGTGCTGGCCCTCAACGTGATGGGGAGTTTCTGGGGCCTGAGCGCAACCTTGGTCATGTACCGGGAGCAAGGGATCCTGCGCCGCTTTCACGTCGCGCCCGTCACGGCCAGCGACATGCTTGCCTCCAGCGTATTCGCGAACTTCATTCTGACTTTGCCCACCGTTACGGTGGTGCTTTTGTTCGCGCGGTTCATCTTTCATGTGCACCAAATGGGAGACCTTCTGGCAACGTTTCTCTTCGTCCTCGCGGGCACCATTTCCTTTGGCTCGCTCGGCCTGGTTGTTGCTAGCATCACGAACACGATGCAGGAAACGCAGGTTCTCAACCAGCTCTTATGGCTGCCGCTGATTTTTCTTTCCGGGGCGACGTTTCCGCTGGGGTTTCTGCCGGAAAAGGTGCAGGTGATTTCCGCGTTTTTGCCCGCTACATATCTGGTCATCGGACTCCAGCAGGCGACGGCCTTTTCGCAGCATATAACTCAACTATGGATCTGTTTCCTGGCGCTCATTTTCTGGTCGGGCCTTTGTTTTTTTGTAGCCTCGCAACTGTTTCGCTGGGAGCCCGAAACCAAAATTCCGCGAAATGCCAAGCTTTGGGCCGCGGCAACCATCATTCCGTTTGTACTGCTAGGTATTTGGGAAAACTCGAATGGCCCAATGCTGAAACAAGCTCGCGAGGCGCACAGGGTTCTCGAGGAGTCCTACAACACCCCCGCCCAAAACGGAAAGAACTAAGACCGGAAAAGCACGCGCCTGAAGACGCGCCATATTGGCGAGCGGCCCAACGAAATACCCGCCAATATGGCTAAAAACGCATCATTACAATCCGTTGATTTCATTGACGCTCCCTTGCCCCTGCCTTATTCTCAAATTGCGAACTGGTTTCATTCCGAACACCCGAGGGAGAAACAATCATGCCCGTACAAAAGACCGACAAAATCTGGCACAACGGCAAATGGATTCTTTGGGATGACGCCAAGCTTCACGTTCTGACCCACGCGGTCGGGTACGGCTCCGCCGTATTCGAAGGCATTCGCTGCTACGAAACCCCGCAGGGTCCCGCGATCTTCCGTCTGCGCGAGCACATGCAACGACTGATTAACTCCGGAAAAATTTACCGCATGGAATTTGCCTACTCGCTCGAAGACTTCTGCAACGCCGCTTGCGAGCTTGTCCGCCTGAACAAGATGGGCGCCTGTTATCTGAAGCCCATCGCCCTTCGCGGCTATGGCGAAGTGGGCGTGAACCCGTTGAGCTCGCCGATCGAGATTTACATGGCCTGCTGGCAGTGGGGCGCCTACCTCGGCCCCGACGCGCTTTCCAAGGGCGTCGACGTTTGTGTCAGCTCCTGGACGCGCATCGCGCCGAATACCCTGCCCGCCATGTCCAAGGCCGCTGCGAACTATATGAACTCGCAGCTCATTCGTATGGAAGCGGCGCTGAACGGGTTCGCCGAAGGCATCGCGCTCGATTCTGATGGCCATGTCAGCGAAGGCTCCGGCATGAACATCTTCATCGTGGTGGATGGTGCGCTGATTACGCCACCGCTTGCTGCCAGCATCCTGCCCGGCATCACCCGCGACTCCATCGTCAAGCTCGCCGGCGATTTGAATATCACCGTTAAGGAATCGGTCATTCCGCGCGAGATGCTGTACCTCGCCGATGAAGTTTTCTTCGTTGGCACCGCGGTGGAAGTGACGCCGATCCGCTCGATCGATAAAATCGTCATCGGCAAGGGCGTCGCCGGACCTGTCACCCGCAAGATCCAAGAAGAATTCTTCGCCGTAACCAGTGGCCGCAAGCCCGACAAGCACAACTGGCTTACGCCGGTGAATGCGCCGGTAGCCGCTTCGCGTTAACCAATCGTTCCTCGATTTGTCTGGGGTCCAGCGCTGCTGGACCCCATCTCGGCACAATTTCCACCCAGCAATCGCCGCCTCCGTTGTCGTGCTTATTACCTGCCCACCTGGTTCCTAGCGCCTGCTTCCCTTTCCGGCTAGAATCAGTGCCATCCAGTTGTACATGTGGCTTTACCGGGAGGCCTTTCGATGTACAACCTCACGCAGAAACTGGTCGCCGAGTTTATCGGCACGTTCGCGTTGGTTTTCTTCGGCTGCGGCGCCGTGTGCGTCGATTTTCACCTGCGCAGCACCGGTGGCATCGGCCTGCTCGCCGTCGCGCTCTCGTTTGGGCTCGCGATCGCCATCATGGTTTCAGCGATGGGCCACATTTCAGGCGGGCACTTCAATCCCGCGGTCACCATCGGCTTTTGGGTTACCAAGCGCCTTTCCACCCTTGATTCCCTCGCCTATTGGGCCGCTCAACTCGCGGGGGCCACCGCCGCTGGCTTCGTTTTAAAGGCCATCATTCCCGAAGATATCGCCACAAATACCTTTCTCGGAACGCCCGAACTGATGCGCGATTTTCCTCGGTGGTCCGGCATGGCGCTTGAGGCCGTCACCACTTTCTTCCTCGTCTTTGTGGTATTCGCCACTGCCGTCGACTCGCGCGGTACTTTCCGAGCCATCGCTGGCTTCGGCATCGGCCTCACCATCACTCTCGGCATTTTGGTTGCGGGCCCGTTCACCGGCGGCGCGCTCAATCCTGCCCGTGCTTTTGGACCCGCGGTCGCTTCCGGCCACTGGCTGAACTGGGGCATCTACTGGGTCGGTCCGCTGGCGGGTGGCTTCATCGCCGGCTTACTGTACGACTCGCTGTTCCTTCGCCACGCGGAGGTGGAATAAGCGCCGCGGGCCGTGCCCGTCCCGTGGGGTAGGTAACTACACCGCAACCCTTTTTCCAGCCTTTCTTGTTGAGCTCTGCTGGGAATGTTAGCTTCAGGAAGGAATGAATCTGCGGGGTGGCTGCTCATGGCTCTTAGCATTGATGACTTGCTCCGGCGCGCGGTAGAAAACAAATCGTCCGACTTGCACCTCAAAGTCGGCAACCACCCTTATCTCCGCGTCGACGGCCTGCTTACCCCGATCTCCGAAGTTCCCCGCATCACGCCCGAAGAAATGCTCTCTATGGCGTTCAGCATGATGACCAACCGCCAGAAGCAGAAATTCAAGGAAACTGCGGAATTGGATATGGCCTACGGCGTGGCTGGCTTAGGCCGCTTCCGTGTGAACGTCTTCCAGCAGCGCGGCAACGTCGGCATGGTTTTGCGCGTTATTCCCACCAAGATTCGAACCGTTGAAGAGCTGAACCTTCCTGGCGTCATCTCGAAGATCTGCGAAGAGCAGCGCGGCCTTGTGCTCGTCACCGGTACCACCGGTTCCGGTAAGTCCACCACCCTGGCGGCAATGATCGACCGCATCAACGCCAACCGCTCCGATCACATCATCACCATCGAAGACCCCATCGAGTTCCTCCACCGCGACAAACGCAGTTTCATCAACCAGCGCGAAGTGGAAGTCGATACCGCGAACTTCTCCACCGCTTTGCGTGCCGCTCTCCGTCAGGACCCCGACGTAATTCTGGTCGGCGAAATGCGCGACCTCGAAACCATTTCTACTGCCTTGCTTGCCGCCGAAACCGGCCACCTGGTCTTCTCGACCTTGCACACTCTCGACGCCACCGAAACCATTCAGCGTATTATCGCGGTCTTCCCTCCGCCGGAACAGAAACAGATTCGTTTGCAGATGGCCGCCACGTTGAAGGCCGTCGTTTCGCAGCGCCTCGTTCGCCGCTCCGACGATAAGGGCCGCGTGCCCGCTGTCGAAGTCATGATCGCCACGGCCTACATCAAGGATTGCATCATCAACCCGGATAAAACGCGCCTGATTCACGACGCCATCGCCGCCGGCACATCGCAGTACGGCATGCAGACCTTCGATCAGTCGCTGTTTGATTTGTATTCGAAGGAACTGATTACGCTCGACGAAGCTTTGATGCGCGCTTCGAACCCCGACGAATTCAAACTGCGCATTCAGGGTATTCGCTCCGCCGCCGACGCCGCCCGCGAAGAAATGGCCTCCCAGATGGCCGACTTCGAGCGCTTCTCACACAAGTAAGCCAAGTTTATATTCCACTTCATAGTCCGCCAGCCATCCGTATCGCCCGACGGCATCTCCTTGCGCACGCCCCCTTGTCCAGACTGAATCTGTGGCGTTATCATTCGCCAGTTTTCTCGGCGATATGTCGACAGGGAGAAACCCGATGAATGAGGAGAGACAGTTTGCCCCGGGGCGTCGTGCATTTCTAATGGGCACAGCGGCGACCGCCACTGTGTTTCCGGGCATGCTCGCGTTCTCGGCTACCGCGGCTTCGGAAGATGCCGAATTGTCCATCGTTGGACCGAAGAAGGGTTACTCGCCGCAGATCGGCACGCTCGTATCCGAAATGGCCTTCATGCGTGACCAGGTGCTGCACTCGGTCAAGGGACTCTCGCAGCAAGAACTGGATTTCCTTCTGGATGCGAGGGCGAACCGCATCGGTGCTCTCCTCCTTCATCTTGTCGCGGTAGAGAAGTTCTATCAACTCAATACGTTTGAGAATTTAAGCCAAGACAAAATTCCCGACAGCTGGAAGGAAAAGTGGGGCATGCCCATGGAGTTGGGAGAACCGGCGCGCAAAGGAATCGTTGGTAACAACCTGGACTACTACCTGTCACAGCTGAACGAAACACGCGAGAAAACGTTGGCGGAATTTCGCAAACGAGATGATGCGTGGTTGATGAGCGTAGACAAAAGCTGGGGCTGGGGACCAACGAATAACTACTGCAAATGGTTCCATGTAACCGAACACGAAGCCAATCATAATGGGCAGATCAAGTTCTTGAAAGCCAGGTTGCCCGGCGCAAAATCCAGCTCCGAGTAGACACGAATGCGGTCGAGAAATCCAAAAGCTCACCACTGGACGGAGTGAGCTCTTGGGCGGGCCCGCGGAGTTTTCCCGAGGCTTAGTTGTAATATGCGGCGTTCTTGTCGATGAAGCTCTTCTGCTCTTCCGGCAGCTCTTCAACCACGAAGATCGACTGCGTCGGGCAAACCGGCACGCAAGCCCCGCAATCGATGCATTCCGTCGGATTCACATACAACTGCGCAGCCGTCTCGAAATTCGGCTCATCCTTCGTCGGGTGAATGCAGTTTACCGGGCAGGTCTCGATGCAGTGCTCATCTTTGGTGCAGGTATCGGTAATGACGTAGGCCATGTTCTATCTCCCCTGGGGCTTAAGTGGCAATCAATTTGCCATTTGCGGTACGGGCGAAGTGCTGAATTTTCAATCACTCCCGCTCTAATTATCGAATTCGGACTGCTTTAGGGTGTGTGATCTAGCGCACGCTTCCATGTTTATGACCCACCCCGCTCCAATTCGCCCTCCCTCTAGCCCTCCCCCCTCCTCTTCTTTTATCCTTCCTTCATGTTCGGCAAGCCCCGCCAGATCGACACGGAACCCGCCCTGTACGACGCCGCCATCAAGATACTCATGCGTCGCGCACATTCGGTTTCGGAAATGAAGAAAGCATTGGCGCGCAGGTGTGAAGACGAGAAACTCGTTCAGGCAGTGATGGCGCGTCTTAAGCAGGAAAAACTTGTAGACGACGCTCGTTACGCCCGCCAGTTCGCGCGCTTCCGCACGGATTCACGCAAACAAGGCCAGTTTCGCATCGCTCGCGATCTTCGAGCGCGTGGCGTGCCCGACCGGCACATCGAATCCGCGCTGAAGGACGCAGCTGAGGAATCCAATCCGGCCGCGATAGTTCGCCAACGTATCGAACGCAAGTTGCGCCTTTATCGCGGCGAGATCGACCAGCGCAAGCTCGCCTCGTTGTACCGCTCCCTCATCTCCGCCGGCTTCCCCGCCGACCTGATCCGCAAGGAACTTCACCGCCTCACGCACGAAGACGTCCCCGAAGTGGATCACGAATCCGGCGAGTAGCATAGGCTTTAGCCTGTGAACCTGTAGCGCAGGGCGAATCTCCGAGCCCTGCGGTTTTTGTAGTGGCGGGTCTTCAGACCCGTGCCTTTCCGCTCTTGAGGCACAGCTCGACACCGGCATTTGCCGCTCTCGGAGCCACTCTGCGATAATTTGACTGTTCTCACACCTGCACCAGCCGAGGCTGAAGTGACCGATAGCGCGCGCAAACTGAGCGGCAACGAGATTCGCGAAAAATTACTGCAATTTTTCGAAAGCAAGGGGCACCGCCGTGTCCGCTCGTCCTCGCTCGTGCCGCATGGCGATCCCACACTGCTTTTCACCAACGCGGGCATGAACCAGTTCAAGGACGTGTTCCTGGGCCTCGAGAAGCGCGACTACTTGCGCGCCACCACCGCGCAAAAAGTCGTTCGTGCCGGCGGCAAACACAACGATCTCGAAAACGTCGGCTTCACCAAGCGCCACCACACCTTTTTCGAGATGCTCGGCAACTTTTCCTTCGGCGATTACTTCAAGAAGGACGCAATCGCTTACGCCTGGGAACTCGTCACTTCGCCGCAGTGGTTCGGCATTCCCAAAGACAGGCTCTACGCCACCATTTTCGGCGGTGCGGAAGTCTCGCCTGGGAGCACCCTCGGCATAGATGAAGAAGCGAAAAAGTTTTGGCTCGAGCAACGCGTTCCGCAGAACCGCATCTTCGCCATTCCTGGCTTGAAGGACAATTTCTGGGCCATGGGCGACACCGGCCCGTGTGGTCCTTGCAGCGAACTGCACTACGACATGGGCCCCGCCGCTTCCGACGTCGGCCACGCGGATTGCCAATTCCCCTGCGATTGCGGCCGCTACGTCGAAATCTGGAACCTGGTTTTCATGCAGTTCAATCGCGACGCATCTGGCGTGCTGACTCCATTGCCCAAGCCCTGCGTCGACACCGGCATGGGCCTGGAACGCGTCGCCGCAGTCTTGCAAGGCGTATTCTCCAACTACGATACCGACCTGTTCGTGCCGCTCATTGATCGCGCAGCGGGGCTAACCGGCGTAAATGAACAAAAAGAACTCGAAGCCGAGGACCAAAAGCGCTCTGCGGCTTCGCTCCGAGTGATCGCCGACCACGCGCGCGCCACCACGTTTCTCATTACCGATGGCGTTCTGCCTTCCAACGAAGGGCGTGGCTATGTGCTCCGCAAGATCATGCGCCGCGCCATCCGTCACGGCCGCTTGCTCGGCGCAACCAAACCATTCCTCTTCGAAATGGTCCAAACCGTGCGCGAACTGATGGGCGAGGCTTATCCCGAACTGCGCGAACCCGGCGCCGCGCGCGTTCCCGAAATCGTGCTCGCAGAAGAAAACCGATTCGGCCATACGCTCGATATCGGCTTGCGGAGGCTGGAAGAGGAACTCAAACCGCTGGCCGCTAAACCGGGCTCCGTCTATCCGGGCGAAAGCGCATTCAAGCTCTACGACACGTACGGCCTGCCGATGGATTTCATCGTCGACGCGGCGCGCGATCTTGGCGTCGAGTTCGACCTGACCGGATTCGAAAAGGCCATGGAAGAACAGCGCACCCGCGCGCGGGCTTCCTGGAAGGGCGGGGCGAAGGAAGTCGCCAATCCTGCTTACGCGAAGCTCGCCGAGACGTTCCGCACTGAACCGGACTTTTACTGCGCGACGACCGCAAAAGACTGCCGGATCGAAGCGATCCTCACAAAGACCGGTCCTGTAAACGAATTGAAAGCCGGCCAAAGTGGCGAAGTCGTTCTTGATCGCACTGTCATTTATGCCGAGTCCGGCGGGCAAATGGCCGACACCGGCGCATTCTACGATTCGTCCGGCACGATGCGATTGGCCGATGTCGCCGGCGCGTTCTATCCCGTCGCCGGGCTCGCCGCACACAAAGTCACCGCGAAGGAAACGCTTCGTGTCGGCGATCGCGTTGACGTTGTTGCCGACGCCGACCGGCGCGCGCGCATCATGCGCAATCACAGCGGCACGCACCTGGTCCATGCCGCGCTGCGCAACATTCTCGGGACGCACGTGAAGCAGTCCGGTTCGCTCAATGCCCCGGAACGTCTGCGCTTCGACTTTTCGCACTTCGCCCCCGTCGACAAGGAAGAACTCCACGACATCGAGCAACAGGTCAACGACGAGATTCGCCTCAACTCGCAGATCGAAACTGGCGTTATGTCTCTCGAAGAAGCGCTGAACTCCGGCGCGCTGGCGTTCTTTGGCGACAAATATCCCGAGAGCAACGTCCGCGTCGTCACCATCCCCGACCCCCGCTCCCCCCGCGGCTTCTATTCGAAAGAACTGTGCGGCGGCACCCACGTCCATCGCATCGGCGACATCGGCGTCCTGAAAATTGTCAGCGAAGAATCCGTCGCCGCCGGCGTTCGCCGCATCGAGGCGGTCACCGGCACCGGAGCGCTCGAGCATTACCAGCACCAGGCGCAAACTCTTCGCGAAGTCGCCACCCGCCTCAACGTCGGCGAGGATGCGGTACTGGCCACGGTCGAAAAACTCTCCAACACCGTCAAGCAACTCGAAAAAGAACTAAGCGAACAGAAACGCCAGGGCGCCCTGAATCAGCTCGACGACCTCTTCGCCAAAGTGCAAACCGTGAAAGGCGTAAAACTCATCGCCGGCGAAGTGACCAACGTCGATCGCGAGGGTTTAAGGCAACTGGTGGATTCACTCAGGCAGAAACTCGGCTCCGGGGTCGTCGCCCTAGGCATGCCCGAGGACGGCAAAGTCGCCCTCATTGCAGGCGTCACCAAAGACCTCACCTCTAAAGTTCATGCTGGCAAGCTGATACAGGCGCTCGCCAAGCAAGTCGGGGGCTCCGGTGGGGGCCGCCCGGACTTGGCCGAGGCTGGCGGAAAAGACACATCCGCCCTAAAAAATGCCCTTGCGAGTGTCCCCTCCCTCCTCGAACCGCTGCTATAATCAGGCCAGTAGCGCCGGAACCGTGTCCCGCAAGTGACGCATAACGTGTCACTTGTTTGTGGCCAGCAATTTCAAGGACTTGTTCGCTGCTTTCGTTCGGCTCAACTTTGAGGCGAACGTGCAGAAAAGACGCGGTGTAATTCCTATGCCTTCCCCAGGGCGAATACGCCTGAGAATACATCTAAGAGAAGGAATCGCCACGATTCTGGTGGTTGCGGGTCTGATTATGGCGGCAACGTCTCCTGCTAATGCGCAGATCGCCTCCGTTACGGATGTGTCGGGACGTCGAATGTTTGTGAATGCGGAACCCAATCCGGCGATTAGACTGGCTCCGGCTCTCACAAAGCCGCAGTCGATCTACATTTCCGGCGAACTTTCTTTCCTCGGCAAGAGCAAACCGGCGGTCAGCTTGGACCGAGACGGCGTCGAGAAACTGGTTCGCGAAGCCTCCGAGCGCCATAACGTCGATCCCGCACTCGTTCGCGCGGTGATCGAAACGGAATCAAACTGGAACACCTCAGCTTACTCTCGCAAGGGCGCCGTCGGCTTGATGCAGTTGATCCCGACAACGGCGCAGCGATTTGGCGCTACCGACGCGTTCAATCCGAAACAAAACGTTGAGGCGGGGGTTCGTTACCTCAGGACGTTATTGGAACGATACAACGGCAATCTCGATCTGGCCCTGGCGGCTTACAATGCTGGCGAGGGCGCGGTCGACCGCGCGCACGGTATTCCGTCGTTTCGCGAAACGCGCAATTATGTGCAACGCGTTCAGAATGCGTATTTCCGGCCGGGCTCCGGACGTCTCGACAGCACTTATGCCCGGCCAAATACGATTCATCGGGAAGTCGAGTCGAGCGGGCGAGTAATCTTCACGAACGAATAGCGCTTGAAGAGCGGTTTGGGGGAAGGATCGAACTGGGGATGAACTGGGGCAGGAATTTCCACAAGAGTTTCGCCAGCGCTTCGCTGGGTTTCACCCTGCTCGCCGCTACCCTTCTGCCTCGCCCAATCGTCGCCAACACCACAACCACCGCTTCCAAGCGCGAAGCTGCAACTTCTCAGTTCGCGCGCGCCGAGGAATTGCGCTCCGCTTTAAACGCCAAACCCGCCGAACAGCGCACCCTGGCGGAATATCGCCGCGTCGTCACCGGCTATCAACGGGTCTACATGATCACGCCTCACGCCGCCGAGGTCCCCGACGCGGTGATGACTGTGGGCGAGCTGAACGCCGAAATGGGCGATCACTTTGGCCGCAATTACTATCAGGCGGCCGCGGATGCCTACGCGTACCTGGTCAAAGAATATCCCGCCAGCAAACATGTGCAGGACGCGTTGCTGCGGCTCGGAAAATTGCAGAAAGACCAATTGGACGATGCCGCTGGCGCGACCAAGACTTTCCTTGAATTCGAAAAGAAGTATCCCCGCTCGCCTCACAAACGGGAAGCGCAGGAGGCGTTGGCGGAATTAGCGCTGCTGAAGAGCACCGACGCCGCGGACAAGTCGAGTACGACGAAAGGCACGTTGGTTCCCTCCCCTGCTTCGAATGCCCCCGTGGACACCGCCTCAGCAGATTGGCGCAAGTCTGCGAATGGCGGAGAACCGGCCAAAACCGTAGCGATCCCCCATGTACAGAAGATACGGACCAGTCTTACCGCGGAAAGTACCGAGGTCGTGATCGATCTGGAAGACACCGTCCAGTACGCCTCTGGCCGCATCGCGAATCCCGATCGGATCTATTTTGACCTGCATGCCGCGCGGCTCAATCCGGCGTTGGCCCACGGCAACATCAAGGTCACCGGAAATCTACTGACGCAAATTCGTGTGGCCCAGAATCACGCCGGGGTGGTTCGCGTGGTACTCGACGTCAACGGCGTCAGTGATTACGCGGTCTCGCTGACCAAGAAACCGGCCAAGCTGGTCATCGAACTGTACTCATCATCGAATCATCAGAAAAAGGATTCCGTGCAATCCTCCGCGGCCAATCCGCCAGCCCCGGCTCCAAGCAAATCGGAGCGAGCGGTTCCGGTCACAGAGCCTGTTGTCACGGAGCCTGTGCCAACGACAGCAATCGCGGACGCAACGACTGCAGCGCCTGCTGCCTCCCCCGAACCCAGCAAAGGCTCTTTGACCAAACCGGTCAGCGCAAAATCGAAAAATAAGCCCGATCTGGTTCAACCAACCGCTACGCCACAACCGACTCGAGATGGTCAATCGACTCTCACACGCGCACTGGGCTTGAAGATCGGGCGAATCGTCATTGACGCAGGGCACGGCGGGCACGACACCGGCACGATCGGCCCAACGGGCCTGATGGAAAAGGATCTTTGCCTCGATGTCGCTCTGCGTCTCGGTAAGCTGATTCAGCAGAAGCTTCCAGGAGCGGACATCGTCTACACCCGCTCCGACGACACGTTCATCCCGCTCGAAGAGCGTACCAACATCGCGAATGAAGCCAAGGCGGATCTGTTCATTTCGATTCATGCAAACTCCAGCCCCGACCATGGCGCGCGGGGCGTGGAAACCTATTATTTGAATCTGAAGGGCTCGCCGGAAGCCATGGAGGTCGCTGCACGCGAGAATGCTGCGTCGGACCATGGCGTTCACGACTTGCAGGACCTGGTGAAGCAGATAGCGCGGACTGAGAAAATCGACGAATCCAGGGAATTCGCCGAAGACGTTCAGGATTCTCTTTCGAAGCGCATGCAGAAAACGGCCAAGCCAGTGAGAAACCGCGGTGTCCGCAAGGCTCCATTCGTGGTGCTGATTGGCGCGGATATGCCATCCATCCTTACGGAGATATCCTTCCTCAGCAACCCTTCCGACGAAGCGCTATTGAAGAAACCCGAGCACCGCCAGCGCATTGCCGAGGGCGTCTTCCAGGGCATGGCCAGCTACCTGCAAAATATGAACAGCATGGCGATGAATGGCACCGGCAAGCTCAACAAAACCGCTCTTGTTTCTTCAGTGGAGCAATCCAGGAACCAGAAGTAAGCTAGTGGCATCTAAAGAGAAGGCCTAGATGCGAATTCGACTCTTTTCCACCTTCGTTTTGCTATTTCTGTTCGCAGTGTGTGTATCTGCGCAGACCAATCTGCTGCCCGACCAGGCTGGCTCCTGGCAAGCGGAGGGGCCTGCGAAAACAAGGAGCGGCGCTGCGTTGTTCCAGGGATCAGGGGATGTGCGAACAGATGGTCTCCGGGAAGCTGGCTTAACGGCGGAGGAAGGGCGTAACTACGTCAATGGCGGCGAGAAGCTGGAGGTGCGTCTCTACCGGTTCAAGGACACCAGCGGGGCGTACGAGTTCTACACGGGAGTAATCGCGCCGGATATGCAAAGCGGACGACTCGGCGACGAATCCGCGTTCGGAGCGACACACGGCGTAATTCTCGTCGGTAACCTCGTGGTGCTTGTCATTCCTGCGAACCCTGCCTCGAATCCCGCGAGCCTCACAGCGCTAGTCTCAGCCCTCAAGGCTAAGGCTGACACGACCCCCTTCCCTCCTTTGCGAAGCTACATGCCGACGCACTGGCGCGTTTTTGGGACAGAGAGATATGCTCTTGGACCTGTCGGGTTCTCCAACTCGATGGATGCACTGAACCTGGGTGAATTTAAGACTCTCGGCAAGGAAATCAGCTTCCAGGATGATGCGGAGACGATCCTGGCCCGCTATCAAGGGGAGAAAGGCGGAGGGGTTTTGCTGCTGATCCTCTATCCCACGCCGCAACTGGCCGAAAATCGCCTGCACCACTTGGAGCAGGCAATCCCCGCGTCAGCGAAAGCGTCCGGCGTAACCGTGGAACGAAAGGCGTCCATGCTGTCAATCGTGTTCGGAACCACGATTCCGATGCATGCCCAAGCCCTTAGGGATGAAGTGAATTACCAAACGGAAGTTACCTGGAACGAACCGAGCACGAGCGCGACCGACCCGCCACTCGTCCTCGTACTCTTCAAGATTTTCCTGTTCACTAGCCTGTTTTTGGTCATCGCCACCGTCACCGGTCTTTTCTTCGGTGGCGTCCGCGTACTGATCAAGCACTGGTTGCCCGGCAAAGTTTTCGACCGGCCCAAAGATATTGAAGTTCTGCAGCTCGGGTTGTCGGGCAAGAAAATCGACCCCACCGACATGTATTGATGCCCGCCAAAGTTCTGGCTGGCCCCTTCCGCCGCAATCGGACATAATACCTTCACCTGTTTTTCCGCTCCTGCGTGTCGTAGTATTTAGGGTTCCGAGCGCACGAATGAAGAATCACCATACATCTCTGTTGTGCACAAGTACGCTTGCGAGCGTCCGCCGGTTTGAACTCATCACCGCTTCTGCCCTCTGTTGCGCGATGCTTGCTGGCTGTGGCGGCAAATCACAGGCAGACAACGCTGCTGGCGCTCCTCCCGCCATGCCTGTACAAGTGCTGGTGGCCGAGCCGCGAACGATCACCGATACGACGGAATACCTCGCACTTCTCAAGTCTCGCCACTCGGCCATCATCAATCCTCAGGTGGAGGGCCAGATCACCAAGATCTTCGTCAAATCCGGAGACCGCGTGAATGCCGGCGCCCCCCTGTTGCAAATCGATCCCTTGAAACAAGAAGCCGCGGTGAACAGCCAGGAAGCGGCGCGCACTGCCCAGGAAGCCACCGTCCGCTTCGCGCAAGTTTCTCTCGAGCGTGCCAAAAAGCTTTTCGACGCTGGCGTAATCAGTAAGCAGGATTACGACAACGCGCAAACGTCCTACGATTCGGCCGTGGCGCAACTGAAAGCCCTGGAGCACCAGGTGCAGCAGCAAAAAGTAGAGTTGCACTACTACAGCGTGAGCGCTCCCATGGACGGCACCGTCGGCGATGTTCCCGTCCGAGTAGGCGATCGTGTTGGGGTAACCACCTTACTGACCACGGTGGACGAGCCCGGCGCCCTCGAGGCTTACATCTACGTTCCGGCTGCCCGTGCCCACGGCCTTCGCCCGGGCCTGCCGGTAAAACTGATCGCCGACAATGGCACGACCCTCGCTGACACCGAACTGACCTTCGTTTCGCCTCAAGTCGATCCTGAAACCCAGACCGTGCTGGCAAAGGCCGCCATCGGAGCGAGCAAAACAAATTTCCGCATCGCCCAGCAGGTGCGCACGCAGATCAGTTGGGGCTCGCGTAGTGGAGAGGTCATTCCTGTTCTCGCCGCGCAGCGCGTAAACGGAGAATTCTTCTCCTTCGTTGCCGTGAAAGAGGGCAATGGCACCGTGGCCCGGCAGCGGCATCTGAAGGTCGGCGAGACCATCGGCAACGACTATGTGGTACTCGATGGAATCTCTGCCGGCGACCATATCATCTTGTCCGGTTTGCAGTTCTTGCAGGACGGGGCGCCCGTTGCGGAACAGGTGCAAGGCAAGGCTTCCTCTGGCAACAACAGCAGCCCGCCCGCTTCGAAGTAGCTCGCTTCGCGGGCCAGAGGTGGAATTCACTCCGTAGGGAAGGCGGAAGCCAGACTTGTTCGTTGATTTCTTCATTCGACGGCCGGTGTTTGCCACGGTATGTGCTCTGCTGATTATTCTTGGCGGAGCCATTTCCATCCCTTCCCTACCGGTAGCGCAATTTCCCCAGCTCGCACCGCCTCAAGTGTTCGTCAGTAGTTTTTATATCGGAGCCAATGCACAAACCGTTGAATCCGCGGTCACCATTCCGCTGGAACAAGCCATCAACGGCGTCCCGGGAATGCGGTACATCGCCTCTTCCAGCGGCAACGACGGCAGCAGTCAAATCGTTATCACCTTTGAGAGCACTCGCGACCCGGACCTCGCCGCCGTCGACGTGCAGAACCGCGTTAATCAAGCCCTTGGCCGCCTGCCCAACGAAGTCAAGAATACCGGCATCATCATCACCAAGCAGTTCTCCGGGTTTGTCCTCGGCGCCGGCTTTTATGCCGACAAAGGGCAGTACGACAGTCTCTTCATCAGCAATTATCTGGACATTTATGTGCAGAACGCCCTCAAACGCGTCCCTGGCGTCGGCGATGCCATGAATTTCGCCGAGCGCAAGTACGCCATGCGACTCTGGCTCGATCCAGGGCGCCTGGCCGAACGCGGTTTGACCGCCACCAACGTGCTCAATTCACTGCAGGAACAGAACGTCCAGGTTGCGGCAGGCCAGGTCGGCCAACCTCCCGCGCGCGAGGGCCAGGACTACCAGGTCAGCGTTCGCGCCGTTGGGCGCCTCACCGAGGTGAAGGAATTTGAAAACATCATCCTGAAAACCGGCACCGACGGAACCCTAGTCCGTTTGAAAGACGTTGGCCGCGCGGAATTGGGCGCCGAAGATTACGGTTCGATGCTTCGCTTCAATGGCCACGACGCCATGGGTATCGGTGTCACGCAATTGCCGGGAGCGAACGCGCTCGACGTGGACCGCGCCGTGAAGGCCGAACTCGAGCGTCTATCCAAGACCTTCCCTCCCGGCTTGAAGTATGCAGTCGCCTTCGACACCACGGACGTCATCGGCCAATCGATCCGCGAAGTGCTCTATACGCTGCTTGAAGCAATCGGACTGGTCATCCTCGTCATCTATCTGTTCCTGCAGGACTGGCGCAGCACTTTTATTCCTGCCATCACCATTCCTGTTTCGTTGATCGGGACATTCATCTTCGTCAAGCTCCTCGGATTCTCCATCAATACGCTGACCTTGTTCGGCATCACGTTGGCCACCGGACTTGTCGTTGACGATGCCATTGTGGTCATCGAAAACGTTGAGCGTCACGTCATCGAAGGCATTTCCGAACCTCACAATGCCGCCAGTGTGGCCATGAAGGAAGTGGCTGGAGCCGTGATCGCAACCTCGCTGGTTCTCGTGTCTGTGTTCGTGCCCGTGGCTTTGTTCCCCGGTACCACGGGCATCCTCTTCCGCCAGTTTGCGCTCACCATTGCCTTTTCCGTTTCCATTTCGGCCTTCAACGCTCTTACGCTTACGCCTGCGCTTTCCGCCATTTTCCTCGGCCATCACCGCGAGCGTGCGCAGGGAGCATTTTTCCGGTTGTTCAATCGCATCTTTGAAGCCGGCGCGAGTTTCTATAAGCGATCCCTGCACGCCGCCGCCGAGTGGAAGCCCCTCACGCTCGTCGCCTTTGCGCTTGCCCTCGCGGCCGTCTATTGGCTCTACCTTCGCGTGCCCCGAGGCTTCATTCCGGAAGATGATCAGGGCTATCTGATGGTACTCATCCAGGCGCCGCAAGGAGCTTCGCTGAACTACACCCGCGACCTCTCCTCGGTTGCCGAGGCCGTCCTCGCCAAAGATCCGGATGTCGCCGGAGCGTTTACCGTCGTGGGCTTTAGCTTTGGCGGCAGCGCGCCAAACCGCGCCATCATCTTCATTAACTTGAAGGATTTTCACGAGCGCAAAGGCAAGGATCACGCCGCCGCAACCATCGTCGAACGTTTGCGGGGCCCGCTGATGATGATTCCCGGTGGATTGGTGGTCCCGTTCAGTCCGCCCGCGGTCGAGGGCGCTTCCGAAGTTGGCGGCTTCACTTTCGAATTGCAGGACCTAGGCAGAAACACGTTGCAAACGCTGGCCGATACGGCGAATCAAGTCGTGGCAACCGGCAACCAGGACAAAAGTCTCGCCGGCCTGTTCACCAGCTTCACCGCGAACGACCCACAGATTCTCGTGCGCATCGACCGTGAAAAGGCCAAGAGCCTGCAGGTGCCTTTCAGCCAGGTTTCCGACGCCCTTCAGGTCTTCATGGGCTCCGTCTATGTGAACGATTTTGACTTCAATAACCGCTCTTATCGCGTTTATGTGCAGGCTGACCAAAAATACCGCTCTGAAGCCAAGGACATGCGCTCTTACTACCTGCGTTCGGATAGTGGCAAAATGATTCCGCTCGATAACGTCGTGCAGATCGAACAGACCGCGAATCCTCAGGTGATTACGCATTACAACCTGTTCCGTTCCGCAGAAATTTCTGGCAGCGCCGCTCCTGGCATCAGCAGCGGGCAAGGCTTGGCGGCCATGGAAGGTGTAGCGAAGAAAATTCTGCCTCGCGGGATGGCCTACGAATGGAGTGGACTGTCCCTCGAAGAGATTCGCGCCGCCGGCAAGTCGGGCATTCTGTTCGCTCTCGGACTGGTCTTCGTTTACCTGACGCTCGCCGCGCAATACGAAAGCTACGTGCTGCCGTTCATCATCCTGCTGGGCGTCCCCGTCGGCTTACTCGGCGCTCTTGGTGCTCTGAAACTACGAGGCTTGACCAACGATGTGTACTGCCAGATCGGCTTGGTGATGCTGATCGGTCTTGCCAGCAAGAACGCCATCTTGATTGTTGAGTTCGCCGAGCAACTACAAGAAAGCGGGCTCTCGACCCTCGACGCAGCCGTCGAAGCAGCCAGAATCCGTCTGCGCCCGATTCTCATGACCTCTCTCGCATTTATCTTGGGAGTTGTGCCGCTGATGATCGCGGAGGGCGCCGGCGCCGCTGGGCGCGTTTCCGTGGGCACGACTGTATTCGGAGGGATGATCGCCGCCACCACCCTTAACCTGATCTTCATTCCGGTACTCTACGTGGTAGTGCGCGCGATTGTGCCGCGCAAATTAGTCGCGGCTTCCGAACCCGAGACCGCGGGCGCCCAAGACTAAATCACTGCTTTCGCTCTGCCCCGTTCGTCGATCACCGCCCGGCACTCCGCACAAAAGTGCCAGCCCTTTAAATCGATCCACTCCACTCCGTGCGAAGCCGACATGACGCATTCATAGTTGTCGCAATGCGATAGAGAGAGCGTGTGGCCGACTTCGTGAATTGCTTCCTTCAACAGCCTCTCGCGAAACAATTTCGCGTCTGCCGGAAGACCATAGAACTCCTGGCGCAGCCGGTGCGTCGACACCAGCGCGCAATTTCCCTGCAACTGCGCTTCTCCGAACACGAACGTCAAAACCGGAATGTATAGATCAACGGGAGTCACTCCCAGCAGGTGACGCGAAGCGGGAGTAGCTTTGCGCAACAGCGACGCAAGTATCTCCGTGGAGTGATACTGCTGGCGTGTCAGGTTAAACGCAAACGCTGGATCGGCTTCGGCAGGCAAGATTTCCGTCTCGACCCGGAATTCACGGCCGAGACCGCTGCAGAGTTCCGCCAATTGGTCTGGCGGAACCGGTCCCAACGGCATTACCTGAATCCGCTTCACAGAGCCTGGGCCGCCTCACGCTTCCAGCCGTATTTCTTCAGCTTGTTATGAAGGGTCACGCGGTCGATATCCAGCACTTCCGCGGCCAGGGTTTGGTTTCCCTTGCACTCCTGGAGAACGGCCAAGATGTGCGCTTTCTCGATGTCTTCCAGTTTGCGGGCGTTTTGCTCGGCTACCGGCAGGCGTAACGCGAAATCTTCCTCATGAATCTCCGGCTCCTGCGCCACCACCATCGCACGTTCGATGGCGTTCTCCAGTTCCCGGATGTTCCCCGGCCAATGATACCGGTCGAGTAGCGCCATCGCTGCCGGCGATACTCGCGTAATTTTCTTGTTCATCGATGCGGAGAACTTGCGAATGAAATGCTCCACGAGAATCGGAATGTCCCCCTTGCGATCCCGCAACGGCGGCAATTCAATCTGGAAGACGTTCAGGCGGTAGAACAGGTCCGGCCGGAACTTGCCTTCATCCACGAGTTGTTGGACATTCTTATTCGTTGCGGCGATGCAGCGAAAATCGACATGTATCGGATGCGTGCTGCCCACCCGTGTGATTTCCCGTTCCTGGAGGACGCGAAGAAGATCGGTTTGCGTCTTCAAACTGATGTCGCCGATCTCGTCCAGGAAGACGGTTCCGCCATCGGCAACCTCGAAACTGCCCTTTTTCCGGTACTGCGCGCCAGTAAATGCGCCCTTTTCGTGGCCAAACAGTTCGCTCTCCAAAAGAGTCTCCGTCAGCGCTCCGCAGTGGATGACCACCAGGGGGTTGTAGTGACGAGGGCTCGCCGCGTGAATGGCCCGGGCGCAAAGCTCTTTCCCCGTACCACTCTCGCCCGTTATCAACACGGTAGCATCGGTCGGCCCCACGGTCTGGATCGCCTCAAAAACACGGATCATTGCTACGCTCTGGCCGACGATCTCCTGCGGGCGCACCACAGAGGCCACCGTCTCCCGCAGCCGCGCATTCTCTTCCTGCGCCCGGCGATGTGACAGCGCATTGTGCACCGTGTGAGCGATGTCGTCCGGATCGAAGGGTTTCGAGACATAGTCGTAAGCGCCGTTCTTTAGTGCGCTCACCGCGGTCTCGACCGAGGCGTACCCGGTCATGATAATCACCAGCATGTCCGAATCGATTTCGTGCATCCGCCGCTGCAACTCCACGCCGTCAGTGCCGGGCATCTTGATATCGACCAGCGCTAGATCGAACCGCCGCGCACCCATCTTCGTCAATGCGTCCTGGGCGCTGTCCGCCACCGTCACGTCGTAGCCTTCTTCCCGAAACCACTTGTCGAGCGAATCCCGGACAATGAGCTCGTCGTCGACGACGAGCAAATTAGCCTTTGTAGTCATACGTCACTCCTCACTCCAATGTGCCGGCGGCAACGGGAGCAGGCACGAAATTCGACTGCATGGGCAAAGTAATCGTGAAAGTCGTTCCGCGGCCGGGCTCCGACGCCACCTCGATGCGGCCGCCATGGCGGTCGACGATGTTCCGGCTAATCGCCAGGCCCAACCCCAATCCGCGGCCGTGTTCCTTGGTCGTAAAGAACGGCTCAAACATGTTCGCGAGCACGTCGGGCGGCATTCCTACGCCATCGTCCCGAACTTCCAGCTGCACCTCGTCCGGCTTCGGCCCCTTGCGTGTCCCCAGGGTAAGGTTTCCCCCGCCGGCCAGCGCGTCGATAGCGTTCATCACCAGCGCCAGCATCACCTGCTCGATTTGCCCGATGTCGCAGCGGACCGTGGGCAGATCTTTGTCTGTCTCGACGTGAAGCTCGATATTCTTCAAATCCAGTTGGTGCTGCACCAGCCGCACGCAACGGTCGACCACCATATTTAAGTCCGCGGGCTCCCGATTCATCGACGTAGGTCGTGCGAACGTCATCAGATTCTTGACGATTTCCCCGCAACGCCGGCTCTCGGACTCCATCAGTTCCAGCATGCTGATGTTTTCCGCGTCGGGATTGCTTTCCCGGCTTAACCGCTTCTTTAGCAGCTTTGAATACGTGAGAATTCCCGCCAGGGGATTATTGATTTCGTGCGCCACCACCGCCGCGAGCTTCCCGATGGAGGCCATCCGCTCCACGCGCAACATCTCGTCCTGAGCGCCGCTCAGCTGCCGGGTTTTCTCGTCCACCCGCTTTTCCAGCGTGTGCGTCCAGGCGTCAATTTCGCCCCGTGCCTCGTGAAGCTGGCAACTCATGGTGTTAAACGAAGTGGCCAATTCGCCCAGTTCCCCGCCGGACTTCAAGTGAATCTGATAGCCCAGGTCCCCCGAACCGAGCCGGTTTGTCCCTTCATTCAACGCACGGAGCGGTTCGTCCAACATCCACTTCACGAATTCCGCGCACAGCAGTGCCACTCCCAAAATCGCCAGCACCGTGTAGAGCAGCACCTGCCTGCGGCTCTCTGCCAAACTCTTATCCGTCGACGCCAGCGAGATGTTAGTGTCGAGCACGCCTAGCGTCTTGATTGATGCAGGATGTGCGTGACACTCCCCCTCCGAGCACGACTTGGAGTTTTCAATAGGATCGATCACGCCAAGCGCACGCTCCCCGTTCGGCAGCGAATAGGTCCGGAATGTCTGTTTCCCATCCGAAAACTGAAAGGCAGAGGTTCCACGAGGCAACGAGTCGTGTATTTGCAACCGCTCGTCGACGACCTTGCCCATTTCCGAGGGATCCGACGAGTAGCTGATGCTCCCCTGATCGTTGATGATGCGGATCCGCACCATTTCTGGCTCGTTGGCCATGTCCGTGATGATGTGGTAGAGGCCGTCGCGCTGGTTCCGCAACATGTAGTAAGAAGCGTTGCGTTTGATGACGCCGCTCATTCGCGCCGCGTCCGCCATCGTCGTTTTCTCGAGATGCCCCCGCTGCAGCTGAATATTGAGATAGCCCAGAACGCCAAAGACCACTGCCATCGAGGCCACCAGCAAGACCAGCAATCGGACGCTCAGTCTTCCCGCCAGCCTCGTCCAGATCGATTGAAACCCCGAGCGTGCGTCAGGGTTGGGCATTCCAGAGTTCCACCTCTCTTGGTGCAATCAACTCCTCTTCCTGAGCCTTCGCCGCGCGAATCGGTTCGTGACTGAAAATCGGCAAGTACTTCACCGCCAGCGCGAAGATCCAGAAGCCCGCGGCGATAATGGCCAGGGTGACCGCGATCTCCGACCACTTTGGGAAATAATGTTGTCCCGCGGAGGATTCCAGGCCGGTGACTGCCACGTTCAGCCGATTGGTCACAAATCCCAGCAGGCAGATCACCGCCGCCAGATACAACCCTTTGGGGTTTTCCCTGACTTTCGGGATCAGCAGCAATCCAATGGGAATGATGCAGGCCATCAGGATTTCAACGATAAACAGCCCGGTCTCCCAACCGCCGTGACTCAGCAGCCGCAGCGCGTCACGATGAAACAAGTCCTCAAACCGCACCACCGTGAAGATGCTCAGCATCACCAGCAATGTGCGGCCAAGCCCCTGGATGAGCGGTAATTCCAATTGCTTGCCAAAGTGCTTCGCGCTCATCGACGATTCAAAAATGGTCATCGCCAGCCCCACGCAGATCGCCGACAGGAAGAACAATACTGGAAGAATTGGCGTGTACCAGAACGGGTGCAGCTTGTTCGGCAGAATCAAATACAAACTGCCCAGCGAAGACTGGTGCAGGGTCGAGAGCACCACGCCTAAAATCACCAAGGGAATGATGATCGCTTTCTGCACGCGCAACGCCGCGTCCAGCTTGAAGCGCTCAAACAACACGCCAGCAAACTCCAGCGAGAGCACCGTCGTGTACAAAGTCACACACCACGCTACCTCGAACATCACGGAGCGCGGATTCCACATCACCAGCGGATGCCACAGCACCAGGCCGCGTCCCACGTCGAAGAACAAGCCTACGCAGACCAACAGATAGCCCATGAACGCCGTCAGCACCGTCGGCCGGACGATGGGCTTGAACTTCTTGAGGTTGAACAGATACACGGCCGCTGTCAGTGTGAAGCCGCCCGCCGCCAGCATCACACCGCACATCACGTCGAAGCCGATCCACAACCCCCAGGGAAACGCGTCGCTCAAATTTGTCGAAGCGCCCAAGCCTTTGAAGAACCGGATGTACGTCGCATAGGCGCCCGCGACCATCAGGATCGCCAGGATCACCCGCCAGAACGTGATTTTGACTTTCGCCATGAGCCTTCTCCCTACGCTTTGTTGGGCACGGCGTGCCCTTCCGCCGCGGCCACTTCTTCTTTTCGGTTGCGCAACCACCAGATTCCGCCGAGAGAAACCACCGCCAACAGAACCACGTCCGGCAGTTTCTCCAGAACGCGAGAGGTGTACATCGGCAGCGCTTCCTTGCTGATATCCGTCTTGTACCCGAAGGTCTCGAAGGGCACACTCGACAGCAGCAACACGGAAGTCCCGCCAACTTCCTCGACGCCGTAGATATGGTTCACATACTTCCCTTCGCCCTTTGCAATGCGATCCTTCGCTTCGGCAATCAGGTCGTCACGCTCGCCGAACTTGGTCGCTCCGGTCGGGCAGATCTCCGCACACGAGGTCGGCTGCCCGTTGGTCACGCGATCCGCGCACATGTCGCATTTGCGCACCAGCGGCCACGTTTTGCTCCATTCATATTTGGGCACGGAGAACGGGCAGGCCTGCAGGCAGTACCGGCAGCCGATGCACTTGCTCCCGTCATAGGTCACTGGCCCGAGCGCATTCTTGCGGAAGGCGCCCACCGGGCACACTGACGCGCATGTTGGATCCTGGCAGTTCATGCACAGCCGCCGCATGAACTTGTCGTCCTTCGTCAGCACCACCGTGTATTTGTGATCGGACTGTTTAGTTTCCGCCGCAATGGCGTCATTGTAAGGAAGCCCGTGATGCTCCGCGCAGGCTCCCTCACACGCTTTGCAGCCAATGCAGAGCGTTGCGTCGTACAAAATGCTTTTGCTCATACTGGAGATGCTCCCTGGAGCGACCCTCGTCCCCTGTGAAAGCCGGCAGTAAAGCACGGGGATATCGTCATTGCAGGACTGCACCAATCTGGAGCGGTATCGGCGAGAAGGTTGGAGCGTTACCGGAGCCATCCGGGCATCTGGGCCAAACGACAAAGTCGATGTCCGTGAACCGTAGAAAAGTTCAGCGGGGATGGCCCCGTCGGTGATGAATCCTTCTACGCGGTCATTTGCCCAGGGGAAGTATGATGAAGTGAGCCCTACAATCCCGTGAAGTAGGTCACCCTTCGAGGTGACCTCTGTCACCCAAAATCGCTGCATCTTTCTGCTGTTGAAATACTTATCAACAAAGTGCTTATCGAACGTCAAGAGCCCCGGCTGGTCGGCCGGGGCTCTCGCGTTGCTTCACGTTTTGGAGGTTTTCGATCAGGTCAGGAAAAATTCCCGCGTAATTTCGCCCCACTTGGTGGTCGGCAATTGAACAGTCAGGTCGTGCATTGCCACGCCACCGTCTTGCGCCACCGCTCCCGCAAGCGCTGGAATCCTCATTTGCAAACGGCTCGCCGCATCCGCCATCCACCTCTTCGCCAGGCTGCCATTCAGCAGATTCCGGAAACTGGTCGGCAAGTCGGGAGAGAGCACAGACACGAGCCAGCCCTGCCCGTACGGATCACTGTTCATGCTGCTCGGATCGGCAAGCAGCGCATCATTGATCGCCGTCACTTCGCCTTCCACCGGCGAGACAATTTCCGCCTTCTGCCCGTCGCGAACCAGTGTCGCAAGCTTCTGTCCCTGGCGGATCCACTGGCCCCGCTTCGGCAGAATAATCTCGTCAATCTGTCCCGCCAGCCGAGCCCCAAAATCATCGATTCCTACCCGCGCCAGCGTTGGGCTTTCTTGCAGTGCCCACGTGTGCCCCTGGTGATACCGCCGGTTCTCCGGAAGCTCAAAACCTGCAACGATGGCCGGCAACCTCCGCCGAGCCGTTCCCTCTTCCGCCAAATTCTCCGCTTCCACCGTCTTGCCTTTTCTCAGATAGTCGATCGTGAGAAAGATTGCGAACATTGCCAACATCAGAATGACTGTCATAACCCGCCTCCTCACCCTTGGTTCCTTCCATCTCTGCCCTCCTCAAAGGCAATCACTTGGCCAAACTGGCTTCGTGAAGCGACGTAACTCTGGACATCGCTAATCGATAGAGACTGAAGGAAATAGCGGGAACCCTGAAAGCCGCTGGCGGACAAATGCGCATGCGCCACGTCCGGCAGGTTGTGGAAGTTCTCATCGCACAGCATGTGGCGAAATTCAGCGACGATTTCTAAGCGATTGAATCAGCGCTACATGCACGTTGAGTATTCGGCGCTGAAAAACATTATGGCCCTGCTGAATACATCAACAGGGCCATGCTTCCATTTTGTCCTTACGCCGTTACTTTAGCGGATGCGCTCGAAAATACTCTTCCAGCCCGGCCTGCACTTCCTGAACACTCCGCTGGACGTTCTTGTCCATGGCCAGCACGAAGGCGTTGATGCTTTTTTCCGACACCGGTTCGTCGTGGTTGTACACGTGATTCCAGACCGTCAGCCCGGTTTTGCGGTCACGCAACCGCGTTTCGTAGCTCAACCGCGCCACGATCGTGCTCCCGTCCACTTCTTTAAAATCGTACAATCGCCCGCCCAGGACAAACTGCCCGTTAATATCTGACCGCATCGTGTAGACACCCTTGAACCGCCCGGAAGCCCGCAAACCACGCACCAGCGAATCCTGCAGAATCTCGACGGGTGGCTCTACCCAACGCTGGTATTCGTAGGTGCCCATTTCCGGCGAATCCATCCCGTAAACGATCTTGTCGTCCAGATAGAGATGAGAAGACTCAAACGTCCGCACCATCAACACCGTGTCCACCGCATCCGGCGCCATCGTACCCGAGGTTGGATACGTAATCTGATAGTACTTGATCGGCTTTT
>Ga0207761_1000014_pt1 | contig 41174 bp, 29 predicted proteins | sample LuqExpMetageno34_FD_187792 | JGI IMG/M metagenome (GOLD analysis project Ga0207761, IMG submission 187792) | Tropical forest soil microbial communities from Luquillo Experimental Forest, Puerto Rico - Sample 34 (SPAdes) | ecosystem: Environmental > Terrestrial > Soil > Tropical forest ... | reverse complement strand
TGCGATCCGCGCTCGAAGACTCGCGCGGGCCGATCTAAAGATCGGCCACTACACAAACCACCGGCGATCGACGCGTGGCCTACTTACGGGCGGGGACAGCCCCTTGGGCGGCAGCTTCAGCGGCAGAGAGCTTCACAACCTGGAAGCACTCTAGGTGGTCGCCGACTTTCACGTCGTTGAAATTCGAGATGCCCAGACCACATTCGTAACCGGCGCGGACTTCGTTGACATCGTCCTTGAACCGCTTGAGCGAGCTAAGCTTCGAGGTGTAGATGACAGCGCCGTCACGAACGATGCGCACTTGCGCGTCGCGCTTCATCACGCCGTCGGTGACGTAACAGCCAGCGACGGTGCCGGAGCCCTTGATCCGGAAGGTGTCGCGGATTTCGGCGCGGCCGAGATAAGTTTCCTGGACGACGGGTTCGAGCAGGCCTTCCATGGCCTTCTTAATTTCGTCGGAAACTTCGTAGATGATGTTGTGCGCGCGGATGTCGACCTTTTCCTGTTGGGCGAGGTCGGCGGCCTTGCGGTCAGGACGCACGCCGAAAGCGATAATAATGGCGCCAGAAGCGGAAGCAAGGAGCACGTCGTTTTCCGTCACGGCGCCCACACCGGCGCTAATGATTTTCAGTTTGACCTGATCCGTGGAAAGCTTCGGCAGCATTTCGCCCAGAACTTCGGCAGAACCCTGCACGTCGGCCTTAATAACGATGGGCAGTTCCTTGACTTCGCCAGCCTTGAGCTGCTCATGGAGCTGGTCGAGAGTGATGCGTCCGCCGGCGCTGGCGCGAAGAGCCGCATCGCGCTGCTTCGATTGGCGGAATTCCACGACATGGCGAGCCTTGGCTTCGTCGGTGACCTGGAAGTGGTCGCCTGCTTCGGGCACGCCCTGAAGACCGAGAACTTCGATGGGCGTGGAAGGTGGCGCGGTCTTCACGGGTCGTCCACGATCATCGAACATGGCGCGAACTTTGCCGAAGACGGAGCCGACGATGAAGAAGTCGGACGTATTGAGCGTGCCGTTCTGAACAAGGATGGTAGCAACGGGACCGCGGCCTTTATCGACGCGGGATTCGAGCACGGTGCCGGAAGCCGGAGCGTCGGGATTGGCCTTGAGGTCGCGAAGGTCGGCGACGATCAGAATGGTTTCGAGTAACTTGTCGAGATTCTTTTTCTGTTTCGCCGACACGTCGACGAATTCGGTTTCGCCGCCCCACTCGGCAGGCATCAGGCCAAGGTCGGTGAGCTGGCGCTTGACGCGCTCAGGCTGCGCTTCGGGCTTATCGATCTTGTTGACCGCGACAATGATGGGAACATTGGCCGCTTTGGCGTGATCGATGGCTTCGCGAGTTTGCGGCATGACTCCGTCATCCGCAGCGACGACGAGCACGACGATGTCGGTGACCTTGGCACCGCGAGCACGCATGCGGGTAAAGGCTTCGTGGCCCGGCGTGTCAACGAAGACGACGCTGCGGTCAGCAACCTGAACTTTATAGGCCCCGATGTGCTGTGTGATGCCTCCTGCCTCGCCGGAGGCAACGTCGGCTTCGCGAATGCCGTCGAGCAGGCTGGTTTTACCGTGATCGACGTGGCCCATGACGGTGACGACCGGCGGACGGGGCTTGAGATTTTCCTTAGTCTCTTCCTTGGCGACCTCGAGCACCATTTCCTCTTCGAGAGAAACAACGGTGACGATGCCGTTGAAGGATTGCGCAAGATCGGTGGCGGTTTGCACGTCAAGCGCCTGATTGATGCTGGCAAAGACGCCGCGATCGAGAAGGGTCTTGAGAAGATCTTTGGCGCGAACATCGAGTTTTTCGGCGAGCTCGCGGATAGTGATGCCTTCCGTGAGGGTTACTTCGCGCGGCGCGCGTGGTTCCGGCGGAGCAACGGCGACGGCGGCGACGCCGCGGCCTCCAGCGCCGGGACGCTGGCGCGTCGGGTGAAGCTTGCGCTCCCCTTCAATTTCGCGCTTGTCGACAGCAGGACGCTGGCGCTGAGGAGGTTTCCGCGCATAAAGCGGCTTGCCCGGCTCCGCCTTTGGCGGCATCTTGTCGGGCAACGGTGGAAGCATTTGTGGACGGCCGGGAGTGCGTGGCCCCGGGCGCGAACCCATGGGCACTGCACCTGGACGCTGGCCCCAGGGGCGACCTTGACCACCAGGAGCGCCTTGGCCTTGCCCACCTCCGGGCCCACCGGGGCGGGGAGTAAAGGGACGGCCCTGGCCGGGCTGCTGAGGACGCATGGGCTGGCCGGGGCGAGGACCACTTGCCCGGCCGCTTCCCGGAGTTGTGCCGGGGATCGGACCGCGATTGCCGCCTGTCGGCATAGGCGGGCGCGGGGGAGGAGTCGGTCGTGACGGCGTCGGAGTGGTAGCAGCGGCGGCCGGTCTTGCGCCGCTAGGAGCGCCCTGTTGCGGCGGACGCTGGGCAGGCGGTTGACCTGGGCGGGCTGCGATAGGCTGACCGGGAATTGGGCGCGCCGGAGGTTGAGGAATCGGTGGCTTCGGAGCACCAGCGCCGGCAGGGGCAGTAGCGGGAGGGGTAGCTGGTTTCGGAGGCGCAGCAGCAGGAGCGGGGGGAACTGGCACCGGTGGCGCCGGAGTCGCAGGTCGCGTTGCAACGGGGGCACCGGAGGGAGCTGCAGCAGGGGCGATAGGCGTCGCAGGCTTAGGTGCAACAGGTACAGCCGGCGCTGGTGGCCGAACGGCCGCGGGAGCGGGCGTTGGTAGAGCAACGACGGGCGGCCTGACAGCCGGTGCGGCAGGCGCGGCGGCGACGGGAGCTGGGGGCTTGACTTCAGGCTTCGGCGGCGCAGGAGTCTCGGCAGGCTCGGGAGTCCCTTGCAGTTGCCGGCGCACCTTGTCGGCGACTTCGACGGTGATAGAGCTGGAGTGGGTCTTTTTTTCGGCTACGCCAAAACCGGGCAGGAGGTCGATGATGGCTTTGGCTTTGACCTCGAGCTCGCGCGCCAATTCGTTGATGCGGACTTGGTTTGGGTCACTCATGCTTCGTTACGAATTCTTCTCTTCCTGTTGAGACTCGGGATGTTCTTTCGCGGTCTCAGCGGCCGAAGAGTTTTCCTCTTCGGTGGATTTCTGTTCGGACTCGTCGGCTTGTTCGGCTTGCTCGGTTTCCGCGATGGCCTCGGCGTTCTGCTCGGCGACGGCGTCCTGTTCCGCCTTGGCTTCTTCGGCGGTTTCGGAGGCTTCCGCCGCAGTTTCGGCAACAGCCTCGCCCTCCGCGCCTTCGGCGGGAGCCGCGTCGCCACTCTCGTAGAAGCGGTTCACGGCCTGATAAATCTTGTCGACCATTTTTTCGCCGATGCCTGGGATTTCCAGGAGCTGTTCCGGGGTCATGGCGGCAAGTTGCTCGAGATTGGTAATGCCCGCAGCCTCGATTTTCTCGATGGTCTTGGGACCGACGCCCGCGAGGACAGTGAGCGGCGTTACTGGAGCGGTGAGACGGGTCATTTCCGCTTCGATTTCGCGGCGTTTTTCTTCCTCACTCTTGATATCGATGTCCCAAGTGATGAGCTTGCTGGCGAGACGGACGTTCTGTCCCTTTTTGCCGATGGCAAGGGAGAGCTGGGAGTCTTCGACGATCACTTCGAGCTTTTTATTCTCGGGATCGGTGATCTGAACGCGGGTGACCTTCGCCGGGCTCAGGGCTTTCTGCGCGAAGGCGACAGTCTCTTCGCTGTAAGGGATGATGTCGATTTTCTCGCCGCGAAGTTCGCGGATGATGGACTGGACGCGCATGCCCTTCATGCCAACGCAGGCGCCGACGGGGTCGACATCCTTGTCGCGGCTGGCGACGGCGACTTTGGTGCGTTCGCCGGCTTCGCGGGCAGCAGCACGAATCTGCACGGTGCCATCGTAGATTTCGGGCACTTCCATTTCGAAGAGGCGTTGAACGAGCGCGGCGTCGGCGCGCGAAACGATGACTTGCGGACCCCTTGCAGCACGATCAACGGTCTTAATGACGACGCGGAGACGCTCGCCAATGTTGTAGGTCTCAAGCTTGGATTGCTCGCGCTTCGGGAGGCGTGCTTCGGTACGGCCCATGTCGACGATGAGATCCGGACCTTCGGCGCGCTTGACAACAGCAGTGACGAGTTCGCCGGAACGATTGTGGTATTCGTTAAAGATGGTGTCGCGCTCGGCTTCACGGACCTTCTGCAGGATGACCTGCTTGGCGGTCTGCGCAGCGATGCGACCGAGAACGTCGGTGGCCTTGGAGGTCTTGAACTCGGTACCGATTTCGGCGTTAGGGTCTTTCTTTTTGGCGTCGGCCAAGCTCATTTCACGCTTGGGATCGGCGACTTCTTCGACGACGGTGATGACCGAATAGACGTCAACCTGGCCGGTTTCGGCATTGAACTTGCCGCGCAAATCCTCTTCGGACTTATAAAACTTGCGCGCAGCGACAACCATGGCGTCTTCAATGGCAGAAATCACCACGTCCGGTTCGATGTGCTTCTCCCGGCTGAGCATTTCGATTTGTTGGTAAAGCAGATTCGCCATTATTCTTCCCAGTCCCTAAAATTCCACGACCAAATTCGCTTTGCGGATGGTGTCGAGAGGAATCTCGACAAGCCGCGTTTCTCTTCCTTTCAGTTCCATGCGCACCTTGCCATCGGCAAAACCGCGCAGACGTCCTTCGAAAAACTTGGCCTCGCCAATACGCTCGGTGGTCGAAATTTTCGCCGAGCGTCCCGCGAAGCGCTTGAAATCCGCGACGGTCTTGAGAGCGCGGTCCATGCCGGGCGAGCTGATTTCGAGCACGTAACCCGGCCCGGGCACCAAATCCTCGACATCAAGGATGACGCTCAACTGCTGACTGACGCGTTCGCAGTCGGCATGGCTGACCTTGGGATAAGGGTCAGCGGCTTCCTGCGGCGCGTTGTTCGCATCGGGCGCGGGTTCGGGAGGAACCCTGTCGATGTAAACGCGCAAGAAGCGTTGCTTGCCAATCTTCCATTCGACATCCACGACTTCCAGCCCTTCCGAACGGGCGACCCGTTCGGCGGCGTCGCGGATTTTTTCCAAATTCACCCAAAGACTCCCCGGCCTATGCCGGTCTGAAGCTCAGTCCATCCGGCAGCAACAAAAAAGTGGGCTTGCGCCCACCCGATGGTGCGACCCGTAACAGAGCGAAATAGAAGTATATTCCGGTAACGGTGCAAAAGCAAGGCAAGGGGGAGGGCGGCGGATATCGGAAGGGCCCCCAAAGAAACTGGAGGCCCGTTTAACCGGTTGAAGAGGCTTTAGTTGTTCGGCTTCGCAGCGGGCGGAGTGGCCGGCTTGGGGGTTGTGGCGGCCGGCTTGCTCGCGGGAGCCGAGGCTGCGGCAGCACCCTTGCCGGGATAGGCCTGATCGTAGAGTTTGATGATGTCCTGAGTAATGTCCACACTGGTGGAGGCGAAGAGGATCGGCGAGTTCTGCGCGGAGGAATCGAACACGGCGGTGATGTTGTTCTCGCGAGCGTAGCGCTCGAGGACATCCATCATTTTACGGCCGATGCGATCGACGATTTCGCCCTGAGCAGCGTTGAGGTCTTCCTGAAGTTCATTGTTCTTCCGGTCGAGTTGCTGAGTAAGGCGCTGGCCCTGGTTCGTCAGGCGGACCTTTTCTTCGTCGCTAAGGGTGTTCTGGCCGGAGCTGAGGCGCTGACGAAGATCATTGATTTGCTTGTTGAGGCCCTCAAGTTCGTTCTGGCGAGCGGCGAATTGGGTTTGCAATTCACCGGAGGCCTGCTTCCCTTCCGAGGTGGTCACGATGGCCTGGCGCACGTTGATCACGGCAAACTTGCCGGCCGCGGCGGCACCCGCCGCCTGGGCACGAACAGCGGTGCTGGCGAGGACGCAAGCCACGCCGAGCACAGCCACACGAATGATATTTCTGGAATTCACTGTATTCTCCTTGTCATCTCTGGGGCACGCCTTCCACTTCGGATAACGGCGAACGGAATGGCAGCAACCCTGAACCTTGGAACCCTGAGAACGGTCAAACTTTGTGTGGTGCGAGAAACGAAGACTTCGCGGTGCAACCACAGGGTGAATCGTCACAGACCCGGCTGCGGCGGACTCACAAAGTTTTAAGTATAGCCGAGGTGGTGACAGGCCCGCAAACGGGTCCGACCAACATTCAAAGCGCGGGTCTGAAGATGCTCCGCCGCAAAACCGTAAGCAGATCATACGTCGCCCCGAATGGGGCTGCAGCGTACTGCGCCCCTGCAAACGTAAAATCGCAAGAGAAAACCCATCCTTTGTGCAGAAACCGCGCAGGGGATGGGGCACCCTCAAGCACACAAGCGCAACCAAACTAGCGGGGCAGAGCCAGGAAAAGGACGCGGTTATTGTTCTGGTCGACGATCACCGCGGTGTTCTCGAACTGGTCGACATCAATCGCGAATTGCGACTGGCTGCTGATACTCAGCGTGTCGCGGGTTTTGAAGTTCTGCGAATCGATGACGGAACTGGTGTTCGAGGTCGAGTTGATCGTGAACAACGTGCCGGTCTGATAGTTGAAGCCGACGGAATAGGGATTCACGCCAACGCGAATGGTGGAACTGGTACCAGTATCAGGATTGAAGGAATACACGGCATTCTGCTGGGTGGAGGTGACATAGAAAACGCCAGCAACGACTGGCGAGGTGTTGGGATCGCCGGGATCGTAGACGATGCCTGTGGGATTGACGGTGAGTGAAGAAACGGAAGCAGAAGTGATCTTTGCCGGAGGCAAGGAAGCGAGATTGATGACGTCAATACCGCCCGTAACAGCGGTGGTGCCGGCGTTTTGCAAATTAGTGACTGCTGCTTCGGCGCGGTTGGGATCGACGGCGACTGCGGTGGGCGGGCCAGAAAGACCAATTGTCGTAGCGACTGGCGCGCCTTGCGTGTGACCACCGGTGACCGACGGGAAGAGGACCGTGAGATCGATCGCCGAGAGCGTGTTCGAGCCAGAGTTGGCAATCAAGGCCAAGGCGCGATCCTGATCGATACTGACACCGACCGGCGCGAGTCCAACCGACACAGCGTTGCTGGCGGTGGTGGAACCGGACGGAGTCCAAGTGACGACTTTGGGGCTGGTGGGAGTGCTGATGTCGATGATCGTGGCGGTGCCAGTCGGGGAGTCGCCGTTGTTAGCGACGACTGCGTAGCCGAGACGCGAAATGATGCCGACACCGATGGGCTGCTTGCCCACAGGAACCGAGCCCATAACCGCACCGTAGGGCACGCCAGGATAGAGCGTGCCGGTGATGTCGAGATTGATGACCGTGGCGCTGCTGCATGCATAGTTGGTAATAACGGCGATGTGGCGAGCCTGATCGATAGCGACACCTTCGGGACCTTGCGGAAGAATGCTTGTGGTGGTGCAGACGTTAGCGCCGTCAGGGAGCTTGACGGGGTCAGGTGCACCGAGATTGAGGATACCGACAACGTACAGATCAACCGCATTGGAAGTCTGGCCTGCGGTCTGGACATCCAGAGCGTAAACGTGAGGCGAGAAGAGCAAGGACTTGGGAATGCTCACATCAATCTCGTTATCTGCTTGAACCGTGCAAGTGATATTGGAAGGCGAAAGGTCCAGCCTAACGGTTACGGTATTTGAGCCAGTGTTGCAATTCGTGCCGCTTGGGCCAAAGCCCTGGCCGAAGACACGGATGGTGGCGTCCTTGCCAACCTGGACCGCTTGGGGCATGCAGGAAGACGAGGGATCCGTCGGACTGCAAGTAGCCTGGGTGGCTGGAGGGCCGGGGAGGAGGTTGGGTTGAGCTATGGGAACGGCGAAGCAAGATGAAGCAGTGGTGCAGGCATTGTCGGGTAACTGCAAAGACTGAATGTGGATACTCTGGAAGGTTTTGCCGGGATCGAGATTCATGTAGGAAAGCGTGTCGTCGCCGGCGTTTCCAACCAATACAAATTTGGATTTGGGGTCGTATGCCATGGGTCCGAAGACATTGACCGGAGTCGTGGCACCAGAAGGGGTGTAAGAGCCCTCGCCAAGGTGAGTTGTTGGAATGGCTGTGATGATGCGATAGGCAGCAGTTGTCCCTCCGCCGGATGTCGGACCACCGGGATTGATCAGGGAGATGGAATTCGTTGACGGCAGTCCCGGCGAGGGCGTGTTCTTACTTGGATTGTAGGCAATGACGGTGTCAGTAAAGGGATCGAAAGCGATGAAGCGGAATCCGTTTTCGGGGCCGCCGGAAGGAGTGGGAGTGCAGCCATTGCAACTGCCGGCGGTGAGAGAAAGTGAAGACAGGGTCTGGTCGAGAGTGCTGATGAACCCGACCTGAGCAGCAAAGGAAGCGAAATCCGTGTAAGCAAAAGTGCGGGTGACTGGATTGATGGCCGCTCCTTCGACGTTGGCAGTGGTGCTGAAGGAATAGTAAGGAGACCCGTACTGGATGGTGCCTTCACTGCTGGAAGTGTTGGTCTCCTGGTCTCCGGCCGAGGGGCAGTCGGGCTGCTGATACTGGAAGGTATAGGGGTCGATGATGCTGGTTGTGATGCGGGTGCCGTTGAAATTGGTTCCGCTCTTCGAAGTGATGCCAGCGATGACGACGGTGGTGCTGAGAGCAGCATTGAGACCGTGAGGGGTAACCGTTTTGATGGTGGTGAAACCAGTCTGACAAAAAGCACCCGTAGCGGTGGTGGAGGAAGCCGCGGGAAGAATCTTCACAGAGGTAGCCGTTTGCAGAAGGTTGACGACCGAGCTTGCGCCGATGGCACCTCCGGGAGTGACGTAGGCGAGCGGAGCACCTGGCTGAAGAACGACGCGCGGGGTAGGACCGGTGACAACGCTGACGGGAGCGATCACGCAAGGTGCGTGAGTGCCGACGAAGCAGCTGCGGCCGCTGGAAGGGTTGACATCAACGATGAAGGCGAGGTTTGTGCCGATGACGGTGGAGCCAGCGTAGGCCACGACGCCCAGATGGGTAATCGGATCAACTCCGAAAGCGAAGGGAGTCGCGGTGTTGGAGGTCTGCGTCAACAAGGAATTGAGATCGGCGGGAATGAAATTGCTGGTGCCGCCGACGACGTTCGCTGGAGCGATGCCGCCTGCGAGGGACACCGAGAAGAAGTAGAGCCGGCTAGCGCCAGTGTCCACGACGACGGCCAAGTCGCCGCCATTCACTTGTAGTTGATCGTCGATGGCAATGTCCGTCGGCTGAGCCCCGGAACCAACTAACACTGGAGCACCGGAGGGAGCGGGCGCAGCGCCCCGCAGGTCGACAAGCTGCAAAGTTCCACTGGCTTGTTCGGTGATCACCGCATAACCTTTGACCGATTCGACGGCGATGGCGCTCGGAGCGAGAGTCGTACTTGCACCGGCCGACGGTAAAGGAATAGACGCGGGAACAGGGGCAGTTGCGAAACTTGGCTGGATGGCAGCATTGGTGGTGGCGGTCGGGAAGAGTGGTGGCGTGCCGTTCGTGGTCGTGCTGGCGACGGACACTTCGTAGAGGCCGGGAGGAGGAAGCTGAGAGAAATCTCGGGAACCGATCAGCTTGCGGGAGCTACCGGACTGCGTGAAGCTGGCCTGACCATCGAAACTCAGAGTGACATTCGTGCCGGTGTTGCCAAAGTATCCACCGTTGATGCCGAAGCTGATGGTACCGTTCCCCGTGCCCTGTGGAAAGCTGTCCGGTGCCGCAGCGACGATCGAGGGACTGGTGTTGAGGATGTGCAAGGGACAGGCGATGGCGGTCACCGAAGTGTTGGAAGAGGGGACGACGATGCACGCGGGGTCCTTGGGAGTTGTGTTGCCAGGAAGATTGGTGATCATGATCCAGGCGGGGTGTTGCGGATCCGGTTCCGGAGCAGTCAACTCGAATGCATTGAGACGAATTCTGGTCATCAGAGAGGCGTCGCAGACCACAACGGGAGTAACGCCACTGGCGCTTGCGGTGCAATACGAGGCGGAAATCGGTACCGTGAAAATGCGAGTCGAATCGATCGGCTCTGACGGAGACGAGGTAGTGAGATTCGCGGCGGAGACACCGGGGAAGACAAACTTGATCTGAGTGGTGTTCAAGAGGTTCTTGGCGTCCAGAAAGACGTCCTGAAGCAGGCCGCCAGCGGGAACACTGTGATTGCTGTCGGGATGAATACTGTCAAACGTAACGGGATTGGTAGTGGCGCTGACGAGTGTAATGGTAGCGACGGTGTAGTGATTGGGATCAGCAGAATTCCAGACGACAACGTAGACGGTGGTCGGACTAGTGGACTTGCTGCCGGCGGGCTTGGTGTCGGTGGGCAGAGTGCTGGGAGCGGTGTAGGTACCGGTGGTGTTATCGATGGTGCCGCAGAGGGTATCGCAGGTGTCGGGAGTTTGTGGTGTCGGCGTTTGGTCGAGCGTGGTGCTGGAGGCGGTGTTGGGCTGAACGAGTTTGAACTGTTGGCCCGAAGCGTTGGCATTCAGGAAGGACGGGAAGAAAGTGACGGTCTGTGGGGTGGCGAGACCGACCGGAACTGTGGCGGCTGTAGGAGTAACCGAAACGCGAATGCCTGAGTCGAGAGCCACGGTGGCGGTGGCGGTTTTGTTCTTGTCAGCATCAGCTGTAGCCGTGAAGGTGAGCACAGGAACGGGATTGGGGAAGTCGGCCAGATCAGGAGCGGTGTAGGTGAGGACGTTGGAACTGTTGGCGGTGGAGATGATCCAGGAGCCGATTTTGCCGGTGACGCCGGTAATCGTGCCGCCGGAAGTGCAAGAACCAGTGACGGCCTTGGGATTGGGGGTGGTTTGCGTCGCGGGAGGAGTGTAAGAGTAGGTGCAAGGCCAGTTGGTGACCGTGGTGGTGGAGCTGGGACCGGTGACGGTAGCGGTAAAGGTCTGGGGCTGGCTAGCAATGACGGTGGCAGAGGAAGGAAGCACCGTGATCGAAACGACGTTGGGCGACGAGTTGCCACCACAACCGTCGAGAAAGACTGCTGCACCCGCGAGCCCGATAAGAATGAGACAGAAATTTATGAACGACTTCATGACTACCTTCTCCCCATAATTCTGAACCGCCTGTGTGATGACCCTGGCAAAGCGTAAAGAAGCAATTCCTCAGTGGCTAAAGCCCTTTTGCTTGAACCCTCGAATGTCGGAGCTGAAGCTCCATGAGTTGCATTCGTGAGGCGCTTTCTCATCACTTCCCCTAGAAAGTACGACTGACCGTAAAGCGGAAAGTGCTTTGCGGTTCGAAATAATTCAAACGGCCCGGATTCTGCAACGCGGGCTGAATCTGAAGAAGAATGTCGGGCCTGCACTGATCCGGATGAAGCGGATTAGTGACGCCAGCGGACTGGCACATGAGCGCGAGGTTGGCGAGGTTGACCTGATCGAAGGGCGCGATGATGGTCTGGTGGATACGCAGCGGGTTATAGGCCCAGTAAATACGGAAGGGGGCCTGCACGATCGGAAGGTTGATGTTGAACTCGACGCCGGTGGAGGCGCGGAGTTTGAAATTGGTGCCGGGAGCGATGGCCAACTGAGCCTGCTGATTGGTCAGCGGGAACATCTGATTGATGTTGTCGACGCCGGATTGATTGAGCTTGAGAGCGTTCTTGTCGAGAATGCCGACGGTGCCGGTGTCGAAGAAGAGCGTCATGCCGACGGGGCCAGCGATGGGAATGCGGTATTCGAGGTTGGTGACGCCTTGCAAGTCTCCGCCGGGGAACGTGATGGTATAGGCGAGCAGCGGAACCGGGAAAGAAACCGTGCGCGAAACAGCGCCGCACTGATTGCAGGGGAAAGTAACGAGTTGATTGAAGGTGCTGGGAATGTAGGTGATCGGAGAGATGGCGCGAATGTCGAAGCCGCGAATATCGTTTTCGCCGCCCATGTAGAAGCGGCTGTAGGGCGGGACTTCTTTGCCGCCGTAACCGGTGGTCCAAGCTCCCATAAAGCGAACGCCAACGGCGTTGCGGCGGTGATTGATGGGATGGAAATATTTGAATTCGCCGGTATTGGTGATCATGTTGACGTTGCCACCGATGGGGCCGCCGGTGAACGCCAGGGAGTAGAAATAGCTTTTGCCGCTCGTCGCGTTGATGGGATTGTTGATGGTGTTGTAGGTGATGGTGCCGGTGACGGTGCTGGCGACGATGCCCTCGAGGGCGCTGGGACCGGCAATGCTGCGGTATTGGAGCTGGGTGAAGAGCAACTCAGAAGCCTGATTGTAGGTAGTAATGTTGGTGCGGGTGAGGCCGTAGGTGAGACCGACGCGAGTAAAGGCGTAGCGCTTGAGGGGATAGCTCGCAAATGCGGTGAAGCCGGTGCTGTTCTGGTTGTAGTTCTGAATGTATTCCGGGTTGATGCTGACGGACTGTCCGGTGACAAGGGCGGCTTGTTGCGCCTGGTTGTATTTGTATAGGGACGAAAAAACAGTGAACCCGGAAGAGATGGGACGATCGAACAGATAAGGTTCCGTGAAGCCGAAGACGATGTTGCGCTGGTACTGGCCAACTTGCGCGGAAATGGTAAGGGTTTCACCCAGGCCGAGGAAGTTGTTGGTCTGATAGGTTAAGCCGATGAAACCACCCGAAAGACCGCTGACGCCGCCCTGCAGACCAATGGACTGCTTCCCTTTTTCTTTGAGCTTGAGAAGGATGTCCACGGTGCCGTTCTTGGTGTCGCGCTTGATTTCGGCGGCTTTTTCGGCGTCGAGCTTCTCGAAATAGTCGAGCTGGTTGAGGCGCAGGATGCTGATTTCCCAGGCATGCTGGTTGAAGAGCTGGCCTTCGTCGATGAGGAGTTCGCGGCGAATGACTTTGTCGCGGGTAGTGGTGTTGCCGCTGAAGTCGATGCGGCGGACATAGTATTGCTTGCCTTCTTCGAACTTCATGGTCAAGTCGATGCGCTTGGCCTGATCGTCAATATCGAAGCCTGGCTCTGAGACGAAGTCGATAAAGCCGTAGTTGCCGTAGATCTTTTTGTAGTCGTCGAGAGCCTTGCGAATCTTAGCGGTCGAGAAGACGTCGCCCTGCTTGAGAGGGAAGGCGTTCTTGAGTGCGTCTACTTTCAGAGAGAGGGCCTTGTCGGGATCGGCGCTGACGATTTTCAGCGTGCCCATGGTGTACTTCTCGCCCTCTTCGAGAGGGATGGTGATGTTGACGGCTTTGCCTGTGGAGCGACCGGCAAAGGGAATACCGTATTTCCAGCCTTCCGTGTCGACGTTTTCGAGGATTGGCTCTTTGACAAGGACACGGAAGTAACCATTGTCCTGGTAGAGGCCACGGATGCCGACTTCGATATCTTCGATCAACTTGTCATGGTCGTAGGTCTTGGACATGACGTTGATTTCAGTGAAGTACAGCGGAATAGCGTAGGGCCGATCGTGCTTCATGGCGCGAATGAGCTTGCGATCGCTAAAAGCATGATTGCCGGTGAATTTGATTTTGCCGACTTTAACCTTCGGGCCTTCGGCAACTTTAAAGACCAGGATAACCGCGTTGCTCGAAGCGATGTTCTCGTATTCAGGAGTGACGGTAGCAAACTGTCGACCGTGTTCACCGAGGAGTTCTTTCAATACCACTTCCGCTTTCTTGATGCGCGTGGGATCGAACTGGCTTTCAACGGTAAGACCGACCTTGCGTTCCTTAAAACGGTCGAGAATATCGGATTCGGAGACGGACTTGATGCCTTCATAGCGGATGCGCCGAATAACGGGGCGCTCCTTGACGATGAAGACGACGATTTTGGCGTTGGGCTTGTCGGGAGAATCCTCGACTTCGAGCTTTACGTCCTCGAAGAACTGCGTATTCCAGAGGGCCTGGAAGTCACGGCGAAGGGTCTCTTCATTATAGGGATCTCCGACGCGGCTGAAGATGCGGGCCTGCAAAGTGTCCCTGCGGATGCGGCGATTGCCATCGAAGTCGATGCGCTCGATCAGGGGCTGATCGGGAGTCTGCTGAGGATCGGCGAACGGGGCGGGAGTCGAACGGTCTTCGAATCTTTCGGCGAGAGTGATCTTGTCGAGCGAAGCGTGGAAAAGAACCAGGGCTTTGCCGGTTTCGGGGGGTTCGGCGGCGTGGGAGAGCGCGTCCGAAGCGAGGAAGAGCGAGAAAAACGCAGAGACAAGGACGCACACACGCCATGTATGTGACGTGTTCATGTTTGACGATAAACAGAGCTTTCGTTTGGCGGCCGTCGAGTGAATCAAGGCCGCGCCCCCAGACCCAATTGGTGTTCTCCCGCCAGACCCGGTATGGGCTGGCCACGCGTATACTTTGCCCTACGACCCCGGCGCAACTAAGGGCCGCTTCGTGATCACACGATGCGTCTGATTCGCTAGTGGACGACTGGGGTTGCCTCACCGACCGGCCGGAACGCGAGGCCATCCCCTGCCACGTAAATCTGGAGCGTTGCCGGCCTCTGAATTCCCCCCTGGATCAAGGCCTCGGAGAGCGGGTCTTCGACGTACTTCTGTAATGCCCGCCGCAACGGACGCGCACCGTAATTGCGGTCCGCGCACGTTTTCTCGAGGATCCACTGGCGTGCTTCGGGCGACAAGACCACTTGCACCTGTCTGTGAATCAGCGTGTCATTCAACTGGCCGACCAACAGATCGATAATGCGCAGCAGGTCCTCGTCGCTCAGCGGGTTGAACAGAATAATCTCGTCCAACCGGTTCAAGAACTCCGGATTGAACGCCCGCTTGACTTCGTTCAACACCATTTCTTCCATGCTCTTCAAACTGGCTTCATCGATGCCAGCCTGGAAACCGATCGAGGTGCGCTTCTGCAAATGGCGCGCCCCAATATTGGAAGTCATGATGATGATGGTATTCCGGAAATCGACGGTATTGCCAAGACCATCCGTTAACTGCCCGTCTTCAAAGACCTGAAGAAGAATATTGAACAGGTCGGGATGTGCCTTCTCGATCTCGTCCAACAGAATAACCGAATATGGCGTGCGACGCACGCGTTCCGTCATCTGGCCACCCTCTTCGTAGCCGACGTAGCCTGGAGGTGCGCCGATGAGTTTGGAGACGGAATGCTTCTCCATGAACTCGGACATATCGAAACGGATGAGCGATTTTTCGGAGCCAAAGAGAAATTCCGCGAGACGGCGGGCAACTTCCGTCTTGCCGACGCCCGTCGGGCCCAGGAAGAAGAAGCAGCCAACGGGGCGCGAAGGAGACTTCAGGCCGGCGCGGCTGCGGCGAATAGCGCGAGCGAGAGCGGTGATGGCCTTGTCCTGACTGATGACGCGCTTGTGCAGCTCCGGCTCGATGCGCAGGAGTTTCTGTTGCTCATCTTCCTTGATGGAGGTGACGGCAATGCCGGTCCACCGGGAAACGACTTCCTCGATGTCCTCGCGGGTGACGATGCCTGTAGAGGCGTCGTCGAGCTTGTAGCGCTCGCGCAGCACGCGTAGATTTTCTTTTTCCTTGCGCTCTTCTTCGGAATAGAAACGAGCCTTTTCGAATTCGTGCGCAGCGATGGCCGATTCCATGCGGTGAGTAATGAACTTCACGCGCTTCTGGACTTCACCCACTTCATCGGGAACGGAGGCCTGGCGAAGTTTCACGCGCGCGCCGGCTTCGTCGATGAGGTCGATGGCCTTGTCAGGAAGAAAGCGGTCTGGAATATAGCGGTTCGAAAGATAAACGGAGTAGCGCAGCGCCTCGTCGGTATAGCTGACGGCATGAAACTTCTCGTAGCGCTCCCGGACACCATTGATGACCTGGATGGCTTCTTCTTCGTTGGGGGCGGGAACTTTGACGGCCTGGAAACGGCGTTCGAGCGAGCGGTCCTTTTCGACGGACTTGCGATATTCACCAGGAGTGGTGGCGCCAATGCACTGAATCTCTCCACGAGAGAGCGCGGGCTTAAGAATGTTGGCGGCGTCGAGCGAACCTTCCGCGGAACCGGCGCCGACGAGCGTGTGGAGTTCGTCGATGAACACGATGGAGTTCTGGCTCTCCATCAGTTCTTTCATGATGGTCTTGAGACGCTCTTCGAACTGACCGCGATACTTGGTGCCCGCGACGATGAGGGAGAGGTCGAGAGAAAGGATGCGCTTGTCGGCGAGGAAGGGCGGGACATCGCCGTCGCTGATACGCTGCGCGAGGCCTTCAACAATGGCAGTCTTGCCAACGCCCGGCTCGCCGATCAGGACGGGATTGTTCTTGGTGCGGCGGCAGAGAATCTGGATGACGCGATCGACTTCGGCTTCACGACCGACGAGAGGATCGAGGCTGCCTTCGGTAGCGGCTTGCGTGAGGTCGCGGCTGAATTCCGCGAGCAGTGAAGTTTCTTTCGGGCGCGAGGCCGGGCTCTTTTCGCCGCTGGTGCGCGAGAGCTCTTCGCGCAACGCGGAGAGGCGCAGGCCACGCTCCATGAGGATTTCCGCGCCGAAGCACTTTTCTTCGCGGAGAATGCCGAGAAGGAGATGCTCGGTGCCGACGTGCTTGTGGCCGAGGCGTTCCGCTTCTTCCGCAGCGCTGTTCAGAATGCGCTTGCATTCGGCGCTGAGAGGCACCTCGACGGACGTGGAGATGCGCTCGCGAATGGTGATGCGGGCCTCGATCTCTTTCCGAATGGACTCGATGGAACCTTGCTGGCGGAGGAAGCGGTTTGCCAGAGCTTTGTCCTCGCGCATCAAGCCAAGCAGAAGGTGCTCGGTCTCGATGTAAGGACTGCCGTACTGGCTGGCCTCATACCTCGCAAAGAAAATGACACGACGCGCTTTTTCCGTATATCGTTCAAACACGATTAGCTCGCTTCTCCCCCCGGGGTTCGCGCCGCAGCGTTTTTGGCGCTGCGAAGCCGCAGAACACCATGTTCGAGCCCCACGATCCGGTCACAACGTTCGGCCAGCGCCTGATTGTGAGTCGCGATTAACGACGTCAGGCGATGCGAACGATGCAGCCGCTCCAACAACTCGAACACAGCCCAAGCGTTCTGCTCGTCCAGATCTCCGGTGGGTTCATCAGCGAGAAGGACCCGGGGCGCGGTGATCAACGCCCGGGCGATGGCGACTCGCTGCTGTTCCCCGCCCGAAAGCTCTCCAGCGCGGTGGTCGGCGCGATGGGAAAGGCCGACTTCGCTGAGCCACTGGCGCGCCTTGGAAAGCGCATCGGCATGTGACTCGCCGCGCACTAGTAGCGGCATCGCTACGTTTTCTGCTGCCGAAAAATCCGGCAACAACTGGTGCCGCTGCCAGAGAAACCCCACAGCGCAATTGCGAAATTCTGCGAGCGCCGCGTCTTGATTCGATTCGATCGGTTTATTTTTGAAGTATACGTTACCGCTTGTTGGAGTGTCTAGCGCAGCGAGCAGATGCAACAAGGTACTTTTTCCAGCGCCAGACGGAGCAACGACGGCGACCATCTCGCCTTCCTGCAATTGCAGATTCGCATCGGTTAGAACTTCCAGATTCTTTTCGCGCACACCGTAAGATTTCTTCAAGCCGCGGGCTTCGAGGATCGTTGGGCCGAATTTTTGCGAATCGTCCATGCGTTTCCGGTGTCCCGCGCTCCTGACTGCGCCTACTGGTGGTACTTTACCCATCATAAAATGCCGGCCCAGAGGCAATTCGTGATATTTGCACGCCTCAAACCGGCCTACGTTTCGCGATGTTGGCTCGAGGGCGGCCAAGAGCGCTTCGCCAAACGTTTTCCCATTTTCTCACCCTGGCTACCTAACGCAAATCGGGTGAAAAATTCGCCGTTGGAAAGGTCAAAGAACTCACGTACTTTCAACGGCTTATAGCATGTTCGAGTAAGGCGATATTTCTGGAGCCGTTGCCTCGCCCAAAAATCGCTACAGGTACAGGGATAGGAGCAAATGTTGCGCCAAAGTGGATGGGCAGGATTGCGCCAGCGCAAATAGGGGCTTTGCTATTCGAATCTGAGAATCTCCACAGGCAAAAGACGTGAAGCCTCACGTGCGGGAATCACTGTAGCCAGAACGGCGATGCCCATCGCCACGAGGGCGATCCACAGACCATCAAGAAAACTGGGATGAAAGGGAACATAAGGAACCGCGTAGACTTGCGGGTCCAGAGGAATCAGATGATAGGTTCCTGCAATCCAGGTGAACGTGTAACCGATGATGAGGCCAGCGATAATTCCGGTGGCGCCGATAGCAACGCCGAGCAGGAGAAAAATGCGGCGGATTTGTTCGCGACGCGTGCCGAAGGAGATGAGCACGGCGATATCGCGGGCCTTATCGGTGACGGTCATGGAAAGCACGACGAGAATGTTGAGGCCGGCGACAAAAGTAATCAGGCCGATGAAAATGGCGGTCACGAGCTTCTCGAGACGAAGCGCACGAAACAAGGCCCGATTCTCTTCCATCCAAGTGGTTGCAACGAAACCCTGGCCGGCGGAGTGTTCGAGGACATGCGCGAGTTCGGCGGCTTGCTCCGGCTTGGCGAGGCGAATCTCGAGAACATTGACGATGTCGCTGGCCCCGGCGAGCGACTGCGCGGCAGAGAGTGTGACGAAACACCAATTCTCGTCGTAATCGTAGAAGCCGGAGTCGAAAACGCCGGAGATGCGGAAGCGGCGGGTGCGGGGCATCAGGCCGAAGGGCGTGAGGCGGCCTTGCGGGCTGGTGAGGGTGACGTAATCGCCGGGTTTGAGTTTCCATTCATCGGCGAGTTGCTTGCCGACGAGCAGACCCTCGATGCCGTCGGCGTCAGGGGAAAAGTCCAACTGGCCCGCGGATAGCTTTTGCAGCGCTTCGTCAGCGCGCTTTTCGAGAGCAAGGTCGATTCCCTTCACTACCGCGCCACGGGCCTGGCCTCCAAAAGAAAGCAGAACGGTTTGATAGATGGCGGGAGTGACGGAGTTGACGCCCGGCGATTGCTGGAGTTTTTCTGCCAGCGTGGCGTAATTGCGAATGCCACCGGAATCCCCGGGATGAGTCAGAGAAATGTGAGCGGTGACACCGAGGAGACGGTCCTGAAGCGTTTCGCGAAAGCCGGTGTTCATGGCGAGGGCGATGACCAGCGTGGCGACACCCGCAGCAACACCAATAACGCTAAAAGCGGTGACGAGGCGAAGGACAGCGGGACGATTCGGCGACCGCAAGTAGCGTTTGGCCACGAACCATTCGAAGCTCATCGGCCGCTTTAGCCTTTCTGCGCGCGCAAAAAAGCAGATCCCTCGCTTCGCTCGGGATGCCAGTTGAAGGTAGGGCTCAACGCTATGTCAAGCGACATGGTGTTAGGCTTTCGCGCCCTGGGAAACGTTGGACTCGGAGTTGGCTTCAGGGCGGAGTTGTGGAAACAGGATGACATCGCGAATGGAGTGGGAATCGGTAAGGAGCATGGTGAGGCGGTCGATGCCAATACCCTCGCCAGCGGTCGGCGGCATCCCGTGGCAGAGCGCGCGGATGTAATCGACGTCGAGCTGTTTGGGAACCTCGTCGCCACCCTGGGCGATTTGCGCCAGGAAGCGGCGCTCCTGTTCGGCGGGATCATTAAGCTCAGAGAATCCGTTGGCGATTTCCATGCCTGCGACAAAAATCTCGAAGCGTTCGGTGAGCGACGGATCGTCGGGCTTCTGTTTGGACAGAGGTGAGATGTCGGTCGGAAAATCGTATAGAATCGTGGGCTGGACGAGTTTGGATTCGGCCATGGTCTCGAAGAGCAGACCGGTCCATTCGCCGTCGGAGAGTTTGCCCTTGGAGGCAGCATATTCGGCGTGGTTGGCTTTTGCCCACTCGTTGTAACGGGCGGTGATTTTTTCTGGGCCGCCGGGGGAGGCAAGCGCCTGAAGGGTGGGCGGCGCCCCAGCACCTTCGGGCCAATACTTGATGAGAGCTTCACGCATGGTGAGACGCTGCATGCGTCCGAAGTCGAGCTGATCGTCGCCAAATTTCACAACGGTTGAGCCGGTGATGGCTTGCGCCAACTGCCCGAAGAGTTCCTCGTTCAGCTTCATGAGGTCCTTATAATTGCTGTAGGCCTCGTAGAACTCGAGCATGGTGAATTCGGGGTTGTGCTGCGTGGAGATGCCTTCATTGCGAAAATTACGATTGATTTCGAAAACGCGATCGAAACCACCCACGGTGAGGCGCTTGAGATAAAGCTCGGGTGCGATGCGAAGGTAAAGGTCGACGTCGAGCGTGTTGTGATGGGTGACGAAGGGGCGAGCGGCGGCGCCGCCAGCGATGGGATGCATCATCGGGGTTTCGACTTCAATGTACCCGCGAGCGTCGAAGAACTTGCGCAGCTCGCGAATGATGCGGGCGCGGGTCTCAAAGACTTCGCGGGATCTTTCGTTCGCGACGAGGTCGAGATAACGCTGGCGGTAGCGCAACTCGACATCGGCCAGGCCGTGCCATTTTTCCGGCAGAGGAAGAAGAGCCTTGGTCAGAGGAAACAGTTCCTCGACCCAGACCGAGAGCTCGCCGGTCTTGGTGCGGAATATATGGCCACGGACGCCGATGTGGTCGCCGAGATCCAATAAATGGAATAATTCAAACCCTTTGTCCCCTACTGCGTCTTTTCTTACGTAAATCTGGATGCGCTTGCCGGAACCTTGAAGATGGGCGAAACCGGCCTTGCCCATCAGACGGTAAGAGACAATGCGTCCGGCGACCCTCGTTTCTACCTTGCTGCTGTCCAAGTCGGCGGCAGTGGAGTCGCCAAACTTGGCGACGAGATCGGCTGGGGTATCGGTCCAGCGAAATTCGCGGGGGAACGATTCGTAGCCAAGCGCCTGAATTTGTTCGAGTTTTTTCTGCCTTTGCAGAAACTGGTCTTGGGGCTCGAATTGCAAGACGGAGGTATTCCTTTCCAAAACGGACATTCTGGAGTATAAGGTCGGCTAGAGCGCTAGGGCAAGGAAACGGAAGGGGAGGAGGGTTTTCCGAGCCGCTAAGATGGGAATTCGGGGCCGATTAGCTTATTTGTACTATTAATCGACTCTTACTATTGTTATACTAAGAATTCTTCGCTCCTCGGAGGCCCTTTCGTGCGTTCCCAGTTCCGCCCGGTTCGCTCGTCATCAGTGTCTCAAGATTGGCGAAGGCCGCTCAATAATGAAAAGACGGAAGCGTATGTCAGGTGCGTGCAAAGGCTGGAAATCGCCTACACGATGTTCAGCGTGTCCCTGGACGAAGCATTCGGAATGCGGCGAAGCGGCCGTCCTGTAAAGGCCCAGCAGATTTTGACGGTATCTCCTGACCTTTGTCACCGGATGTCGATTCCGTTGCAATGCCTGCTCAGGTCGATGTACATGCACGCGCGGCATTTCGCGATTACGCCGAACCTGGCGCCGTTGAATCCCGACAATTTTCAAAATGCGCGGAGCCAGCGGGTAGCGCGGTTCAACGAGCTTTTCAGTAAAGTGCTGTTCACACGGCGGTCGCAGTTTGTAAACAAAATCTCCACATTGGAAGACCTGGTGGACGAACTCGCGAATAACTTCTCGTCGACCGCGGACGAATTGATCGAAGACCAATCGGTGCAGCCCGAGCGGGACTGGGAGACGCTGGACGCGGTGCACTACGACCTGAATACGTGTCTGCGGGAGACAGCGGTACTGTATAAGTCCTTCCTGCATGCGCTGCCGGAGACCCAATTGGGTAATTTCGAGGCCACATTGAACGAACATTGCGAGACCGCACACGACTCCATTGCGGCGCGCGCACGCCATCTTGCCCATAGACGGATGGCTTTCCTCAAGGGACAATAATCCATTCCCCCCGGACAGGGGCCGCCGGATGCAACCTATTGGAGGCTATTGCCTTCTTAGGGGCGTATGTGCTCCTCGACCTCCGTGCTAGGGACAACTCTGAGAGGGACTCGGCGCATCGCACCCCGTAATGGCGCCGCACTAGGACAGTTGGCCCGACAAAGACCAACCGAGCCCGTTGCTTGGACCGAAGCGGAAGCCATCCGCCGTGCTCAAGAGGGCGATTCTGCCGCTTTTGAGTTTCTTTACCAACTTCATGGCCGGCGCGTGTATGCCCTCTGCTTGAGGATGGTTGGGAACCCGGCGGACGCGGAAGACTTGATGCAGGAAGCGTTCCTGCAGCTTTTCCGGAAGATTGGGACATTTCGAGGAGAGTCGGCGTTTTCGACGTGGCTGCACCGCATGACGGTTAACGTCGTGCTGATGCGGCTGAGGAAGAAGTCGCTCCCCACCGATTCGCTGGAAGAGACGCTGGAACCAGAAGCGGAAAACAGCGGGCCAAAACGGGACGTGGGTGCGCCCGATTTGCGCCTGTCGGGAGCCGTTGACCGGGTCAACCTTGAGCGCTCCATCGAGAAACTGCCCCCAGGTTACCGGACGGTGTTCGTACTCCACGATGTGCAGGGCTACGAGCACAACGAGATCGCGGAAATCATCGGATGTTCCGTAGGGAATTCCAAATCGCAGTTGCACAAGGCGCGGACGCGCTTGCGGGAGTTATTGCAGGAAGAGTTGCGCGAGCAAGCACGCCAAGAACGGCAGTCTGCGAAAACGCAGACGAGTTCGTGAGGATGGGTTAGAATGAGCCATTCGACTGTGTCCGAACCTGCGTGCCGAGAGTTTAGAGAATTGGGAAAGACAGCCTTTGAGTGCTGGTCTTTCCGGAGTTTGAAGTATGGAGTGTAAGGACGTCGAAGCAGTACTCGAGCATGAGGGGCTGAGCCCGCTTCCACCAGGGACGCGGGAGCATCTGGCCGGTTGCGAAGGCTGCCGCGAGCTATTGGCCGATTTATCCGCAATTGTAGTGGCGGCAAAACGAATCCCCGCTGAAGAAAATCCACCGGAGCGGATCTGGGTTTCCCTCAGAGCGCAACTGGAAGCCGAAGGCATTATTCGACAGCCGCAGGCGGAAGTTGGGCCAGCGGGAGTTTCGTGGTGGCAGGGATTTGCGCAGTTATTGCGACCAAGGACGCTAGCGCTAGTCGGCGCCGGTGTGCTGGCCGTTGCCGGCGGCCTGTACTACATCAATGCTCCGACCAAGACTCTCGCACCGAATGTGGCTAACTCAGCGCAACCTGCGACGACGCAACCGCCTGCTACGGCAACCTCTCCCACGCCCACCGAAACACTTGTTCCTCCTGCAGTAGCGCAGCCGACTGGGGTATTGACCGGCGGAGAAGTCGCGAAGAAACGGGCGGGTCGGTCCACTCATACAAACGAAGGCGCGGCGCCACCGCAAATTCGCGAATCGACAAGACCGTTGCTGCCTTCGCCAACGGAATTGGCTTCTTTTGGAGAGAGCGCCGCCACCCTGAACCAGACGGAGCGGGCGATGCCGAGCGGCGGCTGGGCGAACAATGCGGAAGTGGAAGTGGCGTTGCGCGCGAACTTGCGCACCCTGAACGAGTTCATTAAAGAATGTGAAACGCGCCTGAAGGAAAACCCTCGGGACCAGCTCACGCAGGAATATCTCAACATGGCGCTGCAGCAGAAAGCGGAATTGCTGAACGCGATGATGGAAAGCGGAAGGAGCGAACACTAATGGAACGCCGAAACATGGGGGTTCGTGGCGTACTGTGCGTGTTGGGTGTCGGACTGTTCTTTTGCAGCGCGGTGGCAGCGGCAACAGCGAGCGCAGCAAGAGCGACGGAAGAGCAGGAAAAGCACTTTAACGTGTCCGGGCGGCCAGTGGTGACGCTGAACAATATCGTGAACGGGCGAATTGAAGTGAAGAGCTGGAAGAACCCCGAAGTGGTGGTAAGCAGCAGTGCGGTTCCCCTGAAGGTTTCGATTGAGATGGAACAAGTCGGGGATCGCATCGAAATCAATGCGACATCGTTGGTCGAGTCTACACAGCCGCACGAAGTGGAAGCGAATTTTTCGCTGACCGTGCCGGAAGAGACGGAGTTGCAGCTGCGCACGCAAACCGGGCTGATCCTGGTGGAACAGGTGAGCGGCGATATGAAGCTGATTAGCGTGGCTGGGGACATTCACCTGAAGGAAGTGTCCGGCTATGTGATCGTGAAAACGGCCAGCGGATCGCTGATCTGCACCGGGTGCACGGGTAAGCTGGATTTCAATTCCATCAGTGGGAGCGCACAGATTCTGCAATCCTCGCCGACCAGCTTGAACCTGATGACGACCACGGGAAACATTTTGTATGACGGCGAATTTCGCAGAATGGGCTTGTACACGATGAACAGCGGTCGCGGCTTGGTAGAGGTGCGGTTCTCGCGGGCAGATTCGTTCGACCTGAAAGCATCGACGTATCGCGGGACCGTGGACAATCAGGCGCCGGAGTTATTTCAGCCGGACACCCACAGCAAGCACCACTCCTTATCCGGAATGGCAAAGGCCCTGTGGGTGACCATGGGACAAGGGTCAGCCCGGGTCGAAGTGTCTTCCTACAGTGGTACAATTCGAATCGTAAAGCGCGACTAACGCGCCTCCGTTTCCATCGTGAATCAAGTTTCCACAGTGCGTGGCGCGATGCCGCGCGCCAACGTGATTTGTCTTGCCGGGTTCATGGGCTCTGGCAAAAGTACGGTCGGCACGCGCCTGGCCCAGCAACTCGGCTGGCGCTTCGTGGATCTGGACGAACGAATCGAGGAAGCCGCAGGCATCACCATCCCACAATTCTTTGAGCGGCACGGGGAGCCAGCCTTCCGGCAATTCGAGGCAGATCAGCTGCGGTCGGCGCTGGGGCGCGCCGCGGAGTTTAAGGAAGCCACGGTGCTGGCACTCGGTGGCGGAACCTACGCGCAGGCGGGGGCACCCGAATTTCTGCGAAGCGCGGGAGTTCCGGTAATTTGGTTGGACACGCCGATTGAACTACTGCTGGCGCGATGCAGCACCATGACGGGGCGTCCGCTGTTTCGCGATGAGGCGAGTTTTCGCGCGCTATACGCACAACGCGTAACGTCGTACCAGTTGGCAGACTTTCGCGTCGATGGCTCCGACGACGCCGCGGCCGTTGTGACCGAGATCTTGCGGCGCGGAATCATGGGGATCGTCAAGGAAACCGAACTGCCTTCGACCTAATCGCACCGGATGTGTGGGTTTGCGATCTTCGAACTTTGTTTCCAGAAAAAGCGTCCGGGTCTGTTCATTGCTCTTATGCTTTGGTGTGAAAGTCGTCCGTGCCGAAGGGCATGGACCCGGTTGAGGTGTGGGATGAGCAACAGAGGTCGCGAAGTGAAATGGATTGCGGGAGCAGCGGCAATTTTTGCGGTGGCATTTGCCACAGCGCTTTGGGCTAACGCGGACAAAAAAGCACCGGCGGGCTCGGTGCTTGTTGCGGACAAGGGGAAGTTGAACATACTGCTCGACGGCAAGTCGATCGGCCGCGAGGAGTTCGAGATCATGCCCGCCGGAAGTACATGGCTGGCAAAGGGCACCACGAAGGTTTCGGTGGAAGGAAGTCCGGAGACGACCGTGACGGGTTCGCTGACATTGCAGCCGGACGGATCGCCGATAAGTTACGACTGGAGTTCCCAGGCTGACAAAACAAATGGAGCGCACATCGTATTTGAGAATGGAATCGCGAGAATGACATTGCAGATGCAGGGAGCGCGCTCTTTTGAACAGGATCTGACGTTCAGCACACCACGAATCGCGGTTCTGGATAACAATCTGTATCACCAGTACGCCGTGCTGGCGTCCTTGTACGACTGGGGCCGCAAAGGGCCACAGAGCTTCTCCGTGCTGATTCCTCAGGAGCTGACGCCCGGGACGATCACAGTGGACTCCGTGGGTTCGGTGAACGCAGGTGGAAAGTCATATGAAGGATTGAAGGTGGTGACCACGGATATCGAGATGGTGCTGTATCTCGATTCGAACCACAAACTGATGCGGCTGGAAGTGCCTGCGTCCAAGGCGGCGGTAGTGCGGGAGTAAAGTTCACACCTGAAGGAAATGAACACGAAACTGAGCGTAATCAAGGGAGACATCACGAAGCTGGGAGTGGATGCGATCGTGAATGCGGCGAACAGTTCCCTGCTCGGCGGTGGCGGCGTGGACGGAGCGATCCACCGAGCGGCGGGACCAGGTTTGCTCGAGGAGTGCCGGCGTCTGGGCGGATGCAAAACCGGTCAGGCAAAGGCCACGAAAGGCTACGACCTTCCTGCCAAGTTCGTCATTCACACCGTAGGACCGGTGTGGCGAGGCGGTGACCAGAAAGAAAGAGAGTCGCTGGCTTCGTGCTACCGGAATTCCCTGCAGTTGGCCCGAGAGCTAAAGGTCCGAAGCATCGCATTTCCCGCAATCAGCACCGGAATTTACGGATTCCCAAAACGCGAGGCGGCAGAAATTGCCGTTCGCGAGGTGCGGCAATTTCCGGAATCATTCGATAGCGTGGTTTTTGTTTGCTTTGATGACGAGACCGCGGCGATTTATTCCAAACTGTTGAACGCTTGAAGGCCTTCACGCATTCCGACCGCAAACGCGCACGCGAAACCGCTTAGTTCGTAGAAGACCAATCAGTTGAGATCCTTCGCTTAGCTCAGGATCACAGGGCTTCGCGTAGCGTGCGCCCTCTGCGGTTGCGCCCGGTTTACGCGTATTGCGGTTGATCGTTAGTTTTGGTCGCTTGTTGCTCACCCTACGATATCGGCGAAAAGGAAAAGGCTCCGGCCATTGGGGATGACCGGAGCCTCGGTTGTGGCTAGCGGCAACGATCAGTCTTTGCCGACAGTGACACCATTGACCTTGATGTTGTCCAGGACGGCAAGGCCGCTGCCCGGGGTGGAGGTTGCTTGTGGTCCTTCGTCAAGAACGATCGAGATGCTCTTGATCGGTTGACCCGGAATGATGGCCGGCGTGGCCTGCGTAGTTGGATCGAAGCTCAGGCGGACCCAACCGGTTGATGGGGCGGTTTGCGTTGTCCCGTTGGCGCAGCCGACGACGTTGTGAGTAACGTCATCCGCGGTGACGACAACGAAACGCGGCGAAGTGGCCGTGCAGTGGCTGCCGCTGTGGAGATCGAAGCCGAGCCCCGTCAGAGTGGTCAGACTTTCTGCGTGGACCAGTTGCGCTCCCGCGGTCGTGCCCGCCGGAGCGTTGGCGGTCTTGGAAAGCGCGAGTGCGCGCGTGGAAGTGGTGTTCGACGCACTGGTTGCGGCGCCGGCACCCGTTAGCCATTGTGAGCCGACCGTGCCGGACTCCGATGGATCGTTGACGGTGGGCAGAATCGCGATTTCGGCTTCTGCCTCGCCGCCGTCATCGCCGCCAGAACCCGTGCCGGATGCGACATGAGCTGTGACGGAGACGGAGTATTTGTGGGTGCCAGCGGCGAGGGTGACGACGCCGGTGTAGCTGCCGGTCGCCAGGCCGTGAGCATCCACAGACACTGTGAGGGTCGACGGAGTTGTGGCACTGCCCGGGCTGACGTTGAGCCACGAGCCGCCCGAAGCGGTTGCGGTGAAGGGTTGCTGGGCACCGGAACTGGTGACGTGGACGGTCTTGGAGGCCGATTCGGCGCCGCCGGCAACGAAGCTGAAGGCGAGGCTGCGCGGCCAGATATTCAACAAGGAGCGAGTGGGTGAACCCACTACGAGAGTCACGGGGACCTTGTGTGGGGTGAGCGACGAGTTCGCCGGGGTGACGGTGACGGTGCCGTGATAGGTGCCCGCCGGCAGACCGGAGGCGCGCACCGAGACAGTGACGCTGCCGGGAGTGGTACCAGACGCAGAGCCGAGAACCAGCCAATTGCCGCCCGTCTGAGTGCTGGCCGTTGCGGTAAAGGCAACGCCTGGGGTCGTGCTGGTGACGGAAAGTTTCTGCGTGCTTGAGTTCGCGGTGGAGTTGTCGTCACTGCCGCCACCTGTTTGCACGGCGAACTGCAAATCGCTCGGTGAAACGGTGAAGGATGACTGCGTGCCAGAGCTGACGGCCAGCGTCACGGGAATCGTGAGCGGGCTGCCGGTTGCTCCCGCAGAAGCGATCACGATCGAGCCGTTGTAGGTGCCCGCGGCCAATCCAGTGGGCTTCACGGAGACATCGATGGTGCCAGAGCCGGTGCCGCTGGTGGGCGTGGCGGAGAGCCACGCGCCGGAGGTAGTGACAGAGAAGGTGAGGCTGCTACCCGTCGTCACGCTGATGTTTTGTGACGGAGGAGCTGTGCCGTTCAAGGTGTAGGCAAAAGAGAGAGAAGACGGCATCGCAGTGAGCGTTGCGCCAGTGCTTGCGGCGCTGACGGTGAGGCTCAGTGTGGTGGTGTGGCTGAGGCTGCCGGATGTGCCGGTGACGGTGATGGTCGAGGTGCCGGTGGCCGCAGTGCTGCTGGCGGTGAGCGTCAGAACAGACGAGGCAAACGACGCCGTGACACCGGAAGGCAAGCCGGACGCGGCGAAAGTAACAGTTCCGCTGAAGCCGCCGACAGGCGTAATCGTGATTGACGATTTTCCGCTGCTGCCCTGCGTAAGTGAGACACTGCCAGGCGTGGCGGACAAGCTGAAGTCTGGAGCAACCGTGGCAGAGATACTAAGTGTGACGGTTGTGGTGTGACTCAAGCTGCCGGAAGTTCCAGTGATGGTGATCGTTGATGAACCGGCGGCCGCAGTGCTGCTGGCCGTGACGGTCATGACGTTCGAAGCGAAGGATGCGGTGACACCGGAAGGCAGACCAGATGCCGCGAAAGTGACCGTTCCGGTGAAGCCGTTCTGCGGCGTAACGGTCATGGTGGATGTACCGCTGGCGCCCTGCGAAATCGCAAGAATGCTGGGCGAAGCGGAGAGAGAGAAGTTAGGAGTCGCGGCGGCGCTTACGGTGAGACTTAGAGTCGTGGTGTGCGTCAGGCTGCCGGAGGTTCCTGTGACAGTAACTGTCGATGTGCCAGTGGTGGCGGTGCTGCTGGCGGTGAGCGTCATGACACCGGAAGAATTGAAGGACGCGGTGACGCCTGAAGGCAGGCCTGAGGCGGAGAACGCGACTGTGCCGTTGAAGCCGTTCACCGGAGTGACGTTGATGGTGCTCGTGCCTGTAGCACCCTGAGCGAGTGTGAGACTGCTTGGGGTGGCGGAAAGAGAGAAGTCGGCGGTGGCGGCAGGAGTGAGAGTGTAGCTCGCGGTGTAGATTCCGTTGCCCGAAGTGGCGCCGCCCGAACCACCGGCGGCAAGACCGATCAAATAAAAATTGACATTGCCGGAGGCTGTTGCCGGCGGGGTCCAATCGAAGCTCCAAGTGGATAGCGAGATGCCGGAAGCGGTGGTCTCCATGTCCTGCACGGTGCCGCTGCTGACGACAATGGTGTTGGTGGTGTCGGTGGCGGTGAAGCTGCCCGCTTGCGTGGCGGTGTTGTTGGCGAGGCGAGCGGTCAACTGGAACGACCAGGCATTGTGGGAGATATCGTTGACCGTAACGCTGAGGTGTTGCTTGACGCCGGGGGAGTACGTCGTGCCGGAAGGAAAGGCGAGCGACACGGTGCCGCCGGTGGCCGCGCCGCTATGGCAGGAGTTGCAGGTGCCGTCGCCCGGCGCGCCGGTATTGCCGGCGGGAGGCTGGGGATAGGCGAGCACGAAAAGTGGGATTGCTAAGATCAAAAAGGCCAGAAGTGGCCAAACAATTTGTCGTTTCATTCTTCTCTCCGAAGTTGGGTTAAGACGTTCGCAGACGTCTCGAAAAGACCGCAACGGACACACGAACATCCCTAACGGCACAAGAGTTCATCGTCCGGCGAGAGTGCCGCAGGCCTCGCGCAGACGAGGTTACTGACCTGCGTTGAGCGGGGGACACGCCCAGCGAAGGAGCTAGGGAACCTCGACGTATGTGGCTGGCTCGGTCCAGGCTGAGCCGAGTTATTTCGCGAGCTGCAGGCCTGAGGACCTGGTCAGGTCATGGGTGGGTGCTTGAAGATAACTTTGACGAGGAAGTGATTGCTATTGAACTTCGGACTAGATTGAGTACAGGGGCGAACGGTTGTACGAGGTGCAATTTCGTTTTCAAGCACACGGAGGCGAAGAAGCGTTGCGGTAACGTGTCAATTCTCTTGAATTTCTACAAAATGGCGTTGGTTCGTGCCGGTTCGCGTTCAGCGCTGCCGGCATTATTGGATTTGCACGGCGTAGAGCGAGCTGCGGGCGGCAATGAAAAGAGTTTTGCGGTCGGGGCCGCCGAAGATTAGCTGCGTCGGGCGTTCGGGGACTTCCATGGTGTCAATGAGCTGACCTGCCGGGTTGAACACGTAGATCTGGCCGGCTGCAATGTAAACATTCCCGTGTGCGTCTGCGGTGACGCTTTCACCGCCCACGTTCACAAACAGTGAAAGATTCGCGAGCGTGCCGTGTTCGCTCATGGTGGCTTTGTAGGTTTTTTGCTCTTCTTCATCGCAAACATACATGGCGCTGCCGATGGAAACTGATGCGAGGCCGAAAGCGCGGAGCACGTCGTGCATTTTCGAGCCGTAGTAAAGCTTGCCGGTGACGAAGTCTTCGCCGGCAGGAATGAAAGTGCTGTGATCGAGAGACACGAATTGGTAGGGCCGCGGCTGTGCGACATACTTCTGAAAGTCATTCTCGTTGCGCCAATAATCAACGGGCACGACCAGGGTCATGCCAGCACGAGGAGCGGCCGGCTCGGGCTTCAGGAATGCAAGCTGATCGAAATTGGGGCCGGGCTTGAAGGTGTACACGGTTCCGTTGCCTTGATACGAGATAACAATCAAGTTGTCTGACTTGTCGAAGGCCAGGTTGACGGGGTCTAGAGGATTGTCGCGAACGACGGAGAGTTCGTGCGAGCCAAGCGACCAGCGGTAAATCATTTGCCGCTTGGCATCGACGAAGAAGAAATCGCCGGAGCTGTTGACGGCGCCTCCGGAAATATTGAAGAAGCCGCCCGCAAGTTTTTGCACCTCCGCTCTCGGCGCCAACACAGAAGAGGGCTGTTTGGGTGGAATCTGCGGGCCGTCGCCGGAAAGAGTCAGCCAGGCAAACTCACGGTTACGAATCTCGAAATTATGCGTGCTGTCGAACAGCGCGTTGTCAAAAGACACTTTGCTGTCGCTGTAGCAGTGGACGTTGCGGAGACGAATATCCCTGGAGCGGCTGACCTTGATGGCGTACGGAAACGGCTGATAGCTGCTGACCACGCGATACATGTGCAAGTTGGCGATGGTGATGTCGTGGGAATCGCGAATGTCGAGTGGCAGCGCGAAAGCACTCTCGCCCCGCTCTTCCTCGGTTTGCAGGGCGTAGACTTGCCAGTTCGAGACGCGGTCCAGCACGACTTCGTTGCGGACGTGGTGCTCGCTGGATAACTCATAGACGCGGCCGCTGGTCGACGTGTTCGAAACATAGAGCCCAGCCTGGGCGAAAGTGCTGGGTGTCCAGAGATCGACGAATGTACCGCCGCCACCGTCGGTGACCCAGAGACTCGGATATTGGCCGTCCCAGCGGCGGCGGATGTCCGTGTCGGCCGTGTTGGTGTTGTTGTAGATCTGCGTCCAGATCTTTCGATTCTGCTCGGGCGAGTTCCCAGGAATGACCGTACCGTGTCCGCCGAGAAAGCGCACATCGTCGACCATCGAGTCCGCGCCAGACATCCACTTGAGCGCAACGGCGCGGGAGTTGATTCCGTTCGTGTAGAGCCCGATGCCGGTGATGATGTTGCTGCCTCCGTTGGGAGCTTCGATCAGCGGCTTGGGACCACCGGGACCTTGGAATGCAGGAGTCTCGTCTGCGAGGAAGATGCGCGTGACGCTTGGATGCAGGCCGATCAGAATGGTGTCCGGCTTGAGTTGAACGGTGTCGCTGACGCGATACTGGCCGATTGGAAAGTAGAGCGTTTTGTGCTCAACAACAGCTTTTTGCAAAGCGACCGTGTCGTCGGTTGAGCCGTCGCCGGTTACGCCAAGTGTTCGCACGTTGACCCAGCTGTTGATGGGTGGCAAAGAACGAATGTCGGACTTCACTGGTTGCGGAAGAATAGCAAGCGGGTCCGCATCGAAAATGTCGCGGAGGGACGGGTTAGCCCCGATGTCATCGAAATGCAACCCGTGCGAGAAAGTTCTCACCGCATACATTTCCTGAGGAGCCGTGGCTTTCTTGCCGCTTTCCCGAAAGGACGCGAAGACCGGAACGCCGCGGCAAACGACGTTCTCCATGTTGATTTCGTTGCGCACGTTGTTCTCTTCGCTGATGACTACGCCAGCCGAGCTGATGTTTTCGAAGCGAGCATCTTTCACCCAAAGCTCATCGAAATAGCCCTGATCAATTGAAATTGCTGTGGGGACATTTTTGAAATGAGGGCGGATGAGCGTGACGCCCGCTTCATGTTCGCGGATGGCGGCTTCGCTTTGGCCTTCGAAGGAGCTATCGAGAATCGTGAATTGCCAGCCCGGGGAAGGCTTGCGCGTCCAGATTCCGTACTTGCCGTCGAAGAAATGCAGATCGTAAGCGACGTTGCCGCCGTCATGAATTCCCGCGAGCGCGGAACCGAGGTGAAAATCGATGTGCGCGATATAGCAATGCTGCGCGTAACGCGCGCGAATGGCGACCGCGCCGGGATTGCCGTCCTGAATTTCGAAGTCCACGTTGCTGAGCGCGGAATAAAATGTGCCCGGGCTGGAGTCCGGGGGCGTGAGCGACGCGCTGTTTTTTGCGGGACGTCCCCCCGCGAAGAAAACCATGTATTTGGGACCCTGCTGAAAACCTTCTGTGTTGGCGCCAAGGACGAGCACGGGACGCGTCTTGCCAAAACCGAAAATGCGAATGCCGGGCCAAATGTAGATGGTGCGAGTGATGCGATAGCGGCCGGAGGGCAGAAACACAATACCCTGGTTGATGGTCTCCTGGATTTTGTCGATCGCCTGTTGTAACGCGTCGCTGTCATCCGCGATACCGTCGGAGTGAACTGGAAACTTGTCGGGCGTCAGATAAACAGCTTTTGCGTCGTCCAAGCGTTCAGGAAAATACGAATCAGATGCGAGTGCGCTCAACGGATAAAGAAGAACTGCCAGAACGAACATTCGACTGATTATCATTGTGTGGACCCAAGGTGACTCGCTCGAGTCTACCGCGGGTCCGCCTGCAGCACGAGTGACGGCGAAAGACTATGTGTTGCGCCGATATTGTTCCTCGGTGACATGCTCCATCCAGTCGACGACCTTGCCGTTGAGCTTTTCTTGAATGGCAATGTGCGTCATCGCTGTGGCCGGCGTGGCTCCGTGCCAGTGCTTCTCGCCTGGAGGGAACCAGACCACGTCGCCGGGACGGATTTCTTCGACGGGTCCGCCCTCGCGCTGCGCCCAGCCGCAACCTGCCGTGACGATGAGTGTCTGGCCGAGGGGATGCGTGTGCCAAGCGGTCCGCGCACCGGGCTCGAAGGTCACGCTGGCGCCTTGGACCAGCGCGGGATCCGGGGCCTGAAAGAGAGGATCGATTCGCACCGTTCCCGTGAACCAATCGGAAGGACCTTTCGCCGAAGGCTGCGAACCAGCGCGCTGGATTTCCATTTTGCGGAACTCCTTGGAGACAGACTCAGAGATCTTTCTCGTCGTAGCCAGGTTTTTTGTAGAGCGTGTCCCATTTATTCTTAACGTCCGGCTTGTAGACTTTCTCTACCCAATCCCGAGGCCCGACTTCTTCCAGCGCTACCGAAACCGAGTGTTCGCCGTAGTGCAGGATATCCATAACGTCTTTGGTGATGGCTTCAGCGAGGCGGGTCTTCTGCTGTTCGGATTTTCCCGGCCACAACTTTACGATGACGTGAGGCATGGTTGACTCCTTATTTCCCGCTTCGATCTCGCGGCACGACCTTGACTGTTGCGGAGCGGGGGCCGGCGCCGATCATGGGGCGAAGGTACGGGCTGCCTTTGTACTTCGCTTTGTAGGCGTCGTCGACGCGGTCGTTGATCGCCTCCTCAGTTGGCTCGAAGCTGACTTCCTTCGTGATGCCCGCCGCAGTGATGCGACCCGCTTTCTGGCGCATCGCGGCCTGATACCAGCGCGAGTTCTTGCCGTTGTAGGGCCGCACATAGAGTGCGCCATCGAGCACCACGGACCAAATCCAGGTGGCCGTGCCGTAGGTTTGGCCGTCCTCGCGGAACGGCGCGATGTGCAGGTCGTCGGTCTCGCCAATTTTGCGCAGTTCCTCTTTTGGCCAGGCGAGAAGGTCGCGCTGATCCCGTTGAGCCGCTTTTTGCATTTCTACCTCCCTAACTTCAGCGATTGCTCATGCGCTCGATGTGCTCCGGGTAGCGCGCGCCTTGGACAGCAATGTGGGACGCGGCGCTGTCGATGTCGCGGAGGTCGCTGGCCGAAAGCTCGACGGAGGCTGCGCCGATGTTTTCCTCGAGGCGATCCAACTTCGTTGTGCCGGGAATCGGGACGATCCACGGCTTTTGCGCGAGCAACCAAGCGAGAGCGATTTGCGCTGGTGTTGCTTTCTTGCGTTGCCCGATCTGCTGAAGCAGGTCCACCATAGCCTGATTCGCCTTACGGTTGTCGGCGTTGAAGCGCGGAAGGATGTTGCGGAAGTCCGTGCTTTCGAATGTGGTTTTGTCGTCGATTTTGCCGGTGAGGAAGCCTTTGCCAAGCGGGCTGTAGGGAACGAAGCCGATTCCCAACTCTTCGAGCGTGGGCAAAATCTCTTTTTCTGGTTCGCGATACCAGAGCGAGTATTCGCTTTGCAGCGCGGTCACCGGCTGGACCGCGTGCGCGCGCCGGATGGTCTTTGCGGCGGCTTCGGACATTCCGAAGTGTTTGACCTTGCCCTCTTGAATGAGTTCCTTCACGGCTCCGGCCACGTCTTCGATGGGAACGTCAGGATCCACGCGGTGCTGGTAGTAGAGGTCGATGACATCGGTCCTGAGGCGTTGGAGCGATCCTTCCACGACCTTCTTGATATGCTCCGGCCGGCTGCTCAGAGCGCTCCATCTGGCTTCGCCTTCAGACGCGGGCTTCCAGCCGAATTTCGTGGCGAGGACCACTTTGTGGCGGAAGGGTGCGAGAGCTTCTCCAACGAGCTCTTCGTTGAGCAGCGGGCCGTAGACCTCGGCGGTGTCAAAGAAGGTGATGCCACGATCGACAGCGGCGTGGAGAAGCGCGGTCATCTCCTTTTTGTCCTTCGGTGGGCCGTAAGAAAAACTCATGCCCATGCAGCCGAGACCGATCGCAGAAACTTCCAGATTGTTTTTACCAAGTTTGCGTTTTTGCATTTTTCTCCATCCTTAAACAAGATTTAGTAGTGCTCCCAAGCGACGCGCCAGAGTTCTTTCGGATTCGACGACTTCACGATGAGTTGGTTGCCGGAAAGTTCGAAGACGCGCGAAAGATCCTTGCCGATGAGGCTGCGCACCATCGCACCTTCGACGTGGAAGGTGAAGGTGTGGGCGCTCTCGTCGACTTGGTAGGTGCCGAAGGACGCTTCGTAGCCGCCTTGAGTGTACTGCACCGGACCGCCCTGGCCCCCGGCTCGCGGGTTGCGATACATGACCTGGACGGACATGTGACCGTCTCGCGTGTAGACCAGCTGGCCGGTACAGTCGGCGAGGTGGACTTTGCCGTTGGCGTCCGGTTCTTCGAGCCAGGCGAGCCGCCAGGCGCCGATAAAGCGATCCTGCAGGCGTGCGTTTTCCGCGCGAGCTTGGTGAACGTGCAAGGTCACGGAAACGGCGGAAACGAGCATGACGGTTACGATCAAGAAAATCCCATTGAGCGCAAGCGGCTTTTTGATTTGATGGAAGTTCATTCGGTCACCGTACAGCTTCAAAGGTAATGGAAAGGGCTTGCGCCGCGCTTCCCTGATCCTGCCGATTTTTTGCCTGATCCTGCCTGGGATGCCGATTTTGTGCACGGATTGGTTTGGAAGGCGTATGCTGCAACCAGGTAATAAGGATAACGCGATGAAAAGGAAGCAGAACCGAACTGAACAGACATCAGCGATCGCCGAAAAAGGGGCGGAGCTGGCTCGGAAGATTGCTGCGCTTGCGCTCGTCGAGGGAGGAAATTCGACAGCGATTGAAGGCTTGCTGCTTTTTCGGCGAACGAAAACAACCGCGTGTTATCGCGCAACCTACGAGCCGAGTGTCAGCGTGTTCGCGCAGGGAAAGAAACGCGTCAACCTGGGGGGAACGATTTATCTCTGCGAAGCGGGGTCGTTTCTGCTTTCATCGATTGATGTGCCAGTGGAGAGTCAAATCCTGGAGGCATCGGAAGAGATGCCGATGCTGACGATGTGGTTGCGGCTGGATATGCAAATGGTGCGAGAGATTCTAAGCAGGGAGGAGTTGCCGGAGCCGGGGATTTCGTCGCAACGACGCGGGCTTGCCGGGGGGCAGGCTACGCCGGGATTGCTGGGAGCGTGCGTGCGGTTGATCGAGTTACTGGACGCGCCTGAGGATATTCCCTTCCTCGGCCATTTGATCCAACGGGAGATCATCTACCGCATTCTGCGAGCTCCACAAGGAGACCGGCTGCGCGCCATCGCCACGAACGGCGACCTGGGAAACCGAACGGCGCGGGCGATCGCGTGGCTGAAAGCGAACTACACAAAGCCGCTGCGGATGGAGGAGCTGGCGGAAGTTGCGCGGATGGGCGTGTCAACGCTGCATCACCAGTTCCGCGCATTGACAGCCATGAGCCCGCTGCAATACCAGAAGCAGCTGCGCCTGCAGAACGCGCGGCAACACATGTTGATGGACGGAATGGATGCGACGAGCGCCGCGTACGAGGTGGGCTACGAAAGCGTCAGCCAGTTCAGCCGGGAGTACAGCCGCTTCTTCGGCCAGCCGCCGATGCGCGATGTGAAGGCACTGCGCACCGGAAACTTGCCCGCTTCTGCCACTGTCTGAAAAAGCGAAATGTCCGTTTCAGGAATCGAAGAATCTAAGTGACTTTCTTCTCGTGCTTGTAGGTGGCACGAAGCTCCATCAGAAGCTTCCCCAGCATGTTCTGACCGTGGCGGTTCGTGCCGCAGCCCCAGTAGTAGTCGTCTGAGGTCTCTTCGATAATTTCTTCGTCTCCCGTGGAGAGCAACAACCTGACAAGGTGCGGATGAGAATCAAACTTATGCCGCAGAGCGGACCGCATCGCCTCCAACTTCACGTCTTCCCAATCAGCGCGCATAGGCAGATTCCGATCTCGCCCAATCCTGGCGGCCTCGCTCGCTGATGAAGCCAGTCTCACTTGCTCTTCGTGGATTGTCCCGGCAAATTTTTGTGCCTGAAAGTAGTGCTCACTGGTTGGCCAGTGTTCTCCATCCGCTTCAAATGGGAACCTCGCAAAGTTAGAGAATTCCCCGAACGGTTCGTTCACGCGATAGAAGTTGATAGGCATGTCAGTCGACCGGACACACAAACGGCGCGCCGGAGGATAAGCCGGAGCGCCGCTTGTGTAGATCCACTCTCTCAGAGAATCTGTACGAACTACTCCTCAAGGAAAACTGCTAGCGCGCCAATGGCCGCTGGAACACCGGCATGCCCGGGCGCCGCAGCGGATAGCCTTGCGGTTGACCATGAGCTGGCGCAGGCATCAGCCCATTCGAATGGCTGGCGTGACCGATGTGCCCGTGCTGGCCATTACCATTCGGCGGCGCGGGCTGCGGCAGCCGAGCCGGGTTACCGATAGGGCGAAGATTGATGGGGGCGGCATTCACGTGATCGCTGATGGCCTGCAGGCGCTTGAGGATGGACTGCCACTGTTCCCAGTCGAGCTGGCGGAGGAACGGGCGCAGCCCCTGGATGAAGGGATCCTCGAGCAACGCTTCGCCGTCGGACTCGGGAATGAAGAAGCGGTTGAGGCCGACATTGAGCGCTTCGGAAATCTTCTCGAGGGTGCCGAGACTCGGGGTCATCTGGCCACTCTCGATGCGCGAGAGATAGGAACGGCTGACCTTGGAGCGCGATTGCAGCTGGCTCTGGGTCATGCCGCGCGATTCGCGCAACTGGCGAATGCGCTGACCGATATTTTCAACGGTCTCCTGATTCGCAAACTTGGTGGCGACCACTTCGGGCGCCGCCTGATCCTGCGGTGCTTCCTGAGGGATCAGGTATTCCATGCGCTGGGGCAACGCACGGACGCAGCGGCGGCAATTGCCGGTGCGGGTGCGATACTGGACCAGTCCGCAGGTCTTGCAGCGAATAACTTCCCGATCCATCTCCAACGAATGCAACATGGACTCTTTTTCGGTTTGTGACGACACCGGCACTCCTCGCTGACTGTTTGTTTTTTCCGGCGCGCGGATAGGAAGGAACGTCGGAACGTTCTTGGGGGGAAGGCAGTTACTGGCGCGAAGAGAGTGTGGCGCGAAAGGATAATTTGTGTCAAGGGCAAATTGAAAAAATCTTTGTGGGAATCAGCCGAAAATGGCGGTGTTTACGCCGGTTTTTCGCCTGTTCGGCGGGACAGCGCGCGGAGATTTGCGCAGCGAGTTGTGGGGCTCGAGTGAGAGCACGACTACATATTGTGCTTTTGTTCTTTTTGGGGATGCTTCCCGTTTCGGCACATTTTTTGGGTTTGGAGTATCTTCGTAGATTCGTTCGGACGACGGATGACCAGCGGACGGCCTCAGAAGGCCGTCCCTACAAGATTTCTTAGGGGGAAACGATGCCGAATCGGGATGATGCCTGGAAGCTGGTCTGCGAATACACCGGGTCAGAGAGTTTGCGTAAGCACATGCTGGCGGTGGAGACCTGCGTTCGGGCCTACGCGCGGAAGCGTGGCGCCGACGAAGAACTCTGGGGCATAACCGCGCTGCTGCACGACTTTGACTACGAAAAGTGGCCCAATGAGGCGCACGCACCGGACAAGGAGCATCCGTCCGAGGGCGCGAAGATCCTGAGGGAACGCGGCTACGGCGAGGAGATCGTGCGGGCGATCCTGTCGCACGCGGATTATTGCGATATTCCCAGGCAGAGCCCACTAGAGCATACGCTGTTCGCATGCGACGAACTGGCGGGATTCCTGACGGCATGCAGCTACGTGCGTCCGTCGAAGAGCATCCTGGACCTGGAAGTTAGTTCCGTGAAGAAGAGGATGAAGGACAAAGCGTTTGCGCGAGCGGTGAGCCGCGAAGACATCACCAAGGGCGCGGCGGAGTTGGGAGTGTCGCTCGATGAGCACATCGCGACGTGCATTGGGGCCATGCGGGAGCAGGCGGACGCGCTGGGGTTGCGGGGGACGCTTTAACTGGCAACTGTCATTCCGAGCGGAGAAAGGAATCTCTCTCCTTCGGGACACAACCCCTAGAGAGATTCCTCACTTCGCAGACTCCGTTCGGAATGACCAAGCAGGGTTGTTTTACAAGCTGTCGAGCCACCATCGATCGCTGCTTGCATGAGAGCACGGTTGGAGTCACACCCTCCCTAAGCAGCCGGTTAGAGGCCATGCGTCGCTTTCGTCTGAGAGCGGCTTAAGATTCGAATCGACAATCCATACCATTCGTTGTTTGCGTTGGACCAGTCTGTAACACGGGCGTAAATTTCTGCAACCCTTGGTGCGCCAGCCGGGGTTCGCATGAGCCACACAGAAAGCGGGAGCGGCCGCCAACACGCGGATTCGAGTGACCGTCCCAGCCGGGTTGCAGAGCCGAAAATGACAGCCTCGGCGGTCCCATCGCGGATACATTTCCCACCTTCGTTCGTAAACTACCAAGTGGACACCGCCTACGACGAGATGTTTTCCCAGCCTGGAGTGCCGCGGGAACACTACCGCGCCTTGCACCAGACGCTGTTGAAGCTGCCCCCAGAGGAGTTGCGGCGGAGCCAGCAGGCGGCGGACCTGGCGTTTCTGCACGAAGGGATCACGTTCACTGTTTATGGGGCGAAGGAAGGGACAGAGCGGATTTTCCCGAACGATCTGCTGCCGAGGATTATCGCGGCTCGTGAGTGGGCGAAGATCGAAAGGGGGCTGACGCAACGGTTGACCGCGCTGAATCTTTTCCTGCGCGACATTTATCACGAGGGGCGAATTCTTGCGGACAAAGTCGTGCCGCGCGAGCTGATTTATAGCTGCAAACACTTTCGCCGTGAGATGCGCGGGCTGAATGTGCCGCGCGACATTTATGTGAGCATCTGTGGGACGGACCTGGTGCGGCTGCCGGATGGCACATTTGCGGTGCTGGAAGACAATCTGCGAGTGCCGAGCGGCGTGTCGTACATGGTGGCGAACCGCAAGGTGCTGAAGCGGGTGTTCCCTACCCTGTTCCGCGACTACGGCGTCTGGCCAATCGATCACTATCCGCGCGAGTTGCTGGCGACACTGCGGAGTTTGGCCCCGGAAAATACGGCGTATCCCCAGGATCCCACGACGGTGCTGCTGACGCCGGGCGTTTCGAATTCGGCGTATTTCGAACACACCTTTCTGGCGCAGCAGATGGGCATAGAGTTAGTGGAGGGCCGCGACCTGCTGGTGCACGACAATCTCGTGTACATGCGCACGACGGCGGGGCTGCGGCGCGTGGACGTCATTTACCGGCGGGTGGACGACGACTTCCTGGACCCGCTGTGCTTCCGGCCGGATTCGTCGCTGGGCGTGCCGGGATTGTTTAACGCTTATCGAGCGGGGAATATAACGCTCGCGAACGCGATCGGCACGGGTGTGGCCGACGATAAGGCGGTGTATGCGTACGTGCCGGAGATTATTCGCTACTACTTGAATGAAGATGCGATTCTACCGAACGTGCCGACGTTCCTGATGTCCGACCCGGCGCACCGCCAGCATGTGCTGCAGAATTTGCCAACCATGGTAGTTAAGGCCGTAGGCGAATCCGGTGGGTACGGGATGTTGATCGGGCCGCATAGCACGGCGCAACAAAGAGAGGAGTTCCGGCTGCGGATCGAGGCGGATCCGCGGAATTACATCGCCCAGCCCACGCTGGCGTTGTCTTGCGCGCCATGTCTGATTGACGGGACGGTCGAGTCGCGGCACATCGATTTGCGTCCTTACATATTGATGGGTGAGAAGGTGACGCTGGTGCCGGGCGGGCTGACGCGCGTGGCGTTGCGCAAAGGGTCGCTGGTGGTCAACTCGTCGCAAGGCGGCGGGAGCAAGGACACGTGGGTGCTGCGTGAAGGAGCGATTGGTGACGACGTGCTGGAAGAGATGCGCGAGAAATTGGCGGAACTGGGGCCGCGACTGGCAAGCCGCCGGCCGGAGGGACCCAGCGCATGACAAGCCGGCCCCCTCGTAATTTCTATGTGCAGGCGTTCACTCGCGACACGGGCATGCTGTCGCGAGTGGCGGACAGCCTGTACTGGATGGGGCGGTACATCGAACGGGCGGAACATACCTCGCGGCTGGTAAATGTGGAGTTACAGCTGTGGCTCGACCAGTCGCCGGAAGTGGGCGCGGGCCGCTGGAGATTTCTGTT
>Ga0207761_1000013_pt1 | contig 41519 bp, 38 predicted proteins | sample LuqExpMetageno34_FD_187792 | JGI IMG/M metagenome (GOLD analysis project Ga0207761, IMG submission 187792) | Tropical forest soil microbial communities from Luquillo Experimental Forest, Puerto Rico - Sample 34 (SPAdes) | ecosystem: Environmental > Terrestrial > Soil > Tropical forest ... | reverse complement strand
GTGCTCTTCGTAGCTTTTTTCCGGATGCGTGAACTTGAACAATTCCACTTTCTGGAACTGGTGTTGCCGCAAAATTCCCCGCGTGTCTTTACCAGCCGCGCCCGCCTCCGAGCGGAAGCAAGCGGTCCACGCCGTCACATGAATCGGAAGCTGGTCTTCCGCCAGCGTCTGGTCCCGATACAGATTGTGCAGTTCGACTTCCGACGTCGGCGTCAGCCAGAAATCCGTGTCCTGCAGCTTGAACAAATCCGCCGCAAACTTGGGCAATTGCCCCGCGCCCATCAGCGAAGCGGTGTTCACGACGAACGGAGGCAAAATCTCCGTATACCCGTGCTCCCGCGTGTGCACATCCAGAAAAAAATTCGCCAGCGCCCGTTCCAGCCGTGCTCCGCAGCCCTTGTATACTGCGAAGCGCGCTCCGGTGATCCGTGCCGCCGCTTCCAGATCCAGAATTCCCGCCTTCTCACCCACTTCCCAATGCGGCTTGGGCTGAAAATCGAATTTCGGAGCAGCGCCCCACCGCCGTACTTCCTGATTGCCGTCTGCGCCCGTTCCGTAAGGAACACTTTTGTGCGGAATATTCGGGATCACCAGCAGCAAATCGCGCTGCTTCGCGTCCAATTCGTCCACACGCACATCCGTCTGTTTGATCAACTCAGAAAGCTGCTTCATCTCCGCGATGAGCGCGTCTGCGTTCTGCTTTTCCTTCTTCAGCCTCGCGATCTCGTCGCTCGCTTTATTGCGCTGCGCTTTGCGCTGCTCGTTCGCGGTAATCAACTCGCGCCGCTCCTTATCGAGCGCGCGGAAACCATCGAGATCCAGCGTCGTATTACGGCGCCGCGCCATCTCGGCAAACTCGTCCAAATGCTCACGGAAGTAACTCAAGTCATGCATAGATTTAGAAGAATAACGTAGCCGTGCCTCGCTCGCCAGCTATGAGCATTCGGCCCTTTCGTCGATTAGAACGCCGGCAGCCGCCCTGTCCCGCTTGCCAGTACCGAAGTGCCAGCATGAAGTACCGCCGCAATTGAACCTTCCAGCCTAGTGACCCTCCCCGGCACCTCCTGCACAATCACTCTCGTAGTCGGGAGTTCGGTTCGGCTTCGGGAGTAGGCGGATGATCGTAGCGATCTTGCTCCTGTGTGTTGTTTTGCTGCTGGCGAGCGCAGCGGAACAACCTGCCCCTCTCAAGAAGGATTGAGCTTTCGATTTGTAGTCCCTCCATCCCCCACGCCAGAGCGGCCGGCACCCCCACCGGCCGCTCACTTTTTTGACCCACGCCGTTGTAGGGCCAGCCTTCTGTTGGCCGCTCCATTATCTGAGACCTGGGCTCGAACCGAATCTGTAGGGGCGAATCTCCAAACCTTGCGGCTGTATCTTTGTGGTGGGGTATTGTTCGCCGAATCTCGGCTGATCCGAGCCGCCCTGATCGGGAACTCTTCCGGTCAGTCGAAGGAATCTATATCGTGGAGACAAATAAAAAAGGGGGCCGGTGCAAGCCCCCTTTATAGTGATCAGACCCCCCAATAACCGGAAACTTAGTCGAGGTTAAGTTCCGGCCACCCCGGGAAGCCAATCTCATGAATTAACCTGTAGAATTGCAAGCGGTTTGCCAACATTGGCCGTTTTCGCGGAATTGACAAACTTTATTGCAAATCAAAGACTTACTTGCACTCGAGCCTCAGAAATCTTCATTTCTCGATCCAAGAATCTACAAAATCTCACAGAATCAAGCAGCTCGCCTACATTCTTTGGAAATCTGTATCGGGTGAAGCTCGCAAGCGATTGCTTTTGCATCAGTTGCAATATCGTTATTGCATCTCTCTTGGACTCTTACGCTCCAATTGCTGTTCGCACCGCTTCCGCTATCGTTCTCGAATACCTCTCCACAGCGCTGGCTTCTTCCGCTTCCACCATCACCCGCACCAGCGGCTCCGTACCTGAATACCGCAGCACAATCCGCCCATTATCGCCGAGCGCGCTCTTGGCCTCAGACAGGGCTCTCCCCACCCCCTCAATCGAATCCAGTGGCGGCTTCTCCTTCACCTTCACATTGACGATTACCTGCGGATAGTCCTTCAATCCTTCGACCAATTTCTTCAGCGACCCCCTCATCGCCACCAGGGACGCCACCTTGACCGCGGTGAGCAATCCATCTCCCGCCGGACTGTCGTCCATAAAGATGATGTGTCCAGACTGCTCCCCTCCGAGATTGTTCCCTGACCGAAGGAGCTCCTCGAGCACGTAGCGGTCTCCCACCGCGGCCCGCGCCAGCCGGATGCCCTCCCGGTCCAGCACGCGTTCCAAACCCAAATTGGACATCGACGTGGCGACAACCCTGTTGTCCTTCAACGCCTGATGCGCCTTCAAGTGCCGCGCCATCGCCAGCAACACACCGTCCCCATTCACAAGCTTTCCGTCTTCGCAGACAAACAGGGCGCGATCCGCGTCGCCGTCAAACGCCACTCCCAGATCCGCTTTCTCTTTTGTGACCCGCTCCTGCAATCCTTCCATGTGCAGCGAACCACAGCCCGCATTGATGTTCCGGCCATCCGGAGTCACCCCAGTGGCCATCACCTCCGCGCCGAGTGCGCGAAACAACTCTGGTCCGAGCTGGTACGCCGCGCCATTCGCACAGTCGAGCACGATGCGGAATCCCGACAGCTTCGCTTCCGGCAACACGCGGCTCTTCAGAAACTCCAGATATTCCATGTGCAGGTCGTGTCGCGCCACCAGCGCAGGACGCTGTGCGGGCGGCGGTTCCTTCTGGAACCGCGCCATCTCGCCTTCGATGATCTCTTCTTCCGCGTCCGGAAACTTCATCCCCGCGTGCGAGAACAGCTTCACTCCGTTGTCGTGATAAGGATTGTGCGAGGCCGAAATCACCACCCCCGCTTGATAGTCGTTCTGCCGCACCAGGCAGGCAATACCCGGAGTCGTGATGACTCCTGCAAACTCCACGCTGCCTTGTCCCGCTTGCAATCCCGCCGCCAGCAGCGCGGCTATGTGCGGCCCCGATTCGCGCGTGTCCATCCCGATCAATACGTGCGCTGCGCTGTGGTTCCTTCGGAGAAATTCTGACAGCGCTCGGCCCAGCGAATACAATGTCTGGTCATCCAGAGGCGGCGTGCCGGGGATTCCGCGAATTCCATCTGTTCCGAAGAGTTCTTTGGCCATGGTTATTTGAGGTCGGCTGGCGGCATCGACCTGCCGCAGTCTAACACAGGCCCGATTCCCGTTCCGTGAGCCGTCCCCGCGGTTCTCCCATTTATTAACGCTGTATGATTCCTGCTTGCCATTGCGCTACCGCTAGTCCGAGTGTGCTAATTTGTTACCAAGGGGTGGAGTGTGTCGACGACGGAAACGCCGCCAACTACAGTCTTTCGCATCTCCGGGGCCGGCACGAGCTTGCGCATTCTCGCCGGGGCGGTCATCCTGCTCTTCTTCTATTACGCCGCGGGCGTCGTCATCACGTTGCTTCTCTCCATTCTGCTCGCGTATTTCCTCGACCCTGCTGTCGAACTTCTGGAACGCGTGCACATCCCGCGCACCATTGGTGCACTCTTGATGGTGCTGCTCCTCATCGGCGTGCTGGGTGCCGTCGGTTACGGTCTCTGGGTGCGCACCCAGGATTTCGCCTCCAACTGGCCTACCTATCGGGGTATCCTTCGCGAGGCTACCGGCACGGTGCAAAGCAAAATCAGCGGGCTCGAAGGTGGAGTCAGCGAGCTGACTTCCACGGGCGACGCGGCTAAAGCGGCTCAGGCTCCTCGCGCAGATTCCAACACCGTGCACACCCTGTTCTTGCGCGGTATCGGCTCCTTATATGCCCTCGTCCTCGAGGGTACCTTCGTTCCATTCCTGGTGTTCTTCATGCTGGCGGGTAAACGCGAAGCCTGGCATGCCACGCTACAACTGTTTCCCGTTGGCCGCAGAACCCAAGTTAAAGAAACTCTCGACGATTTGCGAAACGTCTTGCGCGATTACCTGATCGGCATGAGCGTCGTTACGCTCGTCGTCATCGCTTGCAGCAGCATATTCTTTCTTATGCTCGGCCTCGATTATCCCGTGCTCGCGGGAATCGCCTCGGGTCTGTTCAACATGGTGCCGTACATCGGCGCGGTGCTGGCCTGGCTGCCCGGCTTCTTTCTCGCCATTTTGAAATACAAAGCCGTCAGCCATTTCGGCTTGATCGCCCTCGTGCTCACCGGCATTCATGTTGTGGCGCAAAACCTCATCGCTCCTCAACTCGTTGGCCGGCAGGTGCAGCTCAACGCTGTCGCCATCACCATTTCCCTGCTGTTCTGGGGCTGGGTCTGGGGCGGCATGGGCCTGATTCTCGGTATTCCGATTACCGCCGCGCTGCGCGTCATCTGCGACCACACCGAGGATTGGAAACCGGTCGCGCGCTGGCTCAGCGCTTAGCTTTGGAGTGCGAGAGCTCTGCTCTCGCTTTCCCCCGTACGTCCGAATGCCTCCAGTCGCCCAGCGGGAGCTCTGCTCCCGCAAAGTAAACTGACGCATAATTGAGATGCTGTTTTCCGTAGGGGTCAACTATGAAGCTCCTTCATTCTCGCATCACGCTAGCAATGCTTTTCCTCTTGTGTCTCTCCTTTCCCGCCCGCCCCTGGGGCTGCAAAGGCCATCAAACCGTCGCCCTGATCGCCGAACAAAATCTCACGCCCGAAGCGCTGCAGCTCGTCAACAAGTTGCTCTCCGAAAATCCCGTTGACCCCGCGCTAAAACGCTACTGCGCTGATCCCGCCCACGATCTCCTCGCCGATGCTTCCACTTGGCCCGACGACGTCCGCAACATTGCGAAGAACGGTCCATGGCATTACATCGACATTCCTCGCGGCGCGGCGCGTGCCCCGCTGTCTGAGTTTTGCGGCCCCGGCAGTTGCATCACGCAAGCTATCGCCGATCAGGTTGCCATTCTGCAAGACCCGGCCGCCGATCCCCACAAACGCGCCGACGCCATCCGTTACATCGTTCACTTCGTCGGCGACCTCCATATGCCGTTGCACGCCAGCACCAACGACGATCGTGGCGGGAATTGCGTCCCGGTCTACTTTTTCTGGCGCACTCCGCAACCCGTACACGACTCCTACGCTCTCAATCTGCACTTCGTCTGGGACGTGGCCATTCTCGAGCGCGATATGGACAGCGCTGATGCTTCCGAGTACGCGCGCTTTCTGACACAAAATTTCGCTGCGGAGCTTCCCAAATGGCGCTCCGCCGGAATCCACCTCGAGGACTGGACCTGGGAAAGCCACGACCTGGCCGAATCGGTCGTCTATACTCACCTCTCTCCCAAAATCCCAGTCGAGAAACCTGCCGAAATTCGCTCTTGTTCCGACGACAACAACATCGGCCAGCGCATGCTGGACCTCCATGTTTCCGCCGCCGAGAAATACCAGGAAGCCGCAGCTCCTGTGGTGCAAAAGCGGCTGGCCCAAGCCGGCGTCCGTCTGGCACTCATCCTCAACGACGCAGCCGCCGCAATTTCCAAACCCCACGCCGGTTGACGCCCCGATTATCTCAGCCGCCCCTTGGTTCTAGTCTGGGGACCCTGCTGCGCAAAGAGGCGTAAAATATCCTTTAGTCGCTTTTATGCAAGACTTGATTCACCTCGCTATTCCTGCCTTCATCGCCCTGATGATTGTCGAAGCCGTTGCCGGCGCCGTCATGCACCGCGACATTTACGAACTGAAGGACGCCGCAGCCAGCATCACCATGGGCCTCGGTAACGTCGCGGTCGATCTCCTCGCCAAAGTGATCCAGTTCTCCATCTTCACCTATCTGAATCGCTTTGCGATCTTTCACATCGGGTTCCAATGGTGGGCGTGGGTTCTTCTTTTCTTCGGCGACGAATTCAGCTATTACTGGTTTCACCGTGCCAGTCACGAGTGCCGGCTCTTCTGGGCTTCGCACGTCGTCCATCATTCCTCGCAGCGCTACAACCTCTCTACTGCACTGCGCCAGACCTGGACCGGCAGCTTCATGAGTTTCGTTTTTTGGCTATGGCTTCCGATCGTCGGCTTTCCAGCCATCATGATCATGACCATGAAAGCCATCAGCCTGCTCTATCAGTTCTGGATTCACACCGAACTCGTTAGTTCGATGGGCCCGCTCGAAGCGGTCCTCAACACGCCTTCGCACCATCGCGTCCACCACGGTTCCAATCCTCGCTACATCGACCGCAACCATGGCGGCACCCTCATCATCTGGGACAAGCTTTTCGGCACCTTCGAGCCGGAAAATCCCGCTGACCCCGTCCGCTTCGGCCTCACCAAAAATATCCAAACTTACAATCCGTTTCGCATCGCCTTCCACGAATGGATTGCCATGTTCCACGACGCCTGGACCGCGCCGGGCTGGCGCAACAAACTGAAGTACATTTTCGGCAACCCCGCCTGGCGCCACGACAACCCGTAGCGCAGGGCGACTTCTGCATTTCTCTTTATTCTTCCCTGTAGCGCTGGCTTTCATGCCAGCTCTTGATCTGTGTGGCCGTGCGCACCACCGAATCTTTTTGCTGTACTATGTTTTCCCGTTTTCTGGAGGCCCCATGGACGATCACGCCCTTCTTCTCGCCCTTCTCGATGAAGGCTACCGGCGCAAGACCTGGCACGGCCCCAATCTTCTTCAATCCTTGAAAGGCGTCACCGCCAAGCAGGCCGCTTGGCGACCGGGTCCCCACCGCCACAACATCTGGGAGGAGGCGCTTCACGCCGCTTACTGGAAGTACGCGGTCCGCCGCCGTCTTGAAGGCAACAAGCGCGGATCCTTTGTTTTAAAAGGAAGCAATTTCTTTGCGCGGCCTGAGAAGGGAAAGGCCACCGAGGCCGCTTGGGAAGCCGATCAGGAAATCCTCGACACCGAGCACTGGGCTATGGTCGACACCATCCGCAAAATCCTTGAATCCCCAGTCAGCGACAAAAACCTAAAAATGATCTACGGCGTAGCCTTCCACGACGTCTACCACGCTGGCCAGATCCGTCTCCTCCGTCGTCTCCAGGAACGCTGATGCATTCGAATGAATTTGATTTCTTTGGCAGGAAGTTAGCACCAAGCCTTAGTTCTTCCATGTAGCGCTGGCTTTTGTGCCAGCTCTTTACTTCAACGCCTGAACGACAGCTTTTACGTCTTCCGCCTCCTGAAACAAACGAATCGCCGCAATTCCTTTCGCGCCAGCCGCCACGCAAGCACCGGCATTGTCGAGTGTGATCCCGCCGATGGCCACTACGTCCAACCGCGTTCTCTCGCAAACGTCCGCCAGTCGCTCTATGCCTTGTGGCTCTCCGAATCCGGCTTTCGAAGGCGTCGCGAAAACAGGCCCGAAAACAACGTAGTCCGGCCCGGCACGCTCTGCCGTCTGCGCGGACTCCACGGAATGTACCGAAGCTCCAACCAGAAACTTAGCGCCAGCCTGTCGTTCGCGCAGGAACCGCTTCGCATCCGCTACCGGCAACGACTGCTCGCCCAAATGCACGCCGCCCGCGCCTGTCGCGTACGATATATCCAATCGATCATTCACGAGGATTCGACAGCCAGGTGGCACACGTCTGATGGCCTCCAACACCAGCTCCGCAAGGATTCTGCCCTCCAAATCCCTTTCCCGGATCTGAACCCAATCCACACCCGCTCGCGCCGCGCTCTCGATCTTTTCCAGCAACAAACGGATTTGCTCGCCCGCCGTCCCGGCCAGGGCCTTCCGGTCGGTCACATAACACAGCGTCACTTCACGAGTTGGTTGAGGGAGGGACACTCACGGTCGCCGAGCGCGAATTGAACAGCCCAAACGCCACAAAAATATCCAGCACGCCGATCCCGCTCACGATTCCCCGGATCGATGGATGCAAAATGACGGCTCTTAACCACACATAATGGTTGAGAAAGTAGTTCTGCTCCCAGAAGGTCGACCAAGGCAGATACAGCAGCAGCGCGCCCATTTCGAACAGCAGCACCACCGTTAGTGCTCGCAAGATCCGGTTCATTTCTTCTGGGGCAACCCCTGCTGGATTGTGGGCAGGTTGTCAGCGCGCCGGCTTTTGCAAGGAAGCGATCCGCTCCGCCACATCGCGGTAGTCGATATTGACCGCATAGACCTGGGAAAAGCTTTTCAGCGCGGCTTCCAAATCGCCGGCCGATTCCTGAGCCACTCCCAAATCATACCGCAACGCGAGTTTACTTTCCGAGTCGATGCCCGGCGTGTTCAGCGCTCGCTCGTACCAGATTGCCGCGATATTCGGCTGGCCTTTCTCCATGAACGCCAGGCCCAGCAGCGTGCTGCATTGCATCGCGTAACGGAACACCTTCCCGCGGTCGTTGGCCTTCGCCACCTTCTGGAATTCACCGATGGCCTCTTCCAGCAGACCCATCTCGCGGAATGCGATGCCCAGGTTGTAATGGGTCTCGAGGTCTTCATCCTCCGCGCCCATTTCGCCCAATTCCGCGCGGAATTCGTCGAACACTTCTTTCAGCGGCCCGCTCTCCGTGACTGCGGACGTGTCCGCTTTAGCACTCGCCGTCGCAACGGGTTCCGCGGGCGTGTCGGCCTCTTGGGATTTCGTCGGAGTCAATTGATCGAGGCCAAGGTCGTCGATCTCTTTCGCAAGGTCGCTCAGGAACTGGTCCGAAGTGAACACGTTCCCGTTCGACGACGCCGCTACTTCCTGCTTTGTTTCCGGCTCCTTCGCCGGAGGAATTTGCGACAGCATCTCGTGCGGCGCTACCAATTCTTCCGGCTCCAGCACAAGTTCAAATTCGTTGTCCAACTCAAATTCCGGCTCTACTGCCGGTTTCCCCGGTACCGCAACCTCGGGCGCTTCGAGTGCGGGCTCGTGGCCTTCGGAGGCGATCTCCGCATGCTCGGGAACCGGTAGCGTGGTCAACTCCTCATCCGGCAACAACGCCTCCGCTGGATGTTCCTCGCTTCCCGCAGCGGGTACTTGTGCCGCGGGAGTCGGCGGCGCTTCTTCTGCCGTGCCACCCCAGCTTTCCGGATCGACCTCATCGACAGGAACATGGAATTCCGAGTGCCCGGTGTCTTCCGTGGCGGGCACCAGTTCTTCATGAGGAATCTCTTCCGTGGGAGCCGCAGCGGGCGCCTCCTCCTCGGGTACCAGGTCGGCCAACTCAATTTCTTCCGCTTCCGGCGCACCCGCAGTTTCCTGCTTGACTGGAGCAGGTGGCGCGGTTTCCGGTTCCTTCGTCTCCTCCAGCAGGGAAGCCCATTCGGACGACAGGTCCACTTCTTCCGGCTCGGCCTCTTCCATCGCGGCCGGCGGTTCGACTGGCGTCTCAACCACATCGATCTCGGGGAGTCGCTCGGTTCCAATTTCAAACTCGGCTATGGCTGGCTTTGCCGGAACAGGTGCTTGAACTCCCGCTACCGTCTCGACTGGCGCCGCTGGGGTTTGCGGAGGCCCGGCAACCGCTTCCTCGATCGCCGCCTCTTCCATCACCGGAACCGTCTCGACTGGTTGCGGCATTGCCGCTGCCACGGAGGCTGCAATCTCTTCATCCGACAGGCCGGCCGCCCGCTGGAACCGCCGCCGCAATTCTGCGAACCGTTCGCTGCTTCGCATGTCGCCGCGCTGCGAGTGGATATGCTCGAGCTGCGCCGCCAACTGCGCCGTCCGCCGGTCGTCTCCAGCGCCCAGGACGAAGTCGAGCAGCTTTTCCAATGTCGGTGTGTGCGTCGGCGCGCGGCGCAGAATCGCTTCAAGCAATCCAATCGCTTTCTGCGTCAGCCCATAGCTGGCAAACAGATCCACGTCCGTTAGCGATTGTGTGATGAATTTCTGGGTCTCTTCGTCGAGTTGCGGTTCGGAACCCGCAACTGCCGTTGCCGGCGCTTCCTCCGCGGGCGGTACCGACTCGATCAAGCCCGGCCGCACTTTTGGCGCTTCCGCCTTCGGCAATTCCGCTTGCAGGTCATCCGTGACCACCACAACGTCCGCCGGCGGCGCCGCTTCTTGTACGACTTGGCCCATCTTCTTCAGGACGTCGTTCAGCTTGCGTTTCGCGGGATCGCTTTCTGGTTCGCGGTCCACCAATTGTTGAAAGACATCTTTCGCGCGTTCCAGCTTGCCCTGCGCCACCAAAGCATCGCCCAGGTGGGCCAGCGCGTCTGGCAACCGGAACGAATCGCTGGTTCGCCCGTAGGTGTCCACGAGCCACTCCAGTGGCTCCAGCCTTCCCGGCAGCCTGGTAGAGAGTTCGGTCAACAGGTGCGCCGCACCTTCGTGCTCCCCGGCATCGATCATCGGAATACGGATGCGCGAAATCAGGCTCATCGCCCGCTCTGCCTGACCGCCCTCGAGCAGCGCTTCCGTGACTTTCTGCGTGGCTCCGAAGTTCTTTTGGTCCGCGGTGAAAATTTTCAGCGCCAGCGTCGTGGCTTCGTCCCACTTTGCATTCTTCAGATACAAATCCAGCAGCAGCTCCGCCGGCTCGCCGCCCTTTTCGAGTTCCGGCACTTTTTCCAGGATCGCCGCCGCCTGCGGAACATTCCCAGCCGTCGAGTACGCCCGCGCTTTGACGATCAGCGCGTCCAGGCTCTTTGCATTGATCTGCAGCGCCTTGTCGGCCAGGCGCTCGCACTCCGCCTGGTCTCCGCGCGCCAGCGCCCGCTGCGAAGCCGAAATGTAGGTCTCCAGCGCCTCGCCGGACTGTCCCATTGCCTGGTATAAATCCGCGAGCCGGATTTGGATCCGCAGATTGTCCGGTTCCGCCGACAGCAATTTCTTCAGCAGCGCAATCGCTTCCGGCTGCTTGTTGTTCTTCAAGTGCAATTCCGCAAGCTGCAGGAACAGCGGGCGCGCTTCGCTCATCACCCCTTGCTGCACGTACAAATCCGCAAGCTTTTCGAGTGGTCGCACTTCTTCCGGCGCGAGCTTGGCAATGCGCTTGTATACCGCAATCGCTTTGGTCAGGAATCCGTCGGAAACAAACAGCTGCGCCAGCCGTTCGAAATAGTCGATCGCCTGGATGGTTTCGCCTTGCCGGATGTACAGTTCGCCGATGGTCATCAGCGTGACCTGGTCGCGCGGCTCGTACTTCAAGATCTGCTGATATTCCGCGATGGCCTGCGCCACCTTGCCCTGGTTCAGCAGTTTCTGTGCGGCTTCGACGAATTTACTTTTGTTATAAGCCATGCGCTCTCGGCGACAGTTTCCCCTCGAAAGCCGTCGCGACTTTCTCCTGGTTGCGGCGAGGCAGGCGCTGAGACTCCCGCCACTTATCCTTTTTCACGCTACGCTGCAGGTGAGGGGGCGTCAACGAATGTGGGTCGGAGTGTTTACAGGCAGTTATCCCGTATCTGATACGCCAACTACGGCAAAGAAATAGCGAAAGACTCGAAGAGCAACATCACGCCCCTGTTTGCGGGTTTATGTAGCGCTGGCTTCGTGTCCTTGAGCTTCGAAGGATCATGCCAGTCTCTTCCCGGAACCCACATCTCCACGCCTCTCCGCGTGCCGCCTGAGGGCTCTTCTCAACTGTCCGTGAGCACGGAACAATCGCAGCCTCACCGCCAGCGCGGTAATTCCCAGCCGAGCTGCCACTTCCTTGGTTGACTGCTCCTCCATCGTCCGGAACAAACATACCAATCGCAGCTCCGCGGGCAAATCCGCGATCGCTTCGCGCACCATGCGTAGCTGTTCCTCGCGGTGGTACGAAGTCTCCGGGCTTTCTCCCCACCGCGCCTTGGTTTCCGGGAACAGCGTCGGCCCTTCGTGCCATTCATCCAGTGGAACGAAACTGCTCGCTTTCTTCCGCCGCAGAAAATCAATCGCGCAATTCGTCGTGATTCTCATAAGCCAGGCGCGGAATTCGTAGGGTTGGGTCTTCGTGCTGTCGAATTGATCCAGCTTGGTGAACGCCTTCAATAGCGATTCCTGGCAAATGTCCTCGGCGTCTTCCGCGCTGCGCGTCAGCCGCTGCGCCAGCCGGCGCAGCCCGCTCGTGTGCGGCGATACCAGCGATGCGAAGGCCTCCCGGTCCCCATTCAAAGCCGCCGCCAACGAGGCCCGCGTCCAGTTGGGTTGCAGTTGCTGGGTCGTAGCTAGGGTACACATGCGAGGTGTAATCGCATGCGCGGGGCCAACCGTTGATTTTGTCTAAGCCCTTGATGAGAAAGGGGAACTGTGTGTTACACCCGGTTTACATCGCTCAAAGTGACCGGTTGTGGGACGCCCCACGGCAAGACCGGACAATGCCATTTTGTCGCTTCGACTTACTCGCCGCGAGGCCAAATATCCAGCGGCAGCGCCTCTTGCACTGCTCCCACCGCCCAACAACCTGCTTCTCTCACCGGCGCGAACGAATACCGGTGCAAGGGCGTTGGCCCATTCACGCGAAGCGCTTCGAGATGTTCCGCGGTAGCGTAGCCTTTGTGTTGCGCCAACCCATATCCTGGATATACAGCGTCCCACTCCTCCATGCGCATGTCGCGATGGGTCTTCGCCAGGATCGACGCCGCCGCGATCGACACGCTTCTGGCGTCGCCTTTGATCAGCGATTTTTGCTCGATCAGCACGTCCAGCTTCATCGCGTCGATCAGCAAATAATCCGGCACGATGGAAAGCTGCTCCAGCGCCGCGGTCATCGCCTGCCTGCTCGCCTGATAAATATTCCAGGCGTCGATTCGCTGCGCATCGATTTCTGCCACCGCCCACGCCAGTGCGTGCTCTCGGATTCGCAGCGCCAGCTCTCCGCGCCGCTCCGGTAGCAGTTTCTTCGAATCGTCGAGTCCGACGATTCTTCGTTTGGGATTCAGGATCACGGCTGCGGCGACAACCGGGCCAAACAGCGCGCCTCGCCCGGCTTCGTCGAGACCCGCGATCCGGGTCCAGCCGAGTTTCCGCGCCGCGCGCTCATATCGTGAACAGCAGAGTCGGCTCATGCAGGAAAGAGTTTTGCCCCGGCGGCAATTCTAACACGCAGGCATTCTTGTAGCGGCGGCTTTACGCCGCCATCTTGCTTGGAGTGCGGCGATTCATCGCCGCTTTTGCGGTCGCAGCAAATATAGAGCAGAGGCATGCGCAGGAAGCTTCACGTCGATCCTCTTTACCGCGCCAAGATTCTTGCGCTCCCAAAGATCTCGCAGTTCGTATTCGCTCTCGGGAAGGCCTATTTTCTGAAAGTCGTAGTGTAGCGTTCTTGGCGCGTCGCTTCGGTTGAAAACCGCCAGATAATAGTTGGGCCCAGAATCGAACACAGCGACCCATGCCGCCGAAGTCGGGGTCGTCTCCACCGGATGGTTCCCTTTGGAATGCTGATTGACAGCGATCACTTCTTCATTTGTCAGCAACGACTTCGTCCACTCGTCGCACTGCAGCAGATTCCCGCCCATGATCAACGGTGATCGCGCAATGGCCCACAACGTCAGCAGGGTTCGCTGCTCGTCTTTCGTCAATCGCGACGTCCGTGGCTCGCCCCAACCCGGCGCAGGCCTCAGTTCGCCGATCGCCAGCATATCTGCGTCCGGCCAGTTCCCAGGGTGTGCATACTTCGCCCAGGCGGCCAAGCGTTCAAACTGGTTGTTTACGCCTTGCGGAAAATTCTCGCTGCTCTGCCATACGTCCCACTCATCATCGGAGATACGCCAAAGCTGAGCGTACTTCGCCATTTCTTCTGCCTTTTCGATAGGCGCTGGCCCCGGCGAGAGGCTCAGCACCATCGGGCGGCTGGCCTTCTTCAACGCCTGGCTCAGTAAGCGAATCTCTTCGCCTTTGTACGGATGGCTCGAGATGCAGTCCACCTTCACGTAGTCCACGCCCCATTCCGAGAATTGCCGCGCCAGCGAATCGTAATATGTCTGAGCCGCCGGCTTCGTGGTATCAAGCCCGTAGTTGAACGGATTCCACGGGCAAGTGTCCGCAGTGTCCGCCGCATCTTTCGCGTGGAAGTTTGTGCCGTCGATCGGCAGGTTCTTCTCCACCGCCTCTTTCGGAATGCCCCGCAGAATGTGCACTCCAAACTTCAAGCCCAAACCGTGAACGTAATCCGCGAGCGGCCGGAACCCTTTGCCCTCCGCCGACGAAGGAATCGTATTGGCTGCGGGCGTGTAGCGTCCAAAGCCATCCAGGCTGAACTCCGCCTCTTTGGCGTTGTAACCCGCGGCATGATTCTTCACGTACCACCCCGAATCGACCACCACATACTCCCAACCGTACTGCTTCAGATTCTTCGCCATCCAATCTGCCGTGGCGCGAATGTCGCTTTCCTTCACGCTCTCGCCAAATGCGTCCCAGCTGTTCCAACCCATCGGTGGCGTCGGTGCCAGCACACGCTCCTGCCCGTGAACCGGTTCGATTGCCAGCATCACAAGCAGTCCCGCAAACACGACTGTCGCTCCCACGATCTCAAGTATTCTCATCTTCGCTCCCGCAGTTTGCCTTCGATTCTATGCCCAAGTGGCATCGACTCGTCGGAGAAGGATCGAACACCCCCACTTTGCCGGCCTTTTTTGAATCCTTTGACAGACCCGCCTCTTCACCCTAGACTGGCTCCTATGGAACTCAAGATTTCGCCCGAATTGCGAGCTAAGTTGGACCGCCTTGCTGCTCAGCAAGGCCGAGACGTGGAGTCCCTGGTTCGCGAAGCACTGGAGAGGCTCGCCGATTACGACGAGTGGTTTTTGCGCCAGGTGGCTAAGGGCGTGGCTGCCGCCGAGGCAGGCGATCTCCTCGAAGATACCGACGTCGGGCAACGGCTCGAAGATCTCATTCGCCGCACGCAACGCCGCAGCTGATAACGTCCGCTATTTACTTGCACAACTTACACCCCGTCATTCCGAGCGAAGGGAGGAATCCCTCTTCACGCGGTTTAGCCGTGCCGCTCAAAACAAAAAGGACGGGCATTTCTGCCTGTCCTTTGGATACCCTTGAAACTTAAAATCTGGCTCTTACGCGTTCGCGGGAGTCGTCTCCGCGGGAGCCTCTTCGCGGGCGGCACGCTTGATGCGGGCGGCCTTGCCCCTCAAGCTGCGCAGATAGTAGAGGCGCGAACGGCGCACGTCGCCCTTGCCTACCACGTCAATCGACGCAATCGATGGCGAGTGCAGCGGGAAGATGCGCTCCACGCCGGTGCCGAAGCTCACGCGCCGCACTGTAAACGTGGCGCTGCTCGCCCGGCCCTTCTTCGAAATCACTACACCTTCAAACACCTGGATGCGTTCCTTGACCTTTTCGCCCTCGCCCTCGAGCAAGCGGACATTCACGCGCACCGTGTCGCCGGCGCGGAAATCCGGGAGGTCTTTGCGCAATTGCGCTTCATGCAACTTCTGAATTACGGGGTTCATTGTCAGTATTCCCTGCAGACCCACTCAGGCGGGGCCAGCTGTTCTTAAGGCAAACTATAATTATAAACAAACTGTGACGTTTTTGCCTAGCCTTTTGCGCCCGCCAATTCCGGCCGGTTGCGCCGCGTTTTGGCCAGCGCCTGCTCCTGCCGCCACTTCGCCACTTCTGCGTGATTCCCGCCGATTAGCACTTCCGGCACCTTCCAGCCGCGATACTCCGCTGGCCGTGTGTAATGCGGAAAATCCAGAAGCAAATGGTGACCGGGTTTTGAGCCTTCTTCTCTCGCCACTCGCCATTCACTCGCCACCTCTTCTGAAAACGATTCGTTCTGTGTGGACGCTTCATTCCCAACCGCGCCGGGCAGCAGGCGCGTCGCCGCATCCACCACAATCGCCGCCGGCAATTCGCCTCCGCTCAACACATAATCGCCCACACAAATCTCTTCGGTCGCCAGATGCTCGGCCACCCGCTCGTCCACGCCTTCGTAGCGGCCGCAAATGACGATGATCCGCTCGAGCTTCGCATAGCGTCGTGCCGTCTCCTGCGTGAATAATTTTCCCGCCGCCGACATCAATAAAATCGCCGTACCCGCATCCGGTTTCCTCGGATCCGACACACCACCAACACCATGCCCCAGCAACTTCTCCACCGCCTCAAACAACGGCTCCGGTTTCAGTACCATACCCTCGCCGCCACCAAACGGACGGTCGTCCACGGTGCGGTGCCGGTCCTTCGTGAACTCGCGCAAATCCTGCACACGAATCTGCACAAGCCCGGCCTCTTTCGCCCGCCGCACAATCCCGTGATCGAGCGGCCCTGCGAAGAATTCGGGAAAAATAGTAATCAGATCAAATCGCATTTGGAGTGCGGGAGCTCTGCTCCCGCTTTTCGCAATGTTTCCTTCTCTGGGATCGATCAGCGGCAGCTCTGCTGCAGCCGGCACCATTCTAGCCCATCCTAAAAATCCAACGTGGCACCTTGCGACAGTATTCCCTGTACTGCGCACCAAAGGACCGCTTAAGCGCTGGTTCTTCGTAAAGCAGCACGAAAAGATCAAACGCAAGCACCACCACGCAACCGTAAATCGCCACCCGTCGCGACCCGTAGTAAAGCGCCTGTCCAAAAATCACGCTCGCGACGCCGACATACATCGGATTCCGGCTGAATCGATACAGCCCGTTGACCACCAGCTTTTTCGGAGCGTCGATCGGCGCGGGCGTACCCAATCCCTTCGCGATAAAGTCCCACGCGCACCAGAAATAGATCAGCGCCCCACAGGCGAGAAGCGCTGCACCTGTATATCGCCAAAACCCAGGCAATTCAGTCCCGTGCGATTTCAAAGCTTGCGGCACGTAGACGCCAACCGTACCGGGCATTACTGCCGTAAACAGCAACGTCTTCACCAATCGCCAGAACATGGACTATCCCGCTGCGTTTAACTCCGTCAGCCCCTCCGGCAACCGCACTTCAATCCGCCGTCCCGCCACATCAACCCGCGTGCAAATATCCTCCGCCAGCGGCACCAGTAATTCACCCGCGCTAGTCTCCACCTGGAGCAACGGCGTACCCGCAACGCCCTCGCCGGGAAAGAACACATCGCGCACCGTTCCCACCACCCGTGGCGCTACCTCCAGCGAACACGGCGGGGAAGCCACTTTCGCCTCCTCGCCCCGCACCTCAAATACGGTGCAGCCAATCAGGTCGGTTACAAAATATTTCCCGGCGGGCAGCGCACTGCGCTCCGCCAAAGGCAGCAGCACTTCGTAGCCGCGCCACTTCTCTGCTCCGTCAATGCTCACGCATCCCGCGAAATGGAACACACCCATCCCGGGATGATTCCGGTCGGCCCAGAATCGCTCCAGCCGCGCCGGAACCGGCTCCTCGTTATTTTTCCGGAGGAAAACCTGCTGGCAAGCGGAAAATCGCTCCACCGAATCCGTCAGCAATTCGGCAACGACTTCGCCTTTGTTGCCCCGTGGCCGCAGAATGCGAGCCACTTGTACCCATCGAGCATCGCGTGCGTTTGTTTCGTTCAATCTTCCAGAATCTCGAGTGTAAATCGCTTGTGCAATTTCATGCCGGCCGCCCCCAACAGAGTGCGGATGGCTTTCGCCGTTCGCCCTTGGCGTCCGATTACTTTGCCCAAATCTTCCGGGTGAACCCTCAATTCCAGTACAGTCACCTGGGAGCCCTCCACTGCCTTCACTTGCACTCCCTCGGGATGGTCAACAAGCGCTCGTGCAATCTCCTCTACCAGCTCCTTCATAAGGCCCCCTGCGTGTTCGTTCCTCCTGAACCACTACACGCGAACCTCCCCCCAATCCGCCAGAGGACGCGCCAACAACTCCTGACCACCTGGGACCTGAGCTTGAGGACCTGCGAGCGTGAGCTGGAATTAGGAGTTTGCTTATTAAGCGATTTTCTGCTGCTTGATGAAACTCCGCACGGTATCGCTCGGCTGTGCCCCCACGCCAAGCCAATACTTGATGCGCTCGGAATCCAACTTAATCTCCGCCGGCTTCTTCAGCGGATCATACGTCCCTACCGCTTCGCGCACCCGCCCGTCACGGGCCCGCGTCCTTTCAATCACCACCACGCGATAGTAGGGCTTCTTTCTTTTGCCAATCCTGGCGAGACGAATCGTTAACACTAAAGTGAATCCTCCTCAAGACTTATTATGTTAGCGTGAGACCATCTGTTCCGGCAACCCGCCCGGACAGTAATTCTTGGGGAATAAACCCCTTGTCCAAGGACTGATTACATCAACTTTGCGCTATAGGGCTTTGCGCTGAGGCCCAGAATAAGTCCTGAACCTCTTTTAGCCCAGCCGGTTTAACCCATTGAACGCCGCCACCTTATAGCACTCCGCCAGTGTCGGGTAGTTAAACACCGTGTGGATGAAATAGGTGATCTTACCCTTTAACAGCAGCACCGCCTGCCCGATATGCAGGAGTTCCGCCGCATCTTCTCCAAAAATGTGAACGCCCAGCAGGTCCAGCGTTTCACGGTGAAAGAGCAGCTTCAGCCTGCCTTCGGTGTGCCCGGAAATTTGTCCTCGCGCGATCTCGCGATAATACGCAACTCCCACTTCATACGGCACGTCATCTTCCGTGAGCTGTTCCTCGGTTTTGCCGATGAACGAAATTTGCGGAATGGTGTAAATCCCGTACGGGTAACCTTCCGGATCGGACTTCACCTGCAACCCGAACGCTTTCGCCGCAGCCAGCCGCCCTTGCTCCATGGACACCGACGCCAGGCTCGGAAATCCGATCACATCGCCGACCGCGAAAATGTTCTTCTGGCTGGTCCGGAAATCCTCCCCCACCTTGATGCGCCCGCGATCGTCCGCTTCGACCCCGGCCGCGGGCAAGTTCAGTTTGTCAATGTTCCCTTGCCGGCCAACCGCATACAAAAGCGCGTCCGCCACAATCCGCTTCTTGCTGACCAGGTTCGCCGCTACTTTTCCGTCCGGCATTTCTTCTACGCTTTCGACCTCTTCGGTCAAGCGCATGGTGGCGCGCCGGTCGCGCATACCGTAGCTCAGCGCTTCCACCATTTCCGCGTCCGCAAATTCCAACAAGCGTGGACGCTTCTCCACGATGATCACGCGCACGCCTAGCGTGGAAAACATGCAAGCGTACTCGACGCCGATGACGCCCCCGCCCACGACAATGAGGGTCTTCGGAATCGTGGGCATGTTCAAAATCTGGTCGCTGTTGACGATGTTCCGGCCGTTGATCGGCACTTTCGCATTCGTGGCCGGCTTCGTACCCACGGCAATCACCACGTATTCCGCATGCAATTCGCTGAAACCCGTGCTGTTCTCCACGCGGATGTTGTTCGCATCGGTGAAAGAGCCAATCCCGTGATACAAGTCCACGCCGTTGCGTTTTAGTTGGTCCTGCAAGACGGCGGCCTCGTTCTCAATCACGCGGGTCACGCGAAAATTGAGATCGCTCATGGTGATGTTTTCTTTAACGTGATAATTTGCGCCGTAGAACGCCTGGTTGTAAAAGCCCGAGAGATGCAGCACCGCTTCGCGCATCGTCTTGCTGGGAATTGTTCCGGTGTTGATGCAAACCCCGCCGACCATCGTCAGCTTTTCCACTACCGCCGCTCGTTTTCCGGCTTTCGCTGCTTGAATCGCGGCTCGCTGGCCGCCGGGCCCCGACCCGATCACCACCAGATCATACTGTTGCATTCGAGGAATCCTGAACTTCCGACTCGAGCATCTCCGTTACCTCTGGAGCCTTACCCCGCTCTGCCTCAGTATAAGCCAGCGTAGCTTGTCGTGCAGTGGACGTGCCAAATCCATTAACATTCACATGCGCGACCTTCATCAAATGTTCCTGCACGGAGAACCCTTTGCGCCTGCCGGACAATCCATTGCGTAAGCGAGTGTACTCCCCGTCCGCTCCCAAAATGCGCGCTTTCTGCGTGTCTTCCAGGTATGCGGGCAGAATCTCGTTGCTCAACCGTTCGCGCAGCGTTTCGTCTTTCACCGGAAACAGGAGTTCTACGCGTTCGTAGAGGTTCCGAGGCATCCAGTCTGCGCTTCCCAGGTAGATTTCCCGATTGCCGCCATTCTCGAATGAGAAAATCCGGCTGTGCTCCAGGAATCGTCCCACAATGCTGCGCACACGAATCCGGCTGCTGATTCCCCGCAGGCCTGGCACCAGCGTACATTGCCCCCGCACGATCAGATCGATCTCCACGCCCGCCTGCGACGCCCGGTAGAGCGCCCGGATGACCGGGGGATCGACCACCGCGTTGCATTTTGCGATGATGCGCGCGGGGCGCCCTCGCTTCGCATGTTTGGTCTCGCGTTCGATCAGGCTGATGACCGTCTTGGCCATGTCGGTAGGCGCCACCAGCAGTGGCCGGTAGTGATTCTTTTCCGCGTTGGCGGTCAGAAAATTGAAGACGTCGTGGGCCGCCGCCGTAATCCGTTCATCGCTCGTGAACAGGCTGAAGTCCGTGTAGAACCGCGCCGTCGACGGATTGTAGTTTCCCGTCCCCAGATGCGCGTACCGCCGGATTCTGCCGTCCGGATCCTGTCGCACAATCAACGCGAGCTTGGCATGGGTCTTCAACCCTGAGAGCCCGTGGAATACCTGCACCCCGGCATCTTCGAAACTGCGCGCCCAGCGGATGTTCGACGCTTCGTCGAAGCTGGCTTTCAGTTCCACCACAACGGCAACTTCTTTCTTCCCGGCGGCGGCCAGCAGCGCACGCGCTACCGGCGAATTTGAATTCGTCCGGTAAAGCGTCTGCTTCATCGACAATACCCGCGGATCGTGCGCGGCGGTCTGCAGGAAATGCACGACGGGGTCGTAACAATCGTACGGATGGTGCAGCAGCACATCTTGCCGCCGAAGCACGTCGAATTGCGAATCGGCGTCGTGTCCGATCTGCACGTGGCGCGGCACGAATTGCTCGTACTTCAAGTCCGGCCGCGGCGTCTCGTCATACAGGTTGAACAGCCGCTGCAGGTTCACCGGTCCCGCGACGCGAAATACCAGGGATTCGTCCAGTTCACAGTTCGAAACGAGGTAGGACACGATATCCGGGTGGGCACCCTCTTCAATCTCCAGCCGCACTGCTTCGCCCTTGCGGCGCTGCGCCACCTGCGCGTCCACCGCCTCCAGCAACGTCCGGGCCTCCTCCTCTTCCAGGTATAGATTGCTGTTGCGCGTCACGCGAAATGCCGCAGAAGCCAGAATTTCATACCCGCGATAGAGCTTGCCCGCATATCTGGAGATCAGGTCCTGCAAGAAAACGAAATGCAGACCGCCATTTTCCGTCGGCATACGTAAAATACGCGGCAGTGCGCGCGGCACGGTCACCACGCCAAATACCGGCTTCTCCGACGGCCGCTTCCGCCTCTTCAGCAAGAACGCGATGCACAGCGCCTTGTTCACCACATGCGGAAACGGATGTGTCGGATCGATCGTGATCGGCGTCAACATCGGGTACACTTGCCGGTCATAAAAGCTCTTGGCGGTTTGCGCGGCCTTGCTGTTCAGCTGTTCCAGCGAAAGCATGTGAATCTGGTGTTTTGCCAACGCCGGCAACAATTCATCGTTCCACACCTTGTACTGGTCCTTCACAAAGCGCTGCATCGCTTCGGACACCAGGGCCAGCTCCTCGGCCGGAGTGTGTCCGTCCGGACTGATCGACTGCGAGCCGTGTTCGATTTTCTGCAGGAAGCCTGAAACCCGTATCTCGACGAATTCGTCCAGATTGTTGGCGGTGATCGCCAGGAACCGTACCCGCTCGAGCAGGGGATTGCTCAAGTCGCGCACCTCTTCAAGCACGCGGCGGTTGAACGCCAGCCACTGTACGTGGCGGTTCAGATAGAGTTTCGAGTCTTTCAGGTCTTTGCGTTTCATGGCTTATCCCGCAAAGGGCTCAGAAGTATCTTACGTGTGTTACGGCCAGATAAACGACGCGAACTAAGGTATCCTTCCGGTGGCGTGCTAAACGGCCATGCGAACGATTCCTACGCTGACAGTCCTGCTCGGCGCGGTTCTCATTATCGCCCCCCTCGAATATGGGGACAACTCTCCAAGCCCTCCCGAACGGGATGGCCAAATCGACGCGATTTTCGCGCCGCTGAACCAGCCCGATGAGCCGGGACTGGCCGTCCTGGTGAAATCTAAGGGCCAATTTCTATTCGAAAAGGCTTTCGGACTGCGGGACTTGCGCACCCACGCGAAAAACTCCGCGAATACCAACTTTCGTCTCGCTTCGTTCACCAAGCAGTTCACGGCCATGGCCATCATGCTGCTCGTCCATGACGGCAAGTTGCGCTACGACGATCGCCTGCCGGACATTTTCCCTGAGTTTCCGGCCTACGGAAATGCCATCACCATCCGCCATCTTCTGACGCACACTTCCGGCCTGCCTGATTACGAGGACTTGATGGAAAAAGAGGAGAAGGATCGCGGCGGTACGATCTGGTCGGCCGAGCATCAGATCCAGGACCAAGAAGTCCTTCGCCTGTTGGAGCAAGCTCCTGCGGGGAAATTCGCGCCAGGCTCAAGCTGGGCATACAGCAATTCCGGCTACGTCGTCCTCGGCCTCATCGTCGCCAAGGCTTCTGGCATGCCCTACCGCGATTTCCTGCAAAAGCCGATCTTCGCAGCGGTTGGCATGACGCACTCCGTTGTCTACGAGAAGGGAATCAACGAGATTTCAAATCGCGCCTTCGGTCACTCGCTGGAGAACGGCAAGTGGCTCGAGACCGATCAAAGCTCCACCTCCGCGACACCGGGTGACGGCGGCATCTACTCCAACCTGGAAGACCTGGCAAAGTGGGACGAGGCGCTGCAGAAACACACCCTGCTGAGCGAGCGGGAAATGGCTGTCGCCCTCACTCCCGTGAAACTCAACAACGGCTCCGAAACTCACTGGCCCACCGAGCTTGGAGGCGACAATCCCACACCCGGCAAGCCCGTTTCCTACGGCTTCGGCTGGTTCCTCGATCCCTACAAGGGCCACACCCGGATGTGGCACACTGGTGAAACCATGGGCTTCCGTACCGTGATTCAACGCTTTCCTGCGGATCAGCTCACCATCGTCATTCTGTCTAATCGCGCCGGCGTCGACACCAAGGCCCTTTCCGACCAAATCGCTGAGCTCGTACTCTCCGCCGCAAGATGATGCCGTAATCATAAATTTGCTTTCGTTATACCGTCGCAGCGTTACATAATGCCGTCATGGTCTCGCCCACCTGCTCGGAGTGCGCTCGCTCCCTCTCAGCCAGTGAAGCCTACGAACTGAACGCGAAAATCTACTGTGGCCCATGTGTGCAGGCTGCGGCGCAACGCGCCAAAGAGGCCGGCCAGCCAGTCGCCGTTACGCGCTATGTTGATAAATCGATCTGCCCACGCTGCAATACCTACATCGGGGAAGGCGGTGGCGTTGCCGCGGGCCCTGTGCGGCTGTGCCTGCCGTGCTCGGAAGTTGTGCAGAACTGGCCGTACCCGCAATGGCTCAAACTTAGCCTGGCGGGCCTTTTGCTGCTTCTGGTCTTTGCGCTGGCCCACGGCCGCCGGTACTTTGAAGCCGGCAAGAACCTCTACCGTGGTGAACAGCTTGTCGAGAAAGGAAAATACGCGGAAGCGTTGCCCTACCTCAAGAACACCATGAAGATCGCACCTGATTCCGACAAGGGTGCTCTGCTAACCGCAAAAGCCGCGCTGTTATCCGGCGACGTCTACACCGCGCATCTGGTTTTGACGGGGCACGAGGGCGGGCATTTCCAAAATGGCGATACCGCGCAATTTCGCGAAGTGGATGCGCTTTGGAGGCGAGCCACTTCCGCGCTCGAGGAAATCGAAAAAGCCCAGAAGCTCGAAGCCCAGGACGGCAAGGAAGAAGAAGCCGCGAAAATGGTCCACCATGCCGCCACCGTTTATCCCGAGTTTCAGCACATGGACCTGCTCGTCAACCAGTTTGACGCCGGCGTCGATTTTGTGAACAAAAACTATGATGCCTTCCTTGCGCGCGCAGAAAAAGAGTGGAGCGCCATCCCCGTCGCCGGGACTGCCTCCATGCTCGCCAGCGCGCTCGCCTGCAAATATGCGGTATCCGGCGATCCCGCTTTTCGCCAGCGTTCCGAAGACATGCTCGCAAAAGCGAAAGATTTAGCCAAAGACGACAAGCAGAGCCTCGACAATCTCGCTGAATTCGAGCCCAGGATCCGCTACCGTTTAGAGTCTCGCAGGATTATTACCAGGACCGAATATGACAAGGAATTTCGCAGTGGCAAACCCGCCGGGAAATGAGGTGAGCTGAAATGTTCTTCATTCCGGGCCAGGTCATCGCCGCTCTCACGTTTCCCGGCGTGATCATCCACGAAGCGGCGCATCTTTTCTTCTGCAAGCTATTCCGGCTTCGCGTTTTCAACGTTTGCTTTTTCCGCTTCGGCAATCCTGCTGGTTACGTCATTCACGAGCAGTCCGACAATTTCACGGCGCAGTTCTTCATCAGCATGGGCCCGTTCTTCGTGAACACCGTGCTCTGCGTGCTTTTCTGCACCGCGGCGTTCCTTCCGGTCTGGGAATTGCGGGTGAGCGATCCGCTCGCCTATTTCTTCTACTGGTTGGGACTTTCGATCGGCATGCACGCTTTCCCCTCAACCACCGACCTTTCCCACCTGTGGAAGGCCGCGCCCGCGCTAGCAAAGAAAGGGAATCTGCTGGCGATTCTTAGCCTGCCGCTTGGCGCCATTCTCGTGGTTTTGAATCTCGGCCGAGTGGTTTGGGCCGATTTGGGATATGGCATTGCCGTTGGCGTGCTGGGCCCGATCGCGATCTTTCGTGCCATCTCTCGTTTCTAATTTTCCGTGAGTGGTTGCGTGTTTCAGCCGAGCCCGGCCAGTTTCCCGAGACCTTTCATCTTCGCCCGCGCAGCAAGCGCGCCGTACTGCTTCATCATCTGCCGCATCTGCATGTATTGTTTGATGACCTGATTCACATCCTGCACTGTCGTGCCGCTGCCTTTGGCGATGCGCTTGCGCCGCTTGCCGTCTATGACGTTGTGATCGCGTCGCTCTTCGTTGGTCATCGAATTAATGATCGCTTCTACCTGTTTTAACTTTTTCTCGTCGACCGAAGCGTCTTTCGGCAGGTTCTGCAGCGGCCCGACCTTGGGCAACATGTCCACGAGCTGGTCGAGCGGTCCCATCTTTCGAATCTGCCGCAACTGGTCGCGGAAGTCCTCCAACGTAAACTCTTCCTTGCGCAGCTTGCGTTCCAGCTCCAGCGCCGCCTTCTTGTCCATGGCGGATTCCGCGCGTTCGATCAGCGACATGATGTCGCCCATGCCCATCACGCGCGAAACGATGCGTTCCGGATAAAAGCCTTCCAGCGCATCGTACTTTTCGCCCAAGCCCACGAACTTCACCGGCGCACCGGACACTTTCGCGATGGAGAGCGCGGCGCCGCCCCTGGCATCGCCGTCGAGCTTCGTCAGGATCACGCCCGTCAGTCCAAGTCGCTTGTGGAACTCTCCCGCGGACCGCACCGCGTCCTGCCCGATCATGGCGTCCGCGATAAACAGAATCTCGCTCGGCTGCAATTCCTTTTTGAGCGTCGAGAGCTCGTTCATCAGCTCGTCGTCGATGTGCAAACGTCCGGCTGTATCGACCAGAATTACGTCGCTCGCCGATAGTTTCGCTTCCTTGATCGCTCCACGCACAATTTCCAACGGCTTATCCGTGCCGGCCCCCGGCCAGATCGCCGTGCCAATCGATTTCGCCACCTGGTTCAACTGCTCGCGCGCCGCCGGACGGTACACGTCGGTAGAAACCACGATCGGGCGATGCCCATGCTGCGAAAGCCATTTCGCCAACTTGCCGGTGGTGGTCGTCTTACCCGAACCCTGCAGGCCCACAATCATCCACACCGACGGAGGCCGCGACGCGAACAGTGGCTTAGCGTGTTTGCCCAGCAGATTCAGCAGCTCGTCGCGAACAATCTTCACCACCTGCTGATCCGGCGACAGTTGCAACATCACTTCCGTGCCCAGCGCCTTCTTGCGGATGTTCGCCAGCAATTCGTCCGCAACCGTGACGTTTACGTCGCCTTCCAGCAACGCTTCGCGAATTTCGGCCAGCGCCAAGTCCAGATGCTCCTCGCTGAGCTTGCCTTGCCCGCGCAGGTTCTTGAATGTCCGTTGCAGCCGATCTGTCAGGTTCTCAAACATGTCGAAACGCCCTTCCGGCAGGTCTTTCCATTGTAAAGGATGCCGCTCGCGCGCGCGAAACTGCCCCGCGCGCCAGTGCTTTCGAACTCAAACGCGTTGCAGATGCGTGTCGCGGAACTGCGTTGGATATTTCAGTCCAAAACCTAGCAAGCGGTCAAAGCCGATGTGCGAAAGCCAAATTAGCAAAAACGGCAGAATCCGCGGCTCGGGCAGAGCAACGGCTACGACCAAGCCACACAGCGGAATCGTCGAGGTATGCACCAGGTTGTACAGCGCCGCACCAACCCGAACATTTACCAGATAGCCGAGCATGAACACATCCGGCGCCAGAAATAGAAGCGCATACCAACCCCACCCGAAATGCCCTCGGATGAAAAAGATCAACGAAAGACCAAAAATGGCGGCTCCTTCGAGGTGGAGGAGCCAACGAGGACGAGTCAGCATGTCGCGAATCCTGCCTGATGTAAGGGTCGCGTTCAGAACGCCAATTTGATGCCGAGTTGCGCTGCGAACGGTATACCCACGGTGGTGCCCGGGCCGAAGAAATCTCCGAGTGCCCCGGCGGGCACTGCCAGTTGGCTCAGGCTTCTGATCGGCACGTTACACGCTGGCGTGGGACATAATGCCGTCGCGTTCGAAATATCGTTCACGGGTGTCGGTAGCGCCGAAATGTCCGGGATGAAATTGGCGCCCGAATTGTTGCGATTGAAGAGATTGAAAAACTCCGCGAAGGGCGTCAGCGACCAGTGATCGCCAAAAGAAATTGGCCGGCTCACCCGCAAATCGATTTGCACGTACGGAGAACCTCGGAACGCATCGAGCGACGTTTTCACCCCATTCACAACTGCGCGATCCCCTGCCGGCGTCGTCATCGTAAACGGCCGCGCGCTCTCCGCCTGGAATAGACTCGATACTAGAAATCCGCCAGGCACATGGAAAGTTCCCGCCAGGACGAACCTATGGCGCACGTCTTCGCCTGATGGGCCATAGTCGCCCGTCGCAAATGCGTTGTTCGGATCGCACACTCCGTTCACATAATCGAACAACTCGCCCAACGTGCAGCCCCAGGTTTTCGCCGACGACAACGTGTAATGCGCCGTAAAATTGATCCGCCGCGTGGCATTCGCCACCAACCGTAGCGAAAGTGCGTCGTATGCCGAGCGGTTGTTGGATCGAAAGACTTCGGCTTCCGGATAAGGATAGCTGCGATATCCGTGCATGCCTGTCTCGCGCGTATAATCCGCGCTGACCATCCAGTTCGCATTGAATGCGTGCTGAATTCCTGCGGTCGCGTGCAGCGCGTACGGAGCGTGGTAATTCGGATCGATCAACGCGGCCACCGGTGGGCCGTTTTTCAGGCTGCCGGCATTCACGGACTGAAACGCGGTCACCCAGCCGTTCTGCGCAAGGTCGTTGAAATACAATCCCACACCCGCTCGGATCACTGTCCTCTGCGAACTGCCGAGCGCCTGCGCTAAGCCGAGCCGCGGCGCAAACGCTTTGCGGTAATCGTGGGGAATCCCGCTTACTAATCCGTTGCCAAGGGCTGGATTAAAGCTCTGGTCCCGCCCCGAAGCGATGAACAATCCGAACGTAGTGTCATAGCGCAGGCCATAATTCACGGTCAGGTTTCGCGTCATGCGCCAGGAATCTTCCGCATACACTCCCAGCCGCTGCACGTTTTGCGAGAAGCTGCCATCTGACGCCGGCGTGAACGCCGCGCCATCGGCATAGTCAGTTTGGAATTGCGCGGTATTCTGCAAATAGTAGGTGGGGTTTTCCGGGAACGAGTGCACTGTCTCCGCATTTGCCGTGAGTGCGCCGCTTAAAACCGGCTCGTGAATGAAATTCACGCCGAAACGCGGGCTGTGTTTACCCGCTGTATGACTTACGTCGTAGCGAAGCTGGTATTTCTCCTGGTTGCGCAAAACCGGAAACGCGGTAATTGCGGTGATGAATTGATTGTCGCCGTAGGTTTCAAACCCGCTGATCGTGCTGGTCGTGGTGGTAAACGGGAATGCCAGGGCAAATCCTAAGGTGTCGTTTCTCGTCTGCGTCAAGTGCAGCAGGCTCGCGTTCAGCACCAGCGAGCCCAGCCAGGTTGGCGAGAACGAGTACGTTTGTCCCACGACGAAGCTGAAGTAGTTGTTGTGCGAAGTTGCGCCCGTGTTCGGCAACGCGCCTTGCTGCACCAGCGCGTTCCGCGTCGTGTAGGAATCCACCGCGCCTCGCAAAAACCAGTGCGAACGATCCGACTGCTGCCAGTCCATGCGAAACGTCCCCAAATAATCACGGAACGGCACCGGCACGTTCTCAGGCGCCGCGATTGCAGGCACGCTGGAAATCAACCCCATTCCTGCCAGTTGTGCAAGCGCATCGAACTGCTCTTGGCTTGCTGGGCTGTACGCCACGCTCGCGTTCTCGTGCACATATTCAAAGGAAGTGAACATCCACAACTTATCGCGCCGGATAGGCCCGCCTAACGTGCCGACATAGTTCTGGCGCGAGAATGGCTGCTTGGGATCCGGTGCCGGATTGTCGATCGGAAATCGCGCGTTCAGCGCCGCGGCGCGTTCATAGAATGATCCTTCGCCATGCCATTCGTTCGTGCCGCTTCGCGTGGTAATAACCACAGAGCCTGCCGTCGTTCGCCCCGTATCCGCATCCGCCAAAGCCGTGCGAAACGCGAATTCCTGAATTGCATCCGGAGAGAAATTCTGCAGGAAGCCGCCGATGTAATCGTCAGAATTGTCTCCGCCATCCACGGAAATTTCATTGTTTAATCCGGAACTACCGCCCGTCGAAACCGCCGTGATCCTTGCCTTTGTGGGATCGCTTGGCTCGACGGGCTCCGTTCCCGGAGCAAGATACGCGATGTTTGCGAAGCTCCGCGCCGCGAGTGGAACTGTCGCAAGGTCCTCGCGCACAATCACTCCCTCATGCACGGCGCTATCGCGTTGCAGTTGGTCAAGTGCAGTCGGCGGCCCGCCATCCAACATGATGATCTGCTGCTGTGGGGAAGGCCGCAGCGTCACGCGAAGTTCGCGTACTGAGCTGACGACGACCTGCACGTCGACGCGATGGTCCTGGAACCCATTCGCCTGGATCGTCAGCTCGTACGACGCCGGGTCCAGCATTATGAACAGGAATTCACCGCGTTCGTCCGTCTGGACGGTTCGCACCGGACCAGATTGTGTAGCTCTCACGACCTGGATCGTTGCATGGGGAATGACTGCTCCGCTGGAATCCAGCACTGTTCCCCGTAGAACTCCGGTCGGGTTCTGCGCACACACCAGCCCACCGACGACGAGCACCGTCGCCGCTAGAACTGTGGATCGCCAGCCGAATCCCGGATTCATTTCCACCACCCGAGCGAGGCTCAGTATACTTCCTGCGCCGGACGCTTCAAATACACAACGCAAATCACCTGACGTTTGATCGCAATTCGCGTTAGAATCCGCCACAAGCTTTGCGAGGAGGTCCCATGCTGGATCGCCGGTCGTTTCTTTCCACTTTTTCAGGTCTTGCCGCTTTGGGTGCTGCTCCGTTGCCGGCTTTCTCCGCGATTACTGACGACTTCCTCGCACAATTTCCCACCAAGCTGCCGGACCGCTCGCTCTACGATACCGACGAAGAAGCTTATTGGACCGAAGTCCGCAAATTGTTCCTCATCCCCGAAGACGAAGTCTATTTGAACAACGGCACGGTCGGCTCTTCTCCCGCGCCTGTTCTCCGTGCCGTTTTCGAAGGCTACCGCGATTCCGAGCGTCTCGCTCAAGCCGATCCCGAGGATTACCCGATTTGGGGCTACGCGGCGTGGAACCAGTTCCGCGACCCGCTCGCCGAATTCATCGGCTGCAAACGCGAGGAACTCGCTCTTCTGCGCAACGCCACGGAGGCCAATAGTTACATCGCCAATGGCATCGACCTGAAACCCGGCGACGAGGTCGTCATCACTGACCAGGAACATCCCGGCGGGGAGCATCCCTGGAATCTTCGCGCCAAGCGCTACGGCGTGGTCATCAAGAGAGTCACGCTGCCCCGGCCTGTTCCCGACGCCGCCACCGTTCTGTCTCTTTTCAACGACGCTATCACGCCCCGCACCCGCGTCTTCTTTTTTAGCCACATCACCACGGTGACCGGCGTGGTCCTCCCAGTGAAGGAACTGGCCGCGTTGGCCCGCTCCAAAGGGATTCTCTCCGCCGTCGATGGTGCGCACGTTCCGGGCATGATGAGGCTCAACGTCCGCGAACTCGGCTGCGACATGTATTCCGCCAGCCCGCACAAATGGTTGCAATCCCCGAAAGGCTCCGGCTTTCTTTATATTCGCGACGAAGTCATCGATCGCGTCTGGAACACCATTGCCACCGAAGGCTGGGACGACACCAAAATTCGCGCCGAGCGCTTCCAGCGCATCGGCAGTTCCAACGTGCCTGCGCTTAATGGCCTCAAAGCTTCCACCGAACTCGCCAATCAAATCGGCATGGACCGCATCGAAAAGCGCCACCGCAAAATGGCCGACTACATCCTGGCCGGCATGCTCTCGCGCGATGCCAAATCCTGGACCTCTCCCGATGCGGCATTGCGCTGTGGAATCGCCACAGTGACCATCGCTCCTTATAAAATGCCGGACCCCGAAAACTGGCTCTGGAAGGAAAAGAAAATCCGTATTCGCGGCGGCCTACCCTCAAAGGTCCGCCTCTCCACTCCTTACTATCTACTGAAAAAAGACATCGATCGCTTCTACGCGGGTTATGACGAGTACCGCCACACGCATTCGGCCTGATGCCGGATAGCGTTTCCCTTTCTTCCGCAAATCGTGCAGCATATTCAGCGACCAATGTTGCGCGCGATCCTGGCGTATTTTGCAATCCTGTTCCTGGCCTTCCACACATCGCCCGCGCACGCCCAAAATCTCTATTCCCGCTTTGAGCTGGGTGCGCAATACTCCACGATTCGCGAAGACAATAACAATTTTGAGGAGAAAAACTTTTCCGGCTTTGGTGCGCGTTTCGCCTGGAACCTGAACCGCCGCGTCGCTTTCGAGTCCCAAGTCGATTTCTTCCCTCAGGACGGCGTGCCTCTGCCCTACGTGCAAGGCGGTCAAACGCTGCAAGCGGTTTTCGGTCTTCGCGCCAAAGTTATTCAGACCCGCCAACTCGCCGTTTTCGGCTTGGTCCGCCCCGGCATTTTGCACTTCAGCAATGTCCAGTTCCCGACCGGAGTCGCCAACCCTCCGTTCGTCTATCACCCCGCCACCTACTTCGTGCTCAACCTCGGCGGCGGCATCGAGTTTTACCCTTCGCGCCGGTGGATTCTGCGGTTTGACATCGAGGGCGACCCCTATCGCGTCCCCGCCACCTTCAGTTCTTCGGCCCCCATCGCCCCGCCCGTGGGTAAGATCAACGACACCACGCGCTTGAGTTTCGGCGCCGCTTATCGCCTCGGCAGGCTCACCGACAACGAGTCGGAGACAAATATTCCTGGTACGTGGGAGTTTGGCCCGCTCTACAGCACGCTGATGATCGCGCGCGAAGGCAGCAACACCAACCCGTTGACGGAATCCGGTTTTGGCGGTTACGCTTCCTATCGCTTCTATGGCGCCCTCTATCTCGATGGCGACACTCTTTATTTCCCGCGCAGCGCTCCCGCCGGTCCGCACGATGGCGGCACAATTCTGCAAACCACAATCGGATTGAAGGGCGGCATCCGCAGGAATCATTTCGGCTTTTTCGGCAAAGCCCGCCCCGGATTTCAAAGCTACTCACAGGCACTCACGAGCATCAATGACACCGGCACAAGTATTGCTTACGGCTACGGGCGGTCCACAAACTTTGTGCTCGATCTCGGCGGCATTCTGGAATTTTATCCTCACGAATCCGGTACCCTCCGCATCGAAGTGGGAGACACGCATCTCTATTTCAACGATCGCACCGTCAACGTTGACGGCTCTCCGGTGATCTTCCCGGGAGGTAAGTTGAAGCACAGCATTCAGTTCATTTTTGGTTATGGCTGGCGCTTCTGAAAGGCGCCAGGGGCAACAGGAGCTGCAATGAATCAGGAAACATGGACCGCTGTCGACACCTACATCTCCGGTTTTCTCGCCAGTCATGATGACGCCCTCGAACAGGCCCTGAAGGATTCCGCAAAGGAAGGACTACCCGAGATTCAGGTTTCGCCGACACAGGGCAAGCTTCTCCACGTCCTCGCGCGCTTGATCAAAGCCCGCAACATCCTCGAAATCGGCACTCTCGGTGGCTACAGCACGATTTGGATGGCGCGCGCCCTCGAGCCGGGCGGCCGCATCATCACACTCGAGTTCAGCTCCAAGCATGCGGACGTGGCGCGCGCAAACTTTGACCGTGCGGGGCTAAGCAAAGTGATCGAAGTGCGCGTCGGTCCCGCACTCGAAGCCCTGCCGAAAGTTGCCGCCGAAGCCCGCGATCCTTTCGATCTAATCTTTATCGATGCAAACAAGTCTCAGATGCCCGAATATTTCGACTGGGCGCTCAAACTCTCCCGCCCAGGCAGCATAATTCTGGCCGACAATGTCGTCCGCGACGGCAAAGTCATCGACGCGCACAGCCCCGATCCCGATATTCAAGGAGTGCGCCGCTTCAATGAGCGTCTCGCTTCCGAATCCCGCGTCAGCGCCACGGAAATCCAGACCGTCGGGAGCAAAGGTTACGATGGATTTGCCCTCGCCGTGGTCCTTGCCCCCGGGAAATAGCCAAGTCGTCCAAATCGCGTGATAGACTCTCGCTCGTTGGATCTACGGTCTCCGTGCGTTCGTCCCTCGAACAAGTGATATCTTCGAGACGATGAGTAATCGTCTTTCCGGCAAGGTCGTCGTCATCACCGGCGCGGCACAAGGCATCGGCTTCGGCTGTGCGTGTTTGCTTGCGTCCGAAGGCGCCGCTGTTGTCTTGGGTGACGTCCAGAAACAGAAAGGCGAAGAAGCTGCCGCGAAGATTCGTGCCAGCGGCGGTAAAGCGCACTTTGTTCACGCTGACGTGAAGAAGGAAAGTGACTGCGCTGAATTGATCGAAGCGGCGCTGAAACAATTCGACCGGCTCGATGGGCTCGTCAATAATGCCGGTTGGTTTCCTCGCGCCACGCTCGCACAGACGACGACCGAACTGTGGGACGAAGTGTTACAGGTCAACCTGCGTGGCGCGTTCTACTGCTGCAAATATGCTGTGCCGGCAATGCGCGCCAGTGGCGGCAGCATCGTCAACATGGGCTCGATCTGCGGCCTTCAGAGTCTGCCGAATCTGGTCGCCTACGGAGCCGCGAAAGGCGGGATTCTCTCACTCACTCGAACTCTTGCTGGAGCTTTGACCCGCGAGCGCATCCGCGTCAACTGCGTTATTCCCGGCTGGGTACTCACCGAAGGGGAAATCGCGCTTCACGAGGCGCAGGGACGAACCCTGGAGGATCTCAGGAAAGACGGCGAAAAACTTCCCTTCGGCTGCCATCAAACGCCGCTGGATGCTGCGTACGCTGTCCTTTATCTGCTGAGCGACGAAAGCACCCAGGTTACTGGAACCATTCTTCACGTTGATGCGGGAGCTTCGACGTTGCCGATCGCGCCCGGCACCTATCCCGGCTAAAGAAAATAACGCCACGTCACCGCGGGCAAACTGAACGCCCCGTTGTCATTCCGAGCGAAGCGAGGAATCTCTCTTCGATGTACGAGACGGGAGAGATTCGTCATTCCGCAGACTCCATTCGGAATGACTGTGTGGTATTTTCTTGCGGCCATATGAAAGGAGCCAAACCATCATGCCGATCGAAGTCCGCGGACAAGCGCCGCTTCTGCAGGTTTACGATATGCCCACGTCAGTTCATTTTTACCGCGACTTGCTGGGCTTCGAGTTGGTCAACCACGCTCCTGAATACGCACCAGGTCGCTTCCATTGGGCGTTACTGCGCCTCAACGGCGTGGAGCTGATGCTCAACACCAAGTACGAGTTCGACGATCAGCGTCCACCCAAGGTCGTGTTGAAGCATGACATCGGTCTCTATTTCGGCTGTCCGGATGTCGACGCCGCTTACCGCCACATTCGAGAAAAGGGCATCGATGCAAAAGAACCGCACGTGGCGCCCTACGGCATGAAGCAGCTCTACATCCGGGATCCCGACGGTTTCTCGCTCTGCTTCCAGTGGTCTGGGTGACTTGGGAATCCGTCCTTTAATCATGCGTTCCCGCCAAAATGGCGCTTGGGCGGGCCGGCTCAACCCCCTACGATTTCCGCTGAGGACCAATGCAGGAGGCAGATATGAGCGACGCGCCCATTTATCCGTACGAAACACGCTTGAACCTTTACTACAAGCCGCTCGAAATCGTGGAAGAGAAGCAGCTCGCGGACGAATGCCCGTTCCAGTGGTACAACCAGACACTCTGCCAGGTGAATGGTTCCGTAGTCCGGCTGGGCGTATTTCACGGGGAATACCACTGGCACAAGCATGATGAAGACGACGAGTTCTTCTACGTGATTGAAGGCCAACTGCTGATCGATCTGGAAGGCCGTACGGTCGCCTTGGAGCCGCGCCAAGGTTTTGGTGTGCCGAAAAGCGTCGTGCATCGCACCCGCGCGCTTCAACGCACCGTCGTGCTCATGGTCGAGAACGCCGGCATCATTCCGACGGGCAATTAATTAGGGCTTCAGAAAGGAATCGCAATCGACCTTCGCGGTCAATTTCGAGGCGATTGCGCGGGAGCGGCGGGATCTATAGTGACGATGATGCGGCGGTAAGAAGTGAGTCGTGGCGAACCGTTATCCCTCACGGTCAGGATGATGTGCGCCACTCCCGCGCCGCTGCACTTCGGGTAGTTCGGGAGCCACAGCGAGCGGCACGGTGATTTTGCGGTGACTTTTGCTACCGGGCGGTCCGCGTCCGTAATGGTCACATCGGCCCCGTGCGCCCCGGTTAGCCCCGCTTCGGGGTAAAGTTCCCAGCGATACGCGAGAGCCTGCCCGTCCGGATCGATCGTGCCCGTTGCCTCCAGAGTGATCGTCTCGCCTTCGTGCGCTTTCAGCTCAATCGGTGCGGTGCCGGGAACGCCATTCACGACAACCAGCGGATTGTGATTGGCGTGGGCGAAATCCTGTGTCGTCCAATCCATCCGCGCGGCGAAATCGTGTTGATATGCCTCGCGCCAGCGCCAAATGCTGGCTTGTTCGGAGACGTGCATGCGCCCGTCGATGCCCGTTACGGTGTCCTGCGAAGTTGCGCGCGTGATTTCGTCTCCACCTTGCGACCAGATCGCATGCGTTTCGCCATAGGGCTGGAGAAAAACGTAACGGCCGCCCCAGCCTCCCCAGTCCGGGCGACGGTAAGCGTTCAGTCCATTATCGATTAGTCCGAGGAAGCTCGGCGTGTCGCCTTCCATGATGAACAAGAATCGCGGGTAGAGCTTGCCTAGCGGGCCCTTCGCGCGAATATTTGCGTCTAACCACTGATTCGTGACCAGGCTCGGGTCAGCACCATCGCAATTCCGGTAGTAAAAGTCGCCGCTGATGCCGGTCCAGGTCGCGAAATAGTAGTCGTCGCCGTTGGGTCGGCTTGGCTTGACGATATAGAACAGGTCAGGGAACTCGCGGCGAATCCACGGCCCGGCATCATCCTGGTCGGAAATCGAGTACACGCGCAGGCGGCCAACGAGTTTATGCACCGCATCGTCGTTGTGCGATGCCCGCAGATCAGTCAGGGCTTGCGCAAGCGTATTGGCGCCGCCCCAGAGGCAGATCCACAGCGGGCGCGGGTCGTCGCGCTCGATGGCCTTCGCCAGAGCGAGCGAACCCGGCGAACTCTTCCCCGCGCCAGTTGCGGCCAGGCCATAGGCGGGCTGTCCGGCAAACACACGCGAGGCCAGATCTTCGGCCGTGGGCCACCCTTTGGCGTGTAAGACGAGATTGCCGCGCACCTGCGCGTAGCCATCGATCAGCGCTCGCATGGTTTCTGGATGCGTGGCGGCTCGCTGCCAGGTGGAAGTGGAAGCGATCATCGCTTCGAGATCGAGTTCGTTGGAATAGAGCAGCAATCGCACAAAGGACATCTGATCGTCCGGTTCGTTACCAATATCGCTGACGATCACGACACGGGGATGGCCGGAGAAAGTGTCGACCGGCGGAGGCGTGGTCTCTTGCGCGGCAAGAGGGTGCGATGCAATCGTCAGGCAGAGAATAGCAATCAGCAGCGAGATTCGCGGAGCCATATGCGGATGACCTGATTGGAATCGAGTCGCGTCAAGCATATCGCGAGAACGCCGGCTAGGCACCTCAACCTGGAGCCCACGCGCCGACGCTTGCACGCGCAGAAACGGCTACGAAGGTCGTTCTTGACGAGCAAACCCAGCGAGAATACCTTTGCGGCAATGAAGACCTGCCCGGTCTGCCAGGAAACCGTCGCTTTGAACCTGCGCGCCTGTCCGCGTTGCGGCCACCGGTTTATCCCGGCCATCCTCTGGGTAAGCGCAATCGTGATTGCGCTGTTCGCTTTTTTGGGCGTCTTGTTGCTACAGACATCCCGATAGGAAGTGACGGCGTTCCCCTCGTGTACAGGGGTTTGTCGTTCTGCAGGCTCTGGGCTGCTGTTGGTTGGCCGGCCAGTGCGCCTCATTCGGTGCAGCTCAGCCCCCGCCAATTTTGACATCCTTAATAGGGATAAAGAAAGATTCTCAATCTTGGGTCGACGCCGGCTCGCGCCACCTGGACACACAAATCACGCGATGTTTGCGCCCCCGGCGTCCCTGAGTCGGAGCGCTCGCCCGACATGTTCGCCAGCCGCCTACAAGTATTTAGTTGCTTGACGCAACCTTAGTCCGCGGCGGCTTCGGTTTTTGCCAGAGAATCTCCGAATCCGGCGCCAGATTCGGATAGAAGCGTTCCGATTGCGCATTTGTGGGAACAAGCGAAACATCTACGCGGCGGTTGTAAGCCAACCACGTCGTGTGGGAATCGCGTGTCCGCTTATCCGGCGGTGGATTTGGATTTCGCGTTTGCAAGTCACTCACCGTCTCTTTGTCCAGTGGTTTCTGCTTGCCGTAGGCCGAGGTCTCAATCTTTTCCGCGGCGATTCCCTGCGAAACCAGGAAATCCCTAACGCGTTGCACCCGCAGTTCAGATAAAGAATTATTGTATTTGTCGGCCCCGCGTTCGTCGGTATATCCGCCGAGCGTGAGCTTCGCCTCGGGATCGTACTCGAGATAGTGTTTGAATCCTGTGGCGAGGTTGGTCAGGACTTCCTGCTGACTGCGAACGAGCCCCAGTGTCGGGTCATCCGTGGTGGGATAAGCAGTCGGGAAAAAGACGCTCTGCAGCACCACGCCGGGAATGGGCTCGACGGAGCCCTTCAGCCGTACAGCTACCGTCTTGGTGTCCGAGCCGCCGCAAGCGTTCGTAGCCTTCAAAGTGTATTTGAACTCTTCGTCCACGGGACCATTGCCAGTTTGCGTGGGGTTGAGTGTGATGGACTTGCTGCCACTGCGATCGACCGCGCCACCCGGATCCAGCGAAACAGCGTCGGAGTTGGACGACGACCAGTTCAGTGTCGTGCTTCCTTGTTCGAGAATCTTGTCACCGATGCGCCGGTAGGACACTTCCACCGGGGAAGCGGTCAATGACGATTGCACGACCGGGTTGACTTCCACAGTCGTACTCGGCGTTACGACTCCGCCTGGGCCCGAAGCCGTCAACTGATAAGTGGTAGTCTGCCGAGGCGAAATCTCCTTCTCGCCCGATGTCGGAACCGGACTCATGCCGCTCATGTCGGCTTCGACGGTTTCTTTCGAAACCCACGCTAGCTGCGTAGTCTGGTTGCAATCGATCTTCGCCGGATTCGCGGAGACCGACCCGCTGACAGGGGCGATCACGACGGTGGCGCTTGCAGTTCCTGCCCGAAAGCGGGGTGCCATTTCCGGCAGAGAGCCAGGAAGACAGTCTGTCTTGCACTCCGAGCCGCGTGGCCAGTTCTTTATTTTTTCTTTGCCATTCTTGATATCGACAATCACGCGTTGGTCCGCCGCGACGGTGATCGGCCCGGACCACAGTTCTTTGCCATACCGCGTGACCGTAACCTGGTGGGTTCCAGGTGGCACGATCAGTTCCTGCCGCCAAAAGAAAAGATCGTGATTGAACTCATCCACGTGGCCCACAAAGTACACGGGCTTCTTGCCATTCAAAAGAACAGCGGCGGAAGTTGCCCCGCGAATCCCCCCGGTTTCAATCTGGAGGCGACCACGTGGGCCCGGCACGGGCTCGCCTACCGCTTCCAGTTTTATCTCCAGCGGCACTGTCTTATCCGAATCGATCGATACTTCGTGCTCGGCAAACTTGTATCCGTAATTCGCGACAATCACGTGATGTGTCCCAACGCCGAGCTTAATGACCTTATTGCCGTGGCCAATGGCCTGGCCGTCGACAAACGTGTACGCCTCCTTGGGCGTGACCGACATCTTCAATTTCCCTGGTTTCGCCGATTCTTGCGCACAGGTAACCGAGCAGAGGAAAAACGTCCCACTTAGAGCGAGGCAGAATATTCGAATTCGCTGAACGCCACCCATAACCACCTCCCGCATTTTCTACTCCCGTCAGGCACATTTGCACTGACAGCGGAAACGCAGGACGGTTGCGTCGGCTGCAATTCTGCCAGCATGAGAGCCGCCCGGCAACAAAATGCGACCTCCCCTCCTGGTGCGACGCCGAGAGGTCCCCACGGCCCTTCCACACCAAGTCCGTCAGACGGACGTTCAGTTAATTCATTGCACATAGCAGGACTTGCACAAGGCACGGAGGCCAGCATCATCGATAACATAGTTCTAGTACTACTATGAGCCGCTACCGCTTAGCGTTTACTACCTTGGTTCTCTTCTTTGCCACTTCACTGCTGGCTCGGGGTCAGGTTTGGGACTTCCTGGGCCACACGGAAATCGACAGCCGTCGGGATCATGGGAAGATCCAGATCGTCCGCCGCGATCAACTCTTCCGCAATATCCAATTACGGATCACCGGTGAGCCGATTTTCTTTGACCGTCTGGTGTTTCACTTCACGAATGGCACTTCTCAAGAGTTTGTCGTCAGTGGCCGGATTTCATCGCAGGAAAAGACCCGGGTCTTCGACCTTTCCGGTGAACGCGCTTTGGACAACGTCGAGCTTTGGTACTACAGAGAATCTTGGGGACATAACCCCCAAGTAAGTCTGTACGGTGTCCACTTGGCTGACTCCGCAAGCAAATCGATCGAGTGACTGCGCTCTCTCACAGACATCTAACCCGTCACATAGGGACTGGGATCAACGTGGCAATCGCATGAAGTGAATATTGGGCTCAAGACGTCCAGTTGCCACCGCGATTTGGGTTTTGTATTGACCGTGCGTATCCCGAGAGCAAGAATCTGCGCAAATGACACCGCTGGAAGGGGCCCGCGTTCAAAAAGTCGTCTTCGACAGCCAGGCGATTCTTGCTGAATCCTTGAGAATCGAACTCGTGCTGCAGAATAGCCAAGCTCACAGAGTGCGTATTCGATAGGCTTCGTTACCTGATGGTTGCAGAGGAAACCTCGGCTAAACTCAAGACGCTCGATTTGCGACGCAAGATTCCGGACCGAAAATACATCCTGCAATTGATGGGACGCTTGGAAGTGGAACTGGGCGGCACGGCAGGAAATTCGATCGACATGTGAAGCGCTCTTCGCGGTCACAGGCCAGCCAGGTTCGTGTCGAACTCGCAACTTTGTTCCGCTCTTCTCGTCCTCAAGACCCTGTTGAGAAGAATGGACTACAGCGCCATGCCGCCGGAGACTTCGATCCGTTGGCCGTTGACCCAGCGATTGTCATCGGAAAGGAGCGCTGCGATCATGGGGCCGATGTCGTCGGGAACTCCGGCGCGGCCGAGCGCGGTCATCTCCGCCACGCGCTTGTTAATCTCGGGATTGTCGCGGACCATGCCGCCGCTGAAGTCGGTTTGAATCGCACCCGGAGCAACGACATTCACGGTGATGCGGCGCGGCCCCAGTTCCTTGGCCATATAGCGCGTGAGCATTTCAACTGCGGCTTTCGTCGCTCCGTAAGCAGAACTCCCCGGCAACGCAAAGCGCGCCAGCCCCGAAGAAATATTCACGATACGGCCGCCATCGTTGATCAGGGGCAGGAGCTTCTGCGTGAGGAAGTAAACGCCCTTGAAGTGAACGTCGACGATCTCGTCGAATTGTGCCTCTGTGGTTTGATCGAAATTCGCATGCAGCGAGCCACCGGCGTTGTTGACCAGGTAATCGAAGCGCTCTTTTCCCCAGGCCCTGAGAGTCTTGCGCACATCGTCCACAAATCCATCGAAAGCGTGTGTATCACCCGTGTTCAGCCGAAACCCAGCGGCTTTTCTTCCCACCGCTTCGACTTCGTGCGTGAGCGACTCCGCCTCTTTCTGATTTGCACGGTAGGTGAAAACGATGTCGACGCCTCGCTGGGCGAGATTCACGGCCGTATTTCGGCCGAGTCCCCGGCTCGCGCCGGTGATAACTGCAACCTTGTCTTTCATTGATCCAAACCCTCGCTTTCCACTACCTCTTCCTGCGTCTCCGGTACCAGTCTATCTGGACAATTGAAGTTTCCCGGCACCCTCGCTAGCGGCGCGACGGCACCGCCTATGTGCTCCGGAGGGAAATAGGTCCCCTTGTCGATATCCTCCAGAAGACCAGCCCTAATAGGGCGCCACGCCAAGGCTTTTTGAGTTTGCGCACTCGAGGCCGGGCCGTCGATGCCGGCGAAAAGCGCCATCCACCCAAAGTGCTCGGCCGCCTCTTCCAGCGATTTACTGATCACCGGCACGCTGAGGTGGCGCCCAATCACTTCGGCAATCTCCCGGAATGGTACGCCTTCGTCGCCAATCGCGTGATAGTTGGCTCCGGCGGAACCGCTCTCCAGCACGAGGCGGTAGAAGTGCGCCACGTCGAGGCGGTGCACCCCGGGCCAGCGGTTGAGCCCGTCGCCAACGTATGCGGCAGCGCCCCTGTCCCGCGCGATCTTGATCAGAGCTGGCACGAAGCCATGATCTCCCTCGCCATGGACCGACGGAGGAAGACGCAGCACGGAAACGTGCACCCCCTGCTTGGCTAACGCGGCCGCGGCTGCTTCTGACTTGCGGGGAAACGTGGGAATCGGCGAATCCTGTTCTGTGGCGAACGGTCCTTGACGCTGCAGAAGCAAAGTTCCCGAAGTCACGATCAGTGGCCGCTTCGAGCCTGCCAGGGATTCTCCCAACGTTTCGATGGCACGTCCGTCTTTTTCAGCGGCCGGAGCGTAGTTATTGAAGCCGTGGATGAAAGCGGTGTGAATCACTCCATCCGCCGCGGCGGCTCCTCTGCGCAGACTCTCCAGATCCTCCAGCGAGCCGCGATGAACCTGGGCTCCCGCGGCGGCGACCGACGCCACGGTAGCGCCGATCACCGGCCACCGGGCTTGCACCGCCCAGCGCAGAGACGACTTGTACCCCCG
>Ga0207761_1000012_pt1 | contig 43410 bp, 38 predicted proteins | sample LuqExpMetageno34_FD_187792 | JGI IMG/M metagenome (GOLD analysis project Ga0207761, IMG submission 187792) | Tropical forest soil microbial communities from Luquillo Experimental Forest, Puerto Rico - Sample 34 (SPAdes) | ecosystem: Environmental > Terrestrial > Soil > Tropical forest ... | reverse complement strand
GCCGCCCCCGCAGCCTGTGGGAAGTAGGGCGAGGGGAAGAGCCATAAGGACCGCGCAACGCCTTGGTAGCACATTCATCGCGGGTTCACCTTCTGCGAAGATTCGACAGGGTGTTCTTTAAACACGCTGCGCGCGCTGCCTGTTGCCAGAAGGAATCCTTGGTTTGATCGAATGGCGAGGGATTGGTTAGCTTTCTGCACGACGCGAGCTAGAAAAACAACGCTATTGTCCCTCAGGGAGATGGTTCCAACGAACCTGACGGAATCACCCGGAGCAAGAGAAAAATGATTGGCACGGAGAAAGGACACGGGACCCAAATGTACGTCGACGGTGCCGTTGACCGTTTCGATGACAACATGCGCTCCAATGGGTGGAACGGTGGAATTCTCGGTGTACGCCAAAACCCTCCCTTCAAGGACAGATTCGTGCGTTGTGCCGTACGCCGGGGTTCGTGAAGCAACAGCTGGTCGTGTCTGTTGTGCTCTCGTGGCGAGTGACACGGTAAGAAACACAGCGAGAGCGCCGCAAATGATGTGGGCCGTTATTTTCATGCGCAGGACACCCTTCGTATCTATGCAAACCGACAGCCATCGAAAAGACCCCAAGCCAAGTGGCCCGCTCACGCCACGCGGTTTAGCCGTAACTGGTCTGCCGTCACACGATAGGCAGCTGTTGGTTCGAATAAGGTGCGGAGCGGAAGAGGTCCCTGGTCCCCTGCTTGAATCGGGAAATGTCAAGCTTTTTGAACTTCTGGCGCTAGTTCTGTTCAACAGTTTGTACTTGTTGGCTTCTCAGAGTCAGGGGTCCTATCTAATCGCAGCGAAGACACCGAGTTCCATTCGCGTTCCATTTGGCGTTGCATTTGCCTGGGCTTACTAGGGAGGAGACCCGGCTCAGCATCATGGAAGTCTCCTTGTGATTCGTCGCGATAGTAGCCGGCAATTTCAGGGATTCCAGGCACGGGTCTCCTCTTCTAGGAGAGGAGCGAATCCATGAAAGTAAGAGACCTAATGACAGGCAAACCGTGTTACTGCCTGCCAGACACCAATCTGGGCTGCGCAACCGAGCTGATGTGGAATGCAAGCTGCGGGTGCCTCCCAGTCGTATCGGTGGATGGGAAAGTCAGTGGCGTGATCACAGACCGCGATATCTGTGTCGCTCTTGGAACACGGAACCGCCTTGCGGGTGATGTCATGGTGGCGGAGGTTATGTCCGACAAACTCCATTGCTGCGCACCTGAGGACGAAATTCATCTAGCCCTCCAAACATTCAGAGAAGCGCGAGTGCGACGGCTTCCAGTAGTCGCGAAGGATGGCTCGCTGATCGGAGTGCTCTCGATCGATGACATCTTGTCGCGAGCGGAACCCAGGGGACTCGGAAAAGAACCTGAGTTGTCAGCGGACGAGGCCATTCGCACATTTCGCTCGATCGCGCAACGACGAGCCCCCGAAATCGCAGCGACCCGCACCGTGGCTGCATAAATGTAGATATCGGTCACAGCTTGTTTAAGCAATCAGTTTTGTAGAGAGAGGACGGGTGACTATGAAGTCTCAATACTGTCGCGCAGGACTCAGTTTTTGCATAGCGATTTTCCTCCTGATTGGTCTGGGGCTGAGCCAATCCTCGGATTTGCTAGCGGCTTCGGAGCCGATCACGTTGACGGTCACAGCCGTCGGAAAAACGGAACACGGAACGCCCATTCCGAGGGATGACGTTCAGCTGTTTTTGGGCAACGAGCGGAAACAGATTGGTAACTGGACAAAAAGCAGCGATCTATTTCTGGCAATTCTGATTGATGACTCGATCGATTCGAGTGCTGCGAGCGATTGGGGCGATCTGAAGGAATTTATTCTAGCCCAGCCGGCCACAGTACACATTGCCGTGGGGTACATCCGCAACAACGCCACAACACTAGCCCAGGATTTCACCACTGACCACGAACTAGCGGCAAAGGGGCTGCGCATACCAATAGGCAGCAGTGCCATCGGCTCCAGCCCATATCTCGGAACGATAGATTTCCTCAAGCGCTGGCCGCAAACGGGGCCACACAGGTCGGTTTTGCTAATATCCTCTGGGATCGATTTTTTCCGTGGAGGAAGGTCTGGTCCGATCTATCCTGATCTTGATCCACTGATTCAAACGGCCCAAAGGCAGAACACGAACATCTGGACGGTATATTACCCGAGTGCTGGACATCCTCGTTCTTTCCATCGTGTGTACATCGCACAAAACAATTTGAGCAAGCTGGCTGACGATACCGGAGGCGAATTTTACTATCTGGGCCAGGGCAAGCCAGTTTCACTCAAGCCATACTTTGACGAAATCGCCGCGCACCTCGACAACCAATACTTGCTGACTTTTGTTGGCACGGGCGGGCGGGAAGGAAAGTACCAGGGCGTCAGGGTTAAAACAGAAGTGACCGGGCTGGAGTACTTTGCCTCGAATGCAGTGTATCTACCAGCATCGAAGCAAAAAGCGTTTTGAGCACAGAAGGTAGGGTGCCCAAAATTCCAGTAGGCCCGCCAAAACCGGAAGTTCGCTCCAGACTCTCGAGCGTGTGATAGAACGATATTCGAGGTCGGAATGTCTGTCGTTGAACCTTCCACGATTCGTTTGGTTGTGGCAATCGGTATCGGGTTGCTGATCGGGGCAGAGCGTGAGCGTCGCAAAGGCTCAGGCTCTCAGCGCGGACCAGCCGGCGTAAGGACTTTTGCTCTTGCCTGCTTCGCTGGGGCACTGACTGGGTATCTCCAGCTCGAGGCGCTGTTGATTGTCATAGCCGCTGGTGCGGTGCTCTTTTCGGCGGTTGCATATCGATCTGGGGCACGCAAAGACCCCGGCCTTACGTCGGAATTCGCCCTGATCGTCACCGTGCTGCTCGGAGCCTTGACGATGCAGGACCCCCTCCTTGCTGCGGGACTGTCTGTCGTCACGACTATAATTCTGGCCACAAGAGAGCCTTTACATCGCGCCGTCAAGAACCTCCTATCGCCACAAGAAGCGCAGGACGCACTGGTGTTCCTGGCCGCCACTCTTGTGATTTTGCCACTGACTCCGGACCGAGCCTTGGGTCCCTTTGGCGCATTCAATCCTCGAAGGATCTGGGAACTTGTAGTGCTCGTGATGACCATGAGTGCCGCTAGCTACATTGCCTTGCGGGCCCTCGGCTCCCGGGTGGGATTGGCGCTCGCCGGAATTGTCGGGGGTTTCATCTCCGCGAGCGCAACGATTGGCTCCATGATTAGTCGAGCGAAGCGCAGTCCTGAGCTGGAACGTGCGGCAACCTCGGGAGCTGTTCTAGCGACAGTAGCCACAGTCGCGCAGCTGTTCCTTGTTCTGCTGGTGACGGATAGTTCGACGTGTCGCGCGCTTACTCTACCGCTGGTACTCGCGGGAATCGCGGCAATTGCGTATGCGCTCTTTTTCGTTGTGCGGCCCTCCAAAACTCAAGCGACGAATGAGGCCGTCCCTGGTCGAGCATTTGATCTGCGGTTGGCGTTTTTGTTTGCCGGAACGATAAGCGTGGTTCTTCTTTTCTGGGGGCTGCTGAATCAACGGTACGGCGGTCGAGGTCTTTTGTTCGGTGCAGCTCTTTCCGGTTTTGCCGATACTCACGCGACGGCCATTTCTATCGCATCTCTGGTTTCCGCGGGAAGATTAGCTCCGGAAGCTGCGGTCAAACCCATCCTGGTCGGATTCGCGACGAACACGATAACAAAGGCTGTCGTTGCGTTCACGGTTGGAGGCAGCAGGTTCGCGTTAAGAATCCTGCCCGGCCTCATCGCGGTCGTACTGGCGGCCTTTGTCGGGATGTGGTTTGGAGCAAAATAAAATGAGGCACGACAGAACAACCTATCTCTTTCTACTATGCCTGACGGCGGCCTCGGCCTACGGCTGCTACCTGCTTGTCACACCGTTCCTGAAGCCCATTTTCTTTGCAGCAGTGGCAGCCATCCTGTTCTATCCGGTGTACTCGTGGATTGGGCGCAAGCTGAAAAATCGTAGCCTCGCTTCTCTGCTTGCAACCTTGGTTGTGGTCTTCGTGCTAGCTGTTTCGTTTGCACTTCTAGGGCGTGCTCTGGCAGCAGGAATCCATGAAACCTACGATTCGTTGAACGTCAACGGGGACGGGAGAGAGCGTTTGGGCACCTACCTTTTGGTTTTGTCGGACCGAACTATGGCGGCGATGGCGAAGTACCTTCCCATTTCTGCTACCGATCTGCGGGCGACGGTAACGGGCCAGTTGCAGAGAATCCCCGCACTCATTGTCGGCTCAGCGGCGGGCTTGCTTGAAGGAATCGCATCGGGCCTCGTGAACGCATTGATCTGCGCATTCGTGCTCTTTTTTCTCTTCCGGGATGGAAGAAACCTGGTGCGTCGAGCCTACGTGTTGCTCCCACTGCGGATCTATCAAGCGAGGAGGCTGCTGATCGGAATCCAAGAAACCCTCCGGGCCATTGTGTACGGCACGCTTGCTGTCGCGGTGTTGCAAGGTGCTTTGACAGGCATAGGATTTTGGATCTTGGGAGTCACATCTCCCGTCCTGTGGGCAACCATCACGGCTTTGTGCGCTCTCATCCCGGTGGTTGGGACGGGTTTTGTATTGATCCCGGCAATATCCATGCTCGCTTTCAATGGACACTGGATCAAAGCTCTTATTCTTCTGGTCTGGGGCCTCGCCGTCGTACATCCGGTTGACAACTTTCTACGCCCGTACCTGATCGGAGGCCGGACCAAGCTATCTACTCTCTTTGTATTTTTCTCGTTGCTGGGCGGTTTGCAGGCTTTCGGCACGCTCGGTGTTTTCCTCGGACCTGTAATTCTGGCCGCTGCCTTGGCGCTATTCAGTTTCCTGCGGGAAGAGACGCGGCGAGCTACCCCTAGTGTCGAGATGAGTCGTGGCTGGGTGCGACAATTTTGAACAAAGGGGCGCCGCGTCGTTCAAGCATTTGGACAACCGATCACGGTCCCCGGGCGGCATCATTCTAAGACCTGCTCAGTCACGAGTTTACGGACTTCTGGACCCTGGAAGTACGCTTGCAATAAGAAAGGCAAGGTCTGAAGAAGATCAAATCACCGGAGGATTGTGAAATGCCAAGTGTTCGAAACGTGTTCTACGGCGTAAGCAAAAAATTGCTCGCTTTCACACTGACGGTCGGTCTAGTCGGCTGGGCTCTTCCAGCTGGAGCTGCCGACGCAGATTCAACGCAAACAATCAAAAACCTGAATGCAGCGCTCAACGGCGAACGAAACGCCCACGCGAAATATCTAGCTTTCTCACAGAAGGCGGACGAGGAGGGATACGGCGCGGTTGCTAGTCTTTTCCGGGCCGCAGCTGCCGCGGAAGAAGTTCATGGCAACAACCACGAGAAAGCAATGCGGACACTGGGCGGGGATCCGGACGTCAAGGTGGAGACGCCAGTGGTGCACTCGACACGCGAAAATCTAGAGGCGGCCATCTCTGGTGAATCCTACGAGTACAAAAGTATGTACCCCGAATTCGTAAACCAGGCACAGAAGGGCCCCTTCGTACCAGCCATTGTAACGTTTGAAGAAGCTCTTCGAACCGAGGAGGTGCACGCGAAGCTGTACGAGGAAGCCCTTCGTGATCTCGACAAACTGAAGGGTTCCGGCCCTCGCACCTACTACGTGTGTTCGGTTTGCGGGTACACGGTGACCGAATTGAACTTTGCAAAGTGCCCCAACTGCCTTAAGCCCAAAGACCGGTACAAGCCGGTCAGCTGACCCTCCGTTGGAAGGGAAGCTGCTTCAAAACATCGGGGCAGCTTCCCGATTTGAGTGCGTAAGGGAGAATCGACATGATACAACTGCTTGCTTTGCAAACCTTGCCGCCGATCCCGAGCTGGACCGAGCTTCACCCCCTCGTGATTCATTTTCCGATTGCGCTGCTCTTGGTCACACCACTCTTCATAGTTGCCGGGATCGTAATGAATCCGCAGAAGGGGCGGCCCTTCCTGGTAGCTGCGCTCGCCCTAATGATCCTCGGAACTGTCGGTACCATGGTTGCCGTCCTTACGGGGGAAGCCGCGGCCGAAGTGGCGCATCGTAGCGCGGGGGTTTCCGCGGTTTTGGAACGCCATCAGGAGTTGGCGGAGATTACGCGTGACATCTTCGGGCTGTTGAGCGTGATTTTCGCGGCCATCCTGTTTGTTCCACGGTTGCTAAAGAGGGAGACAACAACCGCTGCAGCACGAATCCTGCCTCTTGCATTCTTGGTGTTTTACGGTGCGGGGACAGTAGTGCTCGTGAACACAGCCCACAACGGCGGCCGGCTGGTGCATGAATTTGGCGTCCACTCCGTACTTGCGCCAACTCACGAAGCTGCTAATAGCGCGAACCCGGAGGCGGCTCCAACCGAACAATCCGAGAGTGAACGCTGAACGGCGTTGGCTACTTCTCTTGCGGCGGTTTCAATCCGTACTTCGAAATCTTGTAGGACAGGTGACTCCGGGAGAGGCCCAGGCGTCGCGCTGTTTCCGCCTGGGCACCGTCTGTCTCTTTAAGTGTTCGCTCGATTAGTTTCTTCTCTGCTTCAGACAGGAACTCTCGGAGATTCAGGGTGCCAGGAACCAGATCGGTCCAACTGTCTGACGGGTGCGTTTGCATGTCGTCTGAGTGTGCGGCGATCGGAAAACTTTCCGGTCCAATCACGGCTGATGCCGACAAAATGCACGCTCGCTCGATCAAGTTGCGCAATTCTCGGATGTTTCCCGGGAAGGAGTATCGTTTCAGCCGCTCCAATGCCTTTTCGTTGATGTCGTGTTTTGAGACTTTGAGGTCCCGCGCCGCCTGTTCGAGGAAGAGCTGGCACAGGTCGGCTATGTCCTCGCTGCGTTCCCGGAGTGGCGGTATGGGAATCGGGACGACGGCCAGGCGGTAGTACAAATCCTCCCGGAATAAGCGATCGCGGATATGCTGTGTAAGTTCGCGATGTGTCGCAGCGATCAAACGGACATCGACCTTACGGGGCTTGGTCGAGCCGATACGTGTCACTTGTCCATCAGTCAGAACACGCAAGAGCTTGGACTGAGCCTCTAGTGGCATCTCGCCAATCTCATCGAGAAACAGTGTTCCTTCGTGTGCCGCTTCGAAGAGTCCCGCGCGGCTGCGGTCTGCACCGGTGAACGCGCCACGCTCATGCCCGAACAGTTCACTTTCCAGCAATGTAGGTGGCAAAGCCGCGCAGTTTACTGCCACAAACGGCTTTCCCGATCTAGGGCTACCTTTGTGGATGGCTCGCGCGACCAGCTCCTTTCCCGTGCCAGTCTCTCCGAGGATCAGTACCGGTGCATTTGTTGGAGCTACCCGAGCAATGAGATCACGGACGTTCTTGATTCCCGTGGAATGGCCGCAAATATCCGAGGACCCTTCTAGCCGGCCCACCGTCTCACGCAGCTTATCGTTTTCCCGCAGAAGAGAGGTTCGTTCGCAAGCGCGTTTGGCCGTTGCCCGAATCACCTGCGGCTGAAAGGGCTTCGTGACGAAGTCGAAGGCACCTTGTCGCATACTTTCAACGGCCAGTTCAATTGTGGCGAACGCGGTAATGAAAACCACGGATAGCGTGGGGTCGAGTTCGCGTACCGTCGCCAAGACATCAAGGCCCTCGCCGTCCCCCATCTTCTGGTCGGTGAACACCGCATCGAAATCTTCGGCACTGAGTTGAGCCTTCGCCTCTGTCACACCGCTTGCTTCCAATGTGACATGGCGGTCGAGAGCAAGAGCCGATGCCAGAACCCTTCGCATGTGCGGTTCGTCATCGACAATCAGGATGCGACCCATGTGCGCTCCTGAGTCAATTGTTTTGGTTGAATCGGTGCCGGCAACTCCAGTGTGAAGCAGACCCGTCCAGGTTCGTTGACGCGCAGAAACAAATCGCCCCCATGCGCACGGGCGATGTTCCGAGCGATTGCAAGCCCCAATCCCGTCCCCCGCTCCTTGGTTGTAAAAAATGGCTCAAAGATTTGGCGTAACGCTTCCTTGTGTATGGGTGGTCCGGCGTTGTGAACCTCAAGCCAAACGCTGCCCTTATCCGTGAGAACTCCGCGCAAAGTCACGGTTTGCTCCGAGTCCGAAGCTTCGATGGCGTTCTTCACGAGATTGAGTAACGCCTGTTGCACTTTGCCGGCGTCCATGCGGACGTTCAAATCCTGTGGTACATCTACATTCAACCGGACCCCTGCGTCCGACGCGTAGGCTTTGCAGGCACTGGCGACGTACAGAAGCGTATCTGCCGCAGAATTATCGGTCGACTCCAACGGCTGGGGTCTTGCGTATTCGAGGAAATCGGCGGTCAGTTTCTCCAACCGCTTTGCTTCTTTGGTGGCGATATCGAGCATTTCTTTGCGTTCAACCTGGGTGATTCCGCTCTCATCTACCATGCTCAGGGAACTGGATATCATCGCGACCGGATTGCGGATCTCATGCGCGATGGCACTCGACAAACGACCCACGGCGGCCAGCTTTTCTTCCTCTAGCAGGTGTTTCCGTGCTCTTGCGAGCTCGTCTGCATTGCGCGCTAAACTGAGTTCCTTTTGCTTAAGCCGGCGCACCAACAACCAGACGATCACCCCTACGAGGGTGAAAATTATCGAGACGGTTCCTGCTTCAATGTATTCGTTGAACTGCTGACCCGGGTGAACTCGATAGTATTCCCATACCCAGTAGAAGTTGAGGGCATCGGCAACAGCAACAACGATCAAAGTCGGAAAAAGAGAAAGCCGGAAAGCTGCTTCCAAGATCGGTATGATCATCAAGGCGAAATACTGGCTGTCTTCATGATTCGTCGCCGCTGCCAGGAAGGTGAGAATGGAGTTCACGGCGATCGAAGCAAACGTGAGTGTCACGACGAGGGGCCGCGTAATCTGCGCCGGACGCGCTTGAATCCACATAAAAACGACAGCGTGGAAAAAGAACCCGGCGCCCAGAGCTGCAAGCAACAGGGGAGAGAGTCGTCCCCAGTAAGGGGTCAACAGCACGTGCAGAAACAAAAGCGCTGCAATGACGAATAGGTTGAGGATACTAAACACACTAGCTTGCTGGCGGAAAGAAGTGATGGCACTGTCTGGTGGTTCGTTGACGCCCGTAATCATGTTTCTCCGCCCATGCACCTATCTATGCTCAAATGTCTCACATTCTGGGCGATCCTTGAATGTCATGGGTCACACTGGTTTGGCCTTTTGACGGTCGTTGACTCCAGAGCGCCCATTCTGACGATTTGTCTTCAGGCCACAGCGACCAGCTGTGACAAACCATTCTTCACACTGTTTCCACTGACACGATTAAGCACAACTCCTTGGCCCGGTAGGTATTCGAGACGATAGACTTCTGCGCACTCCGCACAGAGCCAGAAATGCTGAAACGAATCGCATTTGGGAGGCTGCCCATTTTTGGTGGGCTGCTTACGCAGCCGGAGGATCGCTCCCTGGCGATAGTTGAATTCGGCTCGGCAGGCCGGGTTTGCGCACGAGGAAAACACGCCTCACCTCAGCAACTAATCCCTCGAGAACACACGCGCAGGTGGTTCGAACCTACTTTCCCCAAGGCCCAAAACAAGCTCCCGCGCGGAGAATGGTCGGGGCCCCGTACACTCTGATTGACGACGGTTGGCTTCGTGCGACTCAACCATGGCAAGCTCAAGTACGCGGCTCACTTCCTCTTGTCTTGGCGGCAGGACCAAGTAGTCGAAAGCACCCTGCCGCAGAACCCTCAGAAACTCCTCCCACTCTCCCGTGCGTGAGGCAATGATCACGGGAATCGGTTTCCTTCGATGTTTTGCGAACTTCAATATTGTGTCGAGCGCCGTGCGCGGAAGATGGTCTTCGCAAATGATGACTTGAATATGGTGGTGTTTCAGGACGTCCTGAGCGTCTTCAAATGTGTGGCAAATCAAGGGCACTTTGCCTGCAACCGCCAGTGCCTTTAACAACCCGCTCAGATCTTCGTTGCGAGGAAAGACAACCAGAACATACGGATGTCGGAGTTGGTCCTGCAAGGTTTCGGCAGTCATGGCACTTACTTCCCCCCAGAGTGGTGTCGATTTACGAATTGGCGTGATGCGCCCGTGCTTCAATTGCACCCGCTCTGCCGATCCCTTTGCGGCTGGCAAGTTATTGTTTCAAGTCAGCTTGCGAATCTGGGGCGTGGCTGGAGTCGTCAATTCAGTTCAAAAACCTGAACATTTCAACCTGGAACGTTCAAAGCCCTTTACAACAGTGCCCAGGCAAGTGGCGGAAGCCCCGGTAAAAGGCCTTTCGCACCGTCTGCAAGCCTCTATAAAGCACAAAGTCCGGCGACTTGAGGTTTACGCCGCGAATCGGCAAGACCATCGGACGGTACCTGACTTGCACTTCCCAAAGCGGGCAAGCCCCAACGCGATATGCCGATACTTCTGAGGAAAATCGTTCCCTTTGCTTTCTGGTACCTCTTGCTAATCGGTTTGGCAATTGTACTGGACCTGCTGCTTCACCGCTCGGGGTTGTTCTGGATTGGGCGATATTTAGGCATTTGCGGCACAATTCTGTTGCTGCTTTCGTTCGTCTACTCGCTTCGCAAGCGCAAAATCATCAATTTCGGCTCGCCGAAGGAACTGCTCAACGTTCATGAGTACCTCAGTTGGGCGGGTGTCTTGATGATCCTGGTCCACGCAGGATGGCATTTCAGTGCAGTGTTGCCATGGCTCGCAGTTTTGTTGATGGTGGTTGTTGTTGCCAGTGGGTTCACCGGCAAGTTCCTTCTTCGCGAGGCAAGAGAGCATCTCAAGGTCCGAAGACAAGAGTTACAGGATGCTGGCGAGGTTTCCCAAAGCGATCTCGACAAGAGACTATTTCTTGATTCTCTGACGGTGGACCTGATGGAGAACTGGCGTCATGTGCATCTTCCTCTTACCGCCATTTTTGCTGCGCTCGCGATGGTTCACATTGTGTCGATCCTGGTCTTGTGGAAGTGGTAGTTATGACTCCGACGAGAACGCTGCTCGCGTTTTTGATCCTGGCAGCTGCCTTCGTATTTGCCTTTCCGGAAACAGCGATAAACCCTGGAAATCTCTCGAAAGGCCATACACAGCTTGCTCAAAAGTGTTGGAGCTGCCACAAGCCGTTTCGGGGAGCCAACTCCAACAAATGCGCGGCCTGTCACAAGATTGGCGACATCGGCCGGGTGACAACTGCCGGCAATTCGTTACCCGTTCTCGGTTCGAAGCGCAAGGTCTTATTCCACGTAGGCCTGGCAAACAAGGACTGCGCGGCATGTCACACTGCGCATCGCAGTGGAAGGTACATCTCCACGGGTCCAAGGTTCGAGCATGATCTGCTTTTGGTCTCGATCAAGTCTGACTGCGTATCTTGCCACTTAACTCAGAAACCCCACGATAGCCTCCACCAAAGTGCCGACCGGCAATGTGGCACCTGTCATGGGACGAGAGGCTGGCGTCCCGCGACATTCGACCATACTGCTTATTTTCGATTTGATTCCAATCATCCTTCCCGTTGTGATACGTGCCACATGGATTCTACTTCGTATGCCAGTTATACCTGCTACGGTTGTCATGCTCACACTCCCACAGGCATGGCGGCGGCTCACGTAGAAGAAAGCATTCGGAATCTTGAACAGTGCGCGAAATGCCATCGGACGGGTAACGCCGAGGAATCAGAAGGCAGAGGGCGTCACTGAGCCGGGAACGGCGCACCGGTTCTCAGGCCGTTCAAAAACCTGAACTGATCGCTGCCCAAGCGTACAAAAAATGGCTTACTCTTTCACGAGGAATCCGGCCCTCACTAAGTAGGCGAAAAATAACCCAAATGGATTGTAAGAGAACTTGAGCTAGCCTCACATCGAATTAAGACCTGCCTCCTCGGCAATCCAATTGCAAATAACCAAAAGTGACGCTCTCCATCGATGACTGTCTCTCGAAGAGCGCTTCTGGGAGGAAGGCTATGCAAAACCTGGAAACCACTCCCGAGATTTCCATCAAAAATATACTCTATCCGACCGATTTCTCACTGGCCGCGGAATCGGCGCTGCCGTTTGTTATCGACATCGCCGGGATGTTCGGATCTCGCGTGACGGCCGTTTACGTTCGTACACCGGATGCCGTCGTGTTGATGCCCCCTCTTTCTTTCCCGTATGAGACGGAACCACCGAGCGATTCCATTCGGGAATTTGCTGATTCGCTCGAGCCTAAACTGGCGGGAGTAGAGCACGAATGCCTGATCGGAGAAGGAGAAGTATGGGATTTTGTCGAGCAGGTGATTAAGGAGCGTGAGATCGATCTCGTCGTGGTTGGTACGCAAGGCAGAACGGGATTGGAGAAGTTTATGCTCGGCTCGGCTGCTGAATTGATTTTCCGGCAGGCCGATTGCCCTGTTCTCACAATCGGTCCTTACGTGACAAATGGAGTTCACAACAAGTGGGAAATGAAGGATATTCTCTGGGCCACCGATTTTACACCCGCGTCTCTGGCGTCTGCGGCCCTCGCCTTTTCAATAGCGAGCGAACGCCATGCCCGACTGACTCTCTTGCATGTCTTGGAAAGGCCAGCAGCGGAAGATTTGGTTGACCCTCAGCGTTATATCGACTCGACGGTACGTATGCTTCAACACCAAGTGCCAAAGGGACTAGGTGACGATTGCCACCTAAGCTACGAAGTAAGCCAGGGCATCCCTTCGGATGAAATTCTCAAGGCGGCGAGGGAACGCGGTTCCGATCTGATCGTGCTCGGCGTGCGCCCAGCTCCGGGCCGACTTGGTCTAGCAACGCACTTGGCGCGACCGACGGCTCATCGGGTGGTGTGCAAAGCCGGGTGTCCAGTGCTAACCGTCCGCGGGTAAGAAAGAGAAGGCCCTGGCGCCATGGGAGGCAAGATGAAGATCCTAATCGCAGTCGATGACTCGGAGTATTCGCGGCAAGCAGTCAGCGCTGTTCCCGAGCTCTTCAATCGAGAATCAACCGAAATCAAGGTCTTGCACGTTCTAACCCCGATTTCGAGTTCGACACCTCCACAAATGGCTCGAGGGTATGCACCAGAGATGGCCGACCTCACAAGGGAACTGCCATTTGACTTGGAACACTCTCTACACGAATTGCGGACCGCCGGGTTCACAGTGGACACCGTCGTCGAAACCGGGGAGGTCCGCACAACGATCATAGACTTCGCAAGCAACTGGGGAGCAAACCTGATCGTTGTTGGCTCCCACGGACACAAAGGTTTATTACGCTTGTTGCTTGGTAGTGTCGCTGAGTCGGTGGTCAGACATGCACCCTGCTCGGTCTTGGTCATCCGGCGCCCGGTAGGGTGACCATGTCGACTTAAACTCGCGTGTCATTGCGTGAACAAATAGCTGGACAACGGTGAAGTCATGAGTGGAGGGAACGTATGCTCGCAGTACGATTGATCAAACTAATCGAAGGTCATGCAGAATCCTTAGCCCGCGCGGTCGTCGAAGACCTCTTGACCAATGAGCACACACCATCATTTGGGCGCATCGCGAAGACAGAACTAGAGCCTCGCGTTTTTAAGCTCTACCGTAATCTTGGTGACTGGATCGGCGACCCCAATGCTGATGCTATACGCACTGAGTACGAAGAATGGGGGAAGATTCGCTCTCATCAGGGAGTTCCGCTGAGCGAAATCGTCTATGCTTTAATCCTAACGAAGAAACATCTCCGTCAGTATATCCGTGAGCATGGGTTCCTGATTTTTTCGGGGGACCAAGTCTCGGCGGGCGAGCTGGCTCCGTTGGAGATTTACAGTGTGCAACAGCTTAACTACGTTGTGGGAGACTTCTTCGACCAAGCACTCTACTATCTCGCGCTTGGGTATGAGACGCAGCCCAAGGACCCTACACGCATGAATCGCGGTGAAGATTCTTATAGGGCTCTGCCGGCTCAGCCGCGAAACTAGAAGGAGGGAGCATGAACTGTCCCGTATGCGGGTATTCTCTTACGCCCTTGTTGACAGCTTTAGCTGAAACATCAATCGGGGCGCAGTGTCCAAAATGCTGGATGCGGGTCCGGTTCCTTTCCAAAGGTCCGGCACATCCCAGGCGCGAATCGAGCCACTCCACGAAGCGCCCAGGGAAGCTTATCAAAGCGCACATAGTGAGCTGAAGTGACGAAAAACCTTGTCCTGAGATTGAAAGGATATAAAGAGAACCCTATCCGTTGAAGGACTAAGATTGACTAACTGCTTCTTTGCTACCGACTTTCACGGTCAAACGCAGCGGTATGAAAAGCTTCTTAAAAGCATTCTGGAGAAGCGCCCGGCGGCAATATTCCTCGGTGGCGATCTGCTCCCTTCCGTACCGTTTTCACCACCAGCCCTAGCAAGCCGAGCAGGGAATTTTGTTTCTTCGTACTTGATTCCTGGTTTCCAGAAAGTGCGAGAGTTATTGGAAAGAGACTATCCCTCAGTCTTTTTGATTCTTGGTAACGACGATCCTAGATGCGCGCAGGAGCAATTCGTTGCCGGAGAAGCCCAGGGCCTATGGCACCAGATTCACGGGCGCAAAATTCTGTTTGGAAACAATCCCATCTACGGCTTCGCCTGCGTCCCCCCAACGCCATTTCTGCTAAAGGACTGGGAGCGCTACGACGTTTCTCGTTATGTTCCACCGGGCTGCGTTTCGCCAGAGGAAGGTTACAGGAGCGTGCCCGAGGAAGGAAACGAAATCAAATGGAGAACAATTCAGAACGACTTGGCCTTGTTGATAGACGAAGATCCTCTAGTTGACGCGGTGTTTCTGTTCCACACACCACCGTACGATACTCCGCTAGATCGCGCCGCTCTTGACGGAAAAACCTATGAGCACGTAGCGCTCGATTTGCACGTCGGTAGCATTGCTGTCCGACGATTCATCGAAGAACGCCAGCCTCTTCTCACGTTGCATGGTCACGTTCACGAGTCGGCAAGACTTACCGGCCTCTGGAAGGTTCAAATAGGCCGGACAACATGCATAAATGGGGCTCACGACGGTTCCGAATTGGCTCTCGTGCGATTTGACCTCGAATCGCCCGAGTCTGCAACACGGACCTTGCTTTAGCTCAAATCTCTGAATCCATCATCGATAATCTGCGCGCGGGGTCGGTGATAGCATCGATCTTCACGGCGAAACTAGAACGCTCGGCAATATCTTTGTTCGTAACCAGATGCACGTCCAACAAGCCCTCCGTGCGGTAGCCGGTCCGCAGGAAATTCATTTCACTGAGACAGCGGCTCCACCCATCCAGCCAAAGCAAAAGATCATTTCGCTGCTCGTCTGTGCCATCGAAATGCAGGAGCACATCAATATCGCTAGCAGGACCTGCGGTGGCATTCTTGGTGCTGCCAAAGAGGTAGAAGGCTTTCACCCCGAATTTCCGTGGATCGAGTTCAGACGCAATGCGCTGGGCCATGCGGAAACGCCAACGCCAGTGCTCGTCCGTCCCGCGATCCGCAATTTCCCTTGGCAAGCCGGACGTTTCCACCGCTTGTTGAGGAGCGGAGAGAAATCCTACTGCCTGGTTGAGGTCTGCGTTCATGAGCACTCGGAGAATAAGCCCCCCAGTTTCCAACGGAACGTCGATGACTCGCAGGGTGTCCTGAAGGTGTAGGAATCCAGGTAGCAAGTCCTGAAGGACACTTCGGGAGCGCCGGAAAAAAGACTCATTGAATACCACGTTCGGATCATCAGGATACAGCGGAAGGTACCGGATCGAAGCCTCCACGAGATCCTGGAAAAAGTGCGTTCCGAACGAGAGTTCCGGCAAGTAATTCCCTTGTTGGCGTGCAACTTCGATCAGCATGGCTGTGTTGTTGATCTCAGAATAGGTGACCGGAACGCCCAGCTTGATATCACCACGGCTCCCCCAGCGCCCGGGACCAAGAAGAATGAATTGCCGTTTTGGCAAAAGTTTGTTCAATTGGCCGACAGCGCGACCAACATCACGCAGTGCTGCCTGATCTGGAAGCTGGCTATAGCCCCCCGCATCCACGTAAACGATGTGCGTGATGTCGGGAACCTTGCCGTTGGAAACGAAATGATTCGCCGAAAAAATAACCTTCTCATGCGGTAGATTCTGCGGAATTGCCACGGGAACAACATCGGCCGCATAGCTCTGTGGACGGCACTGCAACAGATACAGATCCTTCCCATCATAGGCAAATTCAATATCCACAGGTGTGCCGAGTTTGGACTGTAGCATGAACAGCAATTCGCGAATGCAACCGACGAAGGGAGTCTTTTGAATCAGCCCCTCAAATGTGAAGGCAGCTTCCTGTGAACGGAAGTCCGGCAGCGGGCCGATGATTGGGTCAATCCGTTCGCGGCCGACCAGCGAAACCAGATTGCGAATCTGCGGCAAGCCTGCGCCGACATCGCCGAGCAGTTGAGATATGTCGACGGTCTCAAATGCATTCGTCTCCAGATTGATAAGATCGATTTTCTTTGGTGAATATCTCAGCACCTCATCGGCGGTTACATTGGCACGCAGATTCGGCTGGCCTGGCGCGATCAGCACGGGATAATCATCCGCCATTCGGTCCACGGCGCGTGTGCCCAGGCCGGGCACCAAGCGAATCAAGCCATCCTCACGCTTGATCCGGGCCGACCACCGGAATTCATTGTTGCTGAACGCCACGCCGGAACAAGCTGGCAGGAAGTACTTGCCGACGGTTTGGCCAACAACTTCCTGAATCATGATGCCCATCTCTTCGTGGACATCGAGTAGCCCGCGCTCGGAGCGGTACTCCGTCGGATCGGGGCCGAAAATCGAGGCATACACTTCGGCGATGGCGTCCATAAGGGCGGCAATGCGCTCTTCCCGGGTCCCGCGATTGCCGAGGAAAAGGCTTTTGTACTTACCAGAGAAAGCCGAACCGGGGCGGTCTTCCAGCAAACTCGAACTCCGTACAATCAATGGAACGTCACCTAGATCATCGAGTGCCAAGGCAAGCCCGCGGGCAAACTCCGAGGGAAAAGGCGACTGCTTGAACAGCGCCACCAGGTGCGGGTATTCCTGGCGAATCTGGTCAACCTCCATGTACTTCCGGTTGAGCACGTCCTCCAGACTGTTGTAATGCACAAAGCTCTGAATCCAGTCGGATGTCACGTACCAAGTGCGCGGCATCTTTACTTCGCGGAGAAGTGCGGTCGCCTCGGGTGCACGCTCAATGATTTTCTTCGAAAGGAACAGACCAGCACTTTTCCCGCCCAGCTTTCCGTGACAGCCAGGTGGAAAGATAACCCTACAGAGAAGGTCATAGAAATCGCTAACTTCAATGAAGTTCTTAGCGACATTGATGAAATCGAGGCTCTCAGAGAAAAAACGACGGATGAGTGAGACGCGAAGCCCCTTCTGCGTGTAACGAGAGAGCTCTTTCTCCTCGATGCCGATGTGATGGAAGCGCTCGAGACATTCCATGACTTCGCCGAGCGGGGTGTCCTGATTTTCGAGCGCCCGAACAAGGAAATTGGACTTGTCTTCTTTGATCCACCGGGTCACGCACTCCAGCAATTCGTTCTTGCTCATGTGCTCGGCCGCAATCTGGAAAGCTTGTGTCGTCAGGTCGGTGGCGCTTCCCGCGGCGGCTGATGGAAGCGGCCTGTTCTCGTCTGGGACACCTTGCTCGGCAGTAGCTATCCTTCCTCGCTGCCGCAACAGTTCTTTGGCTTCTGCGATTCCGCTCCAGCTCAGCTGGTTGACGAGTTTGCGCGAGATCCGCTTGAGGAGTTCCGGGTCCGTATCATGCAGGAACTGCAAGACAATCCGCCATTCGCCCTGAGCCGGCAACGTCGCATCGGCGGTGGCCCAGGCCTCAAACGCAGTTTTCAACCGCCGCTGCGTCGCAGCGCTCGCAATGCGCTCGGCGATCGTATCAATCAGCTTGCGCTCTTCTTTGAGGAATGGGCCTTCGTCGGATCGTGGCATTTCCTGAAGGTAGGACACTTCAACACTGCCAACAGTTTCTCCCTGAACGACGATGTTCGCTTTTTGGACCCAGCGCGTGTCTTTATAATCCGCGGGCTCGATCACCAGACTTTCGAATACGATGCGGGCCTGGCAGTCATGCGGGTACTGCCAGCCGGGCGGAAGGACTTCGATGATCCTGCGAAGGATTTCGTCGAGCGGCCGGTCCGACTGGCTGAGGAGCTCCCCTACCCGATAGAGGCAATTGAGTTCCTTAGCGCGCTCCTGCAGCTCATGGAGCATGGAGCCGAATTGTGTTTCGTCAGGCGTCACGTGCTTGCCCGCTCGCGTCGTGCGGCAGGTCCGACAAGATGATACCCCGCCGCGTGCGGCCATCCACGCGTACAGAGAGCGCTATTGCCGGGCGCACATGCCGCACAAGGTTTGTTTCGTGAAGTGCTGGCTGCCCATTCAGCCATTCCCAGTTGATACCGAAGCGCGCACCGTGCTGCACCATAAAGTAGCTTGCCCGGAAGCTCGAAAGATTGTGAAAGAAATGAGAGCCTTGGCTCAACTCCACATTCATTTCCGGCAGCGTGGCTTCGACAATGGCCCTCGCTGCCGAAATCTGGCTCCAGTCCACCGGAATGCCCAGGGAAGGATGGGAGCTGCCCCAGCGACCGAAGCCAATTAGGAGAAATGGCCGATGCTGCTGTTGCAGCTCGCGGTTAATCGCGGCCAACTGTTCAGCAATTTGGGGAGTGCGTAACGGAGAAAAAGTCTCTGGCCGCACATACACAATGTCCTGGATATCGCCGCAAGTGCCGTTGCCGATCACGCGGTCGGAGGCGACAACCGCCCGCGGATCCTCCAAGTCCGTCACGGTGACATCAACAACCTGCTCCGAGACCACCATCGACCGGACTTGCAGGAATCCCAGTCGCGCCAGCGGATTTTGGCCGCTCCTTCCTTTCAGGGTAAGGGCGAATTCGATTTCGACTTTTGCACCAACGCTTTCTTCCGCAGCTTTCAACAGAGCCTTCGCGAGCTCGTTCATGGGGAACTGTTGATCCGCCAGCATCGGCGCAAAGTTGAGAATCCGTGGCCCTGCGGACTCAATTCCAGCCACCAAGCGGTCACGCTCGGAGTTGTAGGTGGAGGCAAGCAGCTCCAGCACTCCGTCCGACTCGGCGTCGACCAGATTGGCATGAACCAGGTATTCGGTCTCACTCAACGGGTCGTAAGCCGGTGGCTTGCCCATGTTAACCGCCCAGAATTCCGTTTGTGTGCCTTCGAGCATTTCGTCCATGGAGGCGAAAGGCGGCGGTTTCTGCGGGTAAACCGGCGAGAAAGTCCAAGCGATGCCCCCATCCACAATCGTCTTTCCCAAACCCAAGGCGAGGGTAATCACACCATCTTCAGGCCGTGCCGGTTCCAGGGCGTAAAAATTGTAGGACCGCGCCACCCCGGAAACGTCTGGATAGAAACGATCCCCGCGGCGTTGCCCCACGACTTCTTGCAGAATCACAGCCATTTTCTCGGGTGCGGGGGTTCCGCCAGAGGCTCGGTAGTCTCGCGCTTCGCGGAAGTAGGTGGAGGCGTACACAAACTTGATGGCCTCGACTAAACGTCGGAATCGCGCGTCTGGGTCGTGCTGGTTGTTCGGAATCATCTTTGTGGCATAGACGCCGGCGAAGGGCCGCTCGAACGCGTCTTCGAGCAAGCTGGAAGAACGAACCGCCAGCGGAGTTTTCACTTGCACAGTCAACGCGCGCAGGTCACCGAGCAGTTCCATAGGGAGGTCCGCCTTCTGGAATGCATGGGCGATGCGATCATCCCCCATCTCTTCAAACGGCAACTCAACGAGGTGGTTAAGCTGGACGAACTGGTCAAAGCAATCCGTCGCGATCACGGCCATTGTGGGAACGCTGATCTCGATGTCGGGAAATCGACTCGGGTCGATATGCGAGGCGAGGAGATCCTTGATGAAGACGAGTCCGTTGGCCTTGCCCCCCAACTGACCAGTCCCGATTTGCGTGCAGCGGAACGTGCCGTCCCAGAACTTACGGTCGAAGACCGGCAAAGCCGCCACGAGAGGTTTCAATGCGCCCATACTGCCCTTCCCACGCAGGGTGTCGCAAGGCTCACGTCTCTATCGCAGCGCTTGTGGCCGCGTCGGCAGACTTCAGACCCACCCACGTTCGTGACACGCTTTTGCCACCCGTCCGATCGCAATGGCATAGGCAGCATCCCTCATATACAACTTCTCTCTACGAGCCAGATCAGAGACGGCGTAATACGCTGAAGTCATTTTCACATCGAGCTTTCCCAGTACTTCCTCTTTCTCCCAGAAATAGTTCATGTTGCTCTGTACTTGCTCGAAATAACTGCAGGTTACGCCCCCCGCGTTGGCGAGAAAGTCCGGGATCACCAAAATTCCCCGCTGCTGAATTTGAGTATCGGCTTCAGGCGTGGTCGGCCCGTTGGCACCCTCTGCGATGATCTGGACACTCGGATGGATTCGCCCGACATTCTCACCCGTGAGCTGATTTTCCATGGCCGCGGGAATGAGAATATCGACATCCTGTTCCAACCAGGCCTCGCCCGGCAGAACCTCGTAGCCCAACGCTTTCGCTTTCGTCTTGTCAATCCCACCGAAGTGATCGGTAATGGCTGAGAGTTTGGCAAGGTCAATTCCATCGCTCAGACGAAAGGTATAAGGACATTGGTCTGCCTGGTCCCAACAGGAAACTGCGATTACGCGTCCACCTAGCCGCTGATAGAGTTCGATGGCGTAATGAGCCACATTGCCAAAGCCTTGTACACTGGCCCGCGTGTTTTCAGGTCGGATCCCCAGTTCCTTAAGTGCCTCGCGTAATGTGATCACGACGCCGTAACCGGTAGCTTCTGTGCGTCCGAGCGAACCTCCGAGACCAACCGGCTTGCCCGTGATGAATCCGGGGAATCGCCCTCCATGGATCTTCTCAAATTCGTCCAGCATCCAAATCATGTGCTGCGCGTCTGTCATCACGTCTGGCGCCGGCACATCAGTCACAGGTCCCACATCCTTCGCCACCTGACGCACCCACCCACGACAAATCTGCTCTTGTTCACGCGAACTGAGGTTGTGCGGATCGCAGACCACCCCGCCTTTGGCGCCACCCAGAGGGATGTCCACTACAGCGCATTTCCAGGTCATCCACATTGCCAAGGCCCGAACCGTATCGATGGTCTCCTGTGGGTGAAAGCGTATGCCGCCCTTGCCGGGTCCTCGTGCGTCATTGTGTTGCACGCGGAACCCTCGGAAGATTTTTACCGAACCATCGTCCATATGCACCGGGATCGCAAACTGGAACTCACGTAGCGGAAAGCGCAGAATTTCGCGAGTGGGCGTATCAAGGCCCAGATACTCAGCTACCTTGTCGAACTGCGCCTGAGCAATTTGAAACGAATTGAACGCCTTGGATGAACGTTTTGGAGCGAGGGCAGGAACTGCGTCCGACACCCTTGGTTTGGTGCCATCGGGATTGGTCAGGACACTTTCCGGCATGGTCTCCTCCTTAACGGAGTGCGCGCTAGTCCTATTATCGTCGGGCGGATGAACGTCACCGTGTGACTAAGCTCACTCCCATCAGTGACAGCCAGCGGCGATTAAAGGCCAGAAAATCTCGTTATTAGCCAAGCCCGTTCCACACAAAGTTATCTCCAAGATTATTGAGTTGCTGCTCGACTCGCGCCTGTCCGGCCTTGCTGATGCCGACGACGCAAAATCACGGCGGCAATCCCGATCGTTATGCCCAAAACTGTCAGCGAACTACGCAGTTTGTTTCTGAGCAAGGCCACCAGAGCCGAGCGGAAGACGTCAACATGACTCACGACCCCTCCAAGCGGCAGTCAATCTCTTTCAAAACCGGCAAGCATGCCAAAGTCACAGTCATCCGCCGCGTTGCTGCTCACAGCTTTCCGTTCGTGCGAAGCTCAGTATAGTAAGGGTGGCTGCGAGACTCATGGGACCGACGAAGACTCATTCCTGAGGTAGCGCGGGCGAACCTCTAGGAGTGCTATTTCCCGCCACTAGCATCAAGCGGAACAAAGCGCAGCGTCCAGGTTTTGGTCCTAATCTCGACGAGCGAGTGCACCTCAGACTCCTCAATGTGCTCCGAAACGATGGAAAGGTCATGCGGATTCTGCGCCGCCTCAAGCGTTGCTGGAACTGTCACAATCGCTTTCTTCTCCCGTGAAAAACTGACCTGAACGTCAGGACCGGTTCCGTTCCACTCGACGATGTATTCGCCGGGCTGCAGTGTGACGCTGCCGACAATGGCCGGTTCACTGAGCGTGACTGTCCTTTTGTTTGCCGGTGATGCTACTGCCACCGACAAAATCATTGCTGCAAGTGCTGCTAGAATTGCTATTGACCTAGGTTTCATAACTTATCCTTTCGTTCACGATTCAGGGCCATATTCAGGTTGTTGCTCGTTTGTGTGGACACCGTCCGTTGGTCTGTGGGCAGTGCCTAGACAAACTGCCTCCTGTCAGTAGGGTGAAGAGACCGATCAGATGATAGGCATCATTCGTTCGTCGTCAGGACGCCAAGTGTGATGTGTGCAAGAACCTCGCCAGAACAAATAGAGCTCAAACTTCTTGAATGAATTGATCTTACGGCCAGCACACCATTTCGTGCGTGGTAGCGTTGCTAAAATTCTTGGACACTAACCCATTCTACTGTTCAAAGTTTTGCCATGGTGGGGATATGCGCACGGCCCCAGAATCAAGGAAAATCAACTACAGCCGTCAAAGCGGAAGCGTCGACCTAGACCAAACGACTCCAGCCGTGCAGTTGGTGCTTCCGGCATTAGCGAAGAAGAGTCTCAGTTAACTGAAAAGCAGAATAACAAAGTTCGATCGAGAGAAATGCTAAAACGCCGCGCAAAAAGCAGACGCGTGGCCTGTGTCAAAACTGTGCCAGAATGTGCGTGTTTGGCGGCGTTCGGGTTAGCTTTAAGCGAAAGGCAGATTCCCCGATTTATTGAAAACACAGAGAAGCAAAAGTAAGGAATGGACTCGTTGGAGTGGGGAGTTCCGCGCCCAAGGCAGGCGCGCTACCAGGCTGCGCTACGCCCCGACAGACTGTCATTAATTCTATCATCCGTTGAGTGTCTTGCCAGACGAAAAGCCGGAGTCGCCGGACGCGAGTGAATTTCCGATTCTCAGCTGTGTCGGAGAACCCCACTCTTGATTTTGGGTGGTTTAGAGAAGCTTGTGCGAGATGTGACGCGAGTCGCCAAATTAAAAGTGGTAAGGCGGTTGACAGGGGCAGGGCAAAGGCCTATTCTTTTATGGCGAACAAAAAGCGAAAATAGCTATGCCTGCTTCTAATCGACTTGCTTTCGTTTCCAATAGCTTTGGCCGCGGCTTGGAAGGCTTCCGGCATCGCATTCCCGCGGAACTGCAATCCACAGGCATTACGGAATTAGATGCGCTGCTGCGGGGCGGACTTCCCCGGGGATCAGTGATCGAGCTTTGCGGCGCTTCTTCTTCGGGGCGTACCAGCGTGAGTTTTTCGTTGCTGGCGCAAGCGACAGCGCTGCAGGAAACGTGTGCTTTCGTGGATGTTTCAGATTGTTTGGATCCTTTTTCTTTGGCGGCGGCGGGTGTGGACCTGACTCGGCTTTTGTGGGTGAGATGCGGTAATCCGGAGACGATGGTTGCAGAAAAGAAGCCGGTAGTGCAGGCAAAAACGGCAGCGGATCCCGCACATGGAATGGCTAGGGAAAAAGCGAATCGCATGAAGGGCTGGCTGCATCCGCGTGATTCGATTCGTGGGCTGGAAAATGCGATTCCGCTGGTGATGGGGAAAACGGAGAGGAATAAAAGTTATTCGCAGACCGTGAAGCCAAAAGCGTCTTCGTCATCGCCGGGCAACCGGCCACGAACCATTGCGCCCGAAGCGTGCGAGCAGCTTTTGGCAAAACAATTTGGTTCCAGACCCTTTTCACGGCGAACTGTGGGCAAAAACAAACTTTGGAAAAAATTGGAGCAAGCGCTGAAAGTGACGGACCTGCTGTTGCACGCGGGCGGGTGGGGTGTGGTGGTATTCGATTTGGGAAATATTTCGTGGGTGGATGCGCGGCGGATTGAGCTGAGTACCTGGTTCCGCTTCCGGCGTGCGATTGAGAATACGCCGACGATTTTGCTGTTGCTGGGGGAAGATTCTTGCGCGAAGAGTTGTTCTTCGGTGGTGCTGCGTTGCGAGCGCAAATCGGAAAATTGGAGTTCGGCAGGAGAGGAAGGATATCCGGCGGAACTTCCTACATTTCAGGGATTCGAAATGGAAGGACGCATTCTCAGTTCCAGAATCGGATTGCCACCAATGGATTCCGCACAATGGGTAGCAAAAAGTTTATGGTCGAATAGTTTTTAGAATTTGGGTTCGCCTCTCTTTCCTCTTCCACCCAAAACAGAGGTTGCGCTTGGCTTTCGCATGCATCTTCGTCCCTGATTTTTCGGTACAGGCGGTAGTGCGGCTGGACCCGGATCTTCGCGGGAAGCCTGTAGTGGTTTATCAGGGGGCGCCGCCACTTACGCGGGTGTTTGGCACGAATTCGGCAGCAAGAGAGCTAGGCGTGGAAGTCGGAATGACGAAGCTGCAGGCCGAGGCTTGCGGCGTTATGGAATGGAGGTGGAGATCGCCTTCGCAAGAGGCGACCGCACAAGCGGCGCTTCTGGATTGTGCTTGGACGGTTTCGCCCCGGATCGAACAGGGACCAAAACGCGCTGAAGAGAGTTTGCCCGACACCGTGGTGCTGGATATTACGGGCTGCGAAAAGCTGTTTGGTTCACCCGAGAAAATTGCCAGTGACTTGAAACGTGTAGCAGCCGAAGTCGGTTTCGAAACACACGTGGCGATTGCGGGAAATCCGGAAGCAGCAATCTGTGCGGCCCGCGGATTTTCGGGGATTACGGTTATCCCGGAAGAGAAGGAAGCAGAGATTTTGGGGCAGTTGCCTTTGTCGTTGATGGGACCTCCCTCGGAGCTCCTGGAAACATTACATCGCTGGGGAGTGCACACGTGTGGAGAATTCGCAGCGTTGCCGGAAATCGCGGTGATTGAGCGCCTGGGACAAGAGGGAAAGCGGTGGCACCAACTGGCGCGAGGCAGCGATTTGCGGTCGCTGATCCCTCAGGATTTTCCATCGCAATTCGAAGAAAGCATGGATCTGGATTTTCCGGTGGATTTGCTGGATTCGCTCCTTTTCGTGGTGAACCGTTTGCTGGAACAGCTTTGCCTGCGGCTGAGAATGCACGTGTTGGCCACAAACGAGTTGAAAATTACTCTGACGCTGCAACCCGGCGATTCACGCGCCAAAGACAGAGAACTGCTACAGCACATTCGAACACTGCGCCTGCCTGTGCCGGTAAAAGAGGCCAAATTTTTGCTGAAGCTGTTGCAGTTGGATTTGCAGGCGCATCCTCCAGGCGCGCCAGTGACAAAGATTCACATCGTGGCGGTGCCGACGCGATCGCGCACGCGGCAGTTGGGATTGTTTCTGCCATTGAGTCCGGAACCGGAAGCGCTGGAAATCACTTTGTCGAGGATCGAGAACACGGTGGGGGAGGGGCGGGTAGGCGCACCTGTTCTTGTGGATTCGCACCGGCCAGGCGCGTTTCAGCAGGACCGGTTTATCTTGCGTGAGACTTCTGGAGAATCGACTAAAGCTACTGAGCATCCGGTTCGTGCCGCATTGCGGATCTTCCGGCCGCCTCTGCCTGCAAAGGTGGAGCTAAATGAAAAACGGCCAAGGGCAATTGTTTGCGAAGGCGCGAGAAAAACGGTGCTGGCGCATGCCGGGCCGTTTCGCTCGAAGGGTGGCTGGTGGTCCGAGTCGCCGTGGGCACGCGACGAATGGGATGTGCTGATTCCATCGCTACGGTCGAAGTATGAATCTGCGTTTGCTATCAGCCCAAGTAAAAAAGAGGAAACCGCTCTCTATCGGATCTATCTCGACCTGCGTTCGAATTGCTGGTTTGTGGAAGGGATTTACGACTGATGTATGTGGAATTGCATAGCCGGTCAGCGTTCAGTTTTCTGGAAGGCGCGTCGCTGCCCGAAGATTTGATCGCCGTGGCGGCAGAGCACGGCATGCCTGCCGTCGCGCTGCTTGACCGGGACGGAGTCTACGGAGCGCCACGATTTCATGTGGCGGCTCAAAAATGCGGGATTCGCGCGCATATCGGCGCGGAAATTTCTGTTGCCGATCTGGGATCGCAGGCGGGATTGCCTTCATGGATGCCGAACAAAATTCCAGAGCGGCCGGTGCGGTTGCCATTGCTGGTGAAAAATCGCACGGGTTACCAGAACCTGTGCCGGTTGATCACGGAATACAAGTTACAAGAAAAAGAGAAGGGAACAGGTTCCGCAACTCTGGAGGAGGTAGCCGAGCACGCCGAAGGATTGGTGTGCCTGACAGGAGGAGAGGAGGGAATTCTTGCAGCTGCACTGGCACGCGAAGGGTATGAAGAAGCGCGAACGAATCTGAAAAGGCTACTTCAACTTTTTGGAGCGCGAAACGTGTATGTCGAAGTGCAGCGCCACTTCGATCCCATAGAGGAGCAACGCAATCAGGCAGCCGTTCGTTTGGCAGATAGCTTGCAACTTCCGCTGCTTGCAACCAACGGCGTGAGGTATGCGCGGGCGGAGCACCGCGAAATACAGGATGTATTCACCTGCATTCGAAACCATTGCCAATTGGAAACGGCCGGACGGCTGCTGGAGCGAAACGAGGAGCGGCATTTGCGTTCGCCGGAAGAGATGCGGCAATTGTTTGCGGATTTGCCAGGGGCGATTGCCAATACCAAGGAGCTTTCTTCTCGTTTGGAATTCACGCTCGAGGATCTGGGCTACGAATTTCCGCGCTATCCAATTCCAGCGGGCGAAACGATGGACTCGTTCCTGAAAAAGCGTACCGACGAGGGCTTTCGCGCGCGTTATGCAGTCAAGGGCGACGAGCAGCTTTATGAAAAAGCGGCCAAGCAGGTACAACGCGAGTTGCAGCTCATCGAAAAGCTGAAATTAACTGGTTATTTCCTGATTGTCTGGGACATGGTGCGCTTCTGCCGGGAACAGGGAATTCTGGTGCAGGGGCGCGGGTCGGCGGCGAACAGCGCGGTGTGCTATTCGCTGGGCATCACGGCGGTCGATCCCGTCGGGATGGAGTTGCTGTTCGAACGCTTCCTTTCGGAGGAACGCGGGGAATGGCCCGACATCGATCTGGACCTGCCGAGCGGCGATCAGCGCGAAAAAACGATCCAGTATGTCTATCAGCGCTACGGGGAACTGGGCGCGGCGATGACCGCGAATGTCATCACGTATCGCGGGCGTTCCGCGGCGCGGGAAGTCGGCAAAGTGCTCGGATTTGATGAGGAGACGCTGGATCGCCTGTCGAGCCTTGTGGGCAACTTTGAATTTCGCGGCGCGGAAGATAATTGGCAAACCTATTTTGAACATGCTGGATTCGATCTGCGACATTTTCTGATTCGCAAGTACCTGGAATTGTGCAATCGCATTCAGGATTTGCCGCGCCATTTGGGACAGCATTCCGGCGGCATGGTGGTTTGCCAGGGACAGTTGGATTCGGTGGTGCCGCTTGAGCCGGCAACAATGCCTGGCCGCGTGGTTGTGCAATGGGATAAAGACGACTGCGCAGAGATGGGTATCGTCAAAGTGGATTTGCTGGGACTCGGGATGATGGCGGTGTTGGAGGAATGCCTGCAGCTGATTCCGCGGCACTATGGCCATCCTGTCGATCTGGCACAGATCCCGTCGGATGATCCTGTTGTGTATAAAACATTGCGAAGCGCGGATACGGTGGGCATGTTTCAAGTGGAGAGCCGCGCGCAAATGGCATCGTTGCCACGAAATGCACCGACGAAGTTTTATGACTTGGTTGTTCAAGTGGCGATCATTCGCCCGGGCCCGATTATCGGGAAGATGATGCACCCCTATATGCGGCGCCGTCAGGGGCAAGAAGTAGTCCGTTACGCGCATCCATCGCTTGAGCCGATACTGAAACGCACCATGGGCGTGCCGCTATTTCAGGAACAACTTTTACGCATGGCCATGGTGGCCGCGAATTTTACGGGAGGAGAAGCGGAGGATTTGCGGCGCGCTATGGGCTTCAAGCGTTCGGAAGCCCGTATGAAGGACATTGAAATTAAACTGCGAAGCGGAATGCAGAAAAATGGAATTGACCCGCTGGTGCAGGAAGAGATCATCACGCAAATCACTTCGTTTGCGCGCTATGGATTTCCGGAATCGCATGCCGCGAGTTTCGCCCTGATTGCATATGCCAGCGCGTATTTGAAATGCCATTACTTGGCGGCGTTTACCGCGGCGCTGTTGAACAACCAGCCGATGGGATTTTATAGTCCGGCAACGATAGTGAAAGACGCGCAAAGGCATGGCTTGCGTGTGAAGCCGATCGATATTTTGCGATCGGATTGGCTGTGTACCATCGAGCATGCTGCCAACAACGAAGGGCAAGAGATTCCGTGTCTTCGCGTGGGGCTGCGCTATGTGCGCGGATTACGCGAAAAAGCGGCTGAGGAAATTCTTCGCGTAAGAGATGAGAGGACGTTCGACGGGATAACGGATTTGGCGCGACGCGTTCCAGAACTACAAAAGGCGGAACTTGTGAGCCTGAGTGAAGTCGGCGCGCTGAATTCCCTCGGAAAATCGGTGCACCGGCGAACGGCTTTGTGGCAAGTGGAACGGGCCGCGCGGCCGGCGGGACCGCTGCTGGATGCGATCCCGGAAGAATCGGAAACGTCGCCGCTGGAAAAAATGACCAATGAGGAGCGGCTAGTGGCGGATTTTCATGCTTCCGGTATGACAACCGGTCCTCATCCGATGGCTTACTGCCGGAAGAATCTGAAGGCCATGAAAATCGAACGAGCTTGCGACCTGGGACGGCTGGCGGATGGCGTTTTTACGCGCGTGGCGGGATGCGTCATTGCGCGCCAGAGGCCAGGAACCGCTAAGGGGTTCGTGTTTCTCAGCCTGGAAGATGAAACCGGCATCGCGAACATCATCATTAACCCAGATCTGTACGCGAAATACCGGCTGATCATCAACCGGGAAAAGTTTCTCCGGGTCGATGGAGTTCTGCAGAATCAGGGAACAATTTCGATCAAAGCGGCGCGCGTCATGCCGGTAGCGATTAGCGCAGCGGAGACCGAATCGCACGATTATCATTAGCTGATTCGTTGCTTGTACGAGCGTTCCAGTGCTGCAGGGCGACTCAACGCGTCCGCTACGGTAATGGTCCATGCCCTATCTTTCCGACAGGAGCCAGCAAGGTGATTTTGTTTGGATGTACGACCCGGGACATCTCTTCCGGGAAAAAGCTGCTTGGATACTCGTAGTGCGTGCTTCCTTCGTAATAGAACTTATCTCCCCTCCAACAAGAAGCGATAACTCGGACTTCGCCCGTCGGCGCCTTCTCCGTGGACCCCATGTAAGGCGCATCAAACAACCGCCCTTTAGAGTCCATGGGCCGTTCTGTGTCCCAGGATTTCAGTTTTGCTTTTCCTCGAATTTCAATGAACATTCCCGGCTTGAGTTCGACCTGAGTCCACGGCATTTCATCGGAACCATACAAGCGCAGGAGCGGCACACCTAGAAAGCGATAGACCGGCGCACCTAAGTACTTTTCTTCGGTTTCTTCAGAGAACCCGAGCCAGATTTCCATTGCTTCGTAATTGAAGCTCATATTGGCTTCGTTCGGTTCAAGGTCAGCAACGTTGAGCACAGTCGGAACGTTCACCGTCTCCGCCTCAGCAGTTCTAAGCTCAAGCGTGTAACCAAACTCGTCCCCGATGCGGTATTCCGTCTTGTCCATCGCAACGAGAGACGCAATCAACTTGCCCGATGTCATGCCTCCACCACGCCCCCCAAGAACCTTGTCCGGCGGAAAAGGCTTCGGGGGATGCCTTCGCGGTTTAGAGATAGTTGAAGTGAAGTCCAGAATTGTGACGCGCTGAGCGGATACATCCGTGAGTGAACCAACCAATGCGACCAACATCGCAACGCAGAAGAATCTTCCACTCACACGCAAGAGTAACCTCCCATCTGAGCTCGCGGTCAGTCGGTGGACAGCTCGTCGAGGGCTTCTCCGTGTGCATCGACGAGCCGGATCTGCACCGCGGGGATGCCAAATGCGTGCGTCGAGCAGCTCAGGCAGGGATCGTAGGCTCGAACGACGGCGCAAACGTGATTGAGCATGCCTTCAGTCAGCTTGTTGCCATCAACGTAGTGTTTGGCGACCTGTTCGACGCTTTGCCCCATGGCCATGTTGTTGTGCCCGGTGGCCACGATGAGATTTGCCCAAGTCATGGCTCCTTCGGCGTCTACTTTGTAGTGGTGAATCAGCGTGCCGCGCGGCGCTTCGATCATTCCTACGCCTTCGGTGGCGTTCACTCCAGCGGTGGCGCGTACCTGTAGTTCAAGAATCTGCGTGTCATGCAACAGCGCCTGGATGCGTTCGAGGGCAAAGACAATCTCGATCAGGCGCGCGTAATGATAGAGGAAAGAACTCTGGGGAACGGCGCTGAAGCGCTGGCGAAACTCCTGCAACTCGGCATCAGCTTTGGGGGTGCCGCAACGGTCCGCGGCGTTGAGCCGGCCAAGCGGGCCGACACGGTAGATTCCGCCAGGGTGGCCCTGGGGTCTGAAATAGGGAGCTTTCAGATAGGAGTCGCGGAGGCTGGCTTCGCCAATGAACTGCGAGTAATTCTCGGCGGGGATAGCGTCCTGAACAACGTCGCCGTTCGCGCCGCGGAAACGGAGCAAGCCGTCATAAAGCTGCAAATTCCCGGCGGTGTCGACCAAGCCGGCATACATGGTCGGGAACGAACCAAAATGCTCAATCTCTTCTTTGTAGTTGTCGATCGCCGACTTGAAGAAACGCAAAGTGCGCTCGGCTATAGCCATCGCGGCGGGCCAGGCTGCCAGAATGTGATCCCGCGTGAGAATCGGGAAAGGGGCACCGACACCGCCTGGGACGATCCAGGAACTGTGCACACGTTCCTGAGCAAGGCCTTCGATAAGCTGCAGGCCAAATTTACGCAGTTCAATGCCGTCGCGAGCCATTTCCGGATTCCCGGCAATGACGCCGAGGACATTGCGGGTTGCCGGATCGGAATTCATGCCGAGCAGAAGGTCGGGCGAGGAGAGGTAGAAGAAGCTGAGCGCATGAGACTGCACGATCTGCGCAAAATGAATCAACTCGCGAAGCTTCCGCCCGGCGGGGGGAACGCGCACAGCCATGACCGCGTCACAGGCCTTTGCGGAGGCCAGTGAGTGACTGATGGGGCAGATGCCGCAGATGCGGGCGGTGATGCCGGGCATTTCGTAGAAGGGCCGTCCCTCGGTGAACTTCTCGAAGCCGCGAACCTGAGTGACGTGAAATTGCGTTCCGGCCACCTGCCCTTGCTCGTCGAGATGGATGGTAATTTTGGCGTGGCCTTCGATGCGGCTGACGTGATCGATGGTGATGCGCTTCATAGCGCGCTCCTTAACCGAATTTCACCTTCGGATTGGTTTCGACCTTGCGGCCATCGAGCAGGTCGGTAATCAGCCCGGAGATGGCCTTGGCAGTGGGAGGGCAACCGGGCAGGTAGTAATCGACCTTGACGAACTCGCGCAGCGGACGGGCGTTCTTGAGCAAAGCGGGTACGCGATCCATGGGAATGACTTTTTTGTCCTGCGCGCCATCTACGTAAATCCGCTGGAGCAGCTTGTTGACCGGAACGGAATTACGCATCGCGGGAACGTTGCCAGTGACCGCGCAGTCGCCAAGCGAAATGAGCACATGGCTACGAGCACGGATTTTCTGCAGCTTGTTCAAGTCGTCCTGAGAGCTGACCGCGCCCTCGACCAGAACCACATCGACGCCGTCGGGGAATTCCTGCGCGTCGACGAGCGGCCCGTAAACCAGATCGATCTTGCGGGCGAGGGAGATGATCGCGGCGTCCATATCGAGGAGGGACATGTGGCAGCCGGAACAGCCATCCAGCCAGACCGTAGCTACTTTTGCTTTGTTCATGCCTGCACTCCTCGCTTGTGGAGAAGGGAAGTGACGGTGTTCACTTTCTTGACCATCTCCTCGACGGCCCAGCCTTTTTCTGCCAGCGCGCCGGTCGGGCAAGCATGGACGCACTTGCCGCACGCCGTGCAGTTGGTGGATTGCGCCCAGCGGTCATTCATGTCGCTGACAATGCGGGCATGAATGCCGCGGGAAGTGAGTTCCCAAACATGCGCGCCTTCCAGTTCCGCGCAAACGCGCACGCAGCGTGTGCAGAGGATGCAGCGGTTGTGGTCGAAGACGAAACGGGGATGGGAAAGGTCCAGCGGCATGCGCGGAAAGTTGTAAGCAAATCCGACGGTGTCCATGCCGACCGAAGTGGCCATGGTCTGCAGTTCGCAGTGGCCATTCGAAACGCAGACGGAACAGACGTGGTTGCGCTCGATGAAGAGCAGTTCCAGGGTAATACGGCGATAGCGGGTCAACTTGGCGGAGTTGGTGATGATCGACATGCCTTCCTGGATCGGGGTGGTGCAGGCCGGGAACAGCCGTTCGCTGCCTGCGACTTCCACGAGGCAGATGCGGCACGCGCCTACGGCGGTGAGTCCCTCGAGCGCGCAAAGCGTGGGAATGAATTTCCCGTTGGCTTGAGCCGCCTGCAGGATGGTCTGGCCTTCGTCAGCGCTGATCAGTTGGCCATCGATGCGAATCGAGAGTTTCTTGTTTGGCACAGGGCGCTCCTTCTCAGCTCACGTTGGCCGTTTTCACATCGCAGCGGAGGCAGCGGCAGGCCTCATCATGAGTTTGTTCGCTGGTCAGGCCGGTGACGACTTCTCCGAAGGAATGCACGCTGGTGCTGACGGCGAGCGTCGAGCCGGTATGGCGGCGGCTGGGACTCGGTTCTTCGGGTGCAGCTTGCTCGTACTCGAATTCGGGGAAGAGGCTGTTCCAGCGGTCCGCTTCCATCAACTGGCGATCGATGTGACGCGCGGCCTGCTTGCCGAAGGCCATAGCATTCGAAACGTTGGAGGCGCCGGTGACCACGTCGCCGCCGGCGTAGAAATGCGGACGGCTGGTTTCGAGGGTGTAGCGGTTGACGTCAATCGTCCCGCTTTCCTTCAAAGTAAGGCCCGAGGCGCGGGCGAAGTCGAGGTCAACCGTTTCGCCGATGGCCAGAATGACGGTGTCGCAATCGATGCGCTGGATTTCGTCGGTGAGAATCGGCTTGCGCCGCCCAGACTTGTCGAATTCGCCGAGGCGCGTTTTGACGACTTCGATGGCCTTCACATTTCCTTTGGCATCTCCGATCACGCGATGCGGAGCGGAAAGGAACAGGAACTTGGCGCCTTCCTCGCGGGCCGCGCGGGTTTCCTCTTCGATGGCGGGCATGTCTTTGCGCTCACGGCGGTAGACAATCGTGGCTTCCGAGCCCATGCGCAAGGCGGTACGCGCGGAATCGATGGCGGCATTGCCGCCACCAATGACCACGACACGCTTCCCGAGAGGTACTTCGCGGCCGGAGGCGACCGCTTCCAGGAAGTGCAGCGCCGGCAGGACCTGCTTGAGCTCAGTACCGGGCTGATAGACCCACGATTCTTTCCAGGTTCCGATAGCAAGGAAAACCATGTCGAAGTTGTCGTCGAGTTCATTCAAAGGAACGTCGAAGCCGACACGCGTGTTGAAGCGGTAGTTCACCCCCAGGCGTTCGACCAGTTCGATTTCGCGCCGCAGCACGCTCTTCGGCAGGCGGTATTCCGGCAGCGCGAAGCGAAGCATCCCGCCGGCTTCGCTGTTGCTATCGAAGACAGTCACGTCGTGCCCGAGCATCGCGAGATAGAAAGCTGCGGTGTGGCCGGCAGGCCCTGCGCCCACCACGGCAATTTTTCTGCCGGTGGCTTCCAGTTTGCGATCTCGAATTGCCTGCACCATGGCTTCAAAGCGGTCTGAGTTGAAGATCGAATCAGCGATAAAGCGGTGAACCTCGCGCATATTCACAGCCTGGTCCAATGTCTGGCGGCGGCAGCGCGAATCGCACGGGTGCTGGCAGACCCGGCCTGTCGATGCCGGAAGCGGGTTGTCCATGATGACGGAGAGGAACGCCTCTTCGAGGCGATTCTCTTTGAAGAGCTGCAAGAACCGCGGAATGTTCATGTGCAAGGGGCAGCTGTTCTCGCAGGGCGAGAGCGCCAGCTCTTCGCAGACGCCGGCCGTGCAACGGTGCGCGAGAATGTGATCCTCGAATTCGCTACGAAAATGCCGCAGGGTAGTGAGCACGGGATTTGGCGCAGTTTGCCCAAGTCCACACAACGAACATTCGCGGATATAACGGCTCAATTCCTCCAGCAGTTCCACATGGTGAGCATTTCCGCCGCCTTCGGTGATGCGGTTCAGAATACGCAAGGATTTGTTCAATCCGACGCGGCACGGCACACACTTCCCGCAAGACTCGGAGTGCGTAAATTCGATGAAGTAGCGCGCGACATCGACCATGCAGTTGTCTTCGTCCATGACGACCATGCCGCCTGAACCCATGATGGAACCGAGCTGCGCGAGGTTTTCGTAGTCGACGGGCGTGTCGAACATCTCATGCGGAATGCAGCCACCGGATGGACCGCCCGTCTGAATTGCTTTGATCTGCTTCCCGGCAGCGCCGCCTTCCCCGATGTCATAGATGAAAGTCTTCAGCGGAGTGCCGAGGGGCATTTCGACAAGGCCGGTATTGTTGACTTTGCCGACCAGCGAGAAAACCTTGGTGCCGGAACTCTTCGGGCTACCTGTTTCGGTAAACCAGCCGGGACCGCGCATCACGATGGGTGCGATGTTGTACCAGGTTTCGACGTTATTGATGTTGGTGGGATGGCCAAAAAGTCCCTTTTCCGCGGGGAACGGTGGGCGCGGTCGCGGCCGTCCGGCCTCTCCTTCGAGCGAGGCGATCAGCGCGGTTTCCTCGCCGCAGACAAACGCTCCTGCGCCTTCGACTAATTCGATATCGAAATTGAAGCCGCGGCCCAGAATGTTTTCGCCCAGAACGCCGTATTCGCGCGCCTGCTCGAGAGCGCGATTGAGACGATGCACCGCCAACGGGTATTCCGCGCGGACGTAAATGATTCCTTGCGTAGCGCCGACGGCAAACGCGCCAATGAGCATGCCTTCCAACAGAGAGTGGGGATCGCTTTCGATCTCATTGCGATTCATGTACGCGCCGGGATCGCCCTCGTCGGCGTTGCAAATGATGTATTTCTGCGAGGACTTGGCCTTAGCGAGAAATTCCCACTTGTTACCCGTGGGATAGCCGGCGCCACCACGGCCACGCAGGCGTGCCGCCTTGACCATCTCGATCACGTTGTCGGGCCGGCCGTCGATCAGTACTTTGTAAAGAGCCTGATAACCGCCAACGGCGATGTATTCCTCAATGTCGTCGGGATTGATGATGCCGCAGTTGCGGAGAACAATCTTCTTCTGCGGTTTGAAGAAGGAGGTTTCGTTCCAGAGTGGCACCTCTCGGAAACCCTGTCCGTATTTCAGCTTGCCGGTGATATGGTCCCACTCTTCGACCTTGCAGGCGACCAAACCGGTGTGAAATTGGCCGCTCATGCAATCCTGAAGAATGCGCGGAGCGTCGTTGGCCTGAACATTGCGCAGCAAGAGCAACGGCATGCCCGGAAGCCGCACGTTGACCATCGGTTCCTGGAAGCACGCACCAAAGCAACCAACCGGCGCCAGAATTATGTTGGCGCCGCTGCTACGAATCTGCTCGGAAAAGGCGTGGAACAAAGCCTCGGCGCCGTTGCCCCGGCCGCAGGTGCCCATGCCGACACCAATGCGCGGCACATTGGGCACGAGTTTCGCCATGCCCGCTTCGCGGACCGAACTGAATGCACCGATATCCTGAATGCGCGGCATCGGTCACTCTCCATCCCGAACGGATTCAATTTCGCGTTGCAACGTGCGTTCGGTGACGTGGCCGCAGATGTGATGATTCACTTCAACCACTGGCGCGAGGGCACACTGGCCAAAGCAGGCGACGGTGCGCACCGTGAATTTACCGTCCGGTGTGGTCAGTAAGATCTTGTCGGCATTGTTGCCGTTTTCTTCTGAGGGCAAATCCAGGCCGAGGTCGAACAGCACGCTTTGCAGCAGGTTCCTCGAGCCGCGTGTGTGGCAGGCCGTACCTCGGCAGATGCACACCGCGTTTTCGCCCTGAGGTTGGAGATTAAATAGCGCGTAAAACGTTGCGACGCTATAGATCCTCGAGAACGTAATCTCGGTCTTGAGTGCGATATAGCGCAACACATCGAGGGGCAGGTATTTGTGCGGGTGGTGCTCCTGCACGTCCTCAAGAATGCCCAACAAGGCGCCGGGCCGCCCCAGCCGTTTTCGAATCACTTGATCGATGAAGGTCTGATCTTCGGTGGGGATGGAGGTAAGAGGTAGTGTAGCCACAGGACTCCTTCGGAAGGTCCCAAGACTTCCCTAAAATGAGCATAGTGAGGATGGGAAAAAGAGGCTGGGACAGGAGGCACGGGCTCCGGTGATGGGAGTCACAACGGCGTGGAATTGTGTCGCAAGGGTAATGCGTTTCTGCTCATTTTGCGCCACTGCGAGACAAAACGCTGTGTTTTCGGTCACGACAATTGGACTGCTTCGGGTCGCATTCGCATGGCCAGTGCGCTACTATGGGTTGTTACCCATACTCCAGCTCAATCCTTCGTTTTGAAAGGAAATGTGGATGAACCGGGCATTTCTTGCAACTACCCTGGGCGCACTGCTGCTGTTTACCGGCGCGTGCAAATCGAAGACAGACAATAAGGATGCCATTCGCGATGGCGTTTTGAAGCACATTGCCGGCATGAGTGGGCTAAACGTGAACAACATGACCGTGACAGTGACGCAGGCGACCGTCACGGGCGACACGGCGCAAGCTAGTGTGGACATTCGTGCCAAGAACGGGGATCCTGCGGCGCCACCGATGCAGATGGTTTACAACATGCAAAAGCAAGGGAATGAGTGGGTGGTAGTGAAGAGCCAGCCTACGGGAGGGATGCAGCATCCCGCTCCAGGCGAGGCGCCGCCGCCGGGCTCCATGCCTCCGGCGACTGGGGGTGCCGGTGGGAAAATGCCGGCGAATCATCCCGACTTCAATTCGATCCTGAATACCGCGCAGCCGCCAGCACAACAGCAACCGCAACAACCTGCACAGCAACAACAGCAGCAGGCACAGAAGCCGCAAGGCGGGGGCTACAGCAAGCCGTAGAACCGATATCGGCGGTCAGACATCAGAAAGAAATGGAGGCCGAGCGATCGGCCTCTTTTTTGTTCTAACTGCATCTCTCAAAAGTCCTGCAAATCGTCGGTGGGGATTGCCACTCGGACGGCGTTCAGCACAGCCAGCAAGTCAATCAGCTCCTGCCCGACGGCGCCCCAGATCGGCGGCAAGTAACCAAAAGCGGCCGCAATCATGCCGACGATGCTGGCAGCCATGCCGCCAAGGGCGGATTGCAGCGCGATGCGGCGCAAGCGCCGGCCGATGTGCATGAGTTCGTCGATCTTGGCGAGAGCGGTTTCGAGCACTACGGCATCGGCCGCTTCGGTGGTAATGTCGTTCTGCGAGCCGAACGCCACGCCAACCGTAGCAGCCATCAACGCGGGCGCATCGTTGATCCCGTCGCCAACAAACAACGTGCGCGCCTTCGCGGTTTCTTCCTTCACGATAGCGACTTTTTCCTCTGGGCTCTTTCCCGCATGTACTTCCGTGATGCCGACGCTTTCGGCCAGGTATTTCACTTCGGATTCGCGGTCTCCGGAGAGCAGAATCACTTTGCCGACACCGTGCTTTGGTTCGAGGTGCTGAATAAAAGAGGCGCTCTCCTTTCTGGGTGCGTCGTGGAAGCGAATGGCGGCGGCGTAATGGCCGTCGAGGAAGACCAGGCATTCGAGGCCGCTTTCGAGCGGCGGCAAGGCGAGATTCAGCGACTCCACCTTCTTTCGGCCGGTAATCTGCACGCGCTGGCCGCCAATGGCGCCGCGCAAACCTTCGCCTGGGCGTTCGCTGATTTGATCGACGGACAAGATGGGAATGCTGCGGTGTTTCGCTTCCGTGACAATCGCGGCAGCGAGCGGGTGTTTCGAGTATTGCTCGAGGCTGGCGGCAAGTTGCAGCACGTTCGTTTCGTCAAAGTTGTTTGCGCAGATCATCCGGGTGACGTGAGGTCTGCCATAGGTGAGTGTTCCGGTCTTATCGAAGATCAGCGTCTGGCACTTTTCGATCTGTTCGAGCACCGCGGGATTTTTGATGATGATGGCGCGACGGGCCGCCAGCGAAATCGCACCGATGATGGCAGTCGGAATCGCCAGCAGCAGCGGACACGGCGTGGCAATCACGACGACGGAGAGGAAGCGATCGGTGTGACCGCTGGCGAGCGCTGCGATCGTAGCGACTCCAAGAGCCAGAGGCGTGTACCACGCGCCGAGTTGATCACCGAGGCGGCGCAACTGCGGGCGCTGCTGCTCGGTCTGCTGCATCACTTTCATGATGCGGGCGTAGCGCGAATCTTCGGCGAGTTTTTCGGCGCGAATCGTGAGGAGCGTTTCGCCATTGATGGCGCCGGAGATGACCATCGATCCGGGTGTCTTTGAAATTTCGTACGGCTCGCCGGTGAGGTAAGCCTCGTCCATTACGCCGTGGCCTTCGAGGACCGTGCCGTCTACTGGGCAGATTTCGTGGGGCAGGACGTGGATTTCATCGCCGATGCGAATGTCCGCGAGTTTCACATCGACGAGGCCATGCGCTTCTTTGCGGTGCGCAATGCTCGGGACGCGGCGGGCGAGCGCGTCGAGCACCGAGGACGCGCGAGCGGTCGCGTAACTTTCGAGAGCTTCGCCGCCCGAGAGCATTAACACGACGATGGCGGCAACGAGATATTCGCGAAGCAAAATTGCGGTAACGATGGAAACACCCGCGAGGAGGTCCGAACCGAATTCGCGCTTCCACAGTTTCTTCAGCAGCTCCCAGACCATCGGAATGCCGCCGATGAGAAGAGCGGCAAACAGGGGCAGATTGGTTTGCAGGAGTGGAAAGTGCAGGGCGTAGCGAAAGACGAGGTGCAAAACTATTGCAACAAGGGTGAGACCAGCAATTAGCGTCTCATTGGAAGGAGCGAATCGAGTGTTCCTCGCATCCGCCATTGACTCACTTATCGCACTTTTGCACGCCAACGTCAAAGCTGCAACGCATTTGCGACTGTGCTTCGTCCCTGCAATATACTCAGAGGCATGCGGAAGTGTGTTTTGAGCGAGGAACCATGCGCAGGCTTGAGGAACTCATACCCGACGAACCGAAAAAGGCGGCCGTCGCCAGTGGAAACGAGTTTGCGTTCAAGCACTCGGACGCACTAATCGCACTTCAGATCGCCGCCCAGTACAACATTGCTGTTCTGGGCCTGGAAATATTCGAGAAGTGGCCGGACGGACTGTATGCAAACGGTGTCTCAACGTACGACGCCAATTACGAGCTCTCTAGTGATTGGGCACGCTACGTAGAAATCATGAATTTCGAAGCGGGAAAATGGCTAGCGGCGAATAAGGAGGAGGGAAACTACGTTTACGTCTTGACGTCGGCAACTGCAGACGAGCTTGCCGAGGCGAACAGGCTGATTACGAGGAAGGAAGGGCTGATAGCCAGATTGCGCCGCTATCTTCGCTAAATGGTCTTGTCTTTGGAGTAGCAGAGCTTTTCGAGGTTGCAGGCGGCGCAATTGGGCTTGCGGGCGAAGCAGACGCGGCGGCCATGCCAGATGAGTTGGTGAGAGAAAATGATCCATTTGTCCTTAGGGATGACGGCGATTAGATCTTGCTCGATTTTCTTAGGGTCCTCGTTGCGGGTGAGGTCGAGACGATTCGACAGGCGCTGCACGTGCGTGTCGACCACGATGCCGCTGGCGATTCCGTAAGCCGTGCCGAGGACGACATTCCCCGTTTTGCGCGCGACACCAGGCAGTGTGAGGATTTCTTCCATGGTGCGCGGAACCTCGCCGCCGAACTTTTCGATGAGGCCCTTGCTGGCGCCGATGATCGATTTCGTTTTATTGCGAAAGAAGCCCGTGGGACGAATCTCTTTTTCCAGTTCCGCGGGATTAGCGTAGGCAAAGTCTTGGGGCGACTTGTATTTCTTGTAGAGTTCCAGCGTGACTTGATTCACGCGCACGTCGGTGCATTGGGCCGAGAGAATCGTGGAAATGAGTAACTGGAACGCGTTGTCGTGCTTCAGTTCACAGGTGGCGGCGGGATAGGCCTCGTCGAGTTTCGCGAGGATCGCCGCGACACGCTTGGGGTCGGTGCCCTTTGCCGCACTAGAGGCCTTCTTCGCCGACGGTTTGGCAACTTTCGGTTTTGCGACGACCTTCTTGGTAGCTTTTGGTTTGGCAGGCATTGAGCCGTTCCCTCTGATGTGTGTTGGCGGTCCGCCTCAGAACGCGGACCCTACAAAAACTCTCGACGGTCCAAGTAATCATACGCCATCTGTCTATCCGGAAAGCGCTCGCGGATAGGTGGTCGGTCGTGCTTGCGTCGAGATCCTTCGCCGATCCTCATCGGATCGCCTCGAGATGACAACTCCCGAAGTGGGAGTCGTTGTCGGCCGCAGGAAGTCTCAATACCGTCATTCCGAACGGAGTCTGCGCAGTGAGGAATCTCTCTTCTTTGCCGAAAAGAAGGATTCCTCGCCGCCCGGAATGACGAGTGGAGGATTTCCACCACATGCTAATCCGGGACTTCCATCAAGCGGCGGAAGGCTTTGCCGCGATGGCTGTGCCCATTCTTTTCTTCTGCGCTCAGTTCGGCGAACGCTTTTGCCAAGGGTGAAAAATAGAAGATGGGGTCGTACCCAAAACCACCGGTGCCGCGCGGCGATTCGAGAATCGTGCCATCGACTTTACCTGAAACAACGATGGCGCAGCGGCCCTGCAACGCTACCGCAATCACGCAAACGAAATAGGCGGCCCGCTCGCTGCCAGTTTTTCCTTTTAGCGCATCCAGTAGCTTCGCTATCTTGGCATTATCGCTCGCGCCCGGACCCGCGTAGCGCGCAGACTGCACCCCGGGCGCGCCGCCGAGCGCGGGGACAACCAAGCCAGAATCGTCGGCAAAAACCGGATCGAGCGAATGTTTCGAGTAGTAGAGTGCCTTGCCCGCGGCATTCTCGGCGAAAGTCGGCGCGTTTTCGGGAAATTCGGGAATCGCCGCAAATCCGGGCATGAGCTGCAATTTCAAAGCGTGTCCCGAGGCAAGCACCTGATATTCCTTCAATTTTCCCGGGTTGCCGGACGCAAGCACCAGGCGGTGCAACCCGCCGGCGCCGCTCATCGCTTGCCGCTGAGAAAACGCGCAGGCAGGATCGCACGCTGCTCATCGCCCAGGCGGCGAATGCCTGCTGCAGCTAGGGCGAGCAAATCCTGCATCTCGCCGCCGGTGAAGGGGCGCCCTTCCGCGGTAGCCTGAATCTCCACGAAATCGCCACGTCCGGTCATGACGACGTTCATATCGACTTCCGCACGGGAATCTTCCTCATAGCACAGATCGAGCAGCGAAACGTCGTCGACAATGCCTACACTCGTTGCCGCCACAGAGTCGATCAACGGCGAATTTTTCAGAATGCCGGAAGCCACCATGCGCTCCATCGCGAGAGCCAACGCCACAAATGCGCCAGTAATCGAAGCGGTGCGTGTTCCACCATCGGCTTCGATGACGTCGCAATCAATGAAGACCGTACGTTCGCCGAGAGCTTCTTGGTCGGTAATAGCACGGAGCGATCTGCCGATAAGCCGCTGAATCTCCAGCGTGCGGCCGGACTGCTTGCCGCGAGCGGCCTCGCGGGGCGTACGCTCTTCGGTAGCACGCGGCAGCATGCCGTACTCGCTGGTGACCCAACCCTTGCCCGAACCTTTCAGGAACGAGGGAACGCCATCGTCTACGGTCGCCGTGCAGATGACGCGCGTCTTGCCCAATTCGATGAGTACGCTGCCTTCGGCCTGGGAGATAAAGTCCGGGGTGATCTTCACCGCGCGCAATTGATCGGCACTTCGTCCGTCGCTTCTCAACAGATCATCTCCCAACCTGATTGTGCTGTTCGTCATCCCAAACGGAGTCTGCGGAGTGAGGAATCCCTCTTGCTGGATTCGCTCACGAAGAGAGATTCCTCACTGCGCTCGGAATGACCGCCCTTGGGTTTCCAACCAAATGCAAAGCCTATGCTACAAGTGGCAAGCCGCCAATGCTAAGTCGAAACTCAGCGCTTGGTGGCGTCCTTGACCTTTTCGATGGCCTTCTGGATCGGCTCGGTAATGATCGAGACGCCTGAGCGCGGCTCCGTTACGCCATTCATACTCACCACGAAGGTCTGAGTCAAATCCAGATGGCCGGCGAGGGTATCCACCTCCTGGCCATGAATTAGAATTTTCAGTTGCTGCGCTTGGGGGATATTGGCTGCCAGAGTGCGGGTGATCGACTCGACGGCGAGTTGCTCACTCTCGATGCCGGAGGGAATGGAGGTCGCTAGCGGCTCGGAAAAATCTGCCACGGCCGTGCCGTCGGGGAGAAGGTAGAAGGCAAGTAGGGCGGCGTCCGGAGGGAGGGTCCGCGCCTCAGGATCAACGGGGCCAGCCAGCAGAGTATTCAAAACCTGTTTGGCGCGCAGGACCGGCTCACGGGAGAGCGGAAGTTCAAGGGTGACCGCCTCTAGTTGTCCTGGCTCTGAGCGCGAGCCCCAATACATTTTTACTTTGACCTTGGGATCGCCGCTGGTGACAGGGGCGGGGGGCAGGAGCTCCCGGCGCGCCTGCTCAGCGGTTTTCTCCGTGATGTCTTTGGCTTTGTAGACCTGCCGCCGTAGCGCCGGAAAGTAAAGGGCGGCACCGGCCACCGCAATCAGCAAAACAACCACAAGCCAGGTGCGCCAGGACCAGTTCATTGCTGGGCTCCCTGGCCGGGGAGGACCCCCGGCACCGACGGCAGGATATACGACGGCCGGAAAGCCGCGACTCCGCTGGCGATGCCTTCCGCGACGCCTGGAATCATGCGGTCGAGTTCGGACCTCGTTTGCACGGACACGCTGGCGACCTCAACTGCAATGGCGGGAGCCGCGGTGGTGCGAAGCTGGCGGACGGGCGCGGTCTGGGCCGCCGCAGGTGAGCCTCTGAAGCGTCTTGCCAACTCGGCTTGCACGGAATCGCCTAACTTGTGGCTCAGTCCGGTGAAGGGAGCCTGGGCGCGATCCCAGGGAATAAGGCCGCTGATGTCGGTCGAAGAAGGAAAATCGGGCATGACGTAAGTGCGTACCGTTCCGGGGAGACCGGTAGAGCCGATGTGGAGAGTCACAAAGACGGCGCCACGCTGCGCGTTGGCTCGGGCAGAGCGATCGTCAAAGGAGGGA
>Ga0207761_1000010_pt1 | contig 47597 bp, 34 predicted proteins | sample LuqExpMetageno34_FD_187792 | JGI IMG/M metagenome (GOLD analysis project Ga0207761, IMG submission 187792) | Tropical forest soil microbial communities from Luquillo Experimental Forest, Puerto Rico - Sample 34 (SPAdes) | ecosystem: Environmental > Terrestrial > Soil > Tropical forest ... | reverse complement strand
CGAACCAGCCAGTCATAACCGCTGAATTGCACCGTATCGTATTGGGTCGAAAGCGATCCCACGCCTTTTACAACTGACACGGCGGCGATCGCTCCGCCCACCGCCGGCGCAACATCCAAAGTCGGCGCGGCGCGGTACTCCGGATCGACCAAGAGCGCCCCGTATTCCCATCCCAGGTGCGTCATGGTGCTCCAGGTCGAATCGGGCCGAATGGGAATATAAGGTTGGTCTGGCCAAGGCTGCACCCACCATGGGCCGCTCCTGGCATACACCACGATCCTTTGCCCCGGACGAGCACCGATGATTCGCCCAGAGATCGTATCGGTTCTTTCGCGCCCGCCTTGTGCCGCGGGTGGGATTTTAGTGAATTCGATGGAGGGCTGCCGGTTACTGGGAGACGAATGGCAACTGCTGAGGGAAAGAACCAGGAAAAACAGCAGCGTTCTATTCCTGGTGAAACGCGCACCCGTGGTCTTTAAGGTCCCACGGCAAGATGCAAGGCAGAAATCAGCTCTGTGGCAGAGAGGGGAGCGAGCCATCTCTTTCCTTGCGGTGCATACCTTCCGTCGTCGAACCAGTCCGCGCCGCAGAACTCGTTCAGAATCCCAATATAGTACATTCGAGACTCTCCGTTTGCCAGCGTTCCAGGTCGTCGTTAAAGACTTTCCACGGACCGGGAAAGTACACAGACATCATGACTTTTTGGGGCTGACCATTTGGTACACGGAGTAGCGTTCGTGGAGGATGGAGGACAGCGGGACGAAGGTGACAGGCTGCGGTTGGTTCACGGTGCGAAAGGTGAGTTTGTCGTTAGCAGGCTCGAGCCAAGTTGATGGGTCGTCGAGTTGGCCTTGGAACTGTAATGTCGGGGCGGGTTCCTTCTTTTCATCGGCGGCGAAATGGCGGTACCACGTGTCGCGGGGTTCGTCGCCCAGGCGCGCGGCCAGGACGAGAGGGCCGAACATGGCGGCCTGCAGATCTTCCTTGTCGGGCACGGGCGCAGCGTGCAGGTGCATGGGAAGTTGCAACTCGATGCGGTCGCCATTTTTCCATGGGCCGCGAAGAACGAGATAACTGGCGGGATCAGCGAAGGCGGAGAGAGTCTGTCCGTTTATTTTGACGCTGCCGGACTGGGCCCAGTAGGGCACGCGCAATTTGAGGTCAACGTCGACGGGTTTCTCCGTGGAGAGGATGAGCGTCGTGCCTGGCGTTTCCGGCAAAGAAGTTTCCTGCTTGAGGCGAAGGCCTTTTTCCGGCCAACGCAGTTCCGATGCACTAAACAAATTAACGAACAGGGAATCGTGGTCGTGGAAGTAGATGGTGTCGGTTAGCTTGGCGAACTCTTCCGCGGCGGTACCGTTGCAGCACCAGAAGGAGTCGAACGGCTTGGCGTAGATCTTGGAGAAGCCATTGCCGAGAGGGAGATAGTAAACCGTGGTGCCGGTTTCCGGATCGATTGTGCCCATGCGGTGGTTGAAGAGCACACGCTCGTAGTAGTCCATGTAGCGGGCTTGCGGCGACCAAGAGAACAGGTGGCGCGTGAGTTTCATCATGTTGTAGGCGCAGCAGTCCTCGGTGGTCTGCGAGCTGAGTTGCGTGGAGAGGATGCCGGGTTCGGATCGCCAGGCCTCGAAATTGCTGGTGCCGCCGGTGCAGTAAGAGCGTTCGGCGGTGACTTCGTTCCAGAAGTAGTCGGCGATATTCCCGTAGCGGCGATCACCGGTGAGCTCATACAAGCGACCGGCGGCGATGACTTGAGGGATGTGCGTGTTGACGTGCAGGCCCTTGAGCTCGTCGCGATGTGCCGCAAGCGCGTCGAAGAACCACTTTTTGTCGAAACGTTGCGCGAGAGTCAGATACTCGTGTTTGCCAGTGACGGCATACAGATCGGAGAGAACTTCGCCCATGCCGCCATATTCGACCAGCAGAATGCGCTGCATTTGAGAGTCGCTCAGGGGAGCAGACCAGCGTTGAACCCAGCGGGCCATTTTTTCGGTGGTGTCTAGCGCCTGCTGGTTGCCGGCGAGTGTGTACATGTCGAGATGACCGGCCATGATCTTGTGGATGGTGTAGAAGGGCGCCCAAACGTTTACGCCGTCGCGGAGACGATCGAAGAGTTCCTGAGGAAAGGCGCTGAGATAACCGTTCTTGTGCTGCGCCTGGCATTTGGCGAGTTCGGCGACCATGAGATCGCCGTTGCGCTTAAGTTCTTCATCTCCCGAGCTGGCGAAGGCGAGCGCGCATGCGGATAAATAATGTCCACCGGCGAAATGGCCGCGGAGTTCGCAATCGGGCTTTTCCCAATCGCCCAGCGGTTCGGCAGAGCTAGGCAGACCAGCGGTGAGGCGGAACGTGTGCAATAAGCGGTCGGGAGGAAGAGTCTTCAGGTAGCTGCGATTGGCTTCGGCGGCGGCCGAGAATGCACCTGGGCCGAGACGCACGTCTTTCATCGGGAAGGGAACCGCCCGAAGGGGAACGAGTTCCCGGGAAGAATCCAGTGATGATGACTGTTGCCGTGAGAAGGGAAGAGCCGGGGCGAGAGACACAGCACTCGCAGCGGCGGTAGCGGCGACAAACGCGCGACGACTGATCTGCTTCACGAATGCACCTCGATTAGCTGAAGACATCTTACTGCGAACGGCAGCTTCGTCACCGGGCGTATTCCCAAGAGATCCGAAGCGGATTTGGACGCTGGGGCGGGCGAGGCGGCGGTCACACCAGTCGTGTTCACATATCATTAACTTTTAATAAACGTCTGCGTAACATTCCATTGACGTACCTCAATACCAAGTACTAGAACTAGTCACAGGGCATCGCAGATGTTCGAAGATTTGAAACGCAGGGCAGAAAGAAGCGTTCGACTTGGATTGGTGATGTTACCAGCGGTTTTCGCCGGGGCGGGGTGCGCCAGCGTAAGTACGACCGCTTCGGCGTCCAGCAACTATGCCGGCTCGCATTTCGGGTACACAGGCAGCAGCCTTGAAGGCAGCATTGCTCCCGCAGGTAACACCGCGACGGCTTCTGGCGCTTACTTCGGGATGACCATTCACAGGCTCGTCTACAACCCACTTTCACCGTCGGTACCAACCGCGCCATTCCCCCCGTTTTCCATCCGCACGTTCCGGCTCTGGGATGTCGTGAACTGGTCGACCCTGGAACCGGCAAGCGGCACATACGACTGGACCACTCTGGATAGCACTATTGCCGTTGCTCGGCAATATGGCGTGCGTGATTTTATTTTCACGTTAGGGGATGTGCCGGGGTGGGCGTCTACAGATCCTGTGGACGCTTGTGACGGAAACTTGCGGGGAGCTTGCAATGCTCCGGATATGCGCGCGTTCGATGAGTTTGTCACCCAGACCGTGCGACGCTACTGCGGTGTGGTGCAATATTACGAAACCTGGAATGAGCCAAATTTGACGGCCTTCTGGAATAGCACTGACGCGCAACTTCTCGTGGTTGCTCACGATCTCTATCAAATCACAAAAGACCCTGCCAACTGCGGCTGTACCAACGGCGTTTGTTCTCCGGGCGGGGGCATCAACCCGAATCAAGTTCTACCGCCGTCTGTCAGCACCTTGAGCCAACCGGTCCTCACTTGGTTGGATAAATACTTGGCGGCGGCAGGCTCGAGCTATCCCTATGCCGACATTGCTGCGTTTCATGGCTACGGCTACGCGCAACCGGAAGACATCGCCCAAGCGATTCCGCAACTAAAGAAGATCCTCGCGAAACACGGCCTGTCCGCCCTCGAGTTGTGGGATACCGAAGCATCTCTAACAATGTCGGCCCTGTCAAATCCTTTTTGAGCGTACTTCGACGTTCACTCCGAAGAGTGGTCTTCGTTGTTCTTTTTGACTGCTGCATCGACGACCACGGCTCGCTTGTAATCTTTCGGTCGGCTTCAGTCCGACCTAAACATCTCTTCGATCTGTACTTCGACCACGATTAGTAATTCAAACTCCCTTTGCAGGGAGCGAGACGCCCAATCAAGTTCACGGCGCTCTACTTCACGCCATCTCCGGTACCGAGCTGTCCCGCGTACGAACCGAACTCTAACGACAGTGAATACTCACAACCATTCCGCCACATCCAATACAACCGAACCGCCAGCCTGCGTCCCATTGCTACCTTGGCAATGCTTTTGTGGCGACGCATCGCCAGGTGCATGTACCGGCACCGCCAGTGCGGGTTGACCCGTGCCGCCGCCTGGGCGGCTTCCACCAGCAAGAAGCGCAATAAAGAACTGCCTTGCTTGGTGATGTGTCCAAGTCGCTGTTTGCGAGCACTGGAGTCCTCGCACGGGATCAGTCCAGCGTACGTGCCGATCTGTTTGCCGCGTTGAAACCTCGCGGGAGTTCCAATGATCAACACGTAGGCGAGGGCCGTCAGCGGACCGACCCCGGGATGCGTCATCAGCCGCATCGCCTCAGGTCGCTTCCTGGCTTCTCGCTCGGCGGCTGCCGTTAACTCCTCGATCCTCGGATTCATACCGTCCAGCAGTTCTAACAACTCTTGCCGGCGTCGACTAGCCCAAGGCGCTAACGCTAGCTTTTCCAATTGCACGCGCCCTCGTTCGCTGAATAGCTTTTTCTTCCAGCGATAGCCCTCGTTCATGGCTAGCGCATGCAGCTGATTCATGATCCGCGTACGCATCTGCACCAACCGATGACGATGCCAGAGCAGTTGTCGCAGATCCCGATTCTCCGGATCCGGTACCCAGATTTGCGGAAAGTTGTTTTCCCGCAACAGCCGGAGCAGGAGCCGGGCGTCCTCACGGTCGAACTTCTGCTTCTTCACGCGCTTGGCTTTGATCTCCGCAGGATCTCCGATCCACAGCTCGAAACCTAATTCAGCCAGCAGTCGCTCGAACCAGCGGGAATATCCGGTAGCCTCCATGCCTACCCGCACACCAATTCCTCGCTGCTTCAGCTCTCGATAGAATCTATCGGCTTGTCCATCACTGTGGTTCAGTTCCTGCTCATCATACTCACCGGTCTCTTCTACAAAAAATGCAATCGTCTGAAAGCTCGGGTGGTAATCTACGCCTATCAGTAACATGTTCGGCTCCTTTCTCCCGAGCCTGTGGTCGTTAAGCAACCTCAGTCTACTCGGCTCGAGGAGCCGACATTGTTATGCAATCAAGTTGGGGACAGACTGTGGCAAATGATCAGGAGCAGGAAGCGTCTTGGCTGATGCGGTTTCACGTGGCGCAGGCGGCATCAGGAGTGTCGCGGTTTGTTTGGTACGCCTATGACAACTGTGCTTGGGGAACGCTATGGGGACCCGCCTGTGGCGATTCGACCGATAACTGGCGTGGATTGCGGTTACCTGGCGAGGCTTATGCGAACTTGCAGGGTTGGATCAGTGGCGCGACGCTGACGCATTGCGACTATTACAAAGATGGATTGTGGGCGTGCGAGTTACAGCGTAGTAGCGGTTACGAGGGCTGGATCCTTTGGAACTCTCGCGGGACAAGCCTAACGATTGGCATTCCGAGGGCGTTGAAACTCACGCAGTACCGCGATTGGCGAAACAATGTCGCGCCTCTGCCGGCAGAAATCACCGTCGACCAAATGCCAGTGATCGTAGAAAACTAGAGCTGGCGAGGTCAATTCGCCAGGGTGAGCACGACCTCGTTCGATCGACTCAGTAGTTTGGGGTGAGACGGAATTTCGCGGCTCAATTGGACCGTGTAGGTTCCGGGCCGTGGCAGGGAGTAATAGAGGTCAATGGGATAGGATTCATCCGTGGACTCGCCTGGCTTGAGGGTGACCAGGATTCTTCGTCCGACGATCAGGCGTTGCTGGCATCGCGACAATTCGACTCCGGTTTGCGTAAGCTCTACCGCCCGTCCATTCGCATCCTTTACTTCCGCTGTGAAATCGCAACCCGGGTTTGTCTTAAACAGAGTCATGGGCTCAGCCGTCCGGTTGGTCATGGTGACTTCAAGCGACAGATTTGACTCGCGAATTGGCACTTCGGGCGCGGCGATGGAGAGGGTTAGCGTTTCGCCTACCGGTCGCGCTGAAGCCAGACCAACGGCAGACAAAAGCAATAGCAGGCTGAGTCGGGACGTTTCTCGCCGCATCGTGGTCTCCGAAAACAATGTTCGGCGCAAACTAACGCGGCTTGATAGTAGAACGGCTAGACCCGAACGTAGTTTAATTGCAGGTTAAAACTTCCGTGTAGGGTACTAGACTGTTCCAAAGGGGATAGGAGTGCGAGCGGACGAAGGGTTCAGCGGGATTGTTAGCACCTCCATGGCCGGATTTGAGGATCCAGGTATTTGTCTTGGCATCTTGCAGGCCGACTTCTCCAGAAAAGCTCCAATCCACGAAGCCGAGAGGGACGGCGATGGAATTGGTCAGACCCGGCTTCCAAAGCAAATACATGCGAGCGTGAAACACCCTCGAGTAGGCTTGAACGTCCGAGGATAAGGCAATGCGCGGATTGTCAAAGGTCGGGTTGTGCGTGTCGTAAGGAAAGTCGGTGTCCAGGCCTGCGCCGATGCCGGCGACGGGCTGTGATTTCGGCACGCAATGTAAGCGGATGCCGTTCTGATTGACGGTGATAGCGTCCGAGCGGATCAACTGCACCCAGACGAAGTTTTTCAGCATGCCCTCCGGGGGCGAATATCCGGCATGAAAGGAAATGCCGGCCCCCATGATGCCTAGCAGAGAGGAGTTGTCGGCGCCGGGAGTGATAACGACTTTAGCGGAGTCGACTTGGACGTGGGCAGCCACGGGGCCGTCGACGTCAAAAGTTACGCTGACCGTGGAAGTGGTTCCATCGGTGAGCTGGAGCCGATAGATGACCCTTCGGTCGTTGCCGGGTGTTACCCAATAAAAGGTGGTTGTCGATCCTCCGCGGACGACCGGCTGCGGTCCGCCGTGGAAAGCGGTGTGAAGAAAGCCTCCGGTGTAGTCGCCGGGAATGCCGATCGACCATTGCTGGCTCTGCACGGGGAAGCCAGGATGGAGAGTGACGGTAAGCTGGATCCGTTGACCCACGACGACCGATTGGTGTGTGCCAGTTACGTCGAATCCCTCAAAGAAAATGCGAGGCTGGGGATTGGCGGCGAGTACATCGAAAAAAGCAGTGGCAGCCGGCCTCAGCGCCCCCTCGGTCCAGGCGGTGAGAGTGAGAGCACCGGGGAGGTCGCTGCTGGTGACGCCAAGGACGGAGACCATGGCACTCTCGGTCAGAGTCTTTTCCGTCGAGCCATCATCGAAGACCGCGCGGCCGGTCCCGAGGTCACAAGCGAGTCTCAGGATAATAGGCTGTAACCTATGGACTGGGGCAATGCGTACTTCAAACTGGCCAGCTTGCCCTTGGCGCACTTCGAGAAGCTGTCGAATAGTGACCGAGGGAAGAGAAGTCTGAGCAGCGCAGCAAAGCCAGGCCACTGGGTGAAGTAATAGCAGGGCAAAAATAAAGCGGCGCCAACGTGCCATTGAGACGAGAGGCATTCTCCAAATCCCGTTCCACGGCAGGCAACCTTATTATTAGAGGATGAGGCGACGCTGGTCCAGAGAGAATGAACACGATTGTGCGCGGATTGTTCACATCAAGTGTGACGGTCTTAAAGACCTGTTTCGATGCATGGGCGAGTAACACCGTAACTAAGCTGCTGGCCAGTAATGGAAACGTGCTCGGTACGTTTGCCGTGGGCAGTTTCCCTAATGGTGTCGCCGTTGACGGACCCAACATCTGGGAAACGAATAACGGCGACGCTACTTTGACCAAATTGAAGGCGAGTCACGGTACTGTCCTGGGCACTTTCTTCGTGGGGACCAACCCAGCCTAGGTTGCGTTCGACGGTGCCAACATCTGGGTGGCGAATTCGGGGAGCGACACAGTTTCCAAACTGTAAGCCATTTGTCGCTTCGCAGTGTTTCCGGGATTGGATTACAACCCCTTTAACATACTGTCCAGGTTGCTGGTTTGGCGGCGTTATCAGGGAATGACGCAAGGACTCATGCCAGTCCTGCTAGTAGTCTTGTCCGATATACGTAAGCTTAACCTGCAATTAAAACTGGCCGGGTAAGGTGAATGGCTGGAACTGTAAAAGGACTATTTTAGACTGGGCCTGCCGTCGGTGAGTCCCCTAGGCAACGTAAGACTCAGTAGATCAGAAGAGAGACAAAAATGACGTCGAAGTTAAGCTTGTCGGTACTGGTGCCCGTATATAACGAACAGTACTTGCTAGAAGCGAGCTTGCAAAGATTAGAAGTGCTGGCAGAATCGCCGTTTTTGGAACGAGTGCGAGTGATCGTTGTGAATGACGCATCCGCTGACCGGACCAAAGAGGCCATCGGACGATTTCAACGGCGTTTGGGCGAAACAGAACTTTCTGGGTTCCAATGGATATTCATAGAGCATGAAAGGAATCTCGGCAAAGGCGCGGCCATACGCACCGCCATGGAACACGTGGATACAGATCTGGTGGTGATTCACGACGCGGATCTAGAGTACCATCCGGAAGATTTGCTTAGGATGATTCCGCTGTTTGCGACGGAGAAAGCCGATGCCGTATATGGCTCGCGATTTCTGTCGGGGGAGTATCGGCGCGTACTATTCTTCCGGCATTCTATTGGCAATCAGTTGCTGACATTGCTAACCAACCTCGTGACGGACCTGAATCTGACGGATATGGAGACGTGCTACAAGATGGTCCGGTCCGAGCTTCTCAAGAGTATTCCGTTAGAAAGTAGCCGGTTTGGTATCGAGCCGGAGATTACGATTAAGCTGGCGAAAAGAGGCGCCCGAATCTTTGAGATTCCGATTCGCTATTCTGGAAGGACATATGCTGAAGGAAAGAAGATCACATGGAAGGACGGCGTTCAAGCACTGTTCGCGCTAGTGACATTCGGAATCTCCGATCGCATCTATGTCGCTGACGAATACGGAAGTGAGATTCTGGCGCGCCTCAACCGGGCACCACGCTTTACAAAGTGGATGGCAGATACCATTCGACCCTATCTCGGAGAACACGTGCTAGAAATTGGAGCGGGCATCGGAAACTTGACTGTCAATCTGATTCCGCGCTCTGCCTATTGTGCGAGCGACATTAACCCGCACTATCTGGATCGCTTGGAGAAATTGCAACTGTCGCGCCCGTATCTCAATGTGCAGTTCACGGATGCCAGCGTGGAAGAGTCGTATCCAGCGGAGCAGTTCGACACGGTAGTCTGCTTAAATGTGATAGAGCATCTCAAGGACGACGAAGGGGCGTTGCGGAATATACGCAGTCGGGTGACGAAGTCAGGCAGGGCTATCATTCTTGTGCCGAATGGCCCTGGACTCTATGGCTCACTGGACCATGTGCTGGGCCACTATCGGAGATACACGCAGGATCAATTGGTGACGACATGCCAGCGCGCGGGCTTCCAAGTGGAGAAGGTTCTAAAGTTCAACCGAATCGGTTCGCCAGCCTGGTGGTGGAACGGGAAAGCCCTGAAACGAACTACCTTCGGCCTTTGGCAGCTGAAAGTGCTAAATGCACTGTTGCCGCTGATAAGGCCGATTGATAAATTCCTGCCGTTTGCGCCGTTATCTTGGATAGTAATACTCCAAAACGGTGACACGGCTCCGCTGGGAAGCTCAGCACTCAAATATGGTAGAGGTGTTGCCGCTCCGGAGAGCAGCGATCTGCTTCCCGCCTGACGGACAGTGGTCGAATAGCGCCAATTTCGCCGCGGAGCGTCGGTTGCCGTTTCAATGGCTGACACCCGAGTTCTTTGGCGAGCCGCCTGATGCCCGACGAAATCCACCGCGCAAGCCCTGTGTCGGTTCTCTAAGCTCGATGCTTTGCAAAGTCTCCATAGCGCAAGGGATAGCTGCGTCCCAGCACTGGTCCGACGATTTGGGACTCACAATCGGAATGTCACCGAGCCTAGATTTGGCCAGTGAGAGTGTGGTTCGCATGTTGAGTTTTTGATTTACGATGTGAATGGGATCGCCATCGGCACTGGCCATACGATTGGATAACAGCAGAGAGAGGGGCGAATTCGCCTCATGAATTGACAGAATAAGGAATATGAGGGCAGCTACCCCAGTCGCCCACGGCAAAAACCCCCGAGCGGCGTCGAGCACCGTTGGCCATCTTCGATTTATCCATTGAACGGAGATTGCCATAGAGATTGCCACTGGCAGTAGCAAGTAGCCGATTCCAAATCTCGGGTTTGGGGCGGTTATCAGGACAAAAACGATGCCGCCCCAAGAGGCCACCAAAGCGTGAAAAACAAACGAATCGTGCCAAAGTTTCTTCAAAACGATAAACGTGGCTGTAAGCGCGGCGGCGATGAACCAACTCATGTGCCTGTTTCCCTGTGATGCAAACGCCCGAACGCCCTTGCCTATACTCGCGGCGAAAGCGCTGCCGACCGACGATTCACCGGATTCGCAAGCGAAGGGGGACGGGTAAAGCGGACAGCCAGACGTCCGGGAGTTTGCAACCGCAAGCACCAGGACTACTACGGTGGCCAGTCCTAGATATACCAGCAATGCCCTCCGCCCACTGCGTAGACGAACAAAGTGCCAAAGCCACAGCAACCCACAATAAGCAAGCACTGGAGCCGCGCTGAGTTTTACCGTGAAAACCAACGAAGAAAGCAAAAGCGCAAGTCCAACTCGCTCGGATACACTTGGCGATGGCTCACTTAGAACCAGCGCGGTCACAATGGGCAGTAGCCAAATCACGATGTCGGGGCTAAGCGACGATTCGAGATTCCACGTAACCGATATCACGAGCAACAATCCACAAAAAAGGCTCCACGTCAACCCACGAACTCCAGGAAGAACGGATGTGCGCTTGTACCTCCAGCCAACGGCCGCGCTGCTCGTGATCATGAGCGCGAACGGTAAACCACCGATGATGGCAGCCTCTCTGCCGCGGAGTAGACCATGGTTCAGGGCTGCGGCTACGGCGAACCAGGAAGAAGTCAGGCCAAGGCAGAGGTGAAGCAAGGCAACACCACGTACGAGTCCATAATCAGACAACCATTTCGCCATTTGCTGGTGATACAAACCGGTATCAAAGAACTGCACCTCCGCCGTCGATACGAAAAACGCGAGAATCAAAAGCCCGATTCCGAAAAATATAACCTTAGAAAAAGTCGAATCCCTTGGAGTGGAATAGTGAGTACTAAGGAAGTGCCTGGCTGCAATTACGATGCCCGGAACAACCGACGCCAATCCCAGCCACCAGGAGATGTTCGTTAGCAAGGCGATGGCCAGCAGTCCAACACTGATCAGCAAGAGCCCAAAGTACAACCTGACAGCAACGCTCTCTGGCTCCATTCCGATCGCGCTCTGGTGACCAGATTCCGGCCTGAAACAAAGAAGGGCATAGCCAAATGCGGCAAAACCAGCGATTAGCCAGACAACAAAAGTAGTTAACATTGATTCATACGCGGCGTTGTTTCGCCAGGTTTGCAAACATCTCTGCGTTCTCGGAAATGCTTTTGCGACTTAGCCAGTCCAGGGTCAACACGCACGGCATTTATAGCGGACGCGGCTGCCGACCCAGCGCCTGAAGCAACACATTCCAAACAAATACCGGATTGTCCTTGAAATACCGTGGCGCAAGACGTTTAGGTTCTGTCAGGACACGGAAAAACCACTCCAGCCCCGCCTGCGACATCCAACGCGGTGCGCGGGTTTTAATGCCAGCGTGGAAGTCGAACGCCGCCCCCACTCCTATCAACGCAGAAGCGGTAACGCGACCCATGTGGGATACGGTCCAGAATTCCTCCTTGGCAGCGCCAAGGCCGACCCATACGATGTCGGGTTTTGTCCCGTTAATCATCGCCGTGATCTCGGTATCCTCTGCTTCTGTCAGAGATCGGAAGGGCGGCGCGAATTTTCCGACGATCTGAATACCTGGGAACTTCTTTTCTAACTTGGAGGCCAGCTGTTCGACGACCTGAGGTGGCCACCCGCCGTAGAGAAAATGACGATAGCCCCTTGAGACCGAGCGTTCACAGAGAGTGAGCATCAAATCCGGCCCGCAAACTTGCGAGACGTGGCGGTGTCCCATCCACCGGGCTATCCAGGCAATGGGCATGCCGTCGGGATTGACGAGTCCAGCGCGGTTATAAATTTTCCGCAGGTTGTCATCCCTCAGGCATTCGACAATGCAGTGCGCCGGCACATTCAAGACGAAGTTCTGCCGCCGTTCCTCAATCCATCCTTCAATTTCGTCGACCGCCATTCGCATATTGACGGCGTTTACGCCGACACCGAGTATATTCACGCGATCGAGCTTCCGTTTTGCGGGGGCCGCGTAGGTCCGACGAATGAGTTGGGGCATCGGCCTGTCTAGAGGCAAACCCAAGGCTTGATAGTAGAAGTTTTCATGGAGCTTGGATCGGTCGAGCAGTCTCCAGCAATCGAAAATGACCTTTGGTTCGGACGGCCGGAATGTCTCCACCACTTCCTTATAAGAGCGTTCCGAGTTTGCGACGACGCAGACACCGGATCGCGCAAGGCAGTCGGCTGCCGAGTTCGCGTACTGGATGCGATCGCACAAAACGTGATGAACGTGAGGGAGGGCAAGAGGATCGAAGGCGATCACCTGGATCTTCCGTTGGACGAGTTCATGCGCTAGCTTCAGCGCAGCGGATTCTGTAATGACAGAAGTATCCGGCTTAAACGAAAGTCCAAGGATACCGATCGGGCCGGGAACTTCCTGATGCGCGCGAAGAACGCTTTCGAGCAGGTGTTTGTCCTGATATGCGTTCACTTTGTCGGTAGCCTCAATGAGGATAGGAGAATACCCATGATCGCGAGACAGCGCGGTTAATGCGCGGGTGTCTCGAGGGAAGCATGGTCCGCCGTACGAGAGGCCGCCTCGGAGATAGTGTGGGGAAATGCGGCGATCGCATCCGATGGCATCCGCAATTGCATCGGGATCCGCTCCAGGAATACGTTCACAGAGATTCGCGATGGTGTTTCCGAAACTAATTTTTACGGTAAGGAAAACGTTGAGAGCCACCTTGGCGATCTCGGCATTCCGAATGGACATATGCCTGATGGCTGGTGAATTTCTCAAGATCTTACGGTGAATGGTTTCCAGCCGCTGACCAGACTGCTCGTCGCTCTCACCAATGATAACGAGATCGGGTTGACGGAATCCTTTTACGACCGCACCTAGCGCCACAAATTCCGGGACATAGCAGACCCCAAAACCCTCGTTTAGTTTGCGACCTGAACAGCTTTCGATAACGGGTATGATGGCATCTTCAATCGCGCACGGCGTGACGGTACTGCCTACCACAAAGAGGTGGTATGGCTTGGAGTCGCTTGCCAATTTCTCCGCCAGGGACCGGAAGGCCTGTTCGAGAAACGTATTTGAAAAATGCCCCTGGTCATCGCTGGGAGTAGCCACGAGTACATACGTGACATCGGTTTCGCGGATCGCTCTTTCATGGGAGTGGGTTGCGATCAGCGAACTCCCGCCATGCCGGCCGACCAGTTCATTTATGTCTTTCTCGAATCCCGAGCCATCGGCAGCGTTAATCTTGTTGATCAGCTCCGAGTTCACATCAACCCCGAGCGTCCGGAAGCCGGCATCCGCAAACACAGTTGCCAGGCCCAGCCCAAGTTTGCCGAGACCCACAATAGATACCGTGGGGTTCATCGATTTCCTCCTGCTTGAACATTAGCGACTTCAATGTGATTTACCCAGCCGGGGTGCGGCCGGAAGTTCAAAAACCGCGAAGAGGAATCGGAAGTGCAATTCTCCCAATCGCCACGAGAGGTGACGATTTCGATGTCCTCCGTGCTGCGGACACCAAAGTCATGGTGCTTGTCAGTCAGAGCGTGAGAGTAAATTTTGAGTCTCTTCGGGTCGAAACCCATCAAGCGTGTGGCCACGAGGTCAACAGCCAGCGGATTCTCGCCAGCAATTAGGACGGCGGAGGGTTTGGGATCAGGAGTCAGCGGACCGTTTCCCTCGCCGCCAACAATCCCGTCGACAAAGGAAAACAGGCGGCGTTGAAGCCCGTCTTGAATCCGGCCTTCACGGTCCGCGAAATAGAGGATGCGGAGCAAATCGACGGTCATCCGCCACGCCGAGTCGTTGCCATGCCAGTTGCCAGCATCCAACAGCCGTTTGTGTTCTGCGACCTTCAACCCCAACCGGCGGGTTGTGTTGTTGTGTAGCCAGTAGATCGAGCGATGTAGAAACTCCAAAGGTTTTGAATTGGCGGCGAGGAAGTGGTCATACATCCATCGTTCCGTCTTGATCAGCGTTCGCTCCACGGGATTAAAGAGACCATCAGGATACTGATCGCCGCCTTCGTTCGGCGAACCGAGCGTGTAATGCACTACCATGTTCTTGTTCGTGGCGGTTCCCACCAACCCTTTGGCATTGAGGGTAACGCCGACTTTCTTGTGGACTTTCAGCTTCGGAATGGAAATAACCACGTCCGCGCTGAGAATCGTTCCGGAGATTTCATAGGCCTGAATGTCTCCGCGATGATTGCTGATGGTCTCGTGGCGATTGTAAACAGCTCCGTATAGTTGATCGACGTTGGGTCGTCCGTACAGGCAGCTGAGTTTCCCGAGGTCGACGCGAACCTTGCCGCCGGGATCGCCTCCGAGTCCCTGCTTCATGGACGGAAAATGTCGTCCGTTTGACCAGTAGGTACGAAGGTCTTTGTAAGAGACCTTTGGTCCCGAAAAATCGTCGAAGAACCGGCATACGCGCTCCAGGCCCGTGTGTCGGAGGAGTTCCGAGAAATCACAATTGTATTGAGGGGCATCGGCAAAGATGATTTCGCCTCGGCCTTCCAGTGCAATCCAGCAATAATCCGCAACAGCGCGCAAAACGGAAGGGTGAGTAATGATCGAATAGAGATCTTTCCCTTCGGCGTGACGGCTCAAGACGAAGTTTGGCTTGAGCACCACGGTCATGCCAGGCCGAATGATTTCACCAAGAGGATTCCACGAAGCCGAGCCATAATGCCCGGCATCATATCCGAGCTCTGCAAGAGCGCGGCGTACCGCATCGTAGGGGAGGTTTGGTTCCGACGCCAAGGCGTCCCGGAATGGGTACTCCGGATAAGGGCACGAAGGATGATATGGAGCGGTCCGAGGGTAGCTCGCATTTCCCGTATCGATGATGCAGACGCATGGGCGTGTCGCGCTTCTCCCCTCCGCTTCGGCTATGGCGGGTTGTAGAAGAGCCTCACGCATCATGAAACTCCACCGGGAGCTCCTGGATCAAAAAGCGATGTTTGCCGCGCGCGGTCAATGGAATCTCTCGCACCGGCTGCAAATTGAGAGTGAAGTCGCGCCCAAGCTTCTCCTGCACGCGCGACGTCAAAAACGCCAACCCGGAATCGTTGCATTCGGGGCGCGGTACATAATTGAGCGTCACTCTTCCTGGCTCCGTCTGATGGAACTGAAACTGGCGAACCGCGTCAAAGGTGCTGTCGTGCATGTTGATCGCGGTCATGGAAATCAGGCGACCTGTTCCGGTGACCACAAACTCCTGTAATCGCCCCTCAATTCGATCCCAGACTTCGTAGGGCCGCCCACATTCGGAGCAGGCGTAGCTCTTGAAGGCGGCATAGTCGCGGGTACGGTATCGAATCATCGGGGTGGCGTACATCAGGAAGGAGGTTGCAACGATCTCGCCAATTTCTCCAGGAGTGCGAACGCGCTTCCCGCGGCCATCCAGAAGTTCGGCGTAGCCGTATTGTGGAAGCACATGATAGGCGGGCACATGCTCGCAGTAGCCCGCTAAAACAGCCAGTTCGTAGTGGCCATAGTGGCTGTAGACTTTTTCTCCGAATACTTTCTGCAGCGACTTGCGCTGAAATTCATACAGGTTTTCCGAAGCGCACAAGACACCTTCGATGGACGGAATTTTCCACCCACGCTCGTTGAGGAACCGCGCGAAAATGTAGCCGGACGAAGGGTAGCAGCGGAGCCACTTCGGGCGGTATTCCAGCGCCCGACGGTAAAAGCCTTCCATGCCCTCCGGAGTTAGGTGATACGAAGAACAGCGCAGTTCTTCAAATTCCGGCACGTAGGTGGTGTGATCCGGCGAATGAATTAACAACCCGCGGAAGACTAACTGGCGGTCGCCTTCTTTCCAGCCGATGCGGTGATATTGGTGTGCCTTGGAAGCGAGCTCGCGGCCAAAGGCGATGTCATCCCGGTAGAACCCGAAGGGAATCCCGGTGCTGCCCCCAGTTGTCACATACTTGCGGTCCGGCCATGGGCACGAAAATTCTTCAAGGCGATCCCGCAAGTCCTGTTTTGTGACAAACGGAAGCTTTGCAATATCGTCCAGCGATCGAATGCCCGTTGGTGTAACTCCTTCCCGGTCAAAGAGGTCTCTGTAGGCGGGACAGTTCTCGTATGCGTGCAGGATGATTCTCTGCAATTGTTGCAATTGGTATTCTGCGATACGGGCTGCGGTCCAGGATTCGCCTTCGCCGAGAAACTGCACCCACGCACGATAATGCGGATTCATCAGATCCGCATGGACCCGTGCGCTCCGGTCGGCCGTCTCAGCGCTGATCTTGACCTGGGTAGACATTCTCAAAGCTCTCTTCGATGGAAAAGAACGCGTCGCATTATGGCGCCTATTTGGAGATTTCCACGGCGCCGACCTTGTCGCCGTCGCTGCTGGCGAAGTAGATTCGGCCGTCGGGAGCAGAAGCCATGCTGTGTACGATGCCAGCGGCAAAAGGAATAGGGGCGCGCGAGAAAGTGGAGGAGCCAGGCTCAAAACGGACGATGTTTTTGGGCTCGACGCCCGTTTCGCAATACCAGACTGTGCCGTCAGGCGCTATGGTAAGTCCGTAAGGCGTGGAGTCAGACCCACCAGGCGTCGGAAACATAACCAACGCACCAATAGAAATATCGAGTTTGCCGAGATTCCCGCCAGTGTAGTCCGTAAAGTAAAGCGTGTTCTCGTCAGGCGCGATGGCGATGCGGCGGGAGCGCGTCCCCGGAGGAAGCGGGAATTCGTTAACAGCAAATACGTCTGGATTGATGGAGCCGATCTTGCCCACGCCAGGTTCGGCGAACATGGGAACGCCTCGTTTCAAAACCATGATCCCAGTAGGCCGGGCGTTCGGTGAAGGAACTGGTTTCAAGGTGATGGCACCTGAGGCAGGATCAAGTTTGCCGACCATATTGGCGTTCTGAACGGTGAACCACAGAACGCCCTTTGAATCAAAGGCTAGACTCTCGGGGTCTGTAGCTTTGGGATCAGGTGTCTTGAAGACGACGACTTTTCCGGTGCTCGAGTCCAACTTTCCAATAAAGCCACCAGAACTGGCAGCAAACCAGATGTTGCCGTCGCGATCCACAGTAAGACCGTGGGGAGCTACATTTTTCTCGCCAGTTACGGGATATTCTTTGAGTGCACCGGTCATGGGATTCAGGTGGCCTATTCTGTTGGCCGCTTCTTCCGTAAACCAAACCGAGCCATCCGGTCCGACCGCAGTAGCATAAGGCTTGGCCCCTTTGGTCGGGACGCCCCATTGCCGGATTGTGGCTTTGAGTGCAGTGACGTCCGGGCCTTTCGGAGCGGACAACGAGGAAACGGCCGCTCCTGTGAAAAGCGCAGCCGTTACGAGCCTCAGTCGCAAAGACAAGGACAAACATCCTCCGCGTGACGATTGGATGAACCAAGTCGGAGTCTACTCAGCGAAAAGAACACGGGTGTTACCGCAATTTGACACTTTCGTGACATCTAGTCGAGGGGCGGGGGTTGCGAGCGTCAAGCCTTTAAGCCACTGCCGCGCGTATCGCACTACTAATTGATCGTGATGGTCAAATACGCAAGATACGCTTATTTCGCAAAGCGCTGCCGCCGCGATCTGAATCGCGCGTTTTTTGCGAATTACAGTCGACAACAGAACACCAAGAAGCTGGAGAGGATTGGTAACTTGGGTTCCAGCAAGCTGACAGCAATCAGAATGTAGACTGAGGATTTCTGATCGCCTAGTACCACCGCGCTGCACGAAGTTAAATGCGATGTTCAAGGGACTTTCAATTTCCTGTAGGGCAACCGGCGTATGGTGAAATTAGCTTTCATCTTGTCCCGCGGGAGAATACAGCCTATGACCTTTTTCCCCGTCCATCTTTCAAGTTTCCGTGAGTTTCCGGATTCGATCTGCGGTAGAGTCGCCTTTCATCTGGTGGTGGCGACGGTTGCACTTGCGATGACGTTCGGAGCTAGCGGGTTATGGGGCTATCCAGCTGCAAAATCCAGGCCTACGAATGGTGCGCAGGGGACGCCTCCGACGCTTGTATCGATTACCATCACGCCGAATTACCCTATCGTTTTTTCCGGTGACACGCAGCAATTCACCGCAACGGGAAACTATAGCGACGGCAGTACACAGGACGTTACAAGTTCGTCGAATTGGTCGTCTTCTGACTCCACCATAGCGACATTCAACGCGACTGGACTGGCGTCAACCGTTCTTGCCGGCACGATAAACGTCACTGCCTCTAATAATGGTGTCTCCAGCCCAGCGGTTCGTTTTGGAGTGAAGAACCGCGCCGCCAACATCATGTTTCTCGGCGGTGGTTCGTCGGCGATGTTCCGAGAACTGGGTCAGGCGGCGCAATCGTCGCCGCTAACCGGGACTAATTGTGTCTGGACATACTCAATAGGCACCGCTTCGCAAACCCAGCAGGCACTGGTACAAGACAATCGGCCGGCGCTGGTCGGAGGCCTGCCTATCTCGGATTTCGGTGATATTTGGGTCACCTGGAATCCAGGGACGGGGACATGCGCGGCGCCTGCGGGAAATTTCGACATTTACGCGTACACGTCGTTAGACTCCGCTGTTGGCGTCAAGTGCTATTTCGAGGTGGACTCGAGCGATAACACCCACGGATGCATTCAGTCGCTGACGGTAGCGCCAGGTACAGCTGGAGAGAACAAGCTGTGCAACCCGACAGCTCCCTGCGTTTACGGTCCGGATACACCAATACCCGCGGCAGTGATCAGTGCACTGCACCAGAAGCACTGGACCGCCGTTGGGACCGACATCTTGCCGGAAGATGCCAAGTATGCAGTGCTGCGTATGTTCACTCCCTGTGCTCAATGGATTTACCGCCAACCGTTTGACTTGATATTGCGCACAACCTTTGGGCTGGGATACCAAGGGGCTGCGACGGGTGTAGGGGTTCCTGTAAAAAGCGCCGTCAGCAGTTCCCAGCTAAATCTGCTCGACTTCAATTTTGCAGGCAATGATCCCATCAATGTCTCTCGGCCTGTCCGTCCTTACAGCGTTACTAACTTGGGGGCCAAACCAATCCTGGTTGTGGTGAGCCCAGCGGGCGGCCCCGGCATTGGTGCAGCAACTGATATCCCCGGCTTCGTCTTCAGCAACTTCACGGACGGCACTCTAGGGCGAAGCACCGATTTACTCGGACCAACCAGTACCGCATTCATTACGACTTTAATCAACGAACCTTTGTCCGGTCCCTACAACGTCGTAGAATACAGCATCACCAACAGCTCTCAGTATCATAGTTCCCAGGACATCTGGAACTGTGCGCCCGGGGGCACGGTTTTCTCGAACGGTCTGCAAATCGCCTCAGGAGGCGGTGTAATTCCAGCGTACCGCGTCCGTGCACTTGGCACCGAAGAGATGATCGGCCAAATTCAAGCTGCCACACAGAGCGACCAGCGCATGGGCTACTTCTATTGGAGCGCCGCAAATGCGGCGTCTTTCACGGTGTCAAATGGGAAATATTTGACAATCAACGGCGTGGATCCCATCCAAAATCAGTATACCGATGGGGTTTTGCCAGGTGTGGATGCGGCCCATCCCCTGAGCAATGTGACTTTTAAGGGGCTGAACTCCGGCGATTATCCGCTTTGGTCGGTGCTACGCATTTTGAGCATGAATCCAACCCCGATCGGCGTGACTGCGCTGGTTACGGCAGCGCAAGCCATCAATGCTACCCAGTACAACTTTGTAGCTCCGCCTAACCTTAACGTGTGGCACTCACACTATTACTTGCCGGCCGTCCTGTCGAACACAGGGGCCAACGGCACGACAATCAATACGCCGGGCGACCTTTGCGCTCCCCTTGGCAACGCGCTCCCCGAACTCGGTGGAGATGTGGGCGGTGCGAACATTTTGAAACAGGCTAACTTCGACTTCTGCGTAGATTTCAGGAATCCGACGGGCCTTATTAACAAAACCAACTAGGCGAGACAATTGCATTCAAGAGCAGCTCGATTGCCCGTCGATGCGAAGCGTCGGCGGGCATAGCTGTTTTAATTCGTGACATTGGCAAGGGGATTTAGCTGGGGGCAGCAGAAAAATGGCACTCAGGAACTTGCCTTTACGAGAACAATTCTCTCATTGCGCTGAGCCCCGGCCGGGCTCTCGTTGTCGGCGATGGGGTTATCGCGGCCACAGGGGCGCGGTTGGATTCGTGAACGTGCAATCCCGTGGCCGATCAGCCAGTCCATAACAGCATTTGCTCTTTTCCTGGTGATCTCTGAATCGTCTTCCGGATTCCCGATTGTGCTAATTTTGTGGCTTTCGATCAGGACGGATAAATCGGGGTTTGCTTTGAGGTACTTCACGATCTCGGCGAGGATGTTTGGCGGCTTCTCTTGAATCGACTGGTCCTCGGGAGAGAACTCGATTCCGTAAATGTTGACGCGGCCGCGAGCCTTCATTTCCCGCCCAATTTCGTCGGCGGTTTTCACCGTCGTCCAAGACTCCTCGGGCGGGACGACGACGGTGACGTTATAGGTTTCACCGTTGACATTGATGAGCATCCAGGTGTCGCCTTTTCGGGCAGTAATGCTCAAGGGCTTGTTGGAATACTTAACGACGAAACCAGCCGTCGGAATAAGGCTAATCAAGTTGTCGAACGCATATTCTCGGGCCAATTCGGGAATGCTATATTCCCGGAACTCGTATGCGCCGCGCACGCGTTTTTCCTGCGCCTGACCATTGGCGTCCGGCTTCAACGGTAATGTGACTTCGACGGAATTACTGCTTTGGCAGGATTCGATCACACTCATCGGCAAAGGGAGGAACGTATCCAGCCGGGAGCAACCTGGCGCATCTCGCGGCGGCTCGTAAGGCTGGTCGTAGGGATTCTGTTGTGCTCGAGACTCTGGTGGGAACTGCATAATCCAAAGGAACACAAACCCTAAGCTGAGGCGAAGTTGTAAATACTGCCTACCCATGGGGCTCCCTGCGTATCACAAACCGGTATTCGGCAGCAGGAGCAGGCCGGTGCCAGGTGCGGTTGTATTCAGATCCAGGAGCATGCACGTGCTGACGTCAACGAGGTAACAGGCTAAACTCAGGTTTGTAATCTGCGGCGGCTGCTGCCCGCTTGCTGGAGTGATGGTCAAGGTGAACGGGAACCGTCCATCGCTCGCCGCCGCATATGTCCCGCCGAACGTTGCGCCGAGCGAAGGTGTGGCGACTGGGGTCGCCGCTGTGGCGTCAAAGGAGTTTACATCCGCGGTTCCGGTGAGCGCGGAAGAGCCGCCAGCAGTAATCAGGCCGGCAAACGCTTGAGAGCCGAGCGTGGTGCGGGCATTGAGATTCGAGGCATAGCTTCCATTCAACGCCGTGCTAGCGATCGGGGGCGAAAGAGTCTGCTGCAGCGCTACGCCAGCCCCAGACGAACCATTCGCACCGCCGTCGAGTTCGATGAGATAGAGCCCTTGGTCCACAGTGGGGTATGCGGCAAATTGATTGATGCCTACTGAACCACCTCCCGTCAGTCCGATGAGACTACGGCCATTGGTTGGCATTCCGCAAGTAGCATCGCTGATGGCTAGATTGGCAACCGGTCCGCTCAGCGGAACCACGTCGAGGGTTCCGGTCGAGCCACACGTCAGGATGCCTCCCGCGGCCTGCGGGTGGGCCGACGCAATGGAAGCGCCTGTCTCGGTAAACGCATACGTTCCGGAAATCGTTGGAGCAGAGGGTTGCTGAGTAAGATATCCACCAACGATGATATTGGGCGTCCCCAAGGCGGAGTCGGTCAGGTCGGTGACTACAAAATGCGCCGCATCGATCGGCCACAAACTCAGATTGAACTGCGTGGGCAAACCCAGGTTAAGCGAGGAAATCTTGTAGAGTCCTCCTGGGTATGGCACGAGGTTGGGAAAACCTTGCGATAACGTGGTAAATGGCACACTCATTAATGCGCCGCCATCCGATTGGTCCGTAATGTAGGAGTAAGAGGTCGTCGAAGGGATGGTCACTGCGCTTGCCACAAAGTAGCCGGCAGTGGGCACGCCCTTTTCAGAGCCGGACAAGTTCAACGAGTAGACGCCTGGGCTAATGCTCCCGACGAAACCTTGTAGGTTTTGCAAATCCAGCGTTCCGGAGGCAGTTCCGAAGGTATCCGATTCGCTCAGCAGTGCGTGCTGAGGCGTTGCGAAAACCACGCTCAAGGTCAGGCTTGAGCAATTCGGAGTGCTTCCGCAGGCCGAAGCAGCCGCGCCAGTTACCCCGAAACCGCCACCTAGCGAGGAGGTATTGATCAGCAGTTGGATCTGACCGCGCCCGTCCGAACCAATCGAATAGGTGCTCGGGGACAGGATGCTGATCCCAGTGCCGCCGCCCGAATCGCTGACCAGATCGAACGTGGCGGTTGTAATCGCGCCAGCTCCGTTGCCCCTGAGAATGCCGCCAAAAGCGTACGCGCCACTCTGCGAATTGTGGGAGCGCAACAGCATCACAAAATTTCCGGTCAACAGGCTGTTGGGAGGAGGACTTGAAGTGACTGTGACGGTCTGGGTGTCCGTCTTCGTCGGGTCAGCGGTGGATGCTGCAGTAATCGTGACGGTTCCACCGGCTGGAACCACCGCGGGCGCCGTGTATGACGTTGCGGCTCCACTCGCGGTGTGTGCTGGCGAGAAAGTGCCGCAACTGCCCGGGCTCGGGCATGCTACCGACCAATCGACGCCGGCGTTGTTCGTGTCATTGATAACCGTGGCGATTAGTGGGGCGTGGTGGCCTTGTATGATAGTGGCGTTTGGCACAGTTTGGGTGATCTGGAGAGAGATCGGAGCAGCAATTGTCACGCTGACTTTGAAGAACACGTTGGAGGCGGTCGCTTTTGCTGCGATTGTGACCGTCGGGTCGGAGCTCGACGGAACATTTGGAGGCGCTGTGAAAAGGGCTGGAGCCCCGCTGGCTGTGTGCGAAGGCGTGACCGTACCGCATGGAAGGTTAGAACAACTGACCAGCCAGTCGACCCCGGAATTTGTCGGGTCATTTTGTACTACCGCGATTATCGTGGCAGTCGCATTCGTCAACATTGTTGCGGGGGGCGGTTGGGTGATGGTGACGGCAGGGGGTGCAGATACCTGGAAAGTCGCGATAGCACTGCAAAAAGGAGCCGGTCCCGGGGTCGTGGGAGGTAGGCGGTTGGAGCAAGTGTGGTCGGCCGTGGCGAAGGCGGTGATCGTGACGGTGGAGCCCACAAGTTGAATACCGCCAGACTGGGACGGGTTGGGAACCTGAAAGACTGTGGTTCCGCCCACGCTCGAATGCGTCGAAGTGAAGCTACTGGTGCAGTTGACGCCGCCGCAACTTGCGGTCCAATCGACGCCCAGGTTTGCCGGGTCCCCGGTGACCGTGGCGGCTAGAGTGAAGGTGGCGCCTGCAGGAGCCGTTTGCGGAGGCAATTGCGTGATGACGACGCTGGTCACAGAGGAAACAAGCGTTACCGTTGATGCCGCGGTCTTGCTGCGGTCCGTGCTCGAGAGTGCGGTGACGGCGATATTTGACTTGGACGGCACAGAAACAGGCGCCGTGAAGGTGGTAGCAGCTCCATTGTCGGTATGCTGGGGAGAAAAGCTCCCGCAACTGGTTGTGCTGGCGCATGTAGCAATCCAGTCCACTCCGGCGTTAGCTGGATCATCGGTGACTGTGGCTGAGACCTGTGCTTGGGTGCCAACTGGAAGTGTAGACGGGGGTAACTGCACCATCGCTATGGATATGAGTGGCGTTTGCGAAGGCGGAGTCTGCGGCCGGCTTGTCGAACATCCAGCGATTCCGCAGAAAGCCATGAGGACCAAAGCGAGTGAGGCGAGGACCGGAGAGCCGAAGCGGCCAGCTTGAAATGGTTGCCGTTCACGCTGAAGCCCTACGCGAAGATGCGATTGTGCGACGGAAAGTCGATGCAGATGATTCATAACCGCTTCGTGCCCTTTCACTCAAACGGCTGGGCGGAGTTGCAGGCTACCGCAAGACACCTCGGTCCTGGATGAGGACGAATGGTTCGCCGCCGAACTTGGCTGAGTTTGGCTGAGTAAGAACTAACCCGTGATACTAAAGAGCTTGTATTAACCGCCAAACAATAGCTGGTAACGACGGGTTTACAAACTAGTTTGCCGCAGGGGGTTGGTTCGGAACACTTATGGCCACTTCCTTGCCCGTGTGCGGACGGAGTTGCTGCTTGATCCAGCCGGAGAGGCCGGAGGTTTTCCAAGCCTTCATCAGATCCTCCGGACCAGCGTACTTCACAACCTGAGCTTGCGCAGGCACCGCTGCAGCGAGGCGCTCCCTGGCCGATTTCGGCGTGGCGAAATCGGTAGCCATCTGCTGAAAACGGAAATTGGGAGTCTTGAGAGAACTGAGGGATGCCACGGGATCAAGTGGCACGACCGATTTCAAGAACTCCGGCGTGACATACTTCGGTCGCTCGGCATCTGGTACCACCGGACTGGATTTGAGCCAATCCGGCCAATCGCCCCAAGGGTCCAACACGTCAAGCGTTTTGATGCGGGGATCCGCCTGGGCCGCCAAAATGGCAATCGTGCCGCCGGCTCCCTGACCGAACATCCCGACATGCTCCATGTCCATGTCTCCGCGCTGGGCCAGGTAGTTAAGAATTAACTGCACATCATGGACAGTGCTGCCGAGCGCCTCCGGCAATTCACTGACGAACCACTCCTTCATCGGTCGATTCTTGTACCGCTGGTCCGTGAGAGCAGGCACAAATCCCACGGCGGCAAAGCCATTGGCTATGGCTCGCTGACACCAGCCATCATCGCGGAAGCGGTCGGTCGAATCCGCGTAGCTGTAAAGGTACAGAATGACTGGCGTCTTTTGAGCACCCTTTGGGCGCGAGATCCATAGTTCGATCTCGTCTTTTTCCCGCCACTGCAAGACGACCAATTCGCGCACAAAACCTCCGGGTTGCTCGCCACTTGCTAACACTGCGGCTTGAGTCGGCGTTAAGCCGGTCTTCAAGTCGGTGAGCGTAGTCCAGTTTTCTTTCTCCAGAGACTGAGGTTGAACGACATTCTCTTTTGCACCGGCGGCCGGGGTTTCCGTTTTCTTGGCACCTGTGGGCGCTTCCTGAAGCGGCTGGGCTGCGATGGACGTGGCAAGCAGGGCTAGTGAGAACAGACAAAGGCTCAAAACACGCATGCGATCTCCAATCATTCTTGGTCTCGGTTAGATTCGTTTCAGGATCGAATCGTACCAGAGGAATGTTTCGGGAAGAAAAAAGCAATGAGCTGCCTGACGGGCCTCCCACCGGCCACCGGATGCTGGGCGGCGGTCCCTTGCACGACGCAGAAAAGAGGGCGGGCCATGAACTTTGGCCCGCCCGGTGGTGATCCGACCGGAGAGTTGCCTCCGGTTTCGATCGTTTATTCGGTCTTGTTAATGAGACCGGTGGTGTTGGCGAAATCGGCGCAGAAGTCGAGGTTGGCCTTCTTCAGGATGATCGCGCCACCCACGTCGCCGCCGGTTTGAGCCAGAGCAGAGTTCGCTCCCGGGGTGCCGACCACGCACAGGTCGCCCCCAAGTCCGGCGTTCGCGGTGGGGTCGATTGTTGGACCGTTGGCCGCCGCAACGACGCCGATTGCGTTCATGGGGAAGTGGGAACGCCACACGTTTAGATTGTGCAGCGTAACGAAGTCGGTGGAAGTGCTGTTCAAGGTTTGCGCCCCGCTGATCAGGGCGGTGATGCCAGCCGGAACTGGAGTTGCGCTGACAACTCGGAGCGCCGACCAGAGGGCGTAATCGCCGTTGTTCAGCCCTTCAAAGGTGATTGTACCAGCAGGGCAGTTTACGATATTGCCGGCGCACGGATCGACGCCCGCCGGTCCCCAATTGGCGTTGCTGCCTGGGAGAATGCCGCCGGTGCTGTAGTTGTGAGTAAGGGGGTCCACGCCGTTGTACTTCAAGTACTTGACGTGGGTCGCATTCGACGCGACGTTAGCGGCGCTCCAGAAGAAATAGCCGATTCGTTCGTCGGCTGCGGTTGCGTTACCAAGTTGCAAAACCATCTCAGCCGTGCCGATGACGCGGCGACGGAAGCCTTGAGCGGTTCCGCCCTCCAAAGAAGCGCCGTTCCCGGAAACGATGTGCAGGGGATTGCCGGGTGCACCGCCGACGGCGCAGTTGGCATAGTCCTGAGAAGTGTGGAATTGCGAGTTGTTGATGGCGCCGTATTCGAAGGTGTTGTAGGTGCCGGAGAGCGGCTCGCGCACGAGCGCAGAGACTGCCCAGTTATCTGCACCACCGAGCAAATCACTGGCACGGACAAGGGTGCCATCGAAGAAGTTGGCGGCAACGTACCCCGGAATGTCGGTCGCCAAGGCGATGCCAGTCGGCGAGACCACGACGTCAGGTGCAACCGCAACCATGATCGGCTGAGCTCCGACTGGAGTGGTAGTGTATCCCGGGACCGCACCGCCACTGGGGGATGGGTCGTTGCCGCTGATGGCGAAGTTCTTCAGATGGAAGGTCTTCGCAGTCAAAGCGGGGGGATCAATGAAGTCGGACGTAAACGAGTTTCCGTTCGCATAGCCAAGACCTTGCGTATAGCGCACGACCACGTCGAATGGCTGACGGGCGATCCATGAGTTGCAGGCAGAAAGCGCGCGGAAGGTTGCGAACAAAGCATCTTCCGGACGAATGTCAGTGCCGGCCCAATTCCAATGTTTGTTGTGGAGAGCGGCGACCAACGCGGCGGGAATGGGCGCGTTGTCCGCCATGTTGTTGTACGGAGCTGCAGGAGTATTTGCGTTCAGGATGTTGTCGCCTGGCAGAACCAGGTCGCCGCCCGCCAGAATCATTTGCTGACAATAACCAGATCCAGCGGCACAACCGGTGGCGTTACCGGGGTCAACTTCGAAGTAGCCACGATCGCCCAGCACGGAGTCCAGGTTTGTGTACATGTAGTAGGGGTTGGCGAGATCGGGGTTAGCGCAGTTTCCTGCAGTGGGGCCCCAAACGACCCAAACGTCGCCCTTCTCGGTTGTCGCTGCTGGGTAAACCCGATTATCCTGCGCATTGAGGGTGGTACCTGCGTTCTGGTTCGCCGACTTTCTGGAGTATACGCAGAAGGCACCGCCGTGTGCAGTTCCTACTGCAACTATGGCAGCCTGACCAAGCTCCAGAGCTAAGGCTGAGGATCCGCCACCAATAAATGCCTGAGCATTCGAAACGCCAGTAATCGCGAGAAACGCGATCGCCAGCGCGAGAGCGTACTTCATCAATTTCATATCTTCTCCTTAGTTTTGAGACTTAATTATGCGAGTTACCACGCCGCAGAAGAGCGGTGCTGAGGGACTCTTCCGTGAACGAAGTGCAAGGCGCAGGATCAGTGGCCAGAACAGCGAGACAGCGTTTTTGTGTGCTGCGCTCTCCGCTAAAGCTGCTTTGCACCGCGTGCTTGTCGTTGTACCCGGAGCTGATTTAAGAGCCATCAACGAAAAATCAATTATCGATAACTCTTGAAATCCGACCGACTACACACACGAAAACTTTCTAAGGCCCGCAAGCACTCCTTAACGTTAAGGACGTACTTGCAGGAGATTTTTCAAGGCAGGCAACATTAAAGTTCAGAGACAATCAGTGATATTCACAGGGCTAGGAATTGCTCATCGAGACTATCCGCAAGGTTCAGATTTGCGTCTCACTGCAACTTTTGGAATAGATAAATGCCAAAAGGCTGCACGGCGAGGCCACCAAAACCGTTGGGGAGCTGCGCGGGCGGAGTAGAGTTGGGGCTGGCCGCGACGAAGATTACGTATTGTGCCTGGACTTGTCCGACAATGGCGGCGGCAGGAAAAGAAACAGCACAGGGAGCGGTGGTACCGAAACAGTTCCAAGGATTCGAGGAATTGAAAGGTGGATAGTTCGACCCGATAAAAATCGTAGCGTTCGGAAACACTCCCGCGTACGTAGAATCCTCAGTTCCCAGATCGATGCCGACATCACAGTTCTCGGACCCCAGCGCTCCACTCGGGTCATTCACGCTGCCCGATGAGCCAACGGTGAGAAACTCTCCCCCATAGATCGTGTTTGGGGACGGTAGCATCGCCACGGTTCCGGCGCCCTGACCGTGGTTTGCCGCGAGGGAGGACTGTAGAGCCGAACAGGCAAGATCGTTCGCCGCGTGGTTTCCGAACGCCGACGCCAACACGGTGATGTCGTAGGTTCCCGCAACAGAATTCTTCGGCGCGTAAATAAATCCGTTATACTTCGCGCCAACCAAGGTGCTTACATCGACGGGTGATGAAGGTTCCTGCACGCCGATCACACCGTTTCCGCCAGCAAACGCGCCCGGTGTACTGCTTCCAGACTGAGCATTGAAACTGCTCACAAGAAGCCCCGATTTTCCGATACTAATGGTTTCTACGTTGGAGCGCTGCCCGTAAGAGTTCAACGGATAGGAGGTAACCGCTCCCAATGTGGAAACGGAGCAACCACCGGTCACCGTGGAAGGAATTCCCGGCAACGACCCGACCAAGTAAGGTGTCGCGCTGAAGGTCACCGCCGAGCCTTGTGCGGCAATGCCAACTGTTCCGTAGTTGGAGGTGTCCGTAGTGGAACGGCTGGACGCGTTTGGGACGTTGACATAAAGGAAAGGAGTTTGTTGCTGAAAATCCGGGCAAGCCGTATTGTCGGTCATTGCGGTCGGTCCCGCCAACACCGTAGCGGGAACCGTCGTGGTGTTCACGCTGAGCAGGTTTGCCAGCACTCCGGCTCCCGGAATCTCGACGGCCCAAGCTCCGGTCAAAGGAGGATTTTGCGGGCCGTAGCCCGAGCTGGTTGTCGCAAAGTTTTCGGAGACCGCCAGAAAACCTGTGGCAGCAGCGGTGAAGGTGCCACTCAAGACTTGCGTGGGAACGATCGCCGATGGATTCGACGGGTTCGTGACAATCGCAGATACTCCGATCTGATTGGCAGAATGGTCAAAGGAGGAGCTGCTGAGGCCCACCGGGTTGATTGTGACGATAAAAGGTCCGCCGAAGTAAGTATCTACTTTTCCAGTCGCCGGCGTAGTCACTGGTGGCGCGGTTTGGCCGCAGCCGCCGAACGTCAGGAATCCAATGAACAGGCAGAGGGATAGCACTGCAAACGCAGCGTTGTTACGCATTGAGAACATCATGACTTGTTCCTCGCACCATTGAAGCTCTTTGGCTCCGGATTGTTGTCGATGAACCGAGACCAGTGGTTTAGAAAGCAAATTTCAAACCGAATTGCAGAATCCGTGGGTCATGGGCGTCCACTGGATGAAGAAACGAGTTACCCGTCAAGCAATCGACTCCGCCCCCTCCTGCAGCCGAATAGTTTGCGCTGGCGCTCCCGTAACAGCCGACGATATTGTTGCCGGTATTGCCAGGATGAGCTGGGTCGTAGATCCGGAATTGCGTGTGGTTGAAGACGTTAAATCCTTCGACGCGAAACTCCAGGTCTCTTTCACCCCAAACCTTCCAGTGCTTGATCAGGGAGAGATTGAAATTGGTACGACGCGGATTGTTTGCCGAATTTCGGCCGCAGTCGCCGAAAGTCAATCCCCGGGGAGCCACATAACTTGCAGGATTGTCCAGCAGAGGCCCGAAAGTTTCGGGGATATTCCCCCCGTACGGGGCATGCGAACTAGGTCGGGAGACGCAGTCCGCATACGAACCGGTGCCGAAATAATTGGCGACGCCGCCATTGTCGGAGACGCCGATGCCGCCCGAACTTCCCCCATTGATGATGCTGAAAGGTGTACCCGACTGAAAGACAACGATTCCGGAGAACTGCCAGTCATCGAGCCAGGTTTTAGCCGCGGAAGAATCCAGTGTGGCTTGAGAGGCCAGCGAGTTGGAAGAATCCGCAAAGACGCCGGACCAGCCGTTGAGGAATTGGCGGATCGGCAGTTGAGAGATGAAGCTGAACGCCACGTTGTGGCGCTGATCGAAGTTCGAACTCGCCTTGTTGCTCGCGAGGTCGTACGAGTTCACAAAGTCGGCGTCAGCGCGGTCGGAGGAATCGTCGATCGAGTGGCTATACGTGTAGGACAGGCCGAAAGAGACGGGAGCTGTAGTCTTGCGGATTGCGAACTGAAACGCATTATAGCTGGAGCTCGCGATGTTCGAGACGTTGAGAATGCTGCCCAAAGTGGGATAGGGGCGAAACACGCTAGGATTGAACGGCTTTCCGAAGCCGGCAGCGCCATAGCAGGCGATGTTCATGTTCACCCAAGCTGGCTGCCCGATTGATATCACAGGTCCGCCATTCGAATTACTGGCGCCCGAGCCACCCAGTTCGAAACTTCCCCCTGCGCTCCCAGCGCAGTCCAGCGTCGAGACTATTGGACGTCCGGGCGCATATGGATTGAAGGCCGGATCGACCGGATGGACCTGGTTGAGGTCGCGGACCGCGGTGAGATGTGTGCCGCGACTACCGACGTAAGCGCCGGTTGCAGTTAGCCCTTTGGTGAGTTCCTGCTCAACACTTAAGCTCCACTGCTGTGCATAGGGATAGGTGGCCTTGGTGGGTATCGAAGTGACGTTAATAGGGTAGGCGACCGGACCGGTGATGACGGGTTTCAGCGCGTCCACGGCGAAATAAGAATCGCAAGGAGTACCGAGCCGTCCGAATCCACTGAGGCACTGATAACTGGGAGGATTCAGTCCGGTCTGGCTGATGGTGAGCGGCGCGCTACCGATGAGAGAACCGGTGTTCGCTTCATAACTGGTCCCGTGCTCATAGAAAATCCCATATCCTGCGCGGATCGCCGTTTTGCCATTGCCAAAAACATCATAGGCGGCTCCGATGCGTGGCATGGGATTGAAGACATGGCTGGTCATACAACTCTGCGGAATTCCATTGGCCCCGCATTGGACGAGGCCGTTGATGGTCGCTGGATCAGGATTACTCAAGTTCTGAGACACTGCGACCACGCTGTTTCCGGAACCGGACGACTGCGGGCGAACGAGAAAGCCAAAAGTAGGATCGAGAAAAACACCTGAGGCGATGGAGGGATTGTAGGCTGACGCGAGCCAATTAAAAGCGGTGCTCTTGCTGTTGTACCAGGAACCGAATAGTCCGAATCGAACACCGAGGTTAAGAGTGAGCCGCTTCGTCACCCGCCAGTCATCTTGGACGTAAGGTTCTACTACCGTATAACGGTTGTAGTATTTGTTTTGGCTGCTGTCTTGTTGATAGGACGCGATTTGAGCACCCAGGAAGTTGGCGAAGGCGTTCGTCGTATCGGTTTGACCCGTGCAATAGGACTCAGAGCAGGTAGCGCCAACCGGTAGTTGCGTCGGGCTTCCTCCGGCTCCTTGATAGTTAAACGAAAGGACGCCCTGGATGTCGCCACTGTTCACTCCGTTGGCTGCGCCCACTTCATTTTGTTGGGCGAAGATAGCTTCCACACCGAACTGCAGAGTGTGTTTCCCAATGGTCTTGGAAACGTCGTCGCGTATCGTGTAGGTCGGAATGGTGTCATGCCAGGGAGTGTAGCCAGTGTCTATGTTGAACCCGTGTGAACCGTACGCAGCGTTTGTCCCCTTGAAGAGCAAGGCGGGAATTTTGCCGCCATAACCGTTGTCGAAGAAAGCGCCCAGAGGGCCAACGGGGCCAACGGTGGGACCTTTGCTTGTCTGATAGCAATTCAGGTTTCCCAAACTGTCTGTGGGGCACGGAGCATCTAGACTGGCTGGCCGACTCAGGTCAGTGGCGGGCCCCGCCAGTTGAGACAGATTGATCTTCGCTTGTACATAGCCGAAGGAGAGCCGGTTCGCAAATCCTTTCGGGAGGACACTGGTAAGGCTGGCAATGACACTCAGACCCGGGCCATCGATGTGGTTCTGGACTGTTGGGAAACTGTTCTGGACCAAACCCCACTGTGGCGTCAAAACGTTGGTGTTCCAGGAGTCGTGTATGAACCGAACGGAGAGAATTTGGGTTGTGGAGAAATTATGATCGATTTTGAAGAGAGATTCGTTCCAACTCGTGCTGGGTGAAACGGAAGCGACGTAGCAAGCTGGACTGGAAGGCGAAGAGACTGGCGAATTGCACCCGGTGACGGCGTTCGGCGCGGGGAGCAGACCGGTATTGAGCAACGCCTGGGCAGTTGGGTCGATCGGAATTTGATCCGTAGCCACACCGCTAGTGGTGCCGTTGTAGCCGGAACGACGGTAAACCCCTGAATCAAATGCCATGACCGGGCAATCCGGATAAAAGGGTTTCTGTGGGGCTGGAAGCCCCGCCGTTTTGTCGGCGGGACAAACGTCACTGAAATCACCGGCGCGCTCTGCGTTCGAAGGCACGGCCTGGTTGTAGGCAACCGGAGTTTTTTCGTAACGAAACTCTTGGGAAAAAAAGAAAAACGTTTTTTGCTTGTTAGTATTGTATTTGCCCGGGATGTAAACAGGTCCACCAACAGTGAAACCGAAGTCATTGCGGCGGTAGAGGGGGGCTTTTGTCGTTTGATCGAAGAAGTTCCGCGCGTTGAACATTTCGTTACGAATAAACTCGTAGCCACTCCCGTGAAACTCCGGCGTGCCGGATTTCGTAGTGATTAGTACGATTCCCGAGGCAGTTTTGCCGTACATCGCCCCGTAATTCGAGGTTAGGACCTTCATTTCACCGATCGCGTCAACGCTGGGATTGACAATGAAGGTGTTGGCTCCTCGTGCGGCGTTGATACCGTTATTCAGAACATCAGTGCCATCAACTTCAAAGATGTTGTATTCGACACGACCGCCGTTGACGCTGTATTTCGCACTGCCCGCAACTCCGGTCTTCCCTTCATCCTGACCGGTCTGGTTACTCACGCCAGGTACGAGCGCCACCAACTGGTAGGCAATTCGTCCGTTCAGCATAAGCGTCTTAACTTCCGTCTCGTTGAGTGTCCCGGCAACTTCGGCACTTTGAGTCTCGACCTGCCCGGCCCCCCCTCCTTCGACGGTAACGGACGACTTCGCCTCGATCACAGCGAGCTTTACTTCATAAGTGACAGTTTGCCCCGCAGCTACGACGAGGTCTTCGCTCGTGAACGGGTTGAATCCCTCCGCTTGCGCAGTCACTTTGTAGCGGCCGGGTGGAACGTTAAGGAATTTGTAACGTCCTGCCTCGTCGGCATCCGTTTCCAAGACCGCGGAGGTGTCTTGACTGACGAGTTGGAGCTTTACGTTGGGCACCGCCAAGCCTTGCGGGTCGATGACTTGGCCAGAAATCTGCCCCTTCTCGGATTGAGAAAAAATAGCCCTGCAGGCAAGTAGTGCAAGTAATGACAGGCCGACTAATTTTAGGAACGTTCGAAACATAAACTTGCTGCTCCGGAGAACGCCAGTTGCGATACGACCCACTACTGACAGAACTTCATGCGCAAGGATTACTTTGCTTGTTCCTACGGGTTGCGTTCGCTCATGGCCAAAAGACTACTGCTGGGAGAGCCTCTAGATTGGCGAAGCTGCAAACACCTGAAAATCCGGTAACAAAGACCGAATCCATCTGGCGCGAACAAGCGGGGTGCGCGCACATGCCGCCAGACTTTGTCAATGTGAGTAACCCACAATCACTCATCCACCCAACTACAACGGCAGACAGCGGCCGGATGCGATGCAAGCACACACGTGACACTCGTAGACCTCGGACTTTTTCAAGGCAGCCAAGAATGCTCCGGATCCAGTGAGGTTAGTGAACGGTATCAAAGGGCTTGTTATGTTTGCGTGAAGCAATTATGACAAATCCGTAAAGCGCTGGATTTGCACAGAAACAGCAGAGTTAAAGTTCTATTCACATTCCATTTTCAAGACCTCAATGAGAATCCGGCATAAGAACTACTGAATCTCATCTCACAACTGCTCGCTGACGCCCGCAAATTAGCGGTTCCAATTCCCGGGATGGCGATGGAGTTTCAATGGGATGGCTAATCTCGCTGTGATGCTCACGCGCAGTTTTGGGGAATAGTGCAGTCACTGCTGGCGTCGGAGGAGCGTTGAAGATGCAAGTGCGCGGAATCCTGGCAATCCTTTTGTTGGAGCTCGCCTTGGTGCTCGGACCGGCTGTTGCGGTAACCACTCAGCAAGACGATGCAAACCGCAAAAACGAGACATCGAACAGTGATGGCGTGCAGCATCCACAAGCCGGGGAGCGCAATCCTCGTTACAGAATCGGCCGCGACGATATTCTGTCGATCAGCTTTCCGCTATCTCCGGAATTGAATCAGAAAGTAATCGTGCAACCTGACGGCTTCGTTTCACTGCAAAGTGTGGGCAGCATTCATGTCGCGGGGCTCACGGCACCTGAACTTATCGAAGCGATCAAAAAGGCATATGCCAACATTCTGCATGACCCTATTGTCGACGTGGACCTGACCGATTTTCAGAAACCGCTCTTCACGGTCTTGGGCCAGGTAGGAAAACCGGGTCAATACCCGCTGCGCAGCGATATCACGGTGACACAGGCCATTGCTGTAGCTGGTGGATTTTCTTCGACGGCGAAGACCCAGGTGTTCTTGTACCGCGCCGTGTCATCGGGCTGGGCTGAAGTTCACGAATTGAAGGTAAAAGACATTCTCAAGGGGAAAAACATTGCTGAGGACGTTCGTCTACGGCCTGGCGACATGATCTTCGTGCCAGAGAGTTTTATCAGCAACTTCAAAAAGTACGTTCCTTACTCAATTAGCCTTGCGCCGCCATACACGTACTGAAGCGAGATGGCTCGAGATGACTATGGAAAGAAGTGCAGCGGTCAAAAATGCAGTCCGCAACGAAGTTCGCACGCTAACACTACGAGACATGCTACGCCCTTTGTTCCGTCACCGATGGGTGATGCTCGTGACGTTTTGTTCAGTTTTCCTGGCTTCAGTTTTCACGGCCTGGCATTGGGCGGCCCACTATTACGAGTCGAGCATGCAAGTGGTTGTGGCCAGAGACCGTCTCGACCCAGCGGTCACCCCGGAACCCACCGCGGCAGTACAGACGTCGGGCAACCAGATGGTGACGACCGACGATGTTGCGTCTGAGGTTACGCTGCTCCAAGGGACAGATATGTTGGAGGAGGTAGCGCTGTCCTGCGAATTGGTTAAGGACAGCACGCCTTCCTGGGGTGGATTCGCTTCTCGTGCTCCGGAGGTCCGGAAAGCAGCAGCAATCGAGAGAGCAACGAGAGCGCTCGCGAGCGCAGTCAAAGTGGATTTTCAGAAGACATCCCGCGTAATTACGGTGCGATATGGAACGACAGGCTCGCCGGCAACGGCTGCCTGCGTTCTACGGACGCTGGGGAAACTCTATTTAGCGAAACATTTGCGGCTGCAACGCCCGGCCGGCGCCCTCGAGTTTTTCGGGCAGGAGACGGACAGATACCAGAAGGCGCTGAGCGAATCGGAAAACCAGCTAACTAGTTTCAGCAAGACAGAACGCGTCGCCGCCCCGGAAGTGCTGCGGACGACGCTGGCGCAACAGCTTGTAACGGCCAAGGCGAATCTGCACGACACGCACCAGAAGACCGCCGCCGACCTGCAAAGGCTTGCCAATCTCAAAGAGCAGCTAACTCACACACCCCCGCGTTCATCGACCACAGAAACTTCGCTCGCAGCGAACACGCTACTCGAGCAGTTGCACACCTCTCTGCTCGTTTCCCAGCTCAGAAGAACACAACTACTGATGAAATATGAGCCGTCTTATCCTCTTGTGAGAGAAGTCGACGAAGAAATTGCCGAGACCAACCGGGCCATAGCCGCTGCAGAACAAGCGAAGTACGTCAACACCACCACGGATCGTGATCCGACTTTCGAGTATCTCCGGCAGGATCAAGCAAAGACCGAAGCGGATTTAGCTTCCGATCAGGCAAAAGCAGTGGCATTGCAGAACTCCATCCATGAGATGGAAACACAGATGGTGGACTGGGATGCCAAAGCAGTTCAACAGGCGGCTCTACTCCGCGAAGCAAAGGCGAACGAGGAAAACTACCTTCTGTACCTAACCAAACGCGAGCAGCAGCGCACGTCTGACTTGCTGGACGATAAGCGCATCGCGAACGTGGCGATCGCGGTTCCGGCCCAGGTTCCGGTGTTGCCGGCTCGCAACCCGTCTTCCGTGGTACTCTCCGGATTTTTGCTTGCTATTTTCTCGGCCATTGCCGCCGCATATCTGGCAGAACTTGCCGATCCATCTTTTCGAACACCGTCCGAGGTCGAGGACACTTTGGATATTCCAATCCTTGCGGCCGTACCCAAGCAGGTAGCTTGAATCAATGGTGACGCAGCATTTCAAATTGAACGTCCAACCGTTCGGCGTCACGCCGGACGGAGGATTCTTGTACCTGAGCCGGACCCACCGTGAAGCGATTGCATCGCTCCTTTATGGCATTCAAGCTTGCAGGGGTTTTGCAGCCTTGATCGCCCCGCCGGGCATGGGCAAGACAACCGTGCTGCTGCACGTACTGGGGCTGCTCAGGGGGAATGCGCGGACTGCGTTCCTTTTCCAGACTCTTTGTGGGCCGGAGCAGTTTTTACGCTCGATTTTGGCGGATCTCGGCATAGACGACCAAGGCACTGATGTCGCCCAAATGCACGCGAAGCTGAATGCCTTTTTGCTCCAGGAGTCCAAAGCCGGTCGGCAAGTCGTAGTGGTGATCGATGAAGCTCAGAATCTGGATGAGCCCGTGCTTGAACTGGTGCGCATGCTCTCCAATTTTGAAACGCCAGGCAAGAAGTTGATTCAACTGATCCTGTGCGGCCAACCGCAATTGGCTACAAAGCTGGCGTCGGAACGTTTAACTCAACTTCGGCAAAGAATCTCGATTATTGCGAAGCTAAGTCCATTCAGCGCGGCCGAAACTCGCGAGTATATTGATCATCGACTAAAAGTTGCCGGCGCTGTTCCGGGAAACGATATTTTTTCTTGGCGGGCTTACGCGCTGATTGCAGCTCGATCGGGAGGCATTCCGCGAAACATCAATAATCTTTGCTTCAACGCCATGTCGCTAGCCTGCGCTCTGAAGAAGCCGCAGATCGATTCGTCGATGGTTCGAGAGACGATTGAGGACCTGGATCTTTCAACGACCGGCGCACTTATCCATGATGCCCAATCGCGAACGAAGCCGAGATTTCTCACAGGACTGCGGTCATTACATTCATGGCTTTATAGTGCGGGAATTGCACTGGGTCTTTTCCTCGCGCTCGGCCTTCTCGCATATAACGAGATTCCATCGAGGTTAGCACCCCAACGCACAATCAGCGAAGTGTCCGACGTAGCCACTCGCGAGTCCAAATCATCCTCTGCGGTTAAAGAAATTCTGCGAGAAGACCTCGACGATCAGGTGGTTTCGCCTGATGCCCCACCGAAACTTGGGCCGCTTCCTCCCGAACCGACATCAGTCGAAACGCGTCAACAATCGGGCACAGCGCCCTTTTCGAAGCTTAGGCCGGCCAGAGTGAAGAAACGCGCAGATACAGAGGGTATTCAGTCTTCGCCGGAAACACCGGCAATACGCTTACTGCCTGAAGATCTTGAGCGACTTCGGCATGGTCAGATTTCTGATCCACGCCCCATGCACGAAGATCCCGCGAAAAATGGCGCAGCGCCGAAACACGACCAGGTCCCTACCGAGTCGACTCCGCAAAGGGAGAACCGATGAGCAAGAACTACGAGCTGCTGCAGCAGGTTGACTTTGGCCTGGGCGTGGCGCCCGCCTTTACAGCCGGGCCAACTGCAGCGGCGGAAAATGTCGGAGTGAGGGAAAGGTTAGACGTTGCTCAAGCTTTGCCGGACTTGGAACCGCAAGTCCGTGAGGAAGCGTTCAGGCTGGTTCAGCGGTTGTTTCTCCTTCCGCAGGAGAAGGCGCCCAAATTTGTAGTTTTTGCCGGAATTGATGCAGACACGGGCTCGAATTGGCTGTGCTCAGTCGCGGCCAGGTTGTTGGCGGCCAGCATTCCTGGTTCGGTGTGCCTCGTGAACGGCAATCTGCGTTCCCCTGGCTCCATCGATCCTTTGCAACTCGATGGTGATGGCGGTCTACTTGACTCCTTGCGGGCGGACTGTCCGATACGAGAATTTACGAGACAGCTCGGCCCCGATAACCTCCGGCTCCTTCCGCCAGGCCTACCGAGTCCAGACTTCGCGGTTTTGCTGAATTCGGATCGCATGAAGGAGCGAATGCGAGAACTCAGGAGGGAATTTGATTATTTGATCATGAATGCTCCTCCGTTAAGCGCGTTCTCCGACGGTGTGGTGCTGGGTGCGATGTCAGACGGCGTTGTTCTGGTGTTGGAAGCAAATTCGACGCGTAGAGAAGCAGCGGTTCGGGTAACCGAGAATCTGAGAAACGCGAAAGTTCCGGTTCTAGGGGCAGTGCTGAATAATCGAACTTTCCCGATTCCGGAAGTGGTGTACAAGCGACTCTAGCTTTTGGCAAGTTGGGTCAGATTTTGCAGAATTCCAGCGGCGTATGTGAGTGAGAGAGGCGGAGCTTTGTTCGAATTCATCTCATGTGTTGATGGAGCAGTGCACTCTGACGCAATCTCGAGAAGAGAGGAATTCTGGTTTGCTATACAGACAAAACCACGTCACGAAAAGAAAGTGAATATCGAACTTCGCGAAAAGGGAATCCGCAGCTTCCTTCCTCTTCGCCGCGAAAAGCGACGTTGGAGCGATCGCAATAAATGGGTTGAGATGCCCATGTTCTCGCAATACCTATTTGTGCGTTTAGCCTCTAACGGGGATTCGAGAATTCGGGTGCTGCAGACGGGCGGGGTAGTGCAGTTCGTAGGCGCGAATGTGAAGGGCACCCCGATTCCAGATGAGCAAATTGAAAGCTTGTTTGCGATCGTTACGCAGGGTATTGCGACTGCCTCGCATGAATTCCTGCGCGTTGGCCAACGAGTCCGGATTCGCGGAGGTGCTTTGGACGGAATTGAAGGGATCCTCGCGGCGATCCGGAATGAAAAAAACTTGGTGATCTCTGTAGACGTCATTAAGAAATCAGTGGCGATAGGGATCAACGGATTCGAAGTGGAAGCTGTTTAGTTCGTTTTTCAACATCTCAAATTCACTCCAATGGGCACGAAAATTCAGGAAGTTGTGCGGGGCCTGATGCGTAGCGGGTTGATGGTGGTAGACATTGGCCTGCTCATGCTGTCGTTTGCGCTCGCGGCGTTGCTGACCACCGACGGCGAGCGCTGGACCGATTTTGACAGCTTTTTTGCTACCCGAGTCACGCTTCTCAGCTGTGTGTTGTTTGCCATTGCTCTGTTCTTGGGCCACGGCATCCTCGTAATGTTCAATCTATACCAATCTAAGCGTATGTCGACTAAAGGCGCCGAGGCCTTGGATGTAGTGGGGGCGATGGCACTTCTGACCGCCTGTATATGGTGCGAAACAAAACTGTTTCGTCAGGGGGACACGACTAGTTTTCTAGTTGTATTCTGCGCGATCGGCACCGGTCTGATGATCGTGACCCGAATGCTGCTTCGATCTGTCTTGGGAAATATCCGCAAACGTGGCAGGAATTTGCATCACATCCTGATCCTTGGAACAAATCATCGGGCACTGGACTTTGCCCGCAAGATCGAAGCAATGCCCGAAAGAGGGTGCCGCCTTCTGGGTTTTGTGGACGACGATTGGAGTGGTATGGGGGAATTCAAAGAATCGGGCCATCGTCTTGCGTGCGATATTGACAGTTTGCCCGCGTTCCTCCGGAGAAATGTTGTGGACGAGATCGCCATCTATTTGCCACTCCGGTCCTTCTATGAGCAGGCGGCAGAAATTGCTCAATTGGCGAAACTTCACGGAATACTCGTGCGCTTGGATATAGATATTTTCGATTTGAAGTTCGCCCGGCATCGTGCCGACGCCTCGGACGAAGTGCCGCACGTGATTGCGAGCAGCAACGGTATTGACGGTTGGCAGTTGCTCATGAAGCGAATGTTCGATGTCGTAGGCTCGTTGGTTCTGCTGATTTTGCTTTCGCCGCTGTTTCTGGTGGTGGCGATTCTAATCAAACTCACCTCGCCTGGAACCGTTTTCTTCTCACAGAAGAGAGTTGGACTAAACAAGCGGCCGTTTACGATGTACAAATTCCGGACCATGGTTCCTGCCGCGGAGAGCATTCAGGAAGAACTTGCGCACCTAAACGAGATGAGTGGGCCGGTTTTCAAGATCAAAAACGATCCTCGGATTACTCCACTCGGTCGGGTTTTGCGGAAGGCCAGTATCGATGAACTACCACAGCTGTTTAATGTGTTGAAAGGCGATATGAGTCTGGTTGGTCCCAGGGCAATGTCCGTCCGCGATTACCAATTCTTCCATGAGGACTGGCAGTGCCGTCGGTTCAGCGTGCCACCGGGAATTACATGCCTGTGGCAAGTCTACGGCCGCAACGCCATTCCTTTCGAGGAATGGATGGTCCTGGACATGCAATACATTGACCGTTGGTCCTTCTGGCTGGATATAAAGATCTTGGCGCTGACAATCCCTGCGGTGTTTCGGGGGCTGGGAGCAGGCTGAGGTCAATATCCGTGTTTGCAAAATCACTAAACCTAGGGTTCTTCCGAGGCAGCCTCCTTGCCCGTAACACTGCCTGGATGTTGATCGGGTTGGGTCTTAGGCTGGTCATTCAAGCAGGATATTTCACCGTCATTGCGAGATCTCTCGGGGCGCAGCATTACGGTGCATTCGTCGGTGTGGTCGGTTTGGTTGGCATTCTCTCCCCTTTTGGGACCTTGGGCAGCGGAAACCTGCTCATAAAGAACGTTGCCCGAGACCACCGGAAATTCAAGACGAACTTTGGTCTCGCGCTGCTGACGACGATTTCGGTGAGTTCGCTCCTCTTCTTGTTAGTGGTCCTGATCGCTCGCTACGTTCTTCCTCCTACGGTCCCTGTCAGCTTGGCGATCTTAGTCGCGGCGTCGGACCTTTTCGGGACGAGCTTCACGGTTATCTGCGGCCAGGCGTTCACGGCATTTGAGCGCTTGAAATGGACCGCTACGATAAACGCAATGCTAAGTGCGGTGCGACTCGTGGCGGCGTTGATCTTGATTGCGCTCTACCATAATCCCTCGGCTCTGGAATGGGGGTGGTTCTACTTCGGAAGCACCAGTCTCGCCGCGATAGTTGCGCTGGGCCTTGTGTTTGTAAAGTTGGGCCCGCCTGAACTCGGTTTTGCGCGGAGCGGTGCCGAACTCAGGGAAGGGTTTTATTTCTCTGCCGGTATGAGTACGGCAACGATTTATAATGACATCGACAAGGCCATGCTCGTCCGCCTCGGAACATTAGAGGCGACAGGCATTTACGGTGCGGCCTACCGCCTGATTGATGTGAGCTTTACTCCCGTAGCCTCATTGCTAGCGGCAGCATATCCAGGTTTTTTTAGAGCGGGTACTGGTGGCATTTCCGGTGCGATTCAATTTGCCAAGCCATTGTTTTGGCGCGCCCTCACCTATGCCACTCTCGTCAGTGGGGCTTTTTTAGTCGGCGGCGGAGTTGTGCCTTATATTTTGGGCAGCGAGTATCGTTCAACCGTCGAAGCACTGCGTTGGCTCGCCATTCTTCCCATGTTGAAGGTCGTTCACGTCTTCCTCTCTGACGCATTGAGCGGCGCGGGATATCAGGGGCTAAAAAGCTTGATTCAATTAGGAGTGGCGGTCTTTAACATCCTTATCAATCTCTTGATCATTCCAGTGTATTCCTGGCGGGGCGCAGCCTGGACAAGTATCGCATCCGATGGATTATTGGCATGTGGAGTTGGGGTAGCGGTCATGGTGCTGGCCCGCCGTTCGCAGGCTACAGCACATGATGTAGCCACAAGAAGACTCGTGGCGAGAGCGCAGGCATGAGCACTCGAAGAGACTACTTCGACTTGTTCGTCTTAGCGAATTGTGTGTTCGTCTTGACTGGCGCAATTACCACGCTCTTTATGACTCCGGGAGCTACTCCGCTCGAAGGCAATGCATTCGGGCAATTTACGATGGGCATCACTTACCTTGCAGTCGCGCCAATATTAGTCAAATATAATCGGGAAACGCTAATCCTCATTCGCCGTAATTGGAGTTTGGCGGCAATCATATTATTGGCATTCGTCTCGTGCTTGGGGACCGAAACGCCGGCATTCTCGTTTCGACGCTGCTTCGCTACCACTTGCGCGACTTTTTTTGGTGTCGCGCTTGCGGTCAAACTTACGCTAGAACAACAGCTCCGGTTGTTGAGTTGGCTCTTCCGAATCATTTCAATATTAAGCTTGGCGTGCGTCATTTTGTTTCCGAGTTACGGGATTACCGACTCACTCGAGCAAGAATGGCGCGGGGTATTTGGCTTCAAGAACATCCTCGGCGTTGTGATGGCCATGTCTGTATTGGTCGAATGGCAGCTTCCCACAAATACCCGCTGGGCCAAGGCGCTTAACCGAATGGCCCTGCTGCTTTCCATGTACCTGATTATCCGTTCAGACTCGATCACCCCTCTGGTGGCCCTTATCGGAGCATTCCTTTTGGTCCAGATCTACCAATTTGCGACACTTCGTCTAGGGATGCCTTTGTATGCGACAGTTGTAGCAACTCTGTTCGCAGTCCTGCTCGGATTCGCGTTAGTTGTTCCGAAGAGCGAAGGGCTTGCGGCGTTGGTTGGCCGAACAACTGAGCTGACGGGAAGGACAGAGATCTGGCGTTGGGTGATTATTTTCATTCAGGAACGTCCACTTCTAGGTTATGGCTACGCAGGATTCTGGACCGAGTCAGCGTCAGCAGCGATCGAACGCGCGATCGGCCAGCATATGTATTCGCACAATGGATACCTCGACACAATTCTGACAATTGGAGTAGTTGGCCTTTCGCTCGCAGTAGTTTTCCTTGGCACCGGGCTGAAGCGAGCCCTCGATTGGTCCGCGAAGGGGGACCCTGGCACGCGCCTTTGGCCTCTCGCCTTCCTCTTATTTTTCCTTTTATACAATCTTACGGAATGCACGATCTTCATGCCTGATCTTCAATGGTCGCTATGTGTGGCGACAGTTGCCGGGTCAGACCTGACTTTGTTCGGGTCTGAAGCGGTCTTGGAAGATGAGTTGCGCATGACGACAAGCGAGGCTGTAAGTGAACTTCGATGGTCGGACAAGACCTTGGACGGAAACACGGCATAGTAACTTGGCGTGATCGTCGACGAAAACATTGGTTAGCTCTGACGGACACTGCGTCCAAGTGCAGACAATCTCGCTTCCGCCCCACGTGCGAATCCGTGAGAGATAAGGATGTGCCGGTGTTGTCTGTAGGTCGAGTCGGGCCACCTCTTTCCGAAGAAGACGACGCTGCTCTCTTTATGAGGCTCATCCAACCGCGAAAGCAAAGGAGTAGCAGTGAGTAAAATTGATGCAGTTAATTCGATTTTGACCCGCATTAAACAATCGCGAAGGGTAGTCCCCAAGGGTGACGTTGTTAAGGTCAACTTCGGGTCATCTCTATTCGTGCAACAGGGTTGGATCAATGTTGAGGGGTCATTACATTCTTTTTTCGCAAAGTGGCCCTCCATTTTCCCTAAGACGATATACCGATTGTCTAAGGCTAGTGAATGGTACGGCACGGAAGGCGAATATTTGAGCACCTTGCGAAATAATGAGTTTGTTCACCATGACCTAGATTACGGGCTGCCGTTTCCAGACAACTCTGTTGACTTCGTGTATGGTTCGCACATTCTGGAGCACCTTTATCCTGACGTGGCGACACATGTTTTGAGAGATGCCCACCGCGTTTTAAAAACTGGTGGCCGCATACGGATCTGCGTTCCTGATTTGCGTCACGCCGTCGATGTGTATCTTTCGGGGCAGACCGAGCAGGCCTTGCAGTGGTTTTTTGCGGACTCAAAACATGGCAAGTTTAATCATCACAAGTATATGTACGACTTTGACCTCTTGAAGTCTAGGTTGGAGCAGGCTGGTTTTACCTCCGTTGAGAGATGTACCTATCGGCACGGTAGCGTGCCAGATGTCGAAAAGCTCGACAATCGCCCCGAAGAAACGCTCTATGTGGAGGCGGTAAAAGATACCAGAGCGTTGCGTTGCGGCGCCGTTTGTGCCTGACCCAGAGCAAAAGGAAAATCTGGAGAAAAACTCGGATGAGTTCTCCCATAAAACCGAAGGTGATTATCTACGAGAATCATTTGTTAGCTCTGACGGACACTTTCGTCCAAGCGCAAACAGGTGCGCTATCTCAGTTCGAGCCCGTATACGCGGGGTTGCGGAAGGGTAAAGGGTTGGACTGTGAGGGACAAATCTTCCTGCTCAACCAGGGAGGCTTCTGGGGAAACTGCCGGGAGGTTGCGTTTAAACTTACCGGATTTGCCCCCGGATTTATGGAAAGCCTGGGTGCGTTACATCCGGTTTTGCTGCATGCGCATCATGGCCCATGTGGCCTCAGGGCACTCCCCCTCGTTCGCAAGCTGAAAATTCCATTACTAGTTACCTTTCATGGTTCGGATATCACCATAACGGATTTGCGTTTTGAAAAGACTTATTTGGGATTCCGTCACTATTTGGCGAACAAAGAAAAACTGAGGGCAAGCGGTGCGACCTTCCTTGTTGTTTCCAGGTTTGTCCAACAGAGAGTACTGGAACAGGGATTTCCCCCGGAAGATGTGCACCTTGTCTACACAGGCATAAATATACGAAAGTTCAGACCAGACTCAACGGAAAACCGCCCAATTATCCTTGTTGTCGGACGTTGCACAGAACAAAAGGGACAGGAATTTGCCATTCGAGCCGCTTCTGAGGTGCAGAGACAGCTACCTGACGTCGAGTTGGTGGTGATCGGAGATGGTCCTTTGCGGGGAGACTTGGAGAGACTGGCGAAGCAATTACTGCGCCGTTGTCAGTTTCTAGGCGCCCGGACATTGGACGAGGTTCGCGAATGGATGAACCGTGCATCGTTGTTGTGCATGCCTTCAGTAACCACTCCGTCCGGGGCGGCGGAAGGCTTCGGAATGGTATGCGCCGAGGCACAAGCAATTGGCAAACCGGTAGTCGGATTTAGGTCCGGAGCAATCCCGGAGATCATCTCACACGGGGTTACCGGGTTCCTGGCGGAAGAGCGGGATTACAAGGCGTTAGCAGAGTATTTCTTAATACTCCTGCAAGACGAGGCATTAAGAGAACGATTTGGGCGCGCAGGCCGCGAGGCAATGGTTCGCCAGTTTGATTTGGATCAATGCACAAGGCACCTGGAAAAGGTCTATTGGAGAGTTTTAGACGCCGATCGGCGACAACTTGGGAGATTAGACGGCACGCTTCTACGCTGGAATTCACTCTCCCATTCTCACGGTGAGGCAGATTGCCCCAATTATCCCGCTGACACATAGACTCTCGTGCCTAAGTAATGGTCAGTGGCAAGGAGAGCACCGGTCACAGGGGGCGATCCAGTTGAATCTTTTGGGTAAGGAGGAGTAGATTGCTTGGGATCTTGGCACATAAAGGTACATCCCGACCGGGTATCCTGGGACCGGTGGAGTATCGGCGGAATTCTGCACCAATGTTTTTCGGAGTTAATCGTGACCACGTGTCCTGATGAGAAGCGACGCGTCCGCTATTCTTGCGAGACACACGGCGATGACTGCAACCAATAACAGAAGAAAACTCGCCTTGTTGACGAACATGATCGCGCCTTATCGGCTTCCTTTGTACTCGCACTTGGGAGATCAGTTCGATCTGCTTGTCTTGCATGGGGGGACAGAAGCAAATCGGCACTCGTGGGGCAACCTCGAGGGGGCGCTATCGAACATGGAGGTTGTGCGTGCGTGGGGCTGGCAGATTCCGTTCAAACAGAACCTGAACGGGAAAGTCTTCAATGAACGGCTATTTCATATTACGCCAGGGTTCCTCTGGCATCTTTTGCGTTTCCGGCCCGACGCAATCATCAGCAGCGAAATGGGTTTTCGTTCGGCGGTTGCTTTGGCTTATGGAACTGTTTTCCGCAAGCCTGTGTGGATCTGGTGGGAAGGAACCTTGCATAGCGAGCGCAACGTCGACACTTTCAGAAGAGTGCTCCGAAAGCTATTTGCTTCTGTGTGTGACCACTGGATCACATGTGGTCAGACGTCCACAGAGTATTTGCTCTCGTTGGGCGTGCATCGCAGTTGCATCCTACAATCGCAAAATGCCGTGGACGAGGAACAATTCAAAGCTCCTGTTGAGGCAGCCTGGAACATCGAACCTAAACCAGTCGTGTTGCAGGTGGGCCAGTTCGTTGGGCGTAAAGGGATCGGCGCGCTACTCGATGCCGCGGCTGCCGTGCAACAGAAAGGCTGTGACTTCTCTCTATTGCTAGTCGGCAACGGCCCCGAAAAAACAGCGCTTGAACATCGCGCAAAGTCTCTGGGCTTTAAGAACATTCATTTTGAGCCTGCACAACCGCCAGAGAAGATGCCTTCGGTTTACCGCAGCGCCGACCTGATGGTCTTTCCGACTCTTTTGGACGTTTGGGGCTTCGTTGCCAATGAAGCCGTCCTTTGTGGTGTTCCCGTGCTGTGTTCGAAATATGCCGGCTGTGCTGCCGAACTTTTCCCTACTGAAAACATCTTTTCGCCTGATGACTCGAGCGAATTTGCCGAAAAACTTGCAGCCGGCATTGCGGGACGGTTGCCGAAAGCGGATCCCACACGGCTTAAGACCACGCAGTACCTGGGCCGCGAACTGGTCGACGAGCTGAACAGGTTTATCTGGCGTGGCGCCTCAAATCAGCAACCTGACCCTGAGACCGCTGTTCGGTAATTTCCACGAGTAGTAGATCTTCACCGGGACCCTATCGTGAGCACAGCTAACCTGAAGCTAAAACTGGCGCTGCTCACGAACATGATTGCGCCTTACCGTCTTCCTATTTATTCGGTTTTGGCGGAAGAGTTTGAGTTGCTGATTTTGCACGGCGGAAAAGAAGCGAATCGAGAATCATGGAGCGACTCCGAGGAACCTTTGACGGGCGCTGAAGTCGTGCGCGCCTGGGGCTGGCAAATCCCGCACAAGAGAAAAGTCAAAGGAAGGATCTTCGAGGAGAAATTCCTGCACATTACCCCCGGTTTCTTTTGGCATCTCCTACGATTTCGCCCAGACGCGATTATCAGCAATGAAATGGGTTTTCGTTCTGCGGTCGCTCTGGCCTACGCAACGCTCTTCCGTAAGCGCATTTGGATTTGGTGGGGCGGAACATTACACACAGAACGCCACATCGACTTCGTCCGTAGGTTGATCCGGAAAATCTTCCGGCTTTTGGGTGACCGGTGGATTACCTACGGCCAGTCCAGCACGGATTACTTGCTGTCTTTGGGAGTGAAGCGTGATCGGATTTTCCAGTCGCAGAACTCCGTGGACGAGAAGCAGTTCAGTGGCAACGCCGAA
>Ga0207761_1000009_pt1 | contig 47948 bp, 55 predicted proteins | sample LuqExpMetageno34_FD_187792 | JGI IMG/M metagenome (GOLD analysis project Ga0207761, IMG submission 187792) | Tropical forest soil microbial communities from Luquillo Experimental Forest, Puerto Rico - Sample 34 (SPAdes) | ecosystem: Environmental > Terrestrial > Soil > Tropical forest ... | reverse complement strand
TTCGGCAAGTAAAGAGAAGTTGGAAATCGCAAGAGATTCATCGCAACAAATTCAGGAGGATTCAAGAAATGGCGAAGCAGATTGTCACCGGAGAGAATTCCCGCCAGTCGATTCTGCGCGGCGTGAACGCCCTCGCGGATGCAGTGAAAATCACCCTCGGTCCCAAGGGTCGCAATGCGGTGATCGAGAAGAAGTTCGGCGCGCCGATCATCACCAAGGACGGAGTCACCGTGGCGAAGGAGATCGAGCTGAAGGATCCCCTCGAGAACATGGGCGCGCAGATGGTTCGTGAAGTCGCCAGCAAGACCAGCGACGTGGCCGGCGACGGCACCACCACCGCCACCGTGCTGGCGCAGGCCATCTTCCGCGAAGGCGTGAAGACGGTTGCGGCCGGCGCGAGCCCGACCGCCCTCAAGCGCGGCATCGACAAGGCCGTCGAAGTCGCCGTCGAGGAAATCAAGAAGCTCCACCGCGATGTGAAGGGCGACATGATCGCCCAGGTCGGCACCATTTCCGCCAACAACGACAAGCAGATCGGCGGCATCATTGCCGAAGCCATGAAGAAGGTCGGCAAGGACGGCGTGATCACCGTGGAAGAGTCCAAGACCATGGACACCACGCTGGAAGTCGTGGAAGGCATGCAGTTCGACCGCGGCTACCTCTCCCCCTACTTCATCACCGACCCCGAGCGCATGGAGTGCATCCTCGAGAACGCGCTGATCCTCATCCACGAGAAGAAGATCAGCTCGATGAAGGACCTGCTCCCGCTGCTCGAGCAGATTGCCAAGCTGGGCAAGCCGCTCTTGATCATCGCTGAGGAAGTGGAAGGCGAAGCACTGGCTACGCTCGTGGTGAACAAGCTGCGCGGCACGCTGCAGTGCGCCGCCGTCAAGGCTCCTGGCTTTGGCGATCGCCGCAAGGCCATGCTCGAGGACATCGCGGTGCTGACCGGCGGTAAGGCGGTCACCGAAGACCTCGGCATCAAGCTCGAGAACGTGAAAATCGAAGATCTTGGCAAAGCCAAGAAGATCACCATCGACAAGGACAACTCCACGATCGTCGAAGGCGCGGGCAAAGCCAGCGAAATCGAAGGCCGTGTGAAGCAGATCCGCCAGCAGATCGACATCACCACCAGCGACTACGACCGCGAGAAGCTCCAGGAACGCCTGGCGAAGCTCGTGGGCGGCGTGGCGGTGATCAAGGTGGGCGCGGCCACGGAAACCGAGCTGAAGGAAAAGAAGGCTCGTGTGGAAGACGCCATGCACGCTACTCGCGCGGCGGTGGAAGAAGGAATCGTTCCTGGGGGAGGCGCGGCATTGTTGCGCGCGCTAACCGCGATCGACAAGATCAAGGCCGAAGGCGATGAGCTCGTCGGCGTGGGCATCGTGAAGCGCGCCCTCGAAGAGCCCGCTCGCCAGATCGCGCACAACGCCGGTTTTGAGGGCGCTGTGGTGATCGGCAAGATCCGCGACTCCAAGGACGAGAACTATGGCTTCAACGCCGACTCCGGCGACTATGGCGACATGGTGAAGATGGGCGTCATCGACCCGGCGAAGGTCACCCGCTTGGCGCTGCAGAACGCGGCGTCGATCGCGGGCCTGATGCTCACCACCGAAGCGCTGGTGGCCGAGCTGAAGGAAGACGACAAGAAGGCTGCGGCGGCCGGTGCTCCGGGCGCGGGCGGCATGGGCGGAATGTACTAAGCCTTATCCAGCTAGCCCAGAAATCTCAATCCAACACCAGGCGGCCGGTTCACTCCGGCCGCCTTTTTTCTTTTGGTAGAATCCGGACATGGCAGTGATTCGCAAGCAAGCTTACGATCTGACCGCTGAAGACTTTGAGATTTACCCTGTTTGGGAATACGCACTCGACGAAGAGGGCGTAGAAGGACAGGACGAATCGACGATGCGCCCATTTGAGCACTCTGGTCCTCTCGACACTTCAAAGCAGCAGCTATTTGTGAAGGCGCATTTCACTTTAGCCGACGGCACGCGATTCCGAGGGTGGCTCACGCCTCCGTGCTTCGGAGAGTCCGACTTCGGCACGCTCCAGCCCGTAATCTTTGCGGATGGTGAGCGAATCCATTTTTGGAATGGAGTTTTCCCGCCGACATCTGAAGAATTGAAGAAATCCTACGAACTGCTCGGCCGGAACCCCGAGCGAGTCTTCCCCATTCAGTTTTCTTCGTCAGTCGAGCTAATAGGCGGACCAGTCACAGGAATGATACCGGCCTTCCTATATCCAGTCTTTCAACAGCCCGCCAACCCAAGTGCGCTAAATTACGAGGATTGCTAAGACGGAAGGCCGAATCGCAAAAAAAGGCGGATAGATTTCTCTACCCGCCCTATTATTCTTATTGTTGAACGGTCACTTCTTCAGCGAGGCGCTATCGATGACGAAGCGGTACTTCACATCGCTCTTGAGCAGGCGCTCGTAGGCCTGATTGATTTGCTGAATCGGGATGATCTCGATGTCCGAGACGATGCCGTGCTCGCCGCAATAGTCCAGCATTTCCTGCGTTTCGGGCAAGCCGCCAATCGCGGAACCGGACAAGCTGTGCCGCCCGAAGATCACGCTGAGCGACGCGACAGGTGCGGGCTTTTCGGGAACACCCACCAGACACAGCGTGCCGTCCAGCCTTAGCAACTGCAAGTAAGCGTTGAGGTCGTGTTCTGCCGAGACGGAATCCAGGATGAAGTCAAAGGTCCCGGCATGCTTTCGCATTTCGTCGGCGTTCTTTGAAATAACCACTTCATCCGCGCCGAGGCGCTTGGCGTCCGCAGTCTTTCCCGGCGAAGTGCTGAAGACAACCGTATGTGCCCCAAACGAGTGGGCAAACTTCACGCCCATGTGCCCGAGCCCGCCGAGGCCGACAATCCCGACCTTCTTCCCTTTTCCTGCCTTCCAGTGCCGCAATGGCGAATAAGTCGTAATGCCCGCGCAGAGCAGCGGCGCCGTTCCCGCCGGATCAAGCCCCTTCGGGACTTTCAGCACATACGCCTCATCCACCACGATGCTGTCCGAATACCCGCCATACGTCACGCCGCCGAGAATCTTGTCCTCACTGTTGTAGGTCAACGTGAATCCGTTCTGGCAATACTGCTGATAGCCGGCCTTGCAGTTGTCGCAGATGCGGCACGAGTCCACGAGGCAGCCCACCGCGGCAATGTCGCCTTCTTTGAACTTCTTCACATCTCTCCCGACAGCCACGACGCGACCGACAATCTCGTGTCCCGGCACGCAGGGATACACGGTCGGCATGATGCTTTGCCATTCATTCCGCACCTGGTGGAGGTCCGAGTGGCAAACACCGCAGAACAGGATTTCCATCTGCACATCCTGTGGTCGCGGCTCGCGACGAACCAAGCTGAACGGGGCAAGCGGAGTGGTGGCACTGTACCCGGCGAAGGCCCTGGCAGGAAACGTTTGCGGCTGGCTCTCTTTCTTTGCGGTCGGCACTTGTCTTGCAGCTTCACTCATGGATGAATCCTCCAGATTCAGACTAAGAATGGGTCGGCGCCTCGAAAAAGTGTGGGCGGCACAAACGCGGCGCTTCTCACTGCGAGGTTTTCACAATCTACTAGCTTGTTAGATTGCCTCAAAAGCGCGAGGGGGTACACCGAAAAAAGCTAGTCACGCAGTTTTGTCTTTGTGCACTCTGGCCAGGGCCCTTGCACTCGGCCTGTACCGATTCCGTACCAATCCCCGATTGACGTGTATGCGCTGAAGGCATACTTTCCCAGCATTCTCCCAGCGAATTCAGGTTAGTGACACAAGATCGCCGCGCACAGTGTGTCTCAGGGACCCGGTCACCCTGAGCCCATAGCCCCGTGTGGGCGGCGAGACTCGAAAGGGGGGCTAATTCCCGCAGGTCGCTTTGGTGAACGTCCGCATCCAGGGGTAGCGCTTTATCAGTCCGGGCCCAGGTCGCAGTCCAGCTCCTAACAACCTTCGGTCTATGAATAACAAACAGTCCAGCCGCTAGCAGGGGTGTGTCTGCACGCCTGCCATCCCAACGGAGGGGTTAAATGAAAATAGTTCGAGTGGTTTTGTTGTCGATTCTGATCATCGCCATTCTGCTAGCTGGCAATCTACTCTACGCGCAGACTCCCGGTCCAGCCGAGCCCAGGGATCCCGGTCCCCGCGTCACAGGAATGAACGCCGGCCAGCCTCTCTCCTCCCTTACCGCCAGCCAATTGCAATACTTCCAAGATGGACTCGCCCGCTTCAACCAAGTAGAGACCGTCTCTAGCGGTTTGGGCCCTGCCTACAATGCCACCAGTTGCTCCAGTTGCCATTCACAACCTGCGGTCGGCGGCTCGAGCCCTTCGGAGACGGTTTTTCCAAACATTGGATCTAACCCGCAGATCGCCGCAGCAACCGCTGGCGGGGCGACGAACAAAGTTCCTGGATTCATCACTGCTGATGGTCCCGTGCGGGAGGTTCGCTTTCCATTCGTGGCTGGGCCCAATGGTGGAGTCACTCGCGCGGCCGACGGCGGGGTTCATGACCTTTTCACCATTGCTGGCCGATCTGATGCCACTGGCTGCAACCTGGCTCAGCCTAATTTCGCGGCCATGCAGCAGGCCGACAACGTCATCTTCCGCATTCCGACTCCTACGTTCGGCGCCGGCCTCATCGAAAACATCGCCGACGACACCATCTTAGATAACATGACAGCCAACTCGTCTTTGAAAACCCAGCTGGGCGTTAGCGGGCACCCCAACAGATCCGGCAATGACGGCTCCATTACCCGCTTCGGCTGGAAGGCACAGAACAAATCGCTCGAAGTTTTTGCCGGCGAAGCCTACAACGTCGAAATGGGTGTGACCAATGAACTTTTTCCCAACGAACGAGGCACCGTAAGTGGCGCTTGTGCCATCAATCCCACGCCCGAAGACTCCACCAACTTCGATCAATCCGGCGCGCAGATTCCGAGCGATGTCGTGGCGTTTGCCATGTTCATGCGGCTCCTGGCACCACCGGCTGCTTCCAGCGTTGGAATTGCCGGCAACCCCAGTGCTACGTCGATCGCCAATGGCAAAGCACTCTTCAGTCAGATTCACTGCGATACTTGCCACAGCCCCGCACTGCAGACGGCTCCTTCGTCACTCACTGCGGGGTTGAGCAGCCAAAGCGCGGCGCTGTTTTCGGACCTGCTCGTCCATCACATGGGCAGCGGCCTTGCTGACAATGTCACGCAAGGCGCTGCAGGTCCTGACGAGTTCCGTACCGCCCCGCTCTGGGGACTCGGGCAACGCATCTTCTTCCTGCACGACGGCCGCTCCGGTCCCGCGAACGGCGGATTGGTTCATGCGATTGAGCAGCACTCGAGCTCCGGCTCGGAGGCAAGCCGGGTGATCGCCCTCTACCATGCGTTGACCGCGGCGCAGAAGCAGGACTTGCTCAACTTCTTGCGGTCGCTGTAAGGGTAGCCAGGTCGCACGGGCAACGCGCGGGAACGGACGGAGCGGTTCCGCGCGTTGCCTTTCCGAGATTCACGAACCGTCAGGATGCTGCCCGGATCGACCAGGCGGCGAGGCCGAGAACCACGGTGATCGCGATCGAAAAAACTAGTGGAGGGATAAAGAAATAGCGCCACGATAAATATGTGACGCCGACGAAGCAGATCACCAACGACCATGTGAGGAACGGCATCGATTTCAACGCCGCCATATTCAAGCCCCCCAGTTGCCAGCACACCAGGGCTGCGAAAAGAAGGAGCAGGCTGACGAATAGTCCGAACCCCACATAGAAATCCCAATACGTCCTTGGAAACCCATTCACATCAAAGGACGTGGTCTTCATCGCATTCACAATGGCATCGATTCCCCACTCCGGTTTGGTTTTCCGAAATCCAACGGTGTGCCCGGCGCTGAACAGCAACAACAGGACGGCTGCGACCCGATACAACCAGAATGGTTTCATGGTCTCTCCTCGTTTGAAGACCTGTCCTTTAAGCCTTCGGGAAATCTGGATGCGATTTTTCCTGGACAATTTGATCGGCGTGTCGCCGCATGTGCGCTCCCACCAGCAGGACCCACTGGTAAAGGTCCAGCGTCCCGAATACCGGATGATCCGCGAAGCGATTCCGTAAATCCTCTTGGGTCGACTTGACGAACTGCACGGTTCTGCCGCGCAACGTCGAAATGTTTGACAGAATCTCGTCGGGAGTCTTCCACCGGCCGGCCGGTTGAACAAGCTCTGGGGCATTCAGTTTCTGTTCTCGTTCCGCGCCCAGACGTAACACGGCGGCGTCGCTGTATTTCAGGGTCTTGCGTTTTTCCGGATCGGTCGGCCACTGCAGGGCCTTCGGCACGACGCGATCCAACACGATCGCTTCGATCACTGCGATATGTTCGGCACAGTCCGCCGGGGACCAGCGGCCGTCAGCCGAGCGAAAACTCCACTGCCCCGGAGTCAGATTCCGGACAACGTCGCGGAACTTAGCTTCCGCGCCCTGCAGTTCCTGCAGAGCGTATTCTCTCTCCGCATCACTCAATACTCCCGCCGTCAGTTTTCCTGCGAGGCACTGCTGATATTTCGCAAGGATTCCCGTCCAACCGCCAGGTGAATCCACTCCCGCTCGAATCTGTTCCCAGCCCTCGCCGTGCCGCTCCAAATGGCGGTGTTCAAACTCCATTCTGGTGGCTTCTGGCCCCTCTTCAATGAACTGGAACGCGACCTCGCTCGCGCGAGACATGTCCGGGTCATAGTGCCAATCTGCCTGCAGGTGCCAGGACACGACCAACTGCTTCGGCGGGTCAAACACCAGAACCTTGCCCCAGTCGCACTCTGCCCCAGCAGCATCGCGTTCGAACCATCTGCCCCCCACCCGGGGCTCCACGACAACTTCTGCGAATGGCGTCTTGGCAATGTGGTGGCTCGCCGGCCACCAGGTCCCCATCTTCTCGGCAAGCGTGCGAAACGCGTAATCAATGGGTACGGCGACGTGAAGTGTCCGTGTTACCGCCGCCGTTGGCGCCGCCTGAGGTGTCATGCTGTTTCTCCTTTTTGTATGCGTCTTCGGCAGCTTTTTTGAAGGCTGCCAGAGCCTTGTCCCACAACTGCGAAAAATGGTCGCGCAACCGCGCGAGCCCATCGGGATCCAACTCGTAGATGCGTCGCGTACCCACGCGGCGGTCGCGCACCAGCCTGGCGTTCTTTAGCACCCGCAGATGCTGCGAGACCGCCGGTCTCGACACTGGCAACCCCGCGGCCAGTTCGTTCACGGCCTTCGGATGCGCGCCGATCATCTCGAAAATGGCCAAGCGGGTAGGATCACCGAGTGCACTGAGGCCGTCCTGTATGTAAGTGTTCACTTACGGTAAGTTAACACTTACCATGTTGAACTGTCAATCGAAATCGCTTCGACCTTAAGTTGCCGTCCGGTTTTGATCGTAACTATTGCCCTAGGTTCCTTTTTTTTCATGCTTTTAGCCGGAATTACATGGTTCTAGAACTGCGGTTAGAAGGTCGGCATTTGGCGTTGCAATCCGGGCGGTCTCGAAATGACTGATAGAAAGGGGGAAAGCGGCGGGAAAGCGCGGCGGGGCTTAGCCTGCGAGTGTGCCCAGTTTGGCAACCCACCTGCTCCCTCACGGGCACCAGCTAATTTCGCGACCAGAGAGCCGCCCGCTGAAAGTCGATGGCAAGATGGGTCCAACGAACGACGCACCACAAAAAAGAAGATCACTCGCTCTGCGCGTTTTGCTTTGGACAGTGGCGCTCACTGTCCTTCTCGGAATTGCCAGCTCAGCAGTAGTCCTGCTAGGAGTTGGAAAGTGGCTGGTGAAAGAAGATCCACTTCAACAAACTACGGCAATCGCCGTTTTGAGTGGCAACACGCCGGATCGCGCGCTGGAAGCGGCGCAACTCTACTACGATGGTTACGCGAAAGAAATCTGGCTAACCCACCCCGGGTTGCACGCGGATTCACTCGCGGAACTCGGCATTCACTATCCTGCGGAAGATGATGTCAACGCGCGCGTGCTGCGCCGCGTCGGCATCCCGGCGAAAGCCATTCACGTTCTCGAAACCCCAATCGTCAATACCGACCAGGAGTTGGATGTGATCAGCGCCGCGTTGCAAAGCCGGGGTGGCCAGAAAGTCATCATAGTCACCAACAAGGCGCATACCCGGCGCGTGCACCTGCTCTGGGACAAATTCTACGCTTCGCGGGGCCAGCTTATCGTTCACGCGGTGTCGGATGATCCTTTTCAACCCAGCCGCTGGTGGAAGTATTCCGGCAGCCTCGTGCAAGTTGTTCATGAGGTGCTCGGAATCATGAATGCCTGGGCCGGGCTTCCCGTTGAAGCTACACCGCTCAAGAACTCCGCCGTAATGGCCAATGGCGAGAACGTTCCCGAACATTCCGCCGCGGATTGAGAAGCCTTTTTACACGCGTATACTAGGGAAATGGCAGCAGAGGAGCCGCCCTAAGTGTCGAATTTGAGCCCGTTTTGCACCGTGGAAGATGCAGTCGAAGAGATTCGCCAAGGACGCATGATCGTTCTGGTCGACGACGAGGATCGCGAAAATGAGGGCGACCTCACTCTTGCCGCGGAAAAGATTACCCCCGACGCGATCAACTTCATGGCCAAGTTTGGCCGCGGCCTGATTTGCTTGGCATTGACCGAGCAGCGCTGCGACGAATTGAATCTCCCCCTCATGTCGCCCATCAACACATCCGTACACGGAACCGCTTTCTGCGAAGCGATCGATGCGAAGGTTGGGGTCACCACCGGGATCAGCGCCAGCGATCGCGCCATCACCATCCTGACCGCCATCGATCCGAAGACTCGTCCGCACGATCTAGCGCGCCCGGGGCACATGTTCCCCCTCCGCGCGCGTAACGGCGGCGTACTCGTGCGGGCAGGCCAGACCGAGGCCAGCGTCGACCTCGCGCGCATCGCCGGGCTGAATCCTGCGGGCGTGATTTGCGAAATCATGAACGAGGACGGCACCATGTCCCGCGTGCCCCAGCTCATCGATTTTCGCCGCGAGCACAATCTCAAGATGCTGACGGTCGCTGACCTGATCCGCTACCGAATGCAACACGAGCGGTATGTTCGCCGCATGGCCGAAGCGATTCTTCCGACGCGTCATGGCGAATTCAGGATGATTGCTTATTCCAGCGACGTGGATCAGGACCAGCACATCGCGCTCATTCGCGGCGAACTCGAGGGCCCCACCCCTCCGCTCGTCCGCGTGCATTCTCACTGTCTTACTGGAGACGTCTTCGGTTCAGTAGCCTGCGATTGCCCGGATCTTGTCGAGAAATCCCTTGAGCTCATTGCCCGTGAAGATCGGGGCGTTTTCCTTTATCTGCACCACACCGGGCGCGGCTTTACCGTCGATAATCCCGAGGCGCCGGGCACGCTCCCGAAGATCCACTTCCACAAGCGCGGGCAGCTCGACCGCGAAGTGGCGCGCCAGCGCATGGTGCAGCACGAAAGCGGCATCGGCGCACAGATCCTGATCGATCTCGGCTTGAAAGATATTCGCGTTGTCACCAACCACCCAAAGAAAGTAGTGGCCCTCGAAGGGTACGGCATCCGCATCGCGGACCAGGTGCCGCTCAACCTAAGCGTGCCCAAACCGACTCACCAGCAACTCTGAATTGATTGATAAGGCGACGCCCAGTTACTGCTCTTCGTCTTCGCTTGCGGGAGTTGGTTTTGGCGGTGCGGCCGGCTTCGTGGGTTGGTTCTTCGCGGTCGTGGCTTTTGTCGCCGGAGTTGAGTGCGCGGCTTGCTTTCCTGGTGGCATTGACGGCTTCCCGACCGTCAGGTACTTGCGCATCTTGTCCAGCTTTTTCGGACCAATTCCCCGGATGGCTTGCAGGTCATCCACACTCTTGAAGGTTCCGTAGGATTTGCGCGCTTGCAGGATTTTCTCGGCCGTCGCCGGCCCGATACCTGGGACTTGCTGGAGTTCCGCAGAGGATGCCGTGTTGAGGTTGATGGGGTGCAGTGGCGGTTTCTTCTTTGCACAGATCCCCTGCGCCGCCCAGAGCACAAGGAGTGTAACGAGGAACCAGAAGCAACGCGCCGTTCTTGCTCTGCACCCCACCATGTCCTAATGCTAATACTTTAATATGTATTCTTAAATAATATATGCAGTAAGTTAGCTGTTAAGGATTTTCCCCTGGTTGTCGTAAACCGTCATCTCGCCGAACAGCGCGGCCTGTTCCTCGATTTGGCCGCGGTCGCCCACGACCACGATCTGCATGTTCGCTGAATCGAAGTATTTCCGCGCCATCGCCATCAGGTCGTTGGGGCCTAATGCGCGCACCTTGTCGCGATAAGTCTCCAAATAGTCGTCCGGCAAATCGTTGAGCGCTGAAGTCGCGAACTGCGTCAATAATCCTTCTTGCGTCGCCAGACCAATCGAAAAGACGCCAGACAAATAGTTCTGCGCGTCAGACAGTTCGCTCTGAGGGACAGGCAATGACCGCAATTTGTCGATCTCGTAGAAAATCTCGGTCAGCGACGCGGCGACAACGTCATTCCGCACCGCCGCCGAGACCGAGAAGTATCCATGTTCGCGCAAGGGCGATACACCACTACGGGGGCTGTAGGTGTAGCCTTTGTCCTCACGGATATTCATGACCAGCCGCGAATTGAAGGCGCCCCCATATAAGCTATTGGTCAGTCCCAGCGGAATCCAATCCGGGCTTTTTCTTGTGATTGCGTGGCATCCCATCATGATTTGTGTTTGTACCGACCCGGGATTGTGAACGAGGAAGACGCGGCGGCCGCGAAATTGTGGGAGTGAGCGATTGCTTTTCGCAGCAGGCTTGCTGCCTTTCCAATCCCCGAAGATCGGTTCGATCAGCTTCAACATGGATTGGGGCTCGAAGTCGCCTACCATCACGAGCAGCGCATTTTCGGGGGTGTAAATCTCGCGATAAACCGCCAGCAGATCCTCGCGTTTGTGAGCGAGCACCTGTTGCTCGGTGGGCGAAATCCTGGCGTAGGGATGATCTCCAAACAACACTTTGCGCAAACGCTCGCTGGCCAGAAAGCCCGGTGAAGTGCGCTCGAGTTTAACTTCCTCCAGCTTTTGCCGTCGCTCGCGCTCGAACTCCGTCTGCGGAAACGCTGCATCGCGCGACAACTCGTTCACCAGTCGCAACAATGGCTCAGCGAATTCGCTGAGCCCGGCAAACGAAATTGCACTGGTATCCTGCCCCGCGGAAACACCGAGATCCGCACCCAACCGCCGCAAATCCTCTTCAATCTGCCGGCTGGTGCGCGCCGACGTGCCCGTGCGCGCCACCGTCGCGGTCAATTCCGCCAGACCCACACTGCGGTCCGAAACCAGGGCTTCGCCCGAACGAAAAAACAGCTCGCCGTGAAACTTAGGAATTGAATGCGCCTCCGCGAGCACCACCTGCATGCCGTTGGAAAGCTTGGCGTGGGTCCGCTTGGGCCATGTCACTGCTCGCTCAACTGCCAGTGCCGGTATGGTTGCCGCAACCTCCGGAGCTCGTGTCGCCATTACGCGGCCTCCCTTCCGTTCTTCGCCGGCGCGCGAAAAACGATCGCTCGATTCACTGGTTGCAGGTATTTGTTCGCGACCGCTTGTACTTCCGCCGCCGTAACTCTCTGGAATCCATCCAACACCGTGTTGACCAATTGCGGTTCATTATCAAACAAGCTAAAGCAGGCGAGTAGGTGCATCAGGCCATACCGCGGCATGTATCCGCCGCGACCGCCTTCGAGCGTTGAGTAATAATCCGAACGCCATTTGACTTTGATCTGCTCCAACTCGTCCACCGAGATTCCCTTCTCCCTCACATCGCGGATCACGGCATCGAATGCGTCCAGCGTCTGTTCCGCCGAACACTCCGGCTTGTAGAGAATCCGCGTTGTCGTCTGTGCCGGACCGTTGTAGCCGAACAAATCGTCGATACCGCCATCGGCCTCCACAGCAATCTGTTTCTCGAGTACTAATTCGCGATAGATCCTGCCCGCTCGCCCGCCGTGAAGCGCCTGATCCAACAGGGCCATGGCGTGCCATTCCGCGCTTCGGCGTCTCGGCAAGACATACGCCACTGCGATTGCCGGGAGCGTGCCGAATTTTTCCTCGACACTCCCCTGCCGTTCGTCCGTTTGCGGCGGCTCGGAGGAGTCCGCAAACGGGGGCGGCGCTCCCGCCGGTATCGCGCCAAAGTACTTCTCGGCGAGCACCAAGCCTTCTTTCGGGTCCACATCACCCAGCATCAGCAACACGGCGTTATTCGGTACGTAATAGGTGCGGAAGAACTTCTGCACGTCCACCAGGCTAGCGGCATCCAAATCCGCGAAATCGCCGTAGAAATTATGAGCATTGGCCCAATTCCGGAAGGCTACGGGCGGCATATCGAGCCAAGGGAAGCCTCCGTACGGCTGGTTCATGACGTTGACACGAACTTCTTCCTTCACGACGTCGCGCTGGTTGCGCAGATTCTCGTCGTCCACCTTGAGGGCGCGCATGCGGTCCGCTTCCAGCCAGAGAACACGCTCCAGCGCGTTTGAGGGCACGGCTTCGTAATAGTTGGTCACGTCGTACATGGTCGAGCCATTCAGCACGCCGCCGCTGGAGTTAATCAGCTTGATGTGCTGCATCTTGGGCGCGTTCTCCGAGCCCTGAAACATCATGTGTTCGAACAGGTGCGCGAAACCGCTTCGCCCTTGCGGTTCAAGCCGGAAGCCAATCTTGTAGTAGACACCCACGGTTACGACGGGTGCGGTCGAATCTGGAGCGACAACAACACGCAATCCGTTTCCCAGCGTTGCGGTTTCCAGCGGTATCTGCACTGTTTTCACGGTTCAGTCCCCTTCGCTTTCGCGGCTTGCGCACTTCCTGAAATTTTGTCCAACTCGCGCAGCATTCCTTCCGGGTCGTGAGACAACACACGCGCCGCAAGCCGGCTCGCGGCCACGTAAGCGGCTAAGATTTCCGGTGCTGCACTGCGCAATGCCTTCGTATGCGCCGCCACTACTCCGTAATCGCCGCGCGAAAGCGGCCCGGTCCAAGCTTTCTGCCCACCCAGCTTTTCGTAGTGATCCAAGACTTGCCTCGTCAAAGACAGCAATGCGCGCTGCGCCTCGCGACGCTTCAACCCAGCTTCCATCAGCAATTGTGCGCCGCTCTGTTCCAGCGCCAGAACCAATCCCGCGCCGAAAGCGCCCGCCGCGTGGTAAAGCGGTTTCTTCTGAGCAGCGATAGTCACGGGCACGCCACCCAGCGCTCGCGCTATCTTGCGGGCCATGCGCGTCGCCATTTCGTCCCCGCCAATCGCAAAGACCTTGCCTTCGAGTGGCGGAACGTTTACCCCGTTGAACGTCTGCATTGGATGCATCGAGCCTATCGCCGCGCCACATTCGCGCATCGATTTCAACACGGATTCATCGAGTGCGCCGCTCGTATGCAGCACCACCTTACCCTTCAGTTCGGCGCCGAGCCTCTGTGCGAGTTGCCCGGCGACCGAGACGATCGCGTCGTCGGGCACGGTGAGCAGAATCGTTTCCGCCCCGGTCAGGGTTGCAGGCAATCCGGAGATTGCTCGGCCTGCGCCAATGAATCGGTGCGCCTTTTTCGCCGTGGAATTCGTCCTTGACGCCACGATTACAATCTTCCAGCCCGCTTCCCGCAGGCTACGCCCCAGCGCGCGTCCGACTCGGCCGCCGCCGATAATCGCAAGGCTCTTCGTCATTACATGCTAGGATACCGCGAGGCCGGGCCACGACTCCAATCGCATGCACATCCTTGGAATTCTCTTCTTCGGTATCATCGCATCCGCGTGGGTCATTTACGGAACAAAAGTGGCTTACGGCGACCTACGCCTCCCCTGGGTCAAGGACTTTTCGCCTCTGAGGGATCACGAATGTCCATCGGTTTCCGTGATTTTTGCCGCCCGCGACGAGGAAGAGAAACTCCCGCCTGCGCTCGCCACGCTTCTGGTTATTGATTATCCACGGCTTCAGATTGTCGCTGTCGATGATCGGTCTACCGACGCAACCGCGCGCATCCTCGATAAATTCGCTGCCACCCATCCACAACTGCAGGTCGTTTCCGTTAAAGAATTGCCGGCGGGATGGTTGGGGAAACCGCATGCGCTTCTTAGAGGGTTTGAGGCCTCGTCTGGAGAGCTAGTCGTCTTTACGGACGCCGACGTGAAATTCGCTCCAGATTCCCTGCGCCGTATCGTGGCACTTTTCCGCGGGCGCAACCTCGATCATCTCGCTCTATTAGGCGACGTCGAGCGCAGTGGTTTTTGGGACACGGTTCTGATTTCGTTTTTTGCGATGGGTTTTCAATTCGCCACCGATCCATACCGCGTCAGCAACCCCAACTCCCGGGCATATGTCGGTGTTGGCGCATTTCAAATGCTGAGCCGGCACGCTTACGAAGCCTGCGGCACGCATCGCCGCCTGGCGATGGAAGTCGTCGATGACATGAAGCTGGGCAAAATCGTCAAACTCGCCCGTCTGCGATCTGGCGTCGCGGTGGCGACAAATTTCGTTTCTGTGGCGTGGCATTTGGGGCTGCGCAATCTTGTGCAAGGCACGGAGAAGAATTTTTTCGCCGGAGCACAGTTCCGCGTCAGCACCGCTGCGCAGCAGATTCTCGCGTTGGTACTAATGAACGTTGTGCCTCTATTCGGTCTGATATTCGGTCACGGGTGGATACGCTGGCTGTCCGGTGTTGCGCTCATCGCCGGGATCACTTTTCACCTGGGTGTCGATATCGTGATGCGAATCTCGCCGCTCTATTGCCTTACTCTTCCTCTTGGAGCGCCCATCTTCTCTTACATGGTTCTGCGCTCGACCATCGTGACTCTGCGCCAGGGCGGGATCATCTGGCGCGGCACGTTCTACCCGCTCGATGAACTCCGCCGTGGTCTAGTTTGAAGATTTGAAAGCTACGCGCTAACCGGCGGCCTGCGAGGCCTCGCCACTTTCCTTCGAAAAGACTCCCGCGAGATCCTGCTGTTTCAGCGCCTTGATGCGGTCGCGCAGCTGAGCAGCCTTTTCGAATTCGAATTTCTTGGCCGCTTCGCGCATTTGCGTCTCGAGCTGACCGAGCAGTTCGGCCAGTTGCGCTTCGTTCTTCACGGAAGCAGCCGCGGCATCGAGCGCGGTGGCATCGAGTGGCACGGTTACGTAATCCGCTTCGACGATGTGAGCGAGCTCCATGTCGACGCCCTTGATAATGGATTGCGGCGTGATATTGTTTTCTTTGTTGTACGCCATTTGTTTGGCGCGGCGGCGGTTAGTTTCGCTGATCGCTTCGTTCATCGATTTTGTACGCACATCCGCATACAAGATCGCTCTCCCAGCCACGTGCCTCGCGCAACGGCCAATGGTCTGAATCAGAGACGTCGAGCTGCGCAAATATCCTTCTTTGTCGGCATCCAAAACCGCCACCAGCGACACCTCGGGTAAGTCCAGCCCTTCGCGCAACAAATTAATCCCAATCAGCACGTCGAACTCACCCCGGCGCAAGTCCCGCAGAATTTTGATCCGGTCCAGCGTTTCGACTTCCGAGTGCAAATAACGACAGCGCACGCCAATCTCAGTGAAGTACTCGCTCAAATCCTCCGCCATTCGCTTCGTCAGCGTGGTTACGAGCACCCGTTCGTTCCTTTCCGCCCGCAAACGAATTTCTTCGAGGAGGTCGTCGACCTGCCCTTTTACCGGACGCACCTCCACGTCCGGATCGATGAGCCCGGTCGGCCGGATGACCTGTTCCACGAACGCGCCGCCGGAACGAGTCAACTCGTACGGTCCGGGTGTGGCCGAAACGTAAATCACCTGGTTCATCCGGTTCTCAAATTCCTCAAACGTGAGCGGCCGATTGTCCAACGCCGACGGCATCCGGAAGCCGTAGTCCACCAGGGTCTGTTTTCGCGAACGGTCCCCATGAAACATCCCACGCACTTGCGGAACAGTGACGTGCGCTTCGTCCACAAACATCAAATAATCCTGCGGAACATAGTCAAGAAGGGTCGGAGGCGCCTCCCCGGGCAGGCGGCCGCTGAGGTGCCGGGAATAGTTTTCAATACCGTGGCAGTAGCCGATCGTGCGCATCATCTCGATGTCGAACATGGTGCGCTGCACCACACGCTGCGACTCCACAAACTTCCCCTGCTTTTCCAGTTCCTTTTTCCACCACGCCAACTCTTCTTGAATGGTGACGATGGCGCGCTCGCGCTGATCCTGCGGCATCACATAGTGCGTCTTCGGGTAAATCGGCACGCGGGTTAAGTCTTCCTGCCCAGTGCGAATTTCTCCCGTTATCGGGTCGATCTGCCGGATGACGTCAATCTGATCGCCCCACATCTCGATGCGATAGCCCTGATCTTCGTAGGTCGGATATATCTCAATGATGTCGCCGCGCACCCGGAATGTTCCCCGGCGCAATTCCTCGCTGCGTTCGTATTGAATATCCACGAAGCGCCGCAGCAACGCTTCACGGGAAGTCTGGTGCCCTTTCTCCAGCATCACCAACATTCCGTAATAAGCTTCGGGCGAGCCGATGCCGTAGATACACGAAACCGACGCCACGATTACGACATCCCGCCGCTCAAAGAGCGAACGAGTCGCGCTCATGCGTAGCTTGTCCAGTTCGTCATTGATGGTAGCTTCTTTGTCGATGTACAGGTCGGCGGACGGGACGTACGCTTCTGGCTGATAAAAGTCGTAGTAGCTGACGAAGTACTCGACCGCGTTCTCGGGGAAAAACCCTTTAAACTCGTGATACAACTGCGCCGCCAAAGTTTTGTTGTGCGCCAGCACCAGCGCCGGGCGATTCGCAGCCTCGATCACCTTGGCCATCGTGAAGGTCTTGCCCGACCCGGTGACGCCGAGAAGCACCTGGTGCTTGTCGCCCGCTCCCAGTCCATGCGAAAGCTGCTCGATGGCGGCAGGCTGGTCCCCACGAGGCTGATAGGTACTACGCAATTTGAAGTGCATACCCAAGTCTCCTGCGGCTTCCGCCGGCCAGTGGCGAAACCTGCATTATAGCGCATGCTGGAACTTGGATTTCGGAGAGTGCTTATAGCTTTTCGATGTCTTCGACCATCTGGCTGAGCAGATCGCTGGAGACGTGCTCGAGGGCTTCAGTTTCACCCTTCAGCTTCTTCGGATTTTTCTCGTTCGCCTTGATTTCCTTTTTCACCTGTCCGGGCCAGCGCTGGGCAACCGGAACACCTTCTTCGGTGTAAGCGGTCGCGTAGAGCACCTGGCCGGGGGCGCCGTGAGGCTCATCGGCGTCGTCCTGCGTCAGGATGGTAGTGCCTACATTGCGATCGAACGAGTAGTGCCAAGTGGATCCGTAGAGTGTGGTGAAGGTGCCCACACCGGCGGCACCTGTACCCTTCGCAGGATTCACAGCGGCGTCGGCCGCCTCCTTGCTGACTTGACCCGCCGGAGTTGAGAACACGATGAGGTAATTGCGGGCGTTCTTCATCGGGGTCTCGGAAAAGCAGACTTGCGGCATGCGGTTTTCATTCTTTTCGATCCACTTTGCCGCCCATCTGGGCACACCCAGCACGAGTTTTTCGCCATTGAGCCCCGCGAGCGTGATGTTCTTTGTGCAATCCGGCCGCTGGCGGTCTTGGAATCCGTCGGCGTCGGATGGATCGACCGAGGTACGGTGCTGGGCGTTGGGGTCTGGCGAGACCTCATGCGGCTTCGCGAAGTCACCGAGCTTGACGGAACGATCGCGATCGGCGTCGAAGTCGATGCGCGATGCCGCGATGGTCGTGTGTTGAGGCTCAGTTTCGGGTGCCGCGGCCGCGGCGGTCGATGCGGAATCCGTGGCGGCAGGTGGCGCAGACTGCGGGATCGAAGTGGCTCCGGGAGTGAGTCCGGCGTTGACCTGATCCGCAGAAGCAAAACCGGTATTCGCTTGAGGTCCGGCATTGGCACCGTGCTTGGGGGCGTTGGCATCGTAGAACCCGTTGGAGGTGGCTGGATGGGTGGCATCGACTGGCGCCACTTCGGCGGAAGGCGCTGAAGTTGTGGCGATCGGTTCCGGTGGAGGAGCAGGGGCTGGCTCAGCAGGTGCAGGTGCAGATGCAGGCACCGCCGCGGGCTGCTCGGCTGGTGCCGGAGCGGATGACGCGGACGCTGTTGCCAAAGAGATGACAATCTCGCTGGGCGAGGGAGACTCCGCTGTTGCGGGCGCGACCGAAGTTGTGGTCGCGGGAGCCGAGACGGACTCGGCAGGTGTGGCCGTCTCGGATTTTGGGTTGGGGGCAGTAGGCAGCGGAGAGGACTCCTCCGGCACCGCCACTTCGGTTTTCGCCGAGGAGACACTCGTAGGGGCAGCTGACTGCGGAGCAGGTGCAACCTCTGGTCTCGGCGCTGGAGGAGGCGGTGTCGCCGCTACCGAGGGAGCAGGGGGCGCGCTCACCGATGCTGCCGTGGGACTCGCGTTCGAAGCGGGGGCCGCGGGTACGGTGCTAACCGAAGGTGGAACAACGGCGTTCTTGGCAGCCTCTTGCTCACGGCGAACCGCGACGCGCTTTTCCGCCGCCTTGGCGGCATCCACGACGCTGTCGGTTGAGACATCGGAAATGACAGTGCCAATCACTTGTTTCTGCGTTTGCGTTTTGGTCGCGGCATCGGTGCCGTGCTTGGCTTTCTGGCAAACCATGTCGTCGACAATCACTTCATCGGGACCAACGAAATTGCCAGCCGCTTCGAGGGTGCGGCAATTAACCAGTTTGGGTTCCTGGGCGCATGCAAGAGCAGGCAAGACGGCAAACAGACCGAAGGCGAGCAGTCTTCGAGGCATGGGCATAAAGAAACTCCTAGGAGTGGTATCTCAGCTTCGGTTAGGGGAGGCAAGCTGTCAATTGTGACGATGGTCACAAGGGTAACTACCCCTCCGGACAGGTGCGAATCGACCGCTACCGCAGCGCCTCGATGATCTTGTTCTCTAGTGTCTGTCGCGAGAATGGCTTCAGAATGAAAAGCCGCTCGGCCTGGTCACCGAGCATCAAGGCAAATCCTTCGTCGAGGCTCCCGGACATGAATAGGAGTTTAATGCCCGGATGGCAGCGGGAGAGCCTCTGAATCAGGTCGTGAATCTGGATGCCACCAACTTTAGTTTCGGTAAGGATCAGATCGACGCGAGGCGAACCGTGGCCTGAGTACTCCAGCGCTTCCAAGCCGTCCTTTGCGATGATTGTCTTAAATCCGGACTGCCGCAACATCTCGGCGATGAGTTCCCGCGATTGGTTGTCGGATTCGACCACCAGGATCGTCTGCTTGAGCCCCAGCCGGGAACGGATGGCCACAGCCGATGGGATCGTCGTCTTCATGTTTGAAGCGTCTGACTGCTTCGCGCGGGCGAGCCCTCCATCTTTCCCAGCCCCCAGAAATCTTCACTATCGAGAATCTCCACGCCGATCAAGTATTTGCCTGTATCTTGCCGGTTGATCCAAGAAATTTTGACGAGCGCGGATTTCTGGTTGTCGGTGCGCTCCAATTTCATTTCACGGCCAGCGCGCGGCGAAGCGTTCGATTCCAGGCACGCGCCGCGCTGGCTGATGTTTAGCGTCTGACAGGGTTCGCCAATCTCCGGTGAGACGATTCCCGCGCGCAGGAGGCAGGGCACACGGCGGGTCAGTCGGGGCGCGCGCCGTACACGGTTGTAGAGTTCAGCCGCCCCGGTTGACAGTGACAGCAGGTGATCCCGCAAACTGGGATCGAGTAGTTTGACTTGCGTCGCGAGCTGCGTCGTCTGCGAAACCACCTGTGACAAAAATGCCTGTGCCTCGCCCATCAGTACGCGGCTCTGGTCAGGATCATCCAACATCTTGCGGATCCCGTTCATTCGGCGGTAGGCGAACTCGAAAAAGTGCTCAACGCAAAGGTCTCGTTCGGCAAGCATCGCATCCGAATTGCGGCTGCATCCGGTCCAGCTACACAACAACGCCCTCTCGGGCAGAGCTCTGGCTGTCTCTGACACGTCGTTTCGACCTGTGAACAGAAAGACGCCTGGAGCGTAGGCGTACTCGGGCGGTGAGGTTCCTTCTATCGTACCTGTGTTCAGGAAGAGGTCAATATCAAAGAGCGGAATGTGACAATGGCGGTTCCAAAGAGTAGCTGGTAAATCGATTAACTCAGCCAGTTAGCCATTCTTGCTGCAAACAAAAAGCCCGCCACGCTTTCACGTGACGGGCCGGAACTGCCTCTGCGGAGGCGGAAAGCTTGCTTAGCTCTTGGCTTCGACAGCCTGCTCGAGCTTGGTTTTCTCTTTCTTTTCCTTTTTCTTGAACTCATAGCCGACGAGTTCGAGAATGGCGACTTTCGCGCCATCACCCACGCGGATGCCCGCAGGGATGATGCGCGTGTAACCACCGGCGCGGTCCGCGAACTTCGGAGCGATCTCGCTGAAGAGCTTCGCGGTCACGGCCGGGGTCATCAGGTAAGCGGCAGCCTGACGGCGCGACTGCAACGTGTCGCGTTTGCCGAGGGTGATGATCTTTTCCGCCACAGGGCGTGTCGCTTTGGCGCGCGTCAGCGTGGTGGTGATCCGTCCGTGCTCAAAAAGATTGGTAACCAGGTTGCGCAAGGTCGCGCGGCGGTGCCACGGATTGCGTCCCAGTTTTGAACCCGACTTCAGATGGCGCATGTTTCTTCCCTTTTCGTCTTTCAGTGAACAGATCGGCAATCCGTAATCAGCTAGCGGACCGCCTCAGGAGGCGTTCCCTACAAACACGGCCAACTACAGGCCGAGGTTGTCTTCCGTAGTTGGCGGCGCAGTCTGGCTCGGGAGCGGCGGCCAGATGATGCGGCCGTGCTCGTCAAACTTCATGCCGAGACTCAAGCCCATCTTCACGAGAATGTCCTTAATCTCGTTGAGCGACTTACGGCCAAAGTTCTTGGTCTTGAGCATTTCGTTTTCGCTCTTCTGCACGAGTTCGCGAATGGTCTGAATGTTCGCATTCTTCAGGCAGTTGTAGCTGCGCACGGAGAGCTCCAACTCCTCGACGGAGCGGTCCAGGTGCTCGAGCCGCGGATCGTGAACCGTGTCAGTGGGCATCTCGACATTCTCGACCGGCTCTTCGAAGTTGATGAAGATGCTCATGTGGTCCTTGACCAGCTTCGCGGCAAGTCCCACGGCGTCGGACGGCGTGATGGCGCCATTGGTCCAGACTTCGAGCATCAGTTTTTCGTAGTCGGTCATCTGGCCGAGACGGGCTGCCTCGACAGCATAGTTGACCTTGCGCACAGGCGAGTGGACGCTATCGACCGGGATGTAGCCGATCGGCAGGTCTTCGTCGTAGTTGCGGTCGGCAGCCACGTAGCCGCGGCCGTTCTTGACGCGCATTTCAATCTGCAGCTTGCCGCCTTCGCTGACCGTGGCGATATAAACGCCCTTATCGAGCACCGCGAAATCGGAGTCTTCCTCGATTTGCGCACTAGTGACCACACCGGGCTGATCGACGTTCAGGAAGATGGTCTTCGGCAGATCGTTGTTCAGCTTGATGGGCACCTGTTTGAGATTCAGGATGATGTCCGTGGCGTCTTCGACCACGCCCGGAATCGAGGAGAATTCGTGCAAGACACCCTCGATCTTCACCGCGGTGATCGCCGCGCCCTCGATCGAGCTCAGCAGCGCGCGCCGCAGCGCATTCCCAACCGTCGTGCCCCAGCCCCGTTCGAACGGCTGCGCCGAGAACCGCCCGTACTTCTCGGTGAGCGATTCGAATTCAGGCGCCAGACGCTTCGGTTTCTGAAATCCCTTCCACATCGTGTTCCCTTCCTTCTGGGCTGCGGAATCGCAACCCCAAACCTTTGTATAGTGGCCCGCACTTCAAACCGGCCAGTCTAAAGACTAGCCACTACACGACCCCTAGAATTACTTCGAGTACAGCTCGACGATGAGCTGCTCGTTGATCGGCGGCGTTTGCACGTCCTCGCGCTTCGGCAGGGCGACGACGCGGGCCTTGAAGGTCTCGCGGTCCTGCTCGAGCCAGGGCACACCGCTCTGGCTCTGCGCCACGTTGCGAGCGTCCAGCACCATAGCGTTCTGATGCATTTTTTCCTTGATGGCCACTTCTTCGCCGACGTTCACCTGGTACGACGGGATGTTGACCTTCTTCCCGTTGACGCGCACGTGACCGTGAAGAACGAGTTGGCGCGCCTGGGCGCGAGAAGACGCCAAGCCCGCGCGCCACACGACGTTGTCGAGACGGCGCTCGAGCATGATGATCAGGTTTTCGCCCGACGGACCCTTGAGGCGAACCGCCTTTTCGAAATAATTGCGGAACTGGCGCTCAAGCAAACCGTAGGTACGCTTGACCTTTTGCTTTTCGCGCAGCTGCAAGCCGTAGCCTGCAATCTTCGCGCGACGCGATTGGCCGTGCTGACCCGGAACGAAGTTGCGCTTTTCAATGGCGCACTTGTCCGTAAAGCACCGCAGGCCCTTCAAAAACAGTTTTTGCCCTTCCCGGCGGCACAGGCGGCAGACTGCATCTCGATGTCTTGCCAACTTCTATTCTCCCTTCCCGAAAACCTTGAACCCAATCTTGCTTGGACTTACGTTGAGATCCTTCGTCGCAAACTGCGCTCCTCAGGATGACAACAAGAAGCGGAACACGGGCACAGGCTAAAGCCCATGCTAGAAACCGATCAGACGCGACGGCGCTTGGGCGGACGGCAGCCATTGTGCGGAATCGGCGTGACGTCGCGAATAGCCACAATGTGCAAACCAGCGGCGGCCAATGCGCGAACGGCAGACTCGCGACCGGAACCTGGCCCCTTGACGCGCACTTCGACGCTCTTCATGCCGTAGGTATCGCGCGCGGCGCTCGCTGCAGTAAGCGAAGCCTGCTGCGCGGCGTACGGCGTGCCCTTGCGCGATCCCTTGAAGCCGATCGCGCCCGAGGAAGAGTTGCACAGCACTCGGCCATCGGGATCGGTGATGGTGATCTGCGTGTTATTGAACGAGGCGGACACGCAAACGACTCCGTGCGGCACCGTGCGGCGCTCTTTCTTTTTCTTGAACTCTTTTTTCTTCGGCTTACCCGCGCCCGCTGCCGGCTTTGCCGGTACTGCTGCGTCGGGTGCCGCGTTCTGCTCTTTAGCCACGTTTCACTCCATGCCTTTGATTTCTGCGCGGACCGCCTCAGAAGGCGGTCCCTACAAACCTCTAGCCCTTCTTGCCCTTAACCTGCTTCTTGCCGGCGACGGCACCGCGACGCGGACCCTTCCGGGTGCGCGCGTTGGTGTGCGTGCGCTGACCGCGGACCGGCAGGTTGCGGCGGTGACGAATTCCGCGATACGCCTGGATTTCAATCAGGCGGCGGATATTCATCTGGATCTCTTTGCGAAGATCGCCTTCGACGCGGCCTTCCTGCTCGATGACCGTGCGGATGCGGTTGACTTCGTCCTCGGTCAGATCGCGCACTTTCTTCGAGTAGTCGACATTCGCCTTTTCGGCGATGGCTTTCGCGCGCACCTGTCCAATGCCGTAGATCGAGGTCAGCCCGATCCAGAGGCGCTTTTGCGGCGGAAGATCAACACCTGCGATACGTGCCATGGCTTCTCCTTGCTCCCTTTATCCCTGACGCTGCTTGTGCTTCGGATTGACGCAAATCACCCGAACCACTCCACGGCGGTGGATGACCTTGCACTTGTCACAAATTTTTTTCACGCTAGCCCGAACTTTCATTTACTGCTCCTGTTCTTCCCTGCACAGGCTGAAGCCTATGCTACAAATCCATCCGCTACTTGTAGCGGTACACGATGCGGCCGCGGGTCAGGTCATAGGGGGAAAGCTCCACCGCGACTTTGTCTCCCGCGAGAATCCGGATGAAGTTCTTGCGCATCTTGCCAGAAACATGCGCCAGGACCTGGTGCTTATTCTCCAGTTCCACCCGGAACATCGCATTCGGCAACGGTTCAATCACCGTAGCCATCACCTCAATGGCGTCCTCCTTGGGATTGCCGGAGTCGCCCTTCTTGCTTTCGTCGTACGGCTGCTTCGCCATAAGCTCCTAATTGCGTCTCTACTTCTGGCCAATCTAAAGACCGGCCTCTACAGAAGACGTTACCAGCTTGGGCCTGTTGCCCCTTTGGGGCGCGTCAGGATCCACGGCCCGTTTGCGGTGACAGCAACGGTGTGCTCGAAATGCGCGGAAGGACTTCCGTCCGCGGTTTCCGCCACCCACTCGCCACGCATCTGCACTTCCGGCCGGCCGGCATTCACCATCGGTTCGACGGCGATGACCATGCCTTCCTGCAAACGCTGCCCACGTCCCGGTTCTCCGTAGTTCGGAAGATTGGGTTCATCGTGCATCCTGGTGCCGATGCCATGCCCCACAAACTCTCGCACCACCGAAAAACCGTGCTGCTCGACCCAACTCTGCACCGCGTGACCGACATCGCCAAGGCGATTCCCCGGGCGCATCTTGTCAATCGCACGATCCAGCGATTCGCGGGTCACGTCCAGCAGCTTATGCATCTGCGGACCGATCTGACCCACGGGCACGGTGACCGCAGAATCGCCATAATAACCGTCGACTTCCATGCCAAAGTCGATCGAGACGATGTCGCCTTCGCGCAACTTGCGTTTGGGCGACGGTATCCCGTGAACGATCTCGCTGTTCACTGAAGTGCACAGCACACAAGGATACCCGCGATACCCTTTGAACGCCGGCTTGCCCGGATACTTCGCGATGACTTTCTCGGCAAGATGCTCGAGATCCATCGTCGAGAGCCCGGGCTTCACTTCCGCCCGAAGCGCGTTCAAAACCTCATGCACAACCTGGCCCGCGCGGTACATCTTCTCCAGCTCAGCGGCGCTCCGTAACTGAATCGCCATCTCTAGCGCGCTCCGCGGATATTGGCCACGGCCTGCGTAATCTCCTGCTCCACTTCCGCAACGCTTTTGCTTGCATCAATTTGATGCAAAGCTCCCAGCCTGCGGTAGTAACTCACCAGCGGCGCCGTTTGCTTCTCGTAGGCGTTCAGCCGCGGCTGAATTACTTCTTCACGATCGTCGGGGCGCTGGTACAACTCGCCGCCGTCCTTATCGCAAATCCCATCCATCTTCGGCGGGCGGTCGTAGACGTTATAAATCTCACCGCCAACCTTGCAGGTCCTGCGACCTGTCAGCCTGCGCATCAGCAACGCCGTGCTGATGACCAGGTGAATCACGAACGGTTGTTTGAGCCCGTGATACTTCAGGAGCTCTCCCAGATACTTCGCCTGGGTCACCGTCCGCGGAAACCCGTCGAACACAAAACCTTGGCTGCAGTCGGGCCGCTCGATGCGCTCCGCAACCATCTTGAGCACGACCGAATCCGGCACCAACTCGCCGCGATCCATAATCGGCTTCGCCTTCAAGCCGAGCGGCGTACCCTGCGCGATATGCTCGCGAAGCATATCGCCGGTCGACAAATGCGGCACGCCATACTTCCCAGCCAGGGTCTTCGCCTGAGTGCCTTTTCCGGAGCCCGGAGGCCCCAGAAAAATCACCGCGCGGTCGAGCTTGCTGACCGGACGCTGATCGAGCGCCACGTTGCCGACCTCCACTCCCATAAGCTACCGGCGTCCGCGCAAACGACCTTTACGCGCAAAGCCTTCGTAGTTGCGCATGACGAGTTGTGCCTCAAGCTGCTGCACCGTGTCCATCGCCACGCCCACCACGATCAGGAGCGAAGTACCGCCAAAGTAAAACTGGACCGCAAGACCGTTCAAAATCCAGCTCGGAAAGTGCCGGTCGAACCAATCGCCACCAAGCCAGGTAGGCAAGTGGTTCAAGTGAATACCGGCGATCATCCATTCCGGAAGCAGGCAAACCAAGGCCAGATAGCAGGCGCCGATGAACGTCAGGCGCTTCAGAATCAGGCTGACATATTCCGAAGTGCTGCGGCCAGGACGAATGCCGGGAATGAAACCGCCCTGCTTGCGCATGTTGTCCGCGAGTTCGGTCGGATTGAAAACGATGCCGACGTAGAAGAACGCGAACAAGATGATCATCACGACGTAAATCAACGTGTACAGCGGTTCGCCCCACTTCAGGGGTTCGGCGAGCCTCTTGACGAACGGCCAACGCGTGCCGAGCAGCATCGCTGCGGTCGCCGGGAACGCCAGCAGCGAACTCGCAAAAATCGGCGGAATCACGCCGCCGGAATTAACGCGCAGCGGAAGATAAGTGGATTGGCCACCCATCACTCGACGGCCGACCACGCGCTTGGCGTACTGCACCGGGATGCGGCGCTGGGCTCCTTCGACGAAAACGATGAAGGCGACCACAGCAACCATCAATGCCAACAAGAGAATCAACGCGAGCGGCGTGAACGCGCCCCAGGCTTGCGTTTTGGCTTTTTCGTAAAGGTCTACGATAGCGCGCGGCAAACCCACTACGATGCCGACGAAGATGATCAGCGACATACCATTGCCGATACCGCGTTCGCTGATCTGCTCACCCAGCCACATGATGAAGGCGGAACCGGTGGTCAGTGTGAGCACAGTCATCAGCCAGAAACCGATGCCCGGGTGATACACGAGCGACTGCCCGGCAAGCGATTGCGATTGCAACGTCGTAGCAATCGTCGAAGACTGGATGATGCTGAGAACAATCGTTAGGTAGCGCGTGTACTGCGTAATCTTGCGGCGGCCAAGCTCGCCTTCTTTTTGCAGCCGCTCCAGGTACGGAAACACCACAGTCATCAACTGCAAGATGATGGACGAGGTGATGTACGGCATGATGCCGAGGGCGAAAATCGTGAGCCGACGGAAGTTGCCGCCGCTGAAGAGGTCGAAGATACCGAGGAACGAACCTGCCGACTGTTTGAACAACTGTTCCAGCACGTCGGTATTGATTCCGGGAGTCGGGATGTGCGCACCGATGCGGTAGACCGCGAGCAGCGCCAGCGTAAAGAACAGCCGGTTGCGGAGATCCTCGATCCGGAAGAGATTCGTAAATGCTTGCCAGAAGCGATTCATACTCGTTCCTCGGAAAATCCGATTACGCTACCACCTCGAACGTGCCGCCTGCCTTGGCGATCTTCTCCTTGGCGGAAGCGCTAAATGCGTGGGCGTGAATGGTGAGCTTGTTTTTGAGCTCGCCATCGCCGAGAACCTTGATCGGGCCGGTGGCCTTGCGAATGAAGCCGTGCGCGCGGAGTAATTCCGGCGTGACGGTTTCGCCCGCGGGAAACACGTTCAGTTCCTCGAGGTTAATTACCGAGAATTCCACCGTAAACGGATTGTGGAAGCCGCGCTTGGGAATACGGCGGTGCAGCGGCATCTGGCCGCCTTCAAAACCGCGACGGCGTGAGTAGCCGCGGCGAGACTTTTGGCCCTTGTTGCCGGAACCGGAGGTCTTGCCGAGCTTCGAGCCAATACCACGGCCGACGCGAACCTTGCGCTTGCGCGAACCCTTCGCCGGGCCAAGGGTCGACAAGGAAACTGTATTGCGTTCTTTCTTCTTTTCCGCCATTGCTTACCCCACCACTTCCACGAGATGCCGGACTTTGTGAATCATGCCGCGCGTTTCGGGAGAATCTTCGCGTTCAACAACCTGGTGCAACCGGCGCAGGCCGAGGCCCTTGATGGTCGCCCGCATATCATCAGTGCAAGAAATTGCGCTGACGACCCACTTCACTTTAATTTTTCCGGCGCTCTTCGCGCTCTTTGTTTGTGCCGCCATGTCTTACTCCGCTACCGCCTTCTCTTTGCTCTCGGCCTTCTCGGCTTTTTCCGCTTTGGGCGGTTTGCCGCTCAACTCCTCGACGCTCTTCGAGCGGGTCTCGGCAACCTGACCCGCATCCTTCAAACTAAGCAATGCGGCGAAGGTGGCTTTGATCACGTTATGCGGATTCGATGTGCCGAGCGACTTCGTCAGCACGTTCTGGATGCCCGCAACCTGCATCACCTTACGCACCGGACCGCCCGCGATCACGCCCGTACCTTCCGAAGCGGGCTTGAGCAGCACTTGCGCCGATCCGTACCAGCCAGTCACCTGGTGGGGAATCGTCGAGCCCTTCAGGTTCAGCTTGATAAGGTTCTTCTTAGCTTGCTCGATGCCCTTCTTAATGGCCATGGGCACTTCGCGCGCCTTGCCCATGCCGAAACCGGCATGGCCGTGCGAATCACCAACGACCACAAGCGCGGAGAAACTGAGGTTCTTGCCGCCCTTGACGACCTTGGTGACGCGGTTAATCGCGATGACGTCATCCTTCAAATCGGAAGGATTCACCTCCAGGAGCCGCCGTACCGCCAGACTGTCACGCAAAATTTGCTTCGACATAAGTTAGAACTGTAACCCCGCTTCCCGCGCCGCATCCGCGAGCGCCTTAACGCGGCCGTGATACTTGTACCCGCCGCGGTCGAACACGACTTTGGCAACCCCGGCCGCTTTGGCGCGCTCGGCAATGATCTTGCCGACCGCCTTGGCGGAGGCGATGTTGCCGCCACCTTTCAAACCCTTCTTGGTTTCCTTATCGACCGAGCTTGCGGAAGCGACGGTGCGACCGCTGCGATCGTCGATCACCTGCACGTAGATATGCCCGAGTGAGCGGTAGACGCTCAGGCGCGGGCGCTCGGTCGTTCCGGTGATGCGCGTGCGCACGCGGGAATGAATCCGGCGGCGATGCGCGTCTTTCGATAGTTTGCGAACTCTAGCCGATGCCACTGTGTTTCTCCCTTACGAAAACCCTTTGCTTCACCAAATCTTGCTCGCCCTATACGTTGAGATCCTTCGTCGCAGCAATCGCTCCTCAGGATGACAACCAAGAAAACCCGCGGGCCTTAAGACCCGCCGCTAAAAACTCTACGCCGCACCTGCCTTAGCTCCTGCCTTGCCTGCCTTCTTCTTCAGGCGCTCCCCCGTAATGCGGATGCCCTTCTGCTTGTACGGATCGGGCGGACGCAACGCGCGGAGGTCGGCAGCGACCTGCCCAACCTGCGCTTTGTCGGCGCCGGTGACGACGATGTGGGTCTGCTTGTCGACGGCGATCTGAATTCCCTCAGGAATCGGAAATTCCACCGGGTGCGACTTGCCGAGCGCGAAGGCAACCGCCTTGCCCTTCACTTCGGCGCGGTAACCGACGCCGACGATGTCGAGCTCCTTCTTGAAGCCCTGCGTAACGCCATGAACGGCGTTGGCCAGCAACGCACGGGCGAGACCATGCAGCGCGCGGTGCTCGTCGTTATCGCGAACAGCGGTGAGTACTCCGTCTTTCTGCTCGAGGCGAATCTGCTTGGGCACCAGGACTTGCAATTTGCCCTTGGGTCCCTGCACTTCGACCTTCTCGCCACCGGTATTGATTTTCACGCCGGCTGGCACGGGAATCGGTTTCTTGCCAATACGTGACATTTGCTACTTCCCTCTCTGAGCGGACGGCCTCAGAAGGCCGTCCCTACAAAACCTTGCGAAACAAACCCAAAAAAGCACCGGTCTAAAGACCGGCCACTACACAAGCTGCCTACCAGACCTCGCAGAGAATCTCGCCGCCGACGTTGGCCTTGCGCGCCGCGCGGCCCGTCATCAGCCCCTTCGGCGTGGTCAGGATGCTGACGCCGAGCCCGCCAACGACCGGGCGAATCTCATGCGCGCCCAGATAGTTGCGCTGGCCGGGACGCGAAATGCGCTTCATCCCGGTGATGACGCTACGGCGATCCGGCGTGTACTTCAGGAAAATGCGCAGCGTCTTGTGGGTCTTGTTTTCATCGACCAGCTTGAAGGTCGAGATATAGCCCTCTTCCTTGAGGATGCGGGCGATCTCGGTCTTCAGCTTCGATACCGGCACGTCCACGCGCTGGTGCTTTGCGGCCGCGGCGTTGCGGATGCGAGTCAAAAAATCGGCGATGGGATCAGTCTGCATAGTTTTTCTATCCGGCTCCTACCAACTGGACTTCACGACCCCGGGAATTTCTCCCTTGAGGGCCATGCCGCGGAAACAAATGCGGCACATCTGGAACTTGCGAATGTAGCCACGCGCACGGCCGCACACGCGGCAGCGATTGCGAACGCGGGTCTTGAACTTGGGCTTCTTCTGGGTCTTGGCGATCTTTGCGGTGCGTGCCATTTATTGAGCTGCTCCTTTTTCGCGCAACGGAACCCCGAGGCCTTTGAGAAGCTCGCGGCCCTCTTCGTCGTTGCGAGCCGACGTGGTCAAGGTGATGTTCATGCCCTTGATTTTGTCGACGCGGGTGTAATCAATTTCGGGAAACACCAACTGGTCCTTGAGGCCCAGGGTGTAATTACCGCGGCCGTCGAAGGCATTGCCGGGCAAGCCGCGGAAGTCGCGCACGCGGGGCAGAACCACGTTGCAAAGGCGATCGAGGAACTCGTACATTTTCTCGCCGCGTAGCGTGACCGCGCAGCCAATGGCCATACCCTTGCGAATTTTGAAGTTCGCAATGGACTTCTTCGCGCGGGTGATGACGGGCCTCTGGCCGGTGATCTGGCCGAGTTCCACCGCCGCGGTGTCGAGCAGCTTGGCGTTCTGGCTGGCTTCGCCGAGACCGATGTTCACAGTGATTTTCTGCAGCTTGGGCACGGCCATGATGTTCTTCCAGCCAAAGCGCTTCAACAGCGCGGGAACCGTTTCCTTGCTGTATTTTTCGTGCAATCGACTCTTCATGCTTCTTCCGTTTCCTTTATCGTTTCCAAGCGGGCAGCCTCAGAAGGCCACCCCTACAAAATCTACTTGTCGAGCGTGGTGCCGCAACGCTTGCACACGCGAACCTTGCTGCCGTCGGGCAGCACGTTGTGTCCGATGCGGGCGTGCTTGTGGCAGCCCGAGCAAAGGATCATCACGTTCGAAGCATGCACCGGCCCTTCCTTTTCGACGATGCCGCCCTTGATGTTCTTCGAGGGATTCGGCCGGGTGTGGCGCTTAATGATGTTGGCGTGCTCGACAATCACAGTGTTCTTTCGCGGATTGACCGAGAGCACACGGCCACTCTTGCCCGCCGAGCGCCCGGAAATCACCTGGACGGTGTCGCCCTTGCGGATGCTGATCGTGTACCGCTTCGCTACCTTCTGAGCCATGACTTACCAAACCTCCGGAGCCAGCGAGACGATCTTGGTGAACTTCTTCTCGCGCAGCTCTCTGGCCACGGGACCGAACACGCGGGTGCCCACCGGCTCGCCCGCATCGTTGATCAGCACCGCGGCGTTATCGTCGAAGCGGATGTACGTACCGTCTTTCCGGCGCTGTTCCTTGCGCATCCGCACAATCACGCACTTCACAACTTTTCCTTCTTTGATCTGGCTTTCCGGCGTCGCTTCCTTCACCGAAGCGGTGACAATGTCGCCGAGACCAGCCTTCAATCCCGCATCGCCGCCGACCGGCAGGATGCACATGAGCTTGCGCGCTCCGGAATTGTCGGCCACCGTCAGCCAGGTTCGCATCTGAATCATGATTCGCTCCCCTGTCCCTTACTTCTTGGCCGACGCGGTCTGCGTCAGCACTTCCTTCAAGCGCCAGCGCTTGAGGCGCGAGAGCGGCCGGGTGGACACGATGCAAACGGTGTCTCCCTGCTTGGCCACGCGCTTTTCGTCGTGGGCGTAGAATTTCTTCGAGATGCGGACGACGCGGCGATATTTCGGGTGCTGCACGAGCCGCTGCACTTCCACCACGATAGTCTTTTCCATCTTCGCGCTGGTCACCTTGCCGATGAGTTCGTGACGCTCACCTTGCTGGGCCTGCGGCGTTGCTTGTGTTTCCGTTGTCATTACGCCTTACCTGCCTTCGCCGGCCTAGCGCCAGCGGTCAATTCCTGGGCGCGGAGAAGAGTCTTCACCCGTGCCAAATCCTTCTTGGCCTCGCGCAGACGCTTCAGCGCCTCCGCCTGTCCAGTGGTCAGCTGAAACCGCAGCCGGAAAATCTGCTCGGTCAAATCCTTCTCGCGGGCAGCCAGTTCGGTGGCGCCTTCTTCGCGAATTTTTTCAATGCGGCGCGCCATTAGATTCCTCCCGCGCGGGATACAAATTTTGTCGGGATGGGCAGCTTATGCGCTGCGAGTCCCAACGCTTCTTTGGCGGTAGCCTCGTCGATGCCCGCCATTTCAAACATGATGCGTCCCGGCTTCACGGGTGCAACCCAACGCTCCGGCGCTCCCTTTCCCTTACCCATACGGGTTTCCGCTGGCTTTTTCGTGAACGGCTTATCCGGGAAAATGCGGATCCACAACTTGCCACCGCGCTTGATGAAGCGGGTGATGGCAACGCGGGATGCTTCGATCTGGCGGTCGGTGATCCAGGCATTTTCCATGGCCTTGAGACCGTATTCGCCAAACGCAAGACTGCCACCGCGCCAGGCCTTGCCTTTGCGGCGGCCGCGCTGCTGCTTTCTGTACTTGACCTTCTTTGGCATCAACATCGGTTTTGTTTCCTTCGAACTAAACTCGTTTCAAACTTGCTCAACCTTTACGTTGAGATCCTTCGTCGCCAACTGCGCTCCTCAGGATGACAATCAAGAACTAAATCAATCCGCCGCGACTGCCTGAGGCTTGTTGTCCTCGCGCTTGGTACGGCGCGGAACGTTTTCGCCCTGGTAGATCCAGCACTTCACTCCAATCACGCCATAGGTGGTTTGCGCTTCCGCGGTGCCGTAGTCGATATCCGCGCGGAGGGTCTGCAGCGGCAAACGGCCTTGCAGGTACCACTCTTTGCGGGCGATTTCGGCGCCGTTCAGGCGACCGGCCACGCGAACCTTGATGCCCTTGCAACCAAAGCGCAGCGCGGAGTCCACCGCTTTGCGCATCGCGCGGCGGAATGCCACGCGCTTTTCGAGCTGCAGCGCGATGGATTCGGCGACGAGCGTGGCATCGAGTTCCGGACGGTGCACTTCGACGATGTCGATGTGCACTTCGCGCTTGGTGCGCTTACCAACTTCCTGCTTGAGCTTGTCGATTTCCGCGCCCTTGCGCCCGATGATGATGCCGGGACGCGCGGTCGCAATGCGGACAACAAGTTTGTTGGCGGCGCGTTCGATGTCGATGGAGCTGACACCGGCGCTCTTGAGGCGTTCTTTAAGTTCGCGGCGCAGCTTCACGTCTTCGTGAAGCAGGTCGGCGTACTCGCGATCGGCGTACCAGCGCGACTTCCACGGCTTGTTGTAGCCGAGGCGAAAGCCATAGGGGTGAGTTTTCTGTCCCATTACTTCTTTCCCTTCTTCGGGGCGGTCTGCTTCCCGGTCAAAGCTTTGCGAACGCGGCGCGCAGTGCCACGAACGCCCTTCTGGGCTTCTGCTTCGGCGATGTTGGCGGCTACACGTTCGGCCGCGGCGACGTGGTGTTCGCTGACACCCACCCAGATGTGCGCAGTGCGCTTCTGGTAGCGAAACGCACGGCCCATCGGCGCGGGGCGCAGGCGCTTCCAGCGCGAACCTTCGTTCACGAAACACTTGCTCACGAAGAGTTGATCGACATCGAGCGGGGCACCGGCATCCTCGGCCTTGCGCTCGGCGTTGGCGATAGCACTGCGAAGCACCTTCTCGATGTGCTTGGCGGCACGCTTCGGCGTGTAGCGCAATGACTGCAAGGCATCTTGCGCCTTCCGACCGCGAATCAAGTCAATGACGAGGCGCGCCTTTTGCGGCGACATGCGCACATGCCGCGCCATCGCATGAGCTTCAATCGAACCCTGGACTGCTTGCACGTCTGCCATCTCTTATGCCTTCGGCGCTGGTGCTGCTGGAGCCGCGCCGCCTCCTGCTGGAGCCGCACCGGCAGCCTTTTCGAGGGCGGCCTTGACGGCGTGTCCCTTGAACTGGCGCGTCGGCGCGAACTCTCCGAGCTTGTGGCCGATCATCTGTTCGGTCACATAGACCGGAATGAATTTCTTTCCGTTGTGGACCGCGATGGTGTGCCCGATCATGTCAGGAACGATCGTCGACCGCCGCGACCACGTCTTCACAACTTTCTTTTCGTTGCGCGTGTTCAGCCCTTCGACCTTTTCGCGCAGGTGGCCGTCTACGAACGGCCCCTTTTTCAATGAACGTGCCATCGCTTCCTTATTCCTCCACGCGGCGCAACCGGCCCCACTGAGCGTGCCGCATCTTCTTAAAACCCCGCACCGGACCAGGCACACGGTGCGACTTCGGGCAGAACGGGCAGACGAAGCGGGTGCCAAGTGCGTTCGGAATCCGCTCCACGATGACCGCCCAACCCGGCTTGCATAACTTGTAAAGCACCGGTTCGGGTGGCGCGACGACCTTGGCCACCGGTTTCGCGATTGGCTTCGCGGCCGTTCGCTTGGTTACTCGTTTCACGGGACGCGCCCGGCGCCCGCTGGAACGTGTTGTACGTGTCGCTCGCATGTTGTCGCTCTCCCCCAGCCAGCCTTGCTATAACCAGCCAGGATCTGCGTCTGTCTCGTTCTACCTTGGGCGCTCTCGTTCAGGATCGCGCCCCGTTGGTTCAGTTCTCAGTTGTGAGTTTTCAGCCTTAAGCAAACCCGAAAACTCATAACCAGAAATCTCGCTAACACTTCGCGTTGAGATCCTTCGTCGCTTACTGCGCTCCCCAGGATGACAACCTAAACCCAAGAATAACCACGGGTCTAAAGACCCGCCCCTACAAGAAACCTACTTGCGACGCTCGACGATCATGCGCTCGGTGCGCTTGTTGCGGCGCGTCTTCTTGCCGAGTGTCGGGAACGCCCACGGAGTCTGCGGGTGATTGCCCTTGACGCGACCCTCACCACCACCGTGCGGGTGATCCACCGGGTTCATCGCCACGCCGCGAACGGTCGGGCGAATACCGCGCCAACGCGTGCGACCGGCCTTGCCGTAGGTTTCGTTTTCGTGGTCGAGATTGCCGACTTGACCGACAGTGGCTTTGCAATCCACGGAAAACTTGCGAACTTCGCCCGAAGGCATCTTCACCAGCGCGAAATCGCCTTCCTTGCTGAGCAACTGGGCGGAAGCTCCGGCAGTGCGGACGGCCTGGCCGCCGCGGCCGGGATAAAGCTCGAGGTTGTGAACCATGGTGCCCGGAGGAATGTTGCGAATCTTCAAGGCGTTGCCGGGAAGAATGTCGGCAGCCTCGCCAGTGGAAACGGTGGCGCCTACTTCCAATCCTACAGGATGGAGGATGTAACGCTTCTCGCCGTCGGCGTAGTGGAGCAACGCAATGTTGGCGCTGCGATTCGGGTCATACTCGATCGAGGCAACCTTCGCGGTGACGCCGTCCTTGTCGCGCCGGAAATCGACGACGCGATATTGCTTCTTGTGGCCGCCGCCGCGGTGCCACACCACGACTTCGCCCTGATTGTTGCGCCCGCCGGACCGTTTTTTCGGTTCCAACAAGCTCTTCTCGGGCGTCTCTTTCGTGATCTCGCTCTTATCGAGCACGGTCATGAACCGTCGTGACGCCGTGTATGGATTAAAGCTCTTGATTCCCATCTCTGCCTCTTACCTTCTGAATCTCTCCGCCCTTTCGGCGGTTTCGTTCTCGTTCTCCCAGGCCTTACAGGTTCTCCGCGTACTCAATCATTTTTTCGCCTTCGGCGAGTTTGACGTACGCTTTCTTCCAGTCGCTGCGATAACCTTCCTTCTGGCCACGGCGACGCATTTTGCCGTGGAAGTTGGCGGTGCGCACACCGTCGACTTTCACTTTGAAGATCTGTTGCACCGCTTCTTTGATCTCGGTCTTCGTGGCGGCGGCAGCAACTTCGAAAACAACGGTGTGCTGAGTTTCCTTCACGCCCAAACCCTTTTCGGTAATGATCGGACGGCGAATAACCTGATAGTGGGGGGCGGCCATGGCTTACTCCTTGCCCTTCTTGGCGGCCGGCTTCTTGGCGGCAGCCGGTTTCTTTGCCGCAGGCTTGGCGGCAGCCTTGGGCGCAGCTTCTTTCTTGGCGGTCGGCGCCGGAGCGATCGCTTCCACTTGAGGTGCGGTGGCTGGATCGTAGTTCGGGTCGAGCGCGCGAACGAGGCGTGCGGCCGCATCCTTCGAAACCACGAGGCGATCGTGACGGAGCACGTCGTAAGGCTGCAGTTCGTTGCTGGCGGAGAGTTTCACCCCGTCGAGATTGCGGCTGGCGAGTTCGAGGTTGCGATTTTCGCCGGTAGCGACGAGCAGTGCGGTGTTTGCCGCATGGAGCTTGTCGAGCGCCGTGCGCAGCGACTTGGTCTTGTGCGTATCGAGCGACCAGGTGTCAACCACGGTCAGCTTTTCTTCGGCCAGCTTGGCCGAGAGCGCCGAACGCAGCGCGCCGAGCAGCATCTTCTTCGGCAACGCGTACTCATAGGTGCGCGGCCTCGGTCCGTGGACCGTACCGCCATGGCGCCACAGAGGCGAACGGATCGAACCGATACGCGCACGGCCCGTGCCCTTCTGCCGCCAGAGCTTGCGGCCCGCGCCGCTGACTTCGCTCTTCTCCTTGGTCTTGTGCGTGCCGCGACGAAGGCCCGCTCGATACCAGCGCGAAGCTTCGTGCAACAGGTGCCTGTTGACCTCGGCAGCGAAGACCGCGTCGGCCAGTTCGACCTGGCCAACCTTCTTGCCATCCAGATTTACGACATCTACGACCGGCATAATTTCGATTCCTTCTCTTGAACTCTTACTTCGCTTTCTTCGAAGCTTTCTTGGCTTTGTGGATGAAAATGTACTGGCCACTCGGCCCGGGGACCGAGCCGCGAACCAAAAGGAGGTTCTCGTCGCTGTCCACCTTGATGACCTTCAAATTCTTCGCAGTAACCTGGTCGTTGCCCAGGTGTCCCGGGAAATGCTGATTCTTCCAAACGCGTGACGGGAACGAACTGCCGCCGATACCGCCAGGCGCGCGGTGGAACATCGAACCGTGGGTGGCGTCGCCGCCGGCATAGTGCCAACGCTTCACGCCGCCCGCAAAACCGCGGCCCTTGCTGACGCCCGTGACGTCAACCAGCTCGCCGGCCTTGAAACTGTCGACCAGCACGCGATCGCCGACTTTCGTCTCGTCTTTCGATTCCGGCAAGCGCACTTCCTTCAAAATCTTAACCGGGGCCACATTCGCTTTCTTGAAATGGCCGGTGAGCGCCTGGTTGATGCGCTGAGGCTTGACGAATTCCACGAGGCCGAGTTGCGCGGCATCGTAGCCGTCTTTTTCCTTGGTACGGCGCTGTACAACGACGCAGGGCCCCGCCTGAAGCACGGTAACCCCGACGAGGTTGCCGTCTTCCGCGAAGATCTGAGCCATGCCCAGCTTGATTCCGATAATTCCGTCGACTGCCATTTTCCTTCTCTCTTTAGCAGCTTGCCTCTGAGGTATTGGCTGCTTGACTCAAAGTCGTTCTAACTTTGCTAGCACTTCACGTTGAGATCCTTCGTCGCGAACTGCGCTCTTCAGGATGACAACATCAACAGCACAGGTCTAAAGACCCGCCGTTACAAAATCTACTTCGCCGCGTGGCCGAAGGCCTTAATCTCGACGTCCACTCCCGGAGGAAGATCGAGCTTCATCAGCGCGTCAACCGTATCGGGTGTGGGTTCGAGAATATCGATCAGCCGCTTGTGCGTGCGCATTTCGAATTGTTCGCGCGACTTCTTGTCGACGTGGGGCGACCGCAACACCGTCCAGCGATTGATGGTCGTGGGCAGAGGAATCGGGCCGGCTACATCAGCGCCGGTCCGCTTTGCGGTCTCCACGATTTCGCGCGTGGACTGATCGAGAATGCGGTGATCGTAAGCCTTCAGACGAATGCGAATTTTGTCTCCTGTTCTCATGGGCGTTACTCGATGATCTCCGTAACCGCGCCGGCGCCGACGGTGTGGCCGCCTTCGCGAATCGCGAAGCGCAAGCCCTTCTCGAGAGCGACGGGTGTGATCAGCGTGACTTCACAGCTCACGTTGTCGCCTGGCATCACCATCTCGACGCCCTGCGGCAACGCCACATCGCCTGTAACGTCGGTGGTGCGGAAGTAGAACTGCGGGCGGTAGCCAGTGAAGAACGGCGTATGACGGCCGCCTTCTTCCTTGGTCAACACATACGCTTCGGCCTTGAACTTGGTGTGCGGCGTGATCGAACCCGGCTTGCAAACCACCTGGCCGCGCTCGACGTCGTCCTTTTCCGTGCCGCGGAGTAGCAGACCTACGTTGTCGCCCGCAATGCCTTCGTCGAGCAACTTGCGGAACATTTCGACGCCCGTGACAACCTTTTTCTGAGTCGGGCGGAAGCCGACGATTTCAATTTCTTCGCCGACCTTGACTTTGCCACGCTCCACACGGCCGGTGACCACCGTGCCACGGCCGGAGATCGAGAAGATGTCTTCGATGGGCATGGCAAACGGCTTGTCGACGTCGCGAACCGGCAGGGGAACCTTCTCGTCGACGGCAGCCATGAGTTCCAGAATCTTGGCTTCCCACTTCTCATCACCGTTCAACGCCTGGAGCGCCGAACCGCGAATCACAGGGACGCTATCGCCAGGGAACTGGTAGCTCTTCAGAAGCTCCCGAACTTCGAGTTCAACGAGTTCGAGCAACTCGGGATCTTCCACCATGTCGCACTTGTTCAAGAACACCACGATGTAGGGCACGCCGACCTGACGCGCGAGCAGGATGTGTTCGCGAGTCTGCGGCATCGGGCCGTCGGTGGCGGCAACGACAAGAATCGCGCCGTCCATCTGCGCCGCGCCGGTGATCATGTTCTTGATGTAGTCAGCGTGGCCGGGGCAGTCCATGTGCGCGTAGTGGCGGTTCGCGGTCTCGTACTCGACGTGCGAAACCGCAATGGTGATGCCGCGCTCGCGCTCTTCCGGAGCGTTGTCAATCGAGTCGAACGCGCGGAAGGCCACCTTCGGGTTATGCTTCGAGAGCACCTTGGTGATCGCCGCGGTCAACGTGGTTTTGCCATGGTCAATGTGACCGATGGTGCCAATGTTCACGTGTGGCTTACTGCGCTCAAATTTCTCTTTCGCCATTGCTTCTTCTGCTCCTCCAAACCTGCAAACCTAAAATCGCTTTACTGCCATTCCGAACGACGGGCCGCCTCAGAAGGCGGACCCCACAAAACTATCTAGCTGCCCGGCCGGTGGCCTTGCTGACCACTTCCTCAGCAACCGAGCTTGGCGCTTCCGCGTAGTGCGAGAAGTGCATGGTGAAGTTGGCGCGGCCTTGCGAGCGGCTGCGGAGGTCCGTGGCATAACCGAACATCTCCGACAGCGGCACCTGGACGCGAATAATGTGGCTGCCCGCGCGCGTCTCTGAGCCCTGAATCTGGGCGCGTCGCGAGTTCAGGTCGCCAAAGACACCGGCCATATACTCTTCCGGCGTGGTGACTTCCACTTTCATGATCGGTTCGAGTAGAACCGGTTTGGCTTTGGAGCAAGCTTCCTTGAAACCGATGGAGCCCGCGATTTTAAACGCTAGTTCCGAGCTATCCACATCGTGATAGCTGCCATCGACCAGAACCACCGCGACGTCGACCATCATGAAACCCGCCAAACCGCCGTTATCCATGGCTTCGCGGATACCGGCCTCGATTGGGGGAATGAATTCCTTGGGAATCGCGCCGCCGAAAATCTTGTCGATGAAAAGGAAGCGGTGTTCCTTATCGAAGCGCCACTTGCCACCGCCACCGGCGATGGACTTGGCGAGCTCATCGAGTTCGTCGGTGGACATCTCGTGCATGTTTTCGTGATCGGCGCTCGGAAGCGGATGCACTTCCAGCCTACAGACACCGTACTGACCTTTACCGCCGGACTGTTTGACGTGACGGCCTTCCGCTTCCGCCTTGCGGCGAATGGTCTCGCGGTAAGCGACTTGCGGACGGCCTACGTTGGCGTCAACGCTAAATTCGCGCTTCATGCGGTCGACGATGATTTCGAGGTGCAGTTCCCCCATACCCGAAATGATGGTCTGACCGGTTTCGGTGTCGGTATGAACGCGGAAAGTGGGGTCTTCCTGCGCAAGACGAGAAAGCGCCTGCCCCATCTTGTCCTGATCCGCCTTGGTCTTCGGTTCCACTGCAACGGAGATGACCGGAGCCGGGAAGTCCATGGCTTCGAGAACGACTTGCTTGTTTTCGTCGCAAAGGGTGTCGCCAGTGGTGACGCTCTTCAGGCCGACGCAGGCGCAAATATCGCCGGCGTAAACCGCTTCAATCTCTTCGCGCTTGTTGGCGTGCATCTGAAGGAGGCGGCCGATGCGTTCGCGCGAGCCCTTGGTGGAGTTGTACACATAACTGCCGGCATTCAGAACGCCGGAATAAACACGGATGTAGGTGACGTGCCCGACGAACGGATCGGACATGATTTTGAAGGCCAGCGCGGAGAACGGCTGATCGTCGGCCGCACGGCGCAGAACCGTTTCGTCGGTATCGGGATTAATGCCTTCGACCGGAGGAACATCAACCGGCGAGGGCAGGTAATCGACTACCGCGTCGAGCAGCGGTTGAATACCCTTGTTCTTGAAGGCCGAACCCGCAAGCACAGGAACAATCTTCATCGCCAGGGTCGATTTGCGGATGGACTTGCGCATCTCTTCGAGCGTGAGTGTGCCTTCCGTCAAATATTTGTCGAGTACTTCGTCGTCGTGTTCGGCGATGTATTCGACGACCTTGGCGCGATGTTCTTCGTAGAATTTCTTGTCGATCGCCGAGCCTTTCAACGCAGCGGCAATATCCGGGCGGCTGGCGACAAATGCGGAGTCCCAGAGCTTCGCGACTTCGAAAATCTCGTATTTGGCGCCGAGGGTTTCCTCGAGCCATACAATTACGTTTTCTTCCAGGAAGTTGATGCAGCCGATGAAATTGTCTTCGCGGCCGAGCGGGAACTGAATGGGCACCGGATGCGCACCAAGGCGCTGACGCATCGTGCGGATGGCATGGTCGAAGTCCGCGCCCATTTTGTCCATCTTGTTGACGAAGGCGAGGCGGGGAACGCGGTATTTGTCGGCCTGGCGCCACACGGTTTCGGATTGCGGTTGCACGCCGGCGACGCTGTCGAAAATGGCGACGGCGCCGTCGAGAACGCGGAGAGAGCGTTCCACTTCCACGGTGAAATCGACGTGGCCGGGTGTATCGATGATGTTGACGCGGTATTTCTTGTCGAAACGCGTCCAGGAAGCCGTAGTTGCGGCACTCGTGATGGTGATGCCGCGCTCGCGCTCCTGCTCCATCCAGTCCATGGTGGCCGTGCCCTCATCCACCGAACCGATCTTGTAGGTCACACCCGTGTAGAACAGGATCCGTTCGGTCGACGTGGTTTTGCCGGCGTCGATGTGCGCCATGATCCCGATGTTCCGGGTGTCTTCGAGTTTGAACGCTCTAGCCATGTTGTCCTAAAAACCTTTTCTCCCCTGTGCTCCGACGCCCTGCATCTCCTCAAAGCGGACGACCTCACAAGGCCGTCCCTACAAAACCAACAATTACCAGCGGTAGTGGGCAAAAGCCTTGTTGGCTTCGGCCATGCGGTGTACATCTTCCTTCTTCTTGATAGCGCCACCGCGGGAATTCGCCGCGTCAATCACTTCGTCGGCCAACTTGTCAGTCATCGTTCTGCCGGCGCGCTCACGCGAATATTGCAACAGCCAACGAATCGCGAGCGACTGGCGACGGAACGGGTTCACTTCCACGGGAACCTGATAGTTTGCGCCACCGACGCGGCGGGTCTTGACCTCGACGAGCGGTTTGAGGTTCTCGATGGCCTTTTTGAAAATCTTGAGGGCATCGTCATTGGTCTTCTTGGCGACCTGGTCCATCGCGGTATAGAACACGCGCTGTGCAGTGCTCTTCTTGCCGTCCCACATCATCGAGCAAATGAATTTCTCGACAATGGGCTCGCCGTAGACGGGATCGACCGCTTGGGTCCGCCGGCTGACTAATCCTTTACGAGGCATCGCTTGTTTTTTGCTCCTTCGAAACTCTTTCAACCCGGCCAGTCTAAAGACTGGCCACTACACAATCTCGATCTTTACTTGGCCGCGGCTCCAGCCTTGGGCCGCTTGGCTCCGTACTTCGACCGGCCTTGCTTACGATTCTCCACGCCTGCGGCGTCGAGCGTGCCACGAACGATGTGGTAACGAACACCGGGAAGGTCCTTCACACGGCCTCCGCGCACCAGCACGATGGAGTGCTCCTGTAAGTTGTGGCCGATCCCGGGGATGTACGTGGTGACCTCAACAGCATTGGTCAAACGCACGCGCGCCACTTTACGAAGTGCGGAGTTCGGTTTCTTCGGCGTCTGGGTGTACACGCGAATACACACGCCGCGCTTTTCGGGGCAGCCCATCAGCGCAGGCGATTTCGTCTTGGAGATGACGCCTTCTCTTCCCATGCGTACAAGTTGCGAAAACGTTGGCACAGTTGTTCCTCGTTTTAATTCTCTGCAACCGCAAAATCCCCTGCGCGCGCAGACACAGCTTGCGAGTTCTCGCGGAGCGCGCAAAACAAAAACGCGAGAGCACACACATATGCTGAAAGGTACTGCGAATCCGGAGAGAACCAGCAAGAGACTCCGCACGCACTCCAAGAGACAAGTCTTACGCTCTCGGTATCGAATCGGAGAGGCTTACTCGGCTTTTCGGGGCTGGCGCCCCATTCCGGCCGCTCTTCTGTCCCATTCCATCGAGCTTGTTCCGGGACCGAAGAAATTCCTTCCAACCAGTCTCCCCCACCCGGAGAAGACCTTACTGCTTGGGTAAAAATACCCCTGACAAAACACAAAGTATAGAGAAGTTAGGGGGTTCTGTCAAACAGGATTCACACAGCACCTGTAGAAAAAAGTGTGGAAAAGTGGAAAGTGGTACGGGTCCTGCTCAAAGTGGGGCGATTTTGTGCAAATTCGTGGGACTTCAGGCATCCCGCGCAAGGGCCATGTGGCGCCGAGCGAACACAGCGCCGCAAAATGGCGGCAGGAATCAATACCAATAACTTTATTGTTTTCTTTCAATTATAGGACCTGTTGGAGTCCTGACCTTGATCACCGAAAGACCATAGGCCGAAGGCCTTTAGGAACTCATATTGTCCTTGGTCGCGGAGCATTTTCGCGGTGCGCTCGGGAGACCAAGGGGAGGCCAGTCGGTCGGGGCGGTCGGCCAGCCAGAAAGCGGCGAGCGCCATGATCGTTGCATTCTGCGTGAGGACGTCGGGTTTGACTGCTTCCATGGCATCCGCCGCAGAGTGGTGCGTGTATTTGTAGTCGGGGGAGTCCTGGTTCAGGTTAATGCCCGGGAGACCAGCGAGGATGAACGGGCCGGTGTCGGTGCCGAACTCGCACTTGTCATTCACCTTAATTTCGCGAACGTTTTCCAGCGAGTCGACGAAGGCTTCGATGGCAGGAATCAGATCCTTGTGACCGCCCATTTGAAATTCCTTGATCGGCCCCTGGCCTTCGTCGAGAACTATGGCGGCGAGGTGATCTTTCATTTCGTTCGCGTGCTGTTTCGTGTAGGCCAGCGATCCGAGCAGGCCCTGTTCTTCCCCAGTGAATAAAACGAAGCGAATGGTGCGGCGGGGGCGTTGGCCGCTTTTCATGATGGCGTCGGCCGCAGCCAGGACGCTGCTGGTGCCCGTGCCGTTATCGGTGGTGCCCTCGCTTAGATCCCAGGAATCCAGGTGAGCGCCGACGACAACGATTTGCTCGGGATGCTCGCGACCCGCGATTTCTCCGACAACATTGGCGGTGTCGACAGGAGTCCCAGTCAGTGAGTTCTGTACGTTGATATGGATGCGCGGCGTTTTGCCTGCGGCGATGAAACGTTCAAGCTGGCCCTGGTCTTCCATGGCCATGTCTACTACCGGAATCGCATAATCCTGCGCGAAGCCGAGAATCCCCGTGTGCGTGAGATGCATGCCTTCCGCTTTGAACCCGCCCTGACCGCCGATGACGGCGACGGCTCCGGCCTTGTGTAGCGCGATCAGAAAATCGCCGTATTGCGCGAAGATCAACCAGAAGTTCTTCCTGGGAGCACCTTCCGGCTTCATCATGACGATCTTGCCCCGGAAACGGCTCATATTTTTCATTTCTTCGTCGAGGTCGAAAAGGTTAGCGGTAACCACATCAGCGTCGATTCCATTCGGAGAGGTGGAACCAGTCCAGCCCATGGCATCCACGTCGAGTTTGCGGTGAAGGGGAGCGAGAAGTTCGGCGCTCGCGGTGCCGCGAGTCCAACCTTTCCACATGGAGTATTTTTCGGCGCGTACGTTCACGAGGCCGATGGAGTTCATCTTGGCGAGGCCCCAGTCGATGGACTTCTGGCCTTCGGGTGACCCGGTGATGCGGCCACCTACGTTATCGCTAAGATCGGTCAGGTATTCGAAGGCCTGGGAGTTCATGAAGCCTTCGCCGGCGATGCGGGCCAATGCGGGGCGGGTGCCGTCTTCGGCGGGGCCTTTAGGCCGGGCGGTGTCATTAGCGCGAGAAAGGGGCGCGATAAGGGCGACGCTAAGGAGGAAGAGTAACGAGCGTTTGTTCATTCCGGCTCCATCGCGAACGGATTCATAGCTAGAGAGATATTTTACATTAGACGCGGAAGGACGCAGAGTCAGTAGCAAACGGTTCGATGGTGCGGATGTCTTCGGCAGGAACAGCGCCGTTGCGAAACTCCCAGCACCGGCTTGCTTTACCCGAAGGCGAGGGTCGCCTAAACTGCGAACGTGATTAAACGCAGACGGGTGGGAGGAGCGGACGGCCTCAGAAGGTCGTCCCTGCAAAAGCTATTCCTCAGTGCGGCGATCCTGCTGGCCGGAGTGCGCCCAGTTTTTGGCCAGGCACCGCAACCCGCGCCTACGCCTAGCGAGAAACCACCGGCTAAGAACGCGCAGTCGGCTCTTGCGAAGAAAGAGCGGCCACAACTCCCTTTTCAGATCCAGCTACTCGACACGAAGATTCGCTTTGAGACAAATGGCGATTCGCGCAAAGAAGTACACACCATCGTCAAGATCAACAACATTCTGGGTGTGCAGCAGTTTGGGCGGATTTCGTTCGATTACAACCGGAGTTTTCAAAGCGTGGACATTCCGCTGGTGCGAGTGAGCCACGCGAATGGCGGAACGTCGGAACTGCTGCCGAGCGCGGTAACGGACGCACCAAACGCGGCGGCAGAGCCGTTTCCGGCGTATCACGACGTTCGAGTCAAATCAGTGCGGATTCTGGGATTGCAGGAAGGCGACACGGTTGAGTATCGCGTAATCACATCGACGGCGAAAGCACCGCTAGCCCCGGATTTTTGGCTGGAACACACGTTTGACCGGTCGGGGCAGGTACTGGAGGAGCACTACGAACTGGATTTGCCAGGATCACGGAAAATTGATTTGCGAATTAGTCCCGAGACAAGGGTCAGCCAACAGGAAAAGACCGGCGAGGGCGAGTCCGCTCGCGAAATACTCAGGTGGGAGAAGAAATACGAATCGCCCAAGGATGGACAAGCAGAAGAACCCACGCCAACATCAGCGGACGTGGCATTGAGCACGCTCGATTGGCGGACCCTGGCGATTCGGCTGAGTGAGTTGATGCTTCCGGGGTCAAAATCGCTCCTCGGATTCAAGGGCAGCGCCGAAGACAAGACAAAGGAACTCGCTCGCCGACCAGAGGTGACCGGGGGGGTGCGGGAAAAGGCGGATTCCCTCACGAAGGACGCGAAGACAGACGTCGCTCGGCTGGCAGCAATCTACGATTACGTATCGACGAAGGTCGCCACAGTGGATTTGCCTTTACAGGCTGCGGGATTCCGGGCGCGCACGGCAGAGTCCGTGCTGAATTCGGAATATGGCACGGGCGAAGACAAGTATGTTTTGTTCGCGGCGTTGGCAACCGCATCACGGATGAACGGCACTCCGGTGCTGACTGGGTTTTGTGATAAGGCGGCACTCGCGAGTCCAATCGTCTTTAAGCACCTCGTGATTTCGAGTGTCACACGAGAACGAACGTATTGGCTAGATCCAGCCGTGGAGGTTGCCCCCTTCGGTATGATTTCGCCACCGGGTACCAAGTGCGGACTTTTCCTCAATCGTGGAATTTTTGCCCTGAACTCGACGGGCCATGAGTGGGTCGACCTTCCGACGGAGCCGCCGTTTCCGTCGACGCAAAGAGTCACAGTGGATGCGAATTTAACGGAGTCGGGCCAACTGAACGCGCGGGTGAAATATGTGGTGCGAGGAGAGAATGAGTTGCTGCTGCGCGTGGCATTTCACCAGGCGCCGAAAGAAAAGTGGAAGGATGTGGCGGGGCTGCTATCGCTTTCGGATGGATTTCGCGGGCAGGTGACCAAGGTGGACGCCTCCGATCCGACTGACACTAAAGAACCGTTCACCGTCGAGTATGAGCTGTCACAGTTGAACTTTGTAGATTGGAAGAAAGCCCCGGTACGGATTCCCGCACTGTTGCCGCAGATCGGCCTACCGGATCCGCCCTCTGCGGGAGTGACCGCACCGATTGAACTAGGCACTCCTCTAGACGTGCAGACCACGATGACTTTGCACGTGCCTCCCGGGACAGAAATTCAGACGCCGGTAGCGACGGCCGTGACGCGCGACTATGCGAGTTTCAGCTCGAAGTATTCGGGTTCACAGAATTCCATCGTCGCTTCGCGACACATTAACTTTGCAAAAAGGCGAATTCCCGCGGACCGATTTGCGGACTATAACGCATTCTTGCATGCCGTACAGAATGACGCGGCACAGAGAATTGTGCTGCTTCCGAAGTCAGAAAATGGAAAATAAAAAACTCGAATCGAACTACACGCTCATCACTTCTTTTTCTTTGGTAGCGCAGAGGTCTTCGACTTTTTTGGTTTCGGATTGGGAAACCTTGTCGAGCTCCTCGAGGGAGCGCTTCTGCTCGTCCTGACTGATTTTCTTTTCTTTTTCGAGCTTGTCGATCGCTTCCTTCACATCTCGACGGATGTTGCGAATCGCAGTGCGGTGGTTCTCCAGAGCCTTATGGATGTGCTTGACGAGCTCCTTACGGCGCTCTTCGGTGGGGGCCGGAATGGGGATACGGACAACCTTTCCGTCTGTGGTCGGATTGAGACCGAGATCGGAGGAGCGGATGGCTTTGTCGATCAACGGAACAGCACTCGGATCCCACGGCGTAATCATCAGCATGCTGGCGTCGGGGACAGTGACGTTGCCGAGCTGGTTTACCGGCATCGGCGTGCCGTGATAGTCGACCCGGACGTGGTCCAGGATCGCGGCGTTGGCGCGGCCGGTGCGGACGGACGCGAGTTCTTTTCGGAAATCCTCGACGGCTTTTTCCATGCGGGTTTTTGCTGCAACCATGGCGTCTTTCGTTGTGGCAATCGTGGTCATCGGTTGTTCCTCTTTTTTCGCTACTCTAACATGAATGAAATGGGATATCCGATATCGGAGAACTGAAGACAGGAGAGATTCCTCACTCCGCAGACTCCGTTCGGAATGACAGGTTCCAAGCCAACGCGAGACTAATCGGATGTCAGCCCATGGCTAGAAGGTTTTCTGCTCGGCCGGCATGACCGTTGAACCGACACGTTCACCAAGGACTGCACGGCGGATGTTGCCGGCCTTGTGCATGTTGAAGATCTTGATTGGCATCCCGTTATCCATGCACAGGGAAATGGCGGTCGAGTCCATCACTTTCAGATTCTGGTGCAACACATCGCGGTAGGTAATCTCCGCGAAGAACTTGGCGTCGCTGTGCTTCTCCGGATCGGCGCTGTAAATGCCGTCAACGCGCGTGGCCTTAAGAATCACATCGGCCTTGATTTCCATGGCGCGGAGCGCGGCCGCAGTGTCAGTTGAGAAATAAGGATTGCCGGTTCCGGCGGCGAAGATGACCACACGGCCCTTTTCGAGATGGCGTGTGGCGCGGCGGCGGATGAAAGGTTCGCAGACCTGGTGCATTTCGATAGCGCTTTGCACGCGGGTGTGGACCCCGACTTTTTCGAGCGCGTCCTGAAGCGCCAGGGCGTTGAGCACAGTGGCGAGCATGCCCATGTAATCGCCGGTCGCACGATCGATTTCGAAACCCTTTTGGCGCGCGCCGCGGAAAATATTGCCGCCGCCGATCACCA
>Ga0207761_1000008_pt1 | contig 48820 bp, 46 predicted proteins | sample LuqExpMetageno34_FD_187792 | JGI IMG/M metagenome (GOLD analysis project Ga0207761, IMG submission 187792) | Tropical forest soil microbial communities from Luquillo Experimental Forest, Puerto Rico - Sample 34 (SPAdes) | ecosystem: Environmental > Terrestrial > Soil > Tropical forest ... | reverse complement strand
CCCGCCATTAAGCCGCCGAAAATATAAGCGCGGATCAGCATGCCACGCACCGAAATGCCGGCAACCTTCAGCGCCTCGCGGTTCCCCCCGAGCGCAAAGACGTAGGTGCCGAAATGCGTATGGTACAGCAAGGTGTGGGTAAGGGCATAGGCGAGCGCGGCGAGGATGACCGGCAATGGAATGCCGACCACGGCTCCGGAATAGATCGCCTCGATCGAACGTGGAATGCCGACCACGCTTTGACCGTCGGTCACGACCAGCGACAGGCCTTGCGCGATACCGAGCGTCCCGAGCGTGGTGATAAACGGCGGGATGTCGAACACCGCGATCAGCACGCCATTGGCCAGCCCAAAGAACAGCCCGACCGCCAGCGCGGCCAGAAACGCCAGCGTGGGCGAGCCGGTTGTCACTGCGGTGATAGCAAGCACGATGGAGGCGAAGGTGAGCACCGCACCGATCGACAGATCAAGGCCCTCGGTCATGATGATCAGGGTCATCGGGAGCGCGAGCAGCAACAGAATGGTCGATTGCGTGAGGATGTTGGTGATATTGGCCGGCGTGGCGAATCCCGGGCTGGTCACGGCAAACACGGCGCAAAGCGCGATCAGCGCGATAGCGACGCCGGGCACGCGGGCAAGCGGTGCAGTTACAAGACTGAGCGTACTCATTGGTGGATCCCGAGACGGACGATATTGGCTTCGGTCAGCTCGTGATGCGCCAGCTCGCCGGCGATACGGCCGCTGCGCATCACATAGGCGCGATCGCAGATGTGGACGATTTCGATCTGCTCGGAGCTGATCATCAGGATGGCAGCGCCGTTGTGCACCAGGCCATCGAGCAGCCGGAATATCTCGGCCTTGGCGCCGACATCGATGCCGCGAGTCGGCTCATCGAAGATGTAGAAGCGGGCGTCCGCGTTCAACCATTTGCCGATGACGACCTTCTGCTGATTACCGCCGGATAGCGTGGCGACCGGCCGGCGCGGCGTCGGCGTCGCAATGCGCAGCTTGTCAATGATCGCGCGGGCGGCCTTCAAGGCTCGCCGTGGCACGAAAAATCCCGACGGGAACAGCTTGCGCAGTCCCGCCAGCACGATGTTGTCGCCGACCGAACGGGCGAGCGCGAGACCTTGCGTCTTGCGGTTTTCCGGAATCAGCGCCATGCCGCGCCGCGCCGAATCCTCCGCGGAGTGCCCGATGCGCTCGCCATTGAGCCTGATCTCGCCGGCGGTCACCCGGTCGGCGCCGAAGATCGCGCGCGCAACCTCGGTGCGGCCGGAACCGACCAGCCCGCACAGGCCCACGATCTCGCCAGCGCGCACGGTCAGATTTACGTCGGAAAACCCGCTCGGGCCGGAGATATTCTTGACCTCGAGCACCACCACGCCGGCGGTCGGCCGCGACGGCCGCGTATAGGTTGCGTCGACCGGTCGGCCGACCATTTGCGTCACCAGCTGATCGGGCGTGGTCTCGGCCGGTAACAGCGAGGCGATCTTGCGCCCGTCACGCAGCACGGTGATGCGATCGCCGAGCGCAAATACCTCGGACAGCCGATGCGATATGTAGATGACCGCGACGCCCTTCTTCTTTAGCCGGTCGATCATCGCGAACAGCCGTTCGGTCTCGCGGTCGGAGAGCGTCGCCGTCGGCTCATCCATGACCAAGATGCGCGCGTCTTGCGACAATGCCTTGGCGATTTCGACCATCTGCTGCTGCGCGACACCGAGCTTGTGCACGGGGATGCGCGGATCGATGTCGAAGCCGATCATATCGAGCACACGTTTGGCCTCGGCGTGAATGCGTCGCCGGTCGATCAGCCCGGGCAGCCGGCTCGCGAATTCACGGCCGAGAAAAATGTTTTGTGCGATGTCGAGATAGGGAACCAGCGTGAAGTCCTGGAATATGACCGCGATGCCGAATTTGCGGGCGTCGGTGGGGCCATGGATGCCGACTGGCTCGCCGTTTTGAAAAAACGAACCCTGGTCGGCGCGATAGGCGCCGCAAAGAATTTTCATCAAGGTCGATTTGCCGGCGCCGTTCTCGCCGACCAGCATGTGCACCTCGCCGGCGTTGATCTCGAACGACACGTTGTCGAGTGCCTTGACGCCGGGGAATTCCTTGGAAATTCCGCGCAATTCGAACAAAGGCGAGACTGTCACGCGCTCCACCCATCACGCCGGATCTATTGCGACGCGGCGATCCCCTTGTCGATTTTCCGGAAACACCAAGACCATCGAAGATACGGACGGTGCCGGACTTGCTGCTTGACGTAAGTCAATGCCCATTTGAGGCCTGCCGCGCAACAATTTTTATATAATGCAATTCAAGCGCAAAACGGGGGCGACGTACCAGCCCCCCGCTCGCCTAATGCTGCATCCAACACGGGGGGAATTCCATGAAGGCGCTGTACTCAGTTTTGGCGACCGCGATCGCGATCGGAGCGGGCGCGGGACTTGCCCGAGCCGAGGGCGAGACCATTGCGGTGTTCACCAAGAACCAAACCAATCCGTTCTTTCAAAACGTTCGCGTCGGGGCCGAAAATGCCGCCAAGCAGCTCGGCGCCAAGATCATACAGTACGTGCCGACCAAGCCCGACAGCATTCCCGAGCAGTTGAGCCAAGTCGAGGACGTCATCGTCAAGAAGCCGGATTCGATCGTGTTCACTCCGGTCGACTACAAGGCGCTGGTACCGGGTGTCGAAAAGATGAATGCGGCCGGTATCCCCGTCGTCAACGTCACCGATCATATGGCGGGCGGCAAGATCGTCTCCTATGTCGGCATCGATGACTATAAGGTCGGTCGCGCCACTGCCGAGGCTCTGATGAAGGCGCTCAGTGGCAAAGGCAACGTCGTGATCATCGAAGGCGTCAAAGGTTCAATCTCCAATCAAGATCGCACTCGTGGCCTCACCGATGTGGTTAAGGAGCATCCGGACGTGAAGCTGCTGGCCACCCAGGCTGGAAATTTCCAGCGGCTGAATGCGCTGCAGGTAATGGAAAACCTCATGCAATCGTTCCCGAAGATCGACGGGGTAATGGCGGCCAACGACGCGATGGCGATCGGCGCGATCGAGGCACTCGATGCAGCCAACCGCAAAGCGATCGTGGTGGGCATCAACGGTACCAAAGAGGCAGTCGATGCGGTGAAAGCAGGTAAGCTGCTAGCCAGCGGGCAGGCCGATCCGTTCATGCAGGGATGTCTCGGCACGATCATCGCAATTCGCAGCCTACGCAAACAGCCGACGCCGCCCGAGCTGTATTTGAAGCCGTCGGTGATCGATGCCAGCAATTACAAGGAATTTGACATGCCCGTTGAGGCGCGCGCCTGCCCAAAATGGGAGGCCGTCGCGCCCAACTGATCAATGCTGGTGGATTGCCGTTAAAGAGAGGAAATATGCGCCGGGGCGACCGAAGTGGGGTCTTGCCTGACTGATGCGACCCGCGAAGATCGCTCCCGGCGCACCGTTCGCTTACCTGCCGCTATGCTGCCGCCCGAACGCGCGCTGCAGCAATTATCGCGGCGTTTTGACCCGGTGGGATCATGCAGACCTCCGTGCCAGAAAAGTGACGGGCACATCTTAGCTTAACCCCACGGCGATGCCAGTGAATTAGTTGGCAAGCGTTTTGACAAAAATCAAAGCGGTTTCGGATCACGCATGGCGTGTTTTTCAGTGGCGCGTCACGCCCATTTAACGACTTGCCTGTTTTCAGTGAATTTCGGAGCAAACTGTGCCTAACGTGCACGAGGTGCGCATTCACGGGCGGGGCGGCCAGGGCGCCGTGCTGGCCTGTTCGATTCTCGCTCAGGCGCTTATCGACGACGGCAAGCACGCGGTCGCGATTCCCTCCTTTGGCTTCGAGCGTCGCGGCGCGCCGGTCGCCGCCTTCCTCCGTTTTTCCGACGCGCCGATCCGGGCGATGACTAACGTGTATCATCCCGACTGCGTCATCTGCATTGACCCGACCGTGCATCGCTCTGTCGATATCTACGCCGGTATGAAGGATGGCGGCACCGTCGTGCTCGCTACTAAGGCAAAACCTGACCAACTCAAATTCCCCGACACGGTTGCGCGCGTCGGCCTGTGCGATGCGGTCAGCATCGCGCTGCCAATATATCGCAAGCCGGTGACCAATGCGGTCATGCTGGGCGCCTTTGCGCGCACCACCGGCATGCTGTCGCTTGCTTTACTCAAGGAAGCGCTGCAACAGATGGATTTCCGCGACGCCGGCCTGACCGAAAATCTCACGGCGGCCGAGCGCGGCTACAACGAAACGCAGGTTTACGACCTTAGCAAGGTGACGCATGCAGCGGCAGTCGCGTGACCATTTCGACGCCTCCACAATTCCGGACGATCTCGCGCCGATTGCCACTGTGCTGAGCAAGATGCTGCCGGGCGACTGGCGCAGCCTGCGGCCGGTGATCGACCGGCGCAAATGCGTCAAGTGCTCTCTCTGTTGGCTGTATTGTCCGGTGCAGTGCGTGACCGAGAAGCCGCGCTGGTTCGAATTTGATCTGGCGGTGTGCAAGGGTTGCGGTGTATGCGCGCAGGAATGTCCGCAGCGCGCCATCACGATGGTCGAGGACGCCGGACGATGACCGCGGCAGCTGCCAAGACCGCCAACAACAAGCCCGCCTTTGTGGTGTGCGAAGGTAATGAGGCGGCCGCCATCGGGGTCGGACTGTCGCGCCCGGACGTGGTGGCGGTTTATCCGATCACGCCGCAGTCGTCGCTGGTAGAGCATCTCTCCCAAATGATAGCCGATGGCAGGCTGCGCGCCGACCTGATGAATGTTGAAGGCGAGCACGCGGTGCTGAACGGACTGCAGGGCGTGGCGTTGGCCGGCGGCCGGACCTTCACCGCGACCTGCGGGCCGGGCATAGCCTTCATGTTCGAGCCCTATGTGCGCACGCCCGGTCTGCGTCTGCCGATGGTTGCCTCACTGGTCACGCGCGATCTGTTGAGCCCGCAATGCGTCTGGGGCGGCCAGCAGGACGCCATGGTCGTACGCGAGGCCGGCTGGATCCAGATGTATTGCGAGACGGTCCAGGAGATCCTCGATACCACGGTGATGGCCTATAAGATCGCCGAGCATCGCGATGTGATGCTGCCGGTGAATGTCTGCCATGACGGCAATTACCTGTCGTTTGGCGTGACCCGTGTGGAACTGCCCGACCAAGATGCCGTCGATGAGTTCCTCGGGCCTCCGAACATCAACTGGCACATCGCGCTCGATCCGCTGCGCCCGATGGGCGTCGACCCGCTCACCGGCGGGGCCGGCGGTCCGGGCCCACGCAATTTCGTGCGCTACCGCAAGGGCCAATGCCGCGGCATGCAGAACGCGCTGCGCGTGATCCGCGAGGTGCACGCGGCCTGGGGCGAGCGCTTCGGCCGTTTTCATGCGCCGCTGGTCGAGGAGTATCGCCTCGACGACGCCGATTATGCGCTGGTCACCATCGGCAGCATGACCGGCGCTGCCAAGGACGCAGTCGACATCGCCCGCGACCAGGGCGAAGCGGTTGGGCTGATCAAGGTCAAGACGTTCCGGCCGTTCCCGCTGGAGGCAATGACCGCGGCGCTTGCCAAGGTTAGCAGCGTCGGCGTCGTCGACCGTTCGGTCAGCTTCGGTTGGAATTCGGGCCCAGTCTATCAGGAAACGCTGGGCGCGCTCTACTGCACCGGCAAGCAGATTCCCGCCGTCAGCTTCGTCGGCGGGCTCGCCGGCGCCGACATCACCACCGAGCATTTCGCCCGTGCCATCGCGCTGACGCGCGAAGCACAATGGGATCGCGCGCAAGAGCCGGTCTGGTTGAACGAGAACGACTGAGGACGCGATGCAGAGCAAATATCTCATCGTCGGCAGCAGCCACGCGGCGCTCGAAGCGGCGAACGCGATCCGCATGTTCGACAGCGTGGGCACGCTGACGCTGCTGACGCGCGATGCACATCTGCCCTATTCGCCTACTATCCTGCCATATGTCGTGTCGGGGCGATCGCAGCCCGACAATGTAACCTTGCGCGATGCAGCTTATTTCCGCGCCAACGCCATCGATTTCGTATCCGGCGCGGAGATCGTGTCTGTCGATCCTGCACAATCGAGCCTACGTCTCGCCACCGGCGAAAGCTGGCATTACGAGCGCCTGCTGATCGCGACTGGAGCTGCGCCAAGTCTGCCGAAAGTGCGCGGCCTCGCCGATGTTCCATATCATGTGCTGCGCTCGCTCGATGACGCCGTGGGTTTACGCCGGGCCATGCAGCAGGCGAAGTCAGCCCTCGTGCTTGGTGCTGGCCTGATCGGTATGCACGCAGCCGAGAACATGGCCAAAGCGGGAATCAAGGTCACGGTGGTGGAGCTGCAGCGCTTCGCGCTCTCGGTCTATTTCGAGCCGAAGGCCTCGGCAATGATCGAGCGCACCTTTGCCGAGCACGGCGTACAGATGCTGATGGGCCGTACGCTGGTCAGCGTCGAGCGTGCCGGTGACGGCATCGCGACCACGCTCAGTAACGGCACAACGCTCGAGGCCGACCTCTTGCTGGTGTGCACAGGCGTGAAGCCCAATATCTCATTCCTCAAGGGCGCGGGTATCGAGACGAACGTCGGCATCCTGGTTGACGATCGCATGCGCACTAATGTCGCAAATATCTGGGCTGCCGGTGACGTGGCGCAGGGGCGTGGCTTCTGGGGCGACAAGGTCGTCAATGGCATCCTGCCCAACGCAGTCGAGCAGGGCCGTATCGCTGGCGCCGACATGGCTGAGGATGCCGGCGTGCAGCCGTTCCGTGGCGCGGTACCGCTCAATACTTACAGCTTCTTCGGCCAGCAGGCGATCTCGGTCGGCCACTGCGGTAGCCCGGGATCGGAAGTAGTTGAGGGCGGCGGCGGGGGAAGTTATCGCCACATCGTGCTGAAGGACGGCCGGCTGGTCGGCATCTCGACCATCAACGACTTCATCGACGCTGGCATTATGTGGCAGCTGATCCTGCGGCGGACTGATCTCTCCGCGGTCAAGGAAGCCTTCATTGCCAATCCGCAACTCACCGGGCGGCAGTTGATGTCGCAGATGTGGCGGTAGGCGATGGCAACCTGTTTCCCCACATTGCAATTCCACGCCAGCCGCTGCGACGGCTGCGGCGACTGCATGACCGCTTGTGCGCAGGCAAAGTCGGGCACCGACAACCTGACGCAGTCGCGTATCCGCATTATGCCCGGCATGGATGGCGTCGAGCTCGCGCTTTGCCGGCAATGCGCTGATCCGATCTGCGCCGCCAACTGTCCGTCCGGTGCGCTGACGAAAAACGCTGAAACCGGCGTGATCGATTGGGCCAATATCAAATGCGTCAATTGCCTCCTGTGCACCGCCGGCTGCGGCTATGCCGGCATCCTCTATGAGGCCAAAATCGGTCACGTCACCAAATGCGACACCTGCGATGGCGATCCGTCCTGTGTGAAAGTTTGCTCGAAGGGAGCGCTGGAATATCGCACCGAGGCGCGCATCTTTAACGAATACGCCGACAAGGAGGACCTGTTCTGCCGCGGGCTCGCCGCCTGTCACGGCTGCAATTCCGAGCTGTTGATCCGTCACACCATGCGCAAGGTGGGGCCCGACTCAGTGGTCGCAGCGCCACCCGGCTGCATTCCGGGCATGGGTACGGTCGGCTACAACGGGCAGACCGGCGCCAAGGTGCCTATCTTTCATTCACTGCTCACCAATACAGCGACCATGCTCGCCGGCGTGAAGATGCAATACAACCGCGTCGGACGAAACGTGACCGCGATCGCGCTTGCTGGCGACGGCGGCACTTCCGATGCCGGGTTCCAGTCAGTGTCGGGCGCGGCCGAGCGCAATGATCCGATATTGTTCATCTGCGTCGATAATGAAGGCTATATGAACACCGGCATGCAATCGTCCGGAGTCACGCCGTTCGGTTCATGGACCTCGACCACGCCGGTGGGCGGTGCGATGCAGGGCAAGCGGACCGAGGCGAAAAATCTCCCAGTCATCATGACCATGCACAATTGCTCTTACGTCGCCACCGCCTCCACTGCTTTCCTGGAGGACTATTACGCCAAGCTGGAAAAAGCGATCGAAGTATCGAAAACCGGTATGGCCTATCTGCACGTTTATGCGCCTTGCCCGACCGGCTGGCGTTTCCCGTCCGCAATGACAACGGAAGTATGCCGCATGCAGGTGCGCACCAACTTCATCGCGCTGTGGGAATACGACCCGGTCAACGGACTGCGCTTTACGCATCCAGTCGACCGGCCGGAGCCAATCGAGAAGTATCTCAAGCTAATCGGCAAGTATCGCCATTTGAGCAAACAACAGATCGCACACATCCAGAGTACGGCCGACGAAAAGATCGCTTATCTGCAGCAATTGACGCAGATTGCGGCGGCCCATCGGCCTACAACGGAAGTCCGGTAAAAGTTTCAAACTGCACTGTTGCGCCGCGGCATACGGCGATCCCGCAATCCGGGGCCGGCCAATGGTCGCCCCTTGTTGCCTCCAAGACATCAAGCGTAAGCTTCTAAAAAAACCAATGTACTCGGGAGGTTTCAACCATGAACCGTTTCGTTGCTTTCGCGCTCGCGCTTGTTGGCTTCTTTGTCGTCGCTGCGCCGGTTTTGGCGCAATTTTATCCGAACCGCACCGTCACGATCGTGGTGCCTTACGCGGCCGGCGGACCGACCGACGAGACAGCGCGCGTGGTTGCTCGTTTTCTATCAGATAGGCTGAAACAGAATTTCATTGTCGAGAACGTTAGCGGCGGCGGCACGATCATCGCCACGAACCGCGTGGCACATGCGGCGCCGGACGGCTACACACTTCTGCTGCACAATCTGGCTATTTCCGCGAATGCCACACTCTATAAGGACCTGCCTTTCGATACAGAAAAAGAGTTAACACCCGTCATATTCATCAACCGTAACCCGCTGGTACTGGCCGGGCGCAAGACTCTCGAACCAAATACCCTTGCGGAATTGGTCGCCTGGATGAAAACACATCGTGCTAAGGCGGCGATCGCGGGATACGGAACGACCGGGCATCTCGCTACAGCTTTGTTTGTGCAGGAAGCCAAACTTGCCGTCGATCTCATTCCCTATCGCGGCGGTGCACCAGTTATGAGCGATATTCTCGGCGGCCATGTCGATCTGTTTTTCGGAACGCCGCAGCAGCTGATGCCGCAGGTGGTGGCTGGGAAGCTGAAGGCCTATGGCGTCAGCTCGAAGGAAAAGTCCTCTCAACTCGCGGCCATCGACAGCTTCGTGACGATGTTCGGACCGAAGTTTGAGATTCAATATTGGCAGGCGTTATTCGCGCCGGCCGGCACCCCGGATGCAGTGATCGCCCAGCTGAATGCGGCGGTGCAAGAGGCTGTCTCCGATCCTGTAATCCTCAAAGCATGGGAGGCTGAGGGAGTTTCCGCCTTTCCGAGAGATGAACGCTCAGCCGCGGCGGGACGCAATATCTTCAAGAGTGAGATCGTGCGTTGGGGTCAAGTAATCCGCGACAACGATATTCACGCGAGCCAATAGCATCGTGGAATAACCCGCTCAGGTCGTAAAGCCTCCGTCGACGAATAGCGTCTGGCCGGTCACGAAATCGGAGGCGCCGCTGGCAAGATAGATCGCGGCGCCAACGAGATCGGAGGGTTGCGCGAACTGTCCGAGTTTGATCCGGCTGCGCAGCCCTTCGAAACGCGCTGGATTCTTTGCAGCCGAATTCTTGACGAAATCGGTCATGGTCGTGGTCGGGGCAAGTGCGTTGACCCGAACCCCGCGCGGGGCCCACTCGGTCGACAGCGCCGCGGTGAGATGCGAAATCGCTGCCTTCGCCGAGCAATAGATGCTCTTTCCGGCGTCGGTCGCGACAGCCCAAGTGGAGCTCATATTGATGATCTTACCGTAGCCCCGTTCGAGCATCAGCGCTCCGATCTGTTGCGAGCAGAAGAACGCACCTTTCGCGTGCGTTTCGAACACGCTGCTCCAGTCCTGTTCGGTGACGTCCAGGGCGGGTTTTGTGAAGCCGAGACCGGCATTGTTCACCAGTACGATTTTGCGGTCGTCGCCCTGCACCAGTCGGCGGACGGCGTTCGCAAGCGCGCGGATTTCGCCGACCTGCCGTACATCAGTGGGGACGACTTCGGCCTTGCCGCCACGGTCCGCAATAGCGCGCCGGACCTCCTCGAGCTTCTGCCGCCGCCGGCTCGCGAGCACGACGCTCGCGCCGGCGCGGGCAAAATTTTCGGCGAAAGAACGCCCGATTCCCTCACTCGCCCCGGTTACGATAATCAAACGATCATCGAGGCGGAATGATGCGAGCGGATCATCGGGAACGATTTCGTTCATCGCGTTCAGCCGTTATTCCATCGCGATGTTGGCGGCCTTGGTTACTTTGCCCCATTTTTCGAGGTCTTTGCGGATAAGGTCGGCAAACTTATCCCCTTCAAGTACCATCACCTTCAGTTGCTGATCGTCAAATTGCTTGGCAACCACAGGGTCGTGCATGACCGCGATGGTTTCCTGCGCAAGCTTGTCCACGATCGACTTCGGCGTGCCGGCGGGCACCACGAGGCCAACCCACGGTGCCATCTCGAAACCGGGCAGTGTCTCCGCAATTGCCGGTATATCGGGCAGCTCAGGCATGCGTTTTGGCTCCGCCACCCCGAGCGGGATCAACTTGCCGGACTGCGTGTACGGCAGCAGGGTCGAGACGTTGTTGAAGCCGGATTGCACTTCGCCGCCGATCATAGCCAGTCCCAGGGGGCCAGTGCCTTTGTAGGGCACGTGCACGAGCTTGATGCCGGCCGCTAGTGAGAATAACTCCATTTCGAGATGGCTGAAATTGCCGACACCGGCCGAGCCAAAGGTCAAGCCATCGGGCTTCGACTTCGCCAGCGCGATGAACTCGGCGATCGTGCGCGCAGGCACCGAAGGATGCACTGCCAGCATCGAAGGCAGGCGGATCAGTGACGTCACGGGGATGAAATCTTTCAGCGGATCGTAGGGGAGTTTCTTATAAATCCACGGATTGACCGTCATCGGCGTGTCCGAAGTGACTTCGATAGTGTAGCCGTCGGGCGTCGATTGCTTCAGCGCGGTCAGGCCAATTTGGCCGTTGGCGCCGCCGCGGTTCTCGATGACGATTGTCTGATGCAATCGTTCCTGCAGATACTTAGCAACAATGCGCGCAACCACATCGGTGCCGCCGCCGGCCGGAAACGGTACAATCATATGGATTGTCTGCTTGTTCGGCCAGTCTTGCGCAGTCGACGGCGCCGCTGTGATGGCCAATAGGCCAAGCGCGGCTACGAGTATGGATATTGATTTTTTCATTATCGCCTCCCTGTGCTTCTCTATTTTAGTTCTGTTACCAACCATGCGGTTCGGTGTCGAAAACTCCGAGCGTTTCGAGCGTTGACTTGATTTCTTTTTTTCGCTCGTCCGTCAGCATACGGTTCGGCAGCCTCGGCGCGCCGACCGGTCGTCCCATGATCTCCCACATTGCTTTCGTCGGTGCCGGATATTCTGCCTTTGCGATCTGATAAAGCTCGGAAAATTTATATTGTAGCTCGAGCGCCTCCTTGAGCCGTCCGCTCGTAGTTGCCTCATACAAGGATCGGACGAAGTGGGGCACAATACCGCCAAACACCGACATGCAGGCGGTGCCGCCCAAGGTGAGGCATGGAATCATCCATTCGGTTCCGACAAACAGACCGAAATCGGGACGAACTTTCCGCGCAGCTCTACCGAGCTCGAGGTATTTTTCCCAGTTGTGACTTGCCTCTTTGAGCCCGATAAATTGGGGAAAGCGCTCCATCAATCGCACGAGCGTCTCTGGTGCAATCCCGATGCCGTCCATGATTGTCGGCGAGCTATAGGCGATAAATGGCAGATCGGTCGCCGAAATAATCGCGCAGAAATGTTCGTAAAGCGCGTCCTGCGAGGGCTTCCAATAATAGGGCGCGATGGCCGTGATGCAATCGGCGCCGATCCTTTCGGCATGACGCGCAAGGTCGATCGCTTGGTCGGTGCCCGGCGTGCTGACGTGCACGATGACCGGCACTTTTTTTGCGGTCACCTCAACCGCTGTTTTGGCAAGCAATTTGCGCTCGTCGAGCGTCAGATTCAGCGATTCGGCGAGGTGCAGGTTGACGCACAGCGACGACGCGTTGTGTCGAAGCAGAAATTCAATAACGCGCGCGAACTTATCGACATCGATCTCGTTAGCCGTAGTGAATGGTGTAACCGGAACATCGATGATTCCTGGAGGAATCGTCTTCAGGGGGTCGCGCTGCGACATGGTCCGGATTCCGGTTTATCTCGCATCACCGGCTGACGGTATCTGCGGAGACCTTGACCAAGGTCACGCGCCCGCCGATGGGTGAAGGCTGCACCGCGTGTGCAATGCAGCAGACGGCTCGTCGATCGTGCATACTGATGCATCTTGGGCTCGAAGGGAATTCAAAATGAAACCGCACATCGGAATTGTCGGTCTCGGTATTATGGGTGGCGCAATGGCGGAATCTCTGATCGCCGCCGGTTATCGCGTGTGTGGCTACGATATGCAGCCAGTGGCGCGGCGACGTCTGAAAAAGGCTGGCGGACGTGCGCTTTCCTCATCCGCGGGGGTCGCCAACAGCGCTGACGTGGTGATCACGTCGCTACCGTCAGTATCGGCACTTGATGATGTCGTCAACAATATCATCTCGATGAGTGGAACGGCACGCAAGTCAAAATTGATCGTGATCGAGACCAGCACGCTGCCGATCGCCGATAAGGAGCGTGCATTTCGCCAATTGAAAAAGACTGGGGCTATTGTGCTTGATTGTCCGATTAGTGGAACGGCACGGCGTATGAGGGAGGGGGCGTGGACCATCTTCGTCAGCGGCAATACTGCCGCCTGCAAACGGGCGCGCCCCATCTTTGAGGTGTTTACCCGCAACGCGCCTTATGTCGGTGTCTTCGGCAACGGCAGCAAGATGAAATTCATCGCCAATCATCTAGTCGCGATCTACAACGTCTCGGTGGGCGAATCGCTCACCTTCGCACGAGCGATGGGGCTCGATCCGCAGCAGGTATGGAATTTGTTCGCGATGAGCCCGGTGGTCGGCACCGGTGTGTTCAAGTTACGTGGTAAGTTTATGGTTGACCGCAAATACGTGCCGCCGACGATGAAGGTTGAGACCTGGCAAAAGGACATGCAGGTCATTGGGGAAATGGCAAGCTCAGTTGATTGCCCGTTGCCACTGTTTACTGCTTGTATCCCGATCTACAACGCGGCCAAGGCACAAGGTTTTGGGCAATCCGATACGGCGTCGGTTTGCGAAGTGCTCGATGCTATGGCCGGCGGGTCTCGTTGATACCAGCAATTATTTCGCAGGACCTTTGCTGCGAGGCATAACTCGGTGGGAGATCGTTGAACCGAGGGCCTCCGAGACGGTGGCGGCCATTTTCTCAAGCGCGCGTACAAGGATTGGCTCGTCGCGTGGGCGGAAGCGGAAGGTTGGCACGGTAACACCGACATTGCCCACGACACGGTCGGCCGCATCGAAAATCGGTACCGAAATTCCAACGCCTTCCGGGGTGCGTTGCTTCTCGGTGATTGCGTAGCCCTTGGCGCGAATGTCAATTAGCGACTTGCGTAACTCCTTGGGGTCCAAAGGCCGGCCATCGACCGGCGACGGTTCGGCGCGGCGGATCACCTCGGCGATTTCGGCCTCGCGCATATAGGCCAGGGTGGCGCGTGCTGACGCGCCCCAGCCCAGTGGCCCGAGCGTGTTGGTTTCGATGACGTAGCGCATCGGTGCGGACGTTTCGGCCTTGGCGGCGAAAAACACTTTCAATTCGCTGCGGTCGACCACGGCAAGGAGTGACGTCTCGCCGAACTGTTGTGTGAACTCGGTCAGCAGCGGCAGGACAATTCGCCGTAGCGGCATCTGGAATGAGAGACGGCCAGCTAGACGGAAAAGCGCCAGCCCGGGCCCATAAAGACCAGGCCCGGCGCTGTCGACGAAGCCTTGGCCGCGACAGAGGTTGAGCAGCCGGTGCACGGTGCTGCGCGGCAGATTGAGCCGTTTCGATAGCGCGCTAACACCCCAGATCTCCCGCTCGGCCAGGCAGCCGAGCAGCTGAAGGGTACGCGACACGGTACCGGTATCGTCCGCCATGGGTTGTCCAGCGGCGCCTCGGTCACGGCGCGATGCATATGCAGGCGCGTTGACAACGCACAGGGCTGCTCGCTACCGTTTCATTCATCAAGATAGCGTTCCGTTTATCAGAACACAAGCGAAGCCGACCGATTGGCAGAGGCGCCGGTTGACCGCATCGCTTATGCTGCGGGTCGAGAGTTTTTCCCGGGGGGATGGTTGTGAAGATTGGAGTTTTGTTGGGCGACGATATCGGCCGCGAGGTCGTGCCGGAATGCGTAAAGGTGATGAAGGCGGCGGCGTCGCGTTCGGGACTGAGCATCGATTGGCAGCCCTTGCCGATCGGGCGCGCCGGGCACGAGGAGCATGGCGATACGCTACCGGCGGTAACCGAGCAGGCCTTGCACAAGCTCGACGGATGGGTGCTGGGTCCGATCGGCCACGCCAGTTATCCACGCAATGACCCGACCTGGGTGATGCCGCCAATCCGAAAGAAGTACGAGCTGTTTGCGGCCGCCCGGCCGTCGCGCTCCTATCCCAATCTGAAGTCCATCCACAAGAACGTCGACATTGTCTTCGTGCGCGAACTCACTGAAGGCATGTTGTATTCGGAAACTGTTGTGGCGGGCTCCGCGGAGTTCCGGCCGAACGACGACATCACCGTCGCGATGAGGGTGATCACGCGCAAAGGCGCTAACCGCGTCGCGCGCGAGGCGTTTGAGATTGCGCGCACACGCAAACCCAAGAAAGTCACTGCCGCGCACAAGGAACCGGTTTACCGGTTGGCCTGCGGTATGTTCGCGGAAGAATGCCGCAAGGTGGCGCGGGATTATCCCGATATCACCTTCGAAGAAGCGATGATCGACACCATTTCAATGAAGCTCGTGATGGCGCCCCAGCAATATGACGTGGTCGTCACAACCAATCAGTTCGGTGATATTCTTTCCGACATTGGCGCCGGACTGGTTGGCGGGCTCGGGCTTGCGCCCGGACTTTGCGTCGGCGAACGTCAGGCCATGGCGCAGGCAACCCACGGTTCGGCGCCTGACATTGCAGGCCGTAACATCTCCAATCCCTATGCCATGACTATGTCGGGCCAGATGCTGCTGGACTGGCTCGGCCGCAAGCATAAAGAACCGAAGGCGACCGCTGCCGCTGAGTATATGCGAAAGGCGATCGAAACTATTATCGCCGAGGCCAAGCACCTCACGCCCGATCTGGGCGGTAAGGCGAGCACGCAAGAGATGGGCGACGCCATCGCGGCTGCCGTCATGCGATAGTGAAACGCGAAGCTGTATAATTCGGACACCAAAAACCATGTACAATCTTCATCTTAGTGCCGAACAGTTGGAAATCCGCGACACCGTGCGTGATTTCGTCACGCGCGAGATTAAGCCGGTTGCACTGAAGGCTGAGCGGCTTGACCTCCGCGACCGCAGCCTGCCGATGCAACTGCTCGATCAGGCCTCGCCGATGGGACTGCGCACTTTAGCGTTATCGGAAGATCGCGGCGGTGCCGGGGCCGACGAACTTACCTGCTGCATCGTGACCGAAGAACTGGCCGCGGGCGATGCCGATATCGCCGCTGTGCTCGCAACAACCTCATGGCTCGGTCATATCCTGTTCGACTATGCTATGAGCGACGCCCAATGCGAACGTTTCCTCACGAAGTTTGCCAGTGACGATCGCTTCCACCTCGCATTCGCTGGCCACGAAGCCGACGTCGATACACGGCTGGGCGTGAACTACCATCGTCCGGCGGTGACCACCGCCCCGGTCAATACAACCGCCGTGAAAGCAAGCAGTGGCGAGTGGATCATCAATGGCATCAAGGACTGCGTCGCCAACGCGCCGATTGCCGCGCTGTTTGCAGTTTCGGTAGCAATACCGGGGCAATCGAACGCCAAGGTGCTTCTAGTGCCCGGGGATATGCCCGGGCTCAGCGTGCGGGCATACGAAAAGCCATGGCGACACGGTTGCAGCGGCGATGTTACCTTCAAAGATTGTCGTGTGCCGGCCGACCATCTTCTCGGTGACGACGCGGCTGCATTACTGGTTGGCATCGATGCGCCGGGCGAGGGGATATCGTCGTTCCAGGCGTTGAATCTTGGCATTGGGCGGGCCGCCTACGAAGCCGCGGTCGACTATGCGCAAATCCGTGTGCAGGGTGGACGGCCGCTGATCGAACATCAGGCAATCGGAACCAAGCTTGCCGAGATCGCAATCAAGCTCGAGGTCGCCCGCACGGCGGTTTGGCAGGCTGCCTGGGCCTCGGATCATCCCGATGCCATTGCCGACCGAAGCCTGCCCGATCTGCCGCTGAAGAGCATCGCGCAGATCTTCACCTCCGAAATGATGATGAAGGCCACCAAGGATGCGGCCGAGATCTTCGGCGCCATGGGCGTGATGCGCGACATGCCGCTGCAGAAATACATCCACGATGCGCGTGTGTGCCTTCACAGCGGCAACGGCAATAGCGATACCAAGCTGCGCCTCGCCGAGGTCATCGCCGGCTATCGGCGACCGGCCGGTCCGGCAATGGCGATCGCGGGCGAATGACGACAAACGCCAGTTAGGATATTCCCATGGACTTCGAACTTAGCAACGAACAACGCTCCTGGCAGATGCTGGCACGCAAATTTGCCGAGGAGGAAATCCGACCGATTTCGCTCGCGCGCGATGCCATCGAAACGCCACGCGAAACCTGGGACTGGGACATCATCAAGAAGGGCTCCAAGCTCGGTTTCCGCACCATGGCGGTGCCGAAGGAATGGGGCGGCCACGGCACCGATTTCGTGACCCAAGCGCTGGTTATGACCGAGCTCGCCAAAGCCGACAGCGCCATCTCCAAGGCTTTCAGCCAGAACTGGAAATGGAGCCACTTGATTTCGGCCTCCTGCACCGAGGAGCAGAAAAAACGTTTCCTGCCGGCCTTTGTCGCCGACGACACGTTCGTGCTTGGTAAGGGCATCACCGAGCCGAGTGCCGGCTCCGACAACCGGATGCCGATGGACGATCCCAAGACCGGCGTTAAGCTGCGCGCGGAACGCCAAGGCGATGTGTGGATCCTGAACGGCGAGAAGACCTTCATCGCCAATGCGCCGGTCGGCAAACTGTTCTTTATCGACGCGCGCACCGACACGACCGTGCCGCCGAAGCAGGGCACCACCATGTTCCTGGTGCCGAGCGATACGCCCGGCTTCCGCATCGGCAAGGTGTTCAACAAGAGCGGCTGGCGCTTCTACCAGAACGGAGAGATGATCTTCGAGAACGCACGCGTGCCGCATGCCAATGTGGTCGGTGAGGTGGGCGGCGCGGTGCACAAGGCCGGCGGCGCCGGCGGCGATACCACCGGCGGCGATCTGTTCGGCGACCTCGAACTCAGCGCTAATGCGCTCGGCATCTGCGACGATGCCTGCGAGACCGCGTTGCGCTTCGTCAATACGGCAAAACGGGGCGGCCAGGTGCTGTTCGCGCAGCAGAATGTCCAGTTGCAGATCAACCGGATGTTCATGCTGACCGAGGCGCTGCGCTCATATGTCTTGCGGGTGGCCTGGGAGCACGACCGGAAAATCCACTCCCACAATGCCGGGCTGGCGATGAATTATTCGACTGATGTGGTGCAGGAAGTAACCGAGCTTTATATGGCGATCAGGGGATCGCAGGGCTGTCACATGGACCACCATGCCGATAAGATCGCGCGCGACGCGTTCATTTGGAGCCATCTCGCCGGCGACAGCGTATCGCGCATGAAGGTGACGCGCCGGATCCACTAACGGGTGGCCAAGCTACTTCGGCAGAAACTCGTTCGTAAACGTCGATGGGAAATCGACGCTCTTCGGCCCGCTGGGTTGCAGGTAGGCGAATGTTGCGCGGGCTTGCGCCTCAGTCATACGACCGTCCCTGGTCCAGATCTGACTGACGATCTTAAAGGCCTCGTCATTGGTTTCCGGTGCCATCGACGGATATTCCAAAGCCATCAGTGCCTTGCCGCGCTTGGGATCGCCCTTGAGGATCTGCACCGCATCAAAGAAGGCGTGCGCGACTTTGCGGAGCACTTCAGGCTTCTCCTTGATATTGTCCGGATGCGTGGCGAGCACCATAAACAGAATGTCGCGCACTTCCGGTACTTCGCCGTTCATCATGTTGAGATAGATATTGCCCTTGCCGGCTTGCTGCACCAGAACGCCGGCCGGCTCGAACGGCAGCGCCGCATCGATTAGGTCGCGTTGGAAAGCGGCAACGTAGGACGGGGCTTCGGCGCCCAGATAGACACTGGTGATATCGCCCGGCAGCGTCAGTCCGTATTTTTTTGCCAGCACTCCCAGCATCTTCTCACCCGAGCCGCCGGCCGACGGCATCGCCACACGCATGCCCTTGAGGCGCTTGATTTTGTCTTCGACGCTGAGCTTCTCTGAGCCTGCGAACAGTTTGTCATTGGCGATCACGTTATTGACCGGACGATTGGCGATATTGAAGAACGCGACGATTTGTTTGCCTTGCACAGCCGAAGTTAAAATGTGCTCGTAGCTCACCACCGCGACGTCCGCCTGTTTGGTGAGCGCGGCCTGCAATGCGAGTGGGCCACCTTGGACGAAGGAAATTTCCGGCTCCAGGCCATATTTCTCGAACAGTTTTTCGCGTTTGGCAATGTAGAGCGCCCCCGAGTAATAGCCATGGCCGATGTTCGTGATCTTGACCGTTTCTGCGCAAGCAGCCCATGACAACAGAACAGATGATGCCAAAATGGCTAATTTAAACATTTTCATAGCGCTTCCTCCCGAACGTCCGTTGTTCTTCCTCGTCAGCGGCTGACGATCCGCCAACGTTCCATGCGATTTTGCACGAGATCGACGACGAAGTTAAGTAGCATCGCTAGCAAAGCGATGACGATCAGTACCGCGAAAACGCCGGCGGTGTCGAACTGCGCGCCCGAGTATTGTACGAGGTAACCCAGCCCTCGGTTGGACGCGATCATCTCGCCAAGCACGGCGCCGATCAGCGCGTAGGGCACCGAGACGCGCAGTCCGGCGAACAGCCAGGACAATGTGGAGGGCAGGATCACTTTGATGATCACCTGCATGCGCGTCGCACGCATCAAACGCGCACCATCGATCAAATCCTGGTCGACTTGCCGCACGCCGGCAAACGTATTGAGGAACACCAGAAACAACACGAGCACGGCCGCCAATGCGATTTTGGATTCGATACCGAGGCCAAACCAAAGGACGAATAACGGCGCGAGCGCAACCTTAGGCAAGGCGTTGAGCGCGCTCAAGTAAGGGTTGAGCAAGCGGCTGGTAAAGATCGAGACGCCCAGCCAGATGCCGAGCGTCGCTCCAATCACCGAGCCGACCGCGAAGCCCACAACCGTCGCATAGACGGTGGCCCACAGGTGCATGAAAATCGAGCCATCGATCGTCCAGCCCAGCAGCCGGCGGCCGACCTCGAGCGGATTGGAGATGAAGAAATTATCGACGAACCGCCCCGATACGCCTTGCCAGACGAACAAGATCGCGATGCCGAGCGCGGTCTGCCACAGCACCATGGCGACACTGCCGGTATCAGGCGGTGACACGGAGAGGTCGACTTTATCGTCGAGCGAGGTCACACCCGGTCCTCCTGGTATTCCAGGCGCAAGCGCTCCCAGAGCGCATCGTACAGATCTTTAAATTCATTAGTGAACCTGACGTTCAGCACGTCGCGCGGGCGGGAGAGTGGGATCTCCTGCTCAAGCGCTATCATCGCCGGCCGCCGCGTGCAGACGATCACGCGGTCCGCGAGCGTCACCGCTTCCATCAAGTCGTGGGTCACAAACACCACAGTCTGGCCGTTGTCCGCCGCTAGGCGCAGCAACAGGTCGTGCATGGCTAGTTTGAGCTGTGCATCAAGCGCGGCGAACGGCTCGTCGAGTAAAGCCGTATGCGCGCCATAAAGCATCATGCGGGCCAGACAGGCGCGCTTGCGCATGCCGCCTGACAATTCGTTGGGAAAGCGCGTTTCGAATCCATCTATGCCGACCTGCTTGATCGCGGCGTCGGCGCGCGCCTCGCGCTCTGCTTTGGCGACGCCGGCAAGCTCGAGCGGAAACGCGATGTTGTCTCGCACATTCCGCCACGGTAGCAGATTGTCCTTCTGCGTCATGTAGCCGACGTCGGTGTTGACATCGGTGATCGGTGAGCCCTTGTAGATCACGCGCCCTTTGCTCGGGTTGTAGAGGCCGGCGATCATGTTCAAGAGTGTCGACTTGCCGCAGCCGCTCGGACCAATGACGGCGACGATCTCGCCCTGCTTGATGGTCAGATCGAAGTCGCGCAGGGCTTCAACTACCGAATCGCCGCGTCGAAAGTTCTTGTAAACGTGACGAATTTGAATCATCGCGGCGGTCAACCGTTAAAAGATCATGCGCTGGTGGCCGCCGTCCACGTCGATATTGGCGCCAACGATGAAGGTGGCGCGATCGGACGCAAGGAACGCGACGGCATTGGCGATGTCTTCCGGCGTACCCCAGCGCCCGAGCGGTACTTCGGCGCCCCAGCGCGTCTCCTGTTGCTCCAGGCTGCGACCGAGATAGACCTCGTTGTGCAGCGTTAAACCGTGCGTTAATGGGCTCTTGATCCGGCTAGGACACACCGCGTTGACCAGAATATTATCACGCGCGAAATCGTCCGATAGTGATTTGACGAAAGCGTGCTGTGCGGCATTACTGATCGCCGACGCGATCCCGTTGGCCTGCGGCACCTTGCCGGCTTGGCCGATGATTACGATGAAACGCCCGCCGCCATGGCTGCGCATCTGCGGGGCGACGCGTTTCGCCAGTTCCCACGGGCCGAGCACTTTGGTTTCAATATGTCGCACTAGCGCGCCGGTTTCGACATCTTCAAGGTGACCGGGAAGATGGGTGCCGGCGTTGCTGACGACGATATCGATACGGCCGAACGCCACGATGGCCTCATCAACCAACCGCGTGACCTGAGCCGGATCGCTGATATCAGCGGCAAAGCCGCGCACTCCAGGAATTTCGGCAGCGGCAGCGTCAAGCTTGGCTTTGCGCCGGCCTGCGATCGCAACCTTGCAGCCCTCAGCCGCGAGTTTGGCGGCAATGGCGAGGCCAATCCCGCTGCTGCCGCCGGTGACGAGAGCCACTTTATCCGTGAGGCCGAGGTCCATGATGCTGACCTAACCGAAGACGTAGCGGTGGTAACCGCCGTCAATGCTGACCGAGCTACCGGCGACGAAACTCGCGCAGTCGGAAACCAGGAACGAGACTAGATCCGCGACTTCCTCCGGCGTTCCCGTGCGGCCAAGCGGATTGGCACGTGTAAAACCGGCTGCGGCGGTAACGCGGTCGACGTTGCGTTCGCGCATCTCTTTATCAATCAGAGAGGTGAGCAACTCGGATTCGATATATTGCGGGCATATGGCGTTGACCCGGATATTGTCGCGCGCCACCGCGTCGGCCACTGATTTGGTCAGTGCCATGCAGGCGGCGTTGGTCACCCCGGATGGAAACCGGTCCGGATGCGGATGGCGTGCGGCCTGCCCAATGATATTGATGATGCGGCCATCTTTCTGCTGTCGCATAATCGGCAGCACAGCTTTGATCGTCGCGAAAAATCCGAATACCTTGTCGCGCAATTGCCGTTCCAGAATATCGAGCGTCGTAGTGTCGACGGTACCGCGCAGGTGGGTTCCGGCGTTGTTGACCAGGATATCGACGCGGCCAAATTTCTTGTGGGCTGTTGTTACAAAGTTCTGAACGGAAACTTCGTTTGTGACGTCGGCCGCAATGCCAATCGCGCAATCTGCGATTGCGTCATTTTTACCATGTGAAAGTTCGACAACGGTCGCGCGCAATCGGTCGCTGTCGCGCGCACAGATCGCCACGCGACAGCCTTCATTGATCAAAGATTGGGCGATCGCCTTGCCGATCCCGCGTGATGCGCCGGTGATCAGAGCGACTTTGCCGCGCAGGCCGAGATTCATCCTCCCCCTCGCGTTTCTTGTGATGTATGAGGTTGCTCAAATACTCTATGGATGAGTTTCAGGCGTCAAGCCGAATGGAAGGATCTCGACAATGGATTTGGGCATCAAAGGGCGGCGCGCGATCGTGACGGGCGGGGGCAGCGGCATCGGATACGAAACCGCGCGGCAATTTCTAGAGGAAGGCGTGCGCGTGTTGATTGCTGGCCGCAATCTCGACAAGATCAATAAGGCGCGCGATGAACTGGCTAAGAGGACCGGCGGCGAAATTTACGCCGTGCAGGCGGATATGACGAAAGAAGCAGACATTAAGCGCATGGTCGACACCGCGAAAGAGAAGCTCGGCGGCGTTGACATCCTGGTCAACAACGCTGGCACGATGTATTCCGGCCGTTTCGCGGTGCTCGACGACAATGAACTCAAAAAGCAGCTCGAGACCAAATTGTTCGGTTTCATGCGTGCAATCCGTCTAGTCTATCCGATGATGAAGGTGCAGAAATGGGGCCGCATCGTCAATACGATCGGTGGCGCCGGCAAAGAGCCGGACCCTTATATGTTTGGCAGCGGCATGACCAACAGCGCGCTTCTCAACCTCACCAAGTCGCTTGCGACCGAATTCGGTCCGGACAACGTGCTGGTCAACGCAATCTGCCCCGGCTGGGTAGCAACCAATCTCTGGGTCCAGAACACGGAAGGGCTGAAGAAAGAACTCAACGTGGCGACGGAGGAGGAGGCGCGCAAAATGGCGGCGAAGAAGAATTCGCTTGGCCGCATGGGCAAGCCCGAGGAGCTCGCGAACGCCACTGTCTTTTTATGTTCGGAACGCGCGAGCTATATTACCGGCGTCTCGCTCAATCTCGATGGCGGGCGGCTCAAGGGGCTTTGGTAAACCAACGGTACCAACGATGTCCGTTTTTAAAATAGGAAAAGCCACCGTCACTCGCATCGGCGAGACATATCAGCCGGTGTACGCGCCGGGCGAACTATTCCCGGCCTGGACCGACGCGCATCTAAAGGAGCACGGCCATTGGTTGGTACCGAACCACTACGATCCCGACACGCGCAAGCTCAAGCTCAGCGTCCACAGCTGGCTGCTGCAAATCGACGGCCGTAAGATCCTGATTGATGGCTGCTGTGGCAACAATAAGCCGCGGCCGACGCGGCCGTGGTGGAACATGCTCAACGAGCCGTGGCTCGATCGCCTGGCATCCGCTGGCGCGCGCCCGAACGAAATCGACATGGTAATGTGCACCCACCTCCATCACGATCATCTCGGCTGGAATACGCAACTGCGTGATGGCCGCTGGGTGCCGACTTTCCCCAGCGCACGCTACGTCTTCTCAAAGATAGATTTCGACTATTTCCAGAATGTCGATAACGATCCGGCGACCGCGCCGGCCGAATTCGGTACGTTCCGCGAATGCGTCTTGCCGGTGGTCGAAGCCGGCCGCGCAGATCTGGTAACCGGGCCGCACCGTCTCAATGAATTCATCGAAATTGCGCCGGCGCCGGGCCACTCGCCGGGGCATTTCGTGTTTAAGATTGAAGCCGGCGGCAGCCGCGCGATGATCACGGGCGACGTCTTTCACCACCTGCTGCAAGTGTTTTATCCGGATTGGAACTTTCCGAAAAATTCCAATGCCGACGACGCCAAGGCCAGCCGTCGTATGGTCCTGCAGGACGCCGCAGCCAGCGGCGCAATCGTGTTTCCCGGCCACGTCGGCGCGCCATTCGCTGGCTATATCGAGCAGAGCGGAGCAGCCTTTCGGCCGCGCTTCTAGCTTTTTTGACCGATTGGGGGGGGTACGAAGCGCATGTCGTGCCCGTGCTCGATTGGCCGGTATAGCGCTTGGTGCGTCCTATTTCTTTTTTGCTTCGTCCATATCGTGGATAACGCGTGACCATCGCTCTATTTCGCTCCTGATGAAGCGACGAAAATCGTCCGGGCTGCCGCCCAGTTCGTCTAATCCTTGTGTGTGAAGTTGCTGCAAGACGCTTGGATCCTTTAGCGCTTCATTAGTCGCCCTAGAGACCTTGTCGATAACAACTGTCGGAGTGCCGGCCGGCGCAAGGATGCCAAACCAAATGCCGGTATCAAAACCGGGAAGCGCCACTTCGGATATTGTTGGCAGGTCGGGAGTCGCACTCGCGCGCTTGGCCTGCGTGGTCGCCAAAGCCCTGACGGTGCCCTGATAGATAAATCCCAGCACGGTTGATGCAGGGGAGAACATGACGTGAATGCGGCCGGCAATGAGATCGGTGAGTTGTTGCGCACTGCCGGGGTATAGTACGGCGGTCATCTGAATTCCGGCCATTTGTTTGAACAGTTCGGCCGTGAGCTGAGGCCCGCTCCCGATGCCGGATGCGCCGTAAAGCAGCAGGTTCGGCTTTTCCTTGGCGAGTGCGATCAATCCCTTGACGTCGTTAACGCTGAGTGTGGGAGTGACGACGAGGATATTCGGGATTGAACCGACAAGGGCGATAGGTGCCAAGTCCTTCTCAATGTTCGCGCCTTTGCCGGGCATCAGCGTCATGTTGATCGTCGCTGCCACGGTTGCGAGCAGAAGGGTGTAGCCGTCCTTTGGGGCCCGCGTGACGTAGTCAGTCGCGATCATGCTGCTGGCACCCGGTTGGTTTTCCACGATCACCGACTGGCTCATGATCTCACCGAGCTTGTGGCTGATAATTCGTGCGGCGACGTCACCGCTGGAACCAGCTGCGAATCCGACGATCAGACGTACCGGGCGCGTCGGATAGCTCTCCTGTGCCATCGAGGGGATCGGGCAGAGGGCCAGCAACGCGGCGATGAGGAGAATGGTTCTTTTCAGCAGGGCCATTTTTGTTGCTCCGCGGACCATCAGCATTCGGCGAAATCGGGAGCGTCTGATCTTCAGGAGTTTCTCTTGATCGCGTCGGCGTCACGCACGGGGGTTTCCGGTATCAAGCCGCCGCGCCGGCGCTGAATCGTTTCGTTTCCACTCACTTCCCACTGGCCCTCGACCGCGCGGCGGGCATAAACATCATAACGTTCATCCCAATCTCCGAGCGAATAGCCATGCCAGGGCGACTGCGGCGTGATCGGCGGCAGGCCAAGCTCTTCCCAGATTGCGCGCGCGTTTTCCATAAACTCACGGCCGGGCAGGGCCAGCGGCGGTGCACTTGTCTTGAGCGTCGCATCGATCAGCATGCTGGACTCTTCGCGTTTTCCGGACTTGGGCCCATGCCCGGCCGAACGATAGGGCGCAATCTGTACGTCCACGCTCGGATCAGAACGATAGGCAAGCGACCAGAACACCGCGTCAGTGTTGGTTGGATCGATGTCCTCACTAACCCCGATGCAGATCTTCGCACAATCGGCGCGCAGTGCTGAGGCGCCGCGTAAGCCGCGCCAGATTTCAGTGCGCGACGTGCCCTGCGCGAATTGCACAAAGATGACTTTGCGTAGATTGGTGAGCGGCTCATGCATCACCACGCGTTTGACGCCGCGGATGCCGAGTTGGTCGCGCAAATGCGACAGGAACATCGGCTCGAACGCGACCTTCTTCATCACGCTCGATTCGCTCGGAGTGACTTGGCTGATAATGGAGACGAACACCGGCTTGCGCTTGTGCGTTATCGCGGTTACGTGCATCGACATGTTGAAGTCCTCGAGCGCGACATGGCCGTGGCTTTCGCCAAACGGTCCTTCTGGTTCGAGCAACTCGCTGTCGATCAGCCCTTCGATCACGATCTCTGCGTCGGCCGGCACATTGAGATCGACGCTGACCGCGCGCGCGATCCGGATCGGTGCGCCGGCAAGACCCCCGGCGATTGCCATCTCGTCCTGATCTATCGCCAGTTTCTGCGGGCCCGTGAACAGCACCACCGGCGCGCAGCCGATCACGATCGCGCAGGGCATCTGCTCCTTGCGCTTCTGATATTTGAGCCAATGCAGATAGCCGCCAGCACCGCCCGGGCGCGAGGACATACGCACGCCCAGCCGGTCGGTCGCCTTTAGCGCGGCGCGATAGGTGCCCATGTTCTGCACGCCGGTTTCCGGATCACGCGTGATGCAAAGCGTGGCGGTGAGATAGGGCGCCGAGTCGAAACCGGGAGTCGACACCGGCACCGGCAGCCGCGCTAGACCATTGCCGGGGCCGCGCAGCGCATCGCCTTTGATGACGATCTCCTGGCAAGGCGCCGACGTCGTCATCACCGGCGCGATCGGATGTGCCACCGCGCGCACCCAGGCCTGGCCGATGTCTTCGACCGGACAGCCCATGCCGACCGCATAGATCTGCGGTGAGGCGGCGAGCGCGCCGACTGCGACCGGAATATCGTAACGGCGCCCGGTGCTATCGACGACGTTCGTGAACAGGAAGGCGCGGCGATCGTGTTCGCGCAGGCCACCCTGGAACTGCCAGCGAACTAGCGGATGCAACTCGCGGTCCTTGTCGATTGCCCGCTCGATGCGCGTTAGCAGCCCGTTTGCCTTGAGCGCTTTGAGGTGCGCTTGGAAATCCGCCGCCGGACCTGCGGCCGGCGTCTCGCTACCCGTCTTAGCTTTAGCCTTGTCCAGCATTCATCCGGCCTCGTTGAAAGAAGCGCAGAGTTTACAACAGTTGCGTCGCGGTCACACCTGCAGAAAGCGCTGGCGCACGCTCGGATCGGCGCGCAGCTTGTCTGATGACCCGGTCCAGGCGACCTCACCCTTTTCCAGCACGACATGGCGGTCGGCGACCTTAAGCAGCGCATCGAGGTGCTTGTCGACGAGGAGGATCGTTAGACCCTCGGCTTTCAGGCGCGCGAGGCAGGCCCAGATCTCCGCGCGCACGAGCGGCGCCAGGCCCTCGGTCGCCTCGTCGAGGATCAGCAGGCTCGGGTTGGTCATCAGCGCGCGGCCAATCGCCAGCATCTGCTGCTCGCCGCCGGAAAGCTGTTCGCCGAGGTGACCGCACCGCTCGGCGAGCTTCGGGAAGAACGCATAGACGCGCTCGAGCGTCCAGCGCGGCGGTCCGAAGCGCGCCGCCGAGGTGGCGACCAGGTTCTCCTCGACAGTGAGGTTGCTGAACACCTCGCGGCCTTCGGGCACCAGGCCGAGCCCGGCCTGCGCAATGCGGAACGGCGGCAGGCCGAGCAGCGAATGGCCGTTGAATGTCACGCTGCCGCCAGTTGCCGGCAGCAGACCCATCAGCGTGCGGATGGTCGTGGTTTTGCCCATGCCGTTGCGGCCGAGCAGGGCGACCACTTCGCCGGCGCCGATCGAAAAACTGACCCTGAACAGTACGGGCGAGGGGCCATAGGCCGCTTGCAGTCGGTCGACCACCAGCATCGCCTTACTCCATCTCGTCGCCAAGATAGGCGGCAACGACCTGCGGATCGCTGCGCACGGCATCCGGCGTGCCGCTGGTGAGGATTTCGCCATAGAGCAGGACGGAGATGCGGTCGGCGAGTGCAAATACCGCGGTCATGTCGTGCTCGACCAGCAAAATCGGAAACCGCCCCTTCAGCCGCGACAGTACGCCGATCAAGCGCTGGCTTTCGTCGCGGCCGACGCCTGCCATCGGTTCGTCGAGCAGAAGCAATTTCGGTTGCATGGCGAGCGCGATCGCCAGCTCGAGCGCGCGTTTCTCGCCGTGAGAGAGGTGTCCCGCGATGAGGTCGGCGCGCGCGGCAAGTCCCACCTCGCCGAGTGCGGCCATCGCCTGGTCGTTGAGGACGCTCTCAGCAGCGGCACGACCGAAAAAGCGGAAGCTCGTGCCCATGCGCGCCTGCACTGCCAAGGCGACATTCTCGATCACCGAAAAACCCGGCAATATGGAGGTGATCTGGAACGAGCGAGCCATACCGAGCGCGGCGCGCTCGGGCACCGGCATCGCGGTCACGTCTCGGCCGGCAAATACGACGCGGCCGGAATCGGCAGGGATCAGACCGGAGATCAGATTGATCAGCGTCGTCTTGCCGGCGCCGTTGGGGCCGATCACCGCGTGTAGCTCGCCTTGGGCCACCTCGAAGGATAGATCGCGCGTCACCGCGAGCGCGCCGAAGTTCTTGTGCAGTCCTTCCAGATGTAGCACCGGCGCGGTCACGATTGCGGCTCCGCGATCGATTTGCGTCGCCAGCGCGCCGCCAACTGGCCCACCAGCCCGAGCAGGCCGCCGCGCGCCAGTAGCACGATTAGCACCAGCAGCGGGCCGAAGATCATCTTCCAGTTTTCAGTCAGATCGGACAGCCATTCGCCGAGCAGCAGATAGGCCAACGCGCCGATGATCGCACCGTGTAGGGTGCCGAGCCCGCCGAATAAGATCATGATGATCAATTCGCCCGAGCGCTGCCACGACATGTAGGCCGGGCTCACGAAATCCGTGGCGTTGGCGAGCAGGAAACCGGCGAAGCCGCCGAGTGCGCCCGAGATTGCGTAAGCGGCGAGCTGATAGCGATGGATGTCATAGCCGAGCGTGGCCATGCGCGTCGCATTCTCGCGTGCGCCGCGGAACACCCGGCCGAAGCGCGACACCACAAGCGCGCGGCACAGCCAGTAACAGCCGATCAGGCACGCCAGCACGATGTAATAGAACAGCCGCGTGTCCGCGAACGGCGCGAGGCCGAACAGCGTGTTGCGCGTATGTATGGTGAGGCCATCGTCGCCGCCGTAGGGGGCCAAGGAGCTCGCCAAGAAGTATGCCATCTGGCCGAAGGCGAGCGTGATCATGATAAAGTAGACGCCACGCGTGCGCAGGCAGATCGTGCCGGTCAAGTAGCCGAAGGCGGTCGCCGCGATCAGCGCGACCGGCAGCGTGATCCAGGCTTCGTTGATGTCATGGGCGGCCAGGATGCCGACCGCGTAAGCGCCAATGCCGATGAAGGCGGCGTGGCCGAACGACACCAACGCGCCGTAGCCGACCAGCAGGTCGAGGCCGAGCGCGGCGATGGCGAAGATCATCACACGCATGAACAGATCGAGCAGATACGCTTCCGCCCCGAAGGCCGCGGCAACCGGCAGCAGCGCGAAGCCGAGGAAGATCGCGATCGGCAGGATTTCCCGCCCTAGGGCGCTCTCGCGAAGAGGGGCGGTCATCGCACCCGCCCTTTGGGCGGGAACAAACCCGTCGGTCGGAAGTAGAGCACCAGCGCCATCATCAGATAGATCAGCATCGACGCGATGGCCGGGCCGACCGTGCGCGCCGGCGAGGGCGCCATCACCAGGCGAAGTACATCGACCGAAAACGAGCGGCCGAGCGTGTCGGCAAGGCCGATCAGCAGTGCGGCAATGAAGGCGCCGCGGATCGAGCCGATGCCACCGATCACGATCACCACGAAGGCGAGAATCAGGATAGTGTCGCCCATGCCCGGCTCGACCGACAGGATCGGCGCAATCATGATTCCGGCGAAGCCCGCCAACATCGTGCCGAATCCGAACACGATCATAAACAGACGGCGGATATCGACGCCGAGTGCGGAGACCATCGGCGCGTTATTCGCGCCGGCGCGCACCAACATGCCGAGCCGGGTCAAGTTCACCAGCGCGTAGAGCATCAGCGCCACGATCAGGCCAGCACTGATCACCACCAGCCGCCAAACCGGATAGAGCAGGCCGGGCATCAGCACGACCGAGCCAGAAAACAGTTCCGGCACCGGCAGGCTCAAGGGCGCCGCGCCCCACACGTATTTCACGGCCTGGTTCAGGAACAGGATGATGCCGAAAGTTGCGATCACCTGGTCGAGGTGGTCGCGTTCGTAAAGATGGCGAAACACCACGAATTCAAGAAACAGTCCGAAGGCGAGCGCCGAGAACAGCGCCAATACCAGCGCCAGCAACGAACTGCCCGTGATGGTGTAGAACATGACGGCAAGATACGCGCCGAGCATGTACTGCACGCCGTGCGCGAGGTTGATGAAATTCATCACCCCGAACACGAGCGTTAGCCCAGCCGCGATCAGGAACAACAGCACTCCAAGCTGTAGCCCGTTCAGAATCTGGACGACGAGAAGCGACATCGACATGGCGGAAATGCCTTAGCGCGCATTTCCGCAGCCGCGCAATGCTCACTTCATGGGGCAGTCCTTGGCGTGCGGATCGGCGTAGTCGGTGAAGACTTTCTTGGCGATTTCGGTCTGGAATTTACCGTCGGCGCGCTTAGCGACCTTCACCAGATAGAAGTCCTGGATCGGGTAGTGGTTGGTGTTGAACTTGAAGTTGCCGCGCAGCGAGGTGAAGTTGGCCTTCTTCAGCGCCGCCTGCAGCGCAGTCTTGTCGGCGGTGCTGCCTTTGGTCGCCTTGAGAGCGCCGTCGATCAGTAGGGCAGCGTCGTAGGCCTGAAAAGCGTAGCTCCCCGGCACCGCGCTGTATTCCTTTTCATAGCCGGCGACGAACTTCTTGTTCTGCGGATTGTCGAGGTTGGGCGCCCAGTTGGCACCGCCGAACAAGCCGACGGCGGCATCCTGCTGCGCCGGTAGCGTCGACTCGTCGACCGTGAAGGCCGAGAGGAAGACGACCTTGTCGGCTAAGCCCGCTTGGCGGAATTGCTTGACGAAGTTGACGCCCATGCCGCCTGGCAGAAACACGTAAATCGCATCCGGCTTGGCGGTGGCGATCTTGGACAGCTCGGCCGCGTAGTCGAGTTGGCCGAGCGGCACCAGGAGCTCGTCGGCAATCTCACCCTTGTAGACGCTTTTGAAGCCGGCCATGGCATCGCGCCCGGCCTGATAGTTGGGCGCGATCAGAAAGACTTTCTTGAATCCGGAGTCCTGCGCGTATTTGCCTGAGACCGCGTGCGCCTGGTCGTTCTGATACGAAGTGACGAAGAAATTCGCGTTGCATTCCTTGCCGGCGAAATTCGAGGTTCCAGCGTTCGGACTAATCAGGATGGCGCCGCCGTCGGTCGCCGGCTTTAGGATCGCCTGCAGAATGTTTGAGAAGATCGGGCCGACCACAAAGTCGACCTTGTCGCGCTCGATCAGCGCCTTGACTTTGGACACTGCGACATCGGGCTTGAGCTCGTCGTCCTGCACGATGATTTCGACCTCACGGCCGCCGAGCTTGCCGCCGAGGTCCTTAACCGCTAGCTGGAAGCCGTTGCGCATCTGCTGGCCGAGCACCGCGGGCGGTCCCGACAGCGTGCCGATAACGCCGATCTTGAGCTTTTCCTGGGCGCCGGCGCTTGTCGTGACCAGCGCTAAAGCAGCGGCCGTCGCAAGCGCCGCGATGACTCGATACATGATCACCTCCACCCGAAATTTAGTGCTCGAATACTAAGTCTATTAGCAAGCTTGTGAAGCCCCGTCATGTCGGTTGAGCCGGTTTGGCGAAAAATGCGCAGGACCAAGGTAAAGACTACGCGTTGCCGGCGGGGCCTCGCTTGTGTTCACAACGGGAGTTGCCTCATGTATGTTGCTCGAAATTTAGCCACTACGACGTAAAGTGAAGGAGAGTTGCGTGAGTGACCAGGTCAAGTTTGTCTTGGACGAAACCCATATTCCGAAGACTTGGTACAATTTAACGGCCGATCTTCCCAAGCCGCTGCCACCGGTTCTGCATCCGGGCACCAAGCAGCCGATCGGCCCCGCCGATCTCGAGCCGCTGTTTCCGATGGAGTTGATCCTCCAGGAGGTCTCGGCCGAGCGTCACATTGATATCCCGGAGCCGATCCGCGACGTCTATCGGATGTGGCGGCCGTCGCCGTTGATCCGCGCGCGCCGGCTCGAGCAGAAGATCGGCACGCCGGCCAAGATCTACTTCAAGTATGAAGGTGTTTCGCCGGCCGGTTCGCACAAGCCGAACACCGCAGTGGCGCAGGCCTGGTACAACAAGCAGGCGGGCATCAAGCGGCTGAGCACGGAGACTGGAGCCGGGCAGTGGGGCTCCTCGCTCGCTTTCGCTGGCGCGCTCTTCGGCATTGACGTGACCGTGTTTCAGGTGCGCGTGTCTTACGACCAGAAGCCCTACCGGCGCGCGCTGATGGAGACCTATGGCGCGCGCTGTATCGCGTCGCCGTCGAACGAAACCGACTCGGGCCGCGCTATCCTGAAGGAGCATCCGGACAGCCCGGGCTCGCTCGGCATTGCGATTTCCGAGGCGGTGGAAGTGGCGGCCAAGGATCCGGCGGTGAAGTATTCGCTCGGCTCGGTGCTTAACCACGTGCTGCTGCACCAAACGGTCATTGGGCAGGAAGCGATCGAACAGTTTGCAATGGCGGGCGATGATCCAGACATCGTCATCGGCTGCGCGGGCGGCGGTTCGAATTTCGCAGGTCTCGCGTTCCCCTATCTCGGTCTGCAATTGCGCGGCGGCCGCAAGCGACGCGTAATCGCGGTGGAGCCGGCGGCCTGCCCATCACTGACGCGCGGCAAATACGCCTATGATTTCGGCGACACCGCGCATCTGACGCCGCTCGTGAAGATGCACACGCTCGGCTCGACCTTCATCCCGCCCGGCTTTCATGCCGGCGGCCTGCGCTACCACGGTATGTCGCCACTGGTCTCACACGTTAAAGAGCTCGGCCAGATCGAGGCGCGCGCCTACCACCAGAAAGTCTGCTTCGAAGCGGGCGTCGAATTCGCCCGTTGCGAAGGCATCGTGCCGGCGCCGGAGGCGACCCACGCGGTGCGCTGTGCGATCGACGAAGCGGTGCGCTGCAAGAACGAAGGCAAGGCGGAGACCATCGTCTTCAACCTGTCGGGCCATGGTCATTTCGACATGCAGGCATACATCAACTATTTCGAAGGCAAGCTCGTTGACCAGCCCTACGACGAGAAGGAATTGGCCATGGCGCTGGCGGGTCTGCCAAGCGTGGCGGCGTAAGGGGGCGCATCATGATCGAGCCCTATAACGCCGTCGGCCTGATCCCGAGTTTTTGGGGCATCCGCCGCCGCGAGGAGATCAAGCATAACATCGAGCATCTCAAGGGTCTGACCAAGGCGGCGTTCTGGCTCTCCAATCTCGACATCCCGGTGCGCCTGCTGGCGATCCCCGAGGGCGCGCTGATGGGCTTCAACGACGAGGTGCTTGACGTCGACCACGCCGACTACGCCAATACGTGCTGCATCGACATTCCTGGGCCCGAAACTGACGAGGTGGGCAAGCTGGCACGGCAGTGGAATGTCTACATCATGGCGCAGGCCAAGGCGCGCCATCCCGACTGGAAGAACCGGTTTTTCAATGTCGGCTTTATCGTCGATCCCGACGGCAAGATCATTCTGCAGCATTACAAGCTGTCGGCGCTGTTGCCGGTCGAGCGCTCGGTGTCGCCGCACGACATCTATGACTGGTGGATCGAGAAATACGGCCGCAATTTGCAGGCGTTCTGGCCGGTGGTCGATACCAAGATCGGCCGGCTCGGCATCATGATGGCGATGGAGGGCAACTATCCGGAGAACGGCCGTGGCCTGGCCATGAACGGCGCCGAAGTGGTCTATCGCGCTTCGATGCCGGCGCCGTTCACCGAGAACGACATTTTCGAGATTTCTAACCGCGCCCGCGCGCTTGAAAACAATATGTATATCGTGGCGCCGAATATCGGCAGTTACCATCTCGATGCGGACCATCCGGTCGGTATCGATGCCGGCGGCGGCCAGTCGATGATCGTCGACTACCGCGGCCAGTTAGTCGGCAAACAGCGCGACACCAACGGCTCAACCTTCGTGGCCGGCGTGATTAACATCGAAGCCTTGCGTCATCACCGGGCGTCGGCGCAGGTCACCAACTGGATGAAGGATGTGCGCGCCGAGCTCGCGCAGATCATCTACGAGAAGCCGATCTATCCGAAGAACCGCTACATGAAGAAGCTGCCGCCAAAGCACGCCGACTACAAGCGCGACGTGATCGACAAGCAGGTCGCGCTGATGCAGAAGCGGCAAATCTGGAAGAAACCGTCGGCCTGAGGCGCTTGAACCGACGCACTCGCCTTATGCGCCCTTTTCGGCCGATGAGATTGCCCGCCGCGCGTCACGGCGGGCCCTGCGAGCGTCGCCGGCCGCGTCAGTGACGCCGACATATTTTTCCAATAGCGCCCGGTCCGCCTTGAGTGCAGCGCTGTCGCCCTCATGCGCGATGCTGCCACGTTCGAGGATGATGGCGCGGTCGGTGACACCCAGGATCTTGTGCGCGTTCTGCTCGACGAGAATCGCCGAAAGGCCTTCTTCACGGATGATCTTGCGCAACACCGCCAGCAATTCTTCGATGATGATTGGCGCCAGGCCCTCTAGCGGCTCGTCCAGCAGCATGATGCGCGGATTGAGGACGAGCGCGCGGGCGACCGCGAGCATCTGCTGCTCGCCGCCCGACAGCTGATTGCCCAGATTGCGACGACGCTCGGCTAGGCGCGGAAACACGCCATAAATCTTGTCCAGCGTCCACGGCCCCGGCCGCGCGATCGCGGTCATGTTTTCCTCGACCGTGAGCGACCGGAAGATATTGCGTTCCTGCGGCACCCAGCCGACGCCGGCATGGGCGCGCTGGTCGGGACGTAGCCCGGTGATGTCCTTACCGTCGAGGCTGATACTGCCGCCGAGATGACGGGTCACGCCGACAATTGAATTGACCAGCGTTGTCTTGCCCATGCCGTTGCGGCCGAGCAGTGCAAGTGCCTGGCCTTCCGCCACCTTGAAGGTAACGTCTTTCAGCACCACCGCCTCGCCGTAACCGGCGCTCAAGTCTTTGATGTTCAGGAGGTCAGGCATCGACCATCTCCTCGCCGAGATAGACGGCCTTCACGCGCGGATCGCGCGCCACTTCTTCCGGTGTGCCCTCGACGAACAATGAGCCGTTGACCAACACCGAAATGCGGTCGGCGAACGAGAACACGATGTCCATGTCATGCTCGATCAGCAGCACCGTGACGTCGTCAGGTAGTGCTGCGACGGCGGCGAGGATTTCGTGGCGCTCATCCTCCGGCACGCCGGCTGCCGGCTCGTCGAGCAGTAGCACGCGCGGGCGGCAGGCAATCGCAACCGCGATCTCTAGCAGGCGCTGCTTGCCATAGGGCAGCACCGCGGTGCGCTCGGCAATCACGTCGTTAAGGTGGAAACGTTCGAGGATCTCGACGGATTCCGACACGAGGTCCGACCGGCTGCCGACGATGCGCCACCAGTCGAGGCCCTGTCCGCGCCGTTCGGACACCGCCAGTCCGATGGTTTCGAGCGGCGTCAGGTCGCCAAACAACTGGTTGATCTGGAAGGTGCGCACGATCCCGAGCCGCACCCGCTTATGCGTCGGGATTTCGCTGATGTCCGCGCCGTCGAGCAGGATGCGGCCCGCGCTGGGGCGCAGCACACCGGTGAGCAGATTGATCAAGGTGGTCTTGCCCGCGCCGTTCGGCCCTATCAGGGCGTGGCGGGCGCCCTTCTCGATGCGCAGCGAAACATCATTGGTGGCGACTAAGCCGGTGAAGTGCTTGGTCAGACCGATCGTTTCCAACACCACGGCCATCGTCAGTGCCCTTCACTTGACGCGGGGGTTGTGCTGCGCGCCGAAGCCCGCCAGTCCAGCCGCATGGCAAGCTTGCGGAACGGCGTGGTCCACATCGTGATGCGGTCGCGGCCGACCAACACGATGACCACCAGCACCATGCCGATCCAGAACGGCCAATATTGGGGGGTCAGCACTGATAAGTAGTCCTGCATTACCTTGAAGATGATCGCGCCGATCAGGCCGCCATAGAGATAGCCGGCACCGCCGATGATCAGCACCAGCAGCAGATCAGCCGAGCGGTCGAACGAGAACACTTCGAGCGATGCGAAGGCAGTGGTCTGCGCCAAGAGCGCGCCGGCGATGCCGGCATAGCCGGCAGCGACCGTGTAGATCGCGATCAGCCGCGCGTCGACCGAAATGCCGATCGCTGACGCGCGCAGCGGGTTGCCCTTTACCGACATCAGCGACAGGCCGAACGGCGAATTCACCAGCCGCCTTGCGATCAGGAACAGGATAAACAGCACGATCAGGCAATAGGTGTAGCCGGTGTGGCCGAACATATCGAGACGGAACGTGCCGAATAGCGGCTGGATGGTCACGCCCTGCAGGCCGTCGGCGCCGCCGGTGAGCCAGCCGTACCGGTTGGCCAATTCGCGCAGCACCAGCGCCACGCCAAGCGTCACCATGAGCCGGGTCAAGTCGGTGCCACGCAGCACCAAAAAGCTGGTTGCGAAGCCAAGCGCCATCGCGGCTCCACCAGCGATCAGCATCGCTAGCACCGGTTCGTTGATGATCTCGTGTTTGGCCAAGAGTGCCGCGCTATAGGCGCCAAAGCCGAAGAATGCCGCATGCCCGAGCGAGATGATGCCGGCATAGCCGAGGATCAGGTCGAGCGACAGCGCAAATAGGCCAAGCCAGGCGATCTCGGTGAGGATGAGATGCTTGCCCGGCAGCACGTAGATCGCGGCAAAGGCGCCGATCCAAAACACGACTTCGAGCGGATGCCAGCGGGCGCGGGCGGAGAGCCACTCAGTAGCGGCGCGGATGGCTGAATGTGGAGGAATCATAAGCGGCGCCTCAGCGTGACGAGGCGCGGGAGAACAATCCCTGCGGCCGCCAAATTAGAACAACGATCATGATGGTGTAGATGACGAAGGATCCGAGCGTTGGCACGTAGTACTTACCCGCGACGTCGCTGATGCCGAGCAGCAGTGAGGCGAGAAACGGCCCGGTGATGCTCGACGTGCCGCCGACCGTCACCACGATCAGAAAATAGATCATGAATTTGAGCGGGAATGTCGGATCGAGGCCGAGGATCTCGGCGCCGAGCGCGCCGCCGAGGCCGGCTAGCCCTGAGCCGAAGGCGAAGGTGAGCGCGAAGATCCGATTGACGTTGATACCCAGACCGCGCGCGACGCGGCTGTCGTCGACGGCGGCGCGCAGCCTGCTGCCGAACCGAGTATAGGTGAGGATGCCTTGCAACCCGACGGTCAGCAGCCCGCAAATGACGATGATCAGCAGCCGATAGCGGCCGATGCCGATGCCAAATACGTCAAATTTGCCCTGCAGGGCTTGCGGCACCTGAACAAACACCTGGCCGGAGCCCATCACATAGTCGACTGCGGCCACCGACATGAATACCAGCCCGATCGTGAACAGCACCTGGTCGAGATGGGGCTTGCGGTAGATATGTACATAAAGTGCGCGCTCGAAGATGAATCCGATGGCTGCGCTCGCCAGGAAAGCGATCGGCAGCGATACGAAAAAGGGAAAGCCGAGGCGGTTGACCAGCACGACGGTGATATAGCCGCCCGCCATGGCGAAGGAGCCGTGCGCGAGATTGACCAGATTCATCAGGCCGAGTGTGACCGCCAGTCCGCAAGCGAGCACGAACAGCAGCATGCCATAGGCAATTCCGTCGAATAAAATGGTCAGCATGTCAGCATCGCGAAAACGGCTCGCCCTTAAGGACTGGTGCTTGGACTTAAAGTGCCGGCGATCATTGACCGGTGCCGCTCAACTAACGCGCGCGGCGACTCATCGCCGCCGCGCGCGGTCGGACTTATAGGTCTATTTCTTCGCCGCCGCCTTCACCGGATCCTTGACGGCTTCGAACGTTTCAAACTCCACATTGTAGAGCTGCCCGTTCTTCTTCTCGACCTTGCGGACGTAGACGTTCTGGATGATATCGCGAGTCTCGGGATCGATCGTGATCGGTCCGCGCGGGCTCTCCCAGCTCATACCCTTCATTGCCGCGATCAGCGAATCGCCGTCGGCCTTACCGCCAGTCTTCTTGAGCGCTTCGTAGATGAGGTGCATGCCGTCATAGCCGCCGAGCGACATGAAGTTTGGACGGAAGTTGTTGGCCTTCTCGAAGGCTGCGACATAGGCCTTGTTCTTCGCCGAATTGTGGTCGGCCGAATAGAAGTGCGCGGTCACCGTTCCGAGAGCCGCATCGCCCATGCCCGGCAGCAGATCGTCGTCGGTCACGTCGCCCGGGCCGATTAGTTTGATGCCGGCCTTATCGAGGCCGCGTTCGATGAACTGCTTCATGAAGGTGCCACCTTGGCCGGAGGGCACGAAGATGAAGATCGCATCCGGCTTGGCGTCGGCCGCGCGTTGCAGGAACGGCGCGAAGTCGGGGTTGGCGAGCGGCACGCGGATCGCCTCGGAGACTGTACCACCGGCCGCCTTGAAGCGCTCGGTAAAGGACTTTTCCGCGTCGAAGCCCGGCGCGTAGTCGGAGACGATGGTGACGACCTTCTTGATGTTGTTCTTCGCCGCCCAGTCAGCGACGATCACGCAGGACTGCGGCACCGTAAAGCTCGTGCGCACGATATAGGGCGACCGCTCTGTGATGATCGATGTGCCCGCCGCCATCACAAGCTCTACCACCTTGGCTTCAGTGGCGAGCGGAGCGACAACCAGCGCGGCCGGCGTGATTTCGAAGCCAGCGATCACGTTGACCTTCTCGTTGACGATCAGTTCTTGAGCCAGCCGCTTGGTGTTGTCCGGAATGCTAGCGGAATCGCGCAGGATCACCTGAACCTTCTTGCCAGCGACCGTGTCGCCATGTTCTTTTTGGTAGAGGTCGACAGCGGCCTTGATCTGCTTGCCGGTCGAGGCCTGCTGCCCCGTCATCGACACGATCAGTCCGACCTTGACGGTCTCCTGCGCGTACGCGCCGCCGGCGGCGAACGTGCCGATGGCAAGCGCGGCAACCGCGCCGGTCGTATACCTGAACAACATTGGTTTCCCTCCGCTTAGCTGGTTTCGTTTTTTGATTGCGCTGCCCACTTTTCTTGGCTGCAACCCATGCGCTCGTAATGGCAGGTAGAATATCTTAGTTAGTAGATTTGTCGGAGTCACCTATCGCGGTTGACCGTGAAGCCAGTTGGGGCGAACTGTCATGAATGGTCCACGACGCTACAATACCTGGGTGCACCGTGCTCGAGGGCGTCCGTCGCAGCGGTCCCGGCAGCGGGTGCCCCTCCGACCCGCCGCCTGCACGCAAATAGCTATCACCCAGCGCAAAATCGGAATAACTGCGGGTTCGGGTAATTGGTTATCATAGTGTGTGGTTTGCCCAATGCGGGCGCGGCCGAGGTTATGCGCATGAACATCCAGCAGCGACCATCACCTTTGCACGACGGCAAGCCGACCGCCGACACCATTCTCAAGAGTGTCTGCCGCAGCTGCCACGGCGGCTGCGGCGTATTGCTGCATGTGCGGGACGGTGTGTTGGTGAAGGTCGAGGGCGACCGCGAATCGCCGCTCAATCACGGCCGCCTGTGCCCCATCGGGACGGTGACCACCGATCTCGTATACCACAAGGACCGGCTGAAATATCCGCTGCGGCGCAAGGGCAAGCGCCAGTCCGGCGAATGGGAGCGCATCTCCTGGGACGCCGCGCTCGGGGAGATCAGTGAGCGGCTGTTGGCCATCCGCGATCGATACGGGCCGGAGGCGATTGCGCTCGGCACTGGGACCGGCCGTCATCATATCCGCTGGGTGTCACGTTTCGGTCATGCGCTTGGCACGCCCAACTGGTGCGAGCCGGGCTTTGCCCAGTGTTTCCACCCGCGGGTAAACACCTCGATCCTGACCTTCGGCGACTTCCCGGTTTGCGATTTCACCGGCGAGGTACCGCCGAAATGTATCCTCTATTGGGGTCATAACCCGGTGTTATCGGGGCCGGACGGCGAGACGCGCTTCAATGTGATCGAGGCCCTCGAACACAATCCACGCGTCATTGTTGTTGATCCGCGCCGCACGGGGCTCGCCCAAAAAGCGGATCTTTGGCTGCAGATCAGGCCGGGCGCCGACGATGCGCTTGCGCTCGCCATGCTCAATGTCGTGATCGGCGAGAAACTGTATGACGAACCGTTCGTGGCAAAATGGACACATGGCTTCGACGCGCTCGCCGAACGGGTGAAGGACTACACGCCAGAATGGGCCGAACCGATCACCTGGGTGAGCGCAGAGAAGATCCGCGCCGCTACTCGGCTGTTCGCACAGACCAAGCCAGCGATGATGGAGTGGGGCTGCGCCATCGAGCACACGCCGAAATGCATCCAGACCGTCCGCGCGGTGTCGATGCTGCCGGCGCTCACCGGCAATGTCGACGTGCCCGGCGGCTGGGTATTCGGCATGCACGGGCTCGGTCGTTTCCCGAGCTTGATCGAGAATCTGACGCCGGAGGCCAATGCCAAGCGGCTCGGCGCCGATCGTTTTAAGCTGCTCGGCGGTGAGGGCGCCGATCTGCCAGCCGCCCATATCCCGACGCTGCTCAAGGCAATGCGCGACGGCCATCCCTATCCGGTGAAAGCATTCCTGGTCTTCGGCAACAACACGCTCACCACCTACGCCAACACGTCCTATGTCTACGAATCGCTGATGAAGTTGGACTTCATGGTCTGTGCCGATCTGTTCATGACGCCAACCGCGGAGCTCGCCGACATCATCCTGCCGGCAGCATCCTGGCCGGAGATCAATCAGCTCGCCGGGCTGCCCACCGTCGCCGCGAATGTTGTGGTGGCCAATCAGAAGGCGGTACGCACGCACGAGTGCAAGTCCGACGAGGAGATTTTCGTAGAGCTGGCGCGCCGGATGAAATTGCCGGTCGGCACCGAGGCCGTCGAGGAGGTGTTGGATGCGCAGCTCGCCGCCGGCGGGCTCAATATGACTTTCGACGAAATCAAGCAGAAGGGTTTTTACAAGGTCCCGTTCAAGTACCGGAAATATGAGACCGGAGGTTTTCGGACGCCGACCGGCAAAATTGAGCTCTACTCGACGCGCTTTGAGCAAATGGGCTATGCGCCGCTGCCTTATTACGAGGAGCCGCCGGAAAGCCCGCTCAGTACGCCGGAGGTTGCCGCCGACTATCCGCTGGTGTTGACGACCGGCGGGCGCATCCAGTTCTTTTTCAATTCCGAGCACCGCCAGATCGACAAGCTGCGCAAGGCGGCGCGCGACCCGGTGGCGGAGATCCATCCCGAAACCGCCAAGCGTCTCGGCATCAAGAATGGCGCCTGGATGTGGATCGAGACGCGGCGCGGCAAGATGCGCCAGAAGGCCAAGATCACGGACGGCATCGATCCGCGCGTCATCCACGCGCAGCACGGCTGGTGGTTCCCCGAGCAGGCGGGTCCAGACTACGGCGTGTGGACCTCCAACGCCAACCTCCTCACCGACAACCAGCCGCCTTACGACCCCGCCATGGGGACTTATCAGCTTCGGGCGTTGTTATGTCGGGTGGGGCCCGCAGAGCCGCCCACTGTCGACACGAAAAAAGGGGGCGTGTAAGAAGGCCGGCCTACGGAGGAGCCCCAAATATGCTCATCGACGCCTATACGCACTTTTTCCCGAAGAAATTCTTCGACAAGATGCTCGAAGTCGCCGGCCAATATAAGGACATGGGCAAGCGCGTGCGCGCGATCCCGCCACTCTACGACCTTGATGCACGCAAGAAGATCATCGACACGCACAAGGACTATCAGCAGATCATCGCCTATCCGCAGCCGCCGATCGAGAAATTTGCCAAGAGCCCGCAGGAGATCGACGAATACATCCGCATCATCAATGACGGCTTAGCCGAGCTCTGTGCGAAGGAGAGCCACTACTTCCCGGGCTGGATCGCGCAGGTCTCGCTCGATGCGCCGGACGCCGGCGTTGCCGAAGCGGATCGCGCTATCAACCAGCTCGGCGCGCTCGGCGTGCAGATCTACACCAACGTTGCCGGCAAGCCGATCGACCGACCGCAATATCTACCGTTCTGGAAGAAGATGAACGAGCTGGGCAAGCCGATCTGGCTGCATCCGGCGCGCGGCGCCGAGATGCCGGACTACATCGACGAGAAGAAATCGCTGTACGAGATCTGGTGGACTTTCGGCTGGTCGTACGAGACCGCCACCGCCATGGCGCGGCTGGTGTTCTCCAAGATCATGGACAACCACCCGCACCTGAAGATCATCACCCACCACTTCGGCGGCATCGTACCGATGCTGGAAGGCCGCATCGGGCCGGGCTGGGACGTGCTCGGCTCGCGCACCACCGACGAGGACTACGTTGCGCTGCGCAAGAGCCTGAAGAAGCGTCCGCTCGACTACTTCAAGCAAGACTTCTACGCCGACACCGCGGTGTTCGGCGGCGTGCCGGCGACCAAATGCGGGCTCGAGTTCTATCCAATCGACAAGATCCTGTTCGCGTCTGACTGCCCGTTCGATCCCGAGAACGGCGCCATGTATCCGCGGCTGACCTTGCAGATCCTGGAAGGGCTCAAGCTCGACAAGGCGACCAGCGACAAGATCTTCTACAAGAACCTGGAAGCCGTCACCGGCCGCAAGCTGGTGAAATAGGCGCTCAGTTTTCCGACATGGTCTGCGCGACTGCTTCCGTACGGAAGTCGCCGTGCAGCCCATGGCTGCTCATCAGGCTCGGATAGTCTCTCAGGAAATCAGCCTGGATGGTTTCGAACGGCACGTCGGCAAAGACGCCACGGTCGTTCAGATATTCCATATGCTGGCGGCCTGAGCGATCGAACGGCTGCAGCAGGGAATCGGTCTCGCCGTCGAACTCGAGCGTCTTCAGCCCGAGCCGGTCGCACAGCACGCGATCGAAGGCGGGCGTCGCCTTCACCCAGCGCCCGGATAGATAAAGCTCGGTGTAGGAGTGCCAGATGAACTTGTCGGTCTTGATCTTCTCGTAGAATCGCGGCGAGGTGAGGTGGTTGCGTACGTCTGCATAACCGGTGCGGGCCGGAATGCCTACCACGCGCGCGCAGGCGGCCAGCAGCGCCGACTTGCCGATGCAGAACGCACGGCCCGCAGCGAGCACGCCGCTCGCGCGATAATTGGCCGGATCGGCCAGGTCGACGTAGGGGTCGTAGATGATGCCGTCGCGGATCGCGCCGTAAAGCCGCATGGCGGCGTCGCGCTGATCCTTGGCGCCGGCACTGTGCTGTTTGGCGTAGGCGATCACCGACGGCGCGTCGCTGTTGATGAAGTGGCCGGGAGCGAGATATTGCGACATATCGATCTTGTTCATATCGGCTCTTTAGCTGATAGCCCGCCGCGCGCAGTTGACGGACGTCAAGACACCGGATGTGGGTAAAACCATGCGGAAATGCAAGCCGGAAATTGCTTGAGCTTGGTCAAGGAGATCGCCCGCCTCCCAGCGCCATACTGACAATATGAATACGCAAATGGCTCTGTGCGGCAGACATGCGGTGGTGACCGGCGCCTCGCGCGGCATTGGTGCGGCGATCGCCGCCACCCTGGCGCGGCTCGGCGCCGACGTAACGCTGATGAGTCGCAACGAGGCGAAGCTCGGCGAGCTGGCGGTCCAACTTACCAACACCTACGGCACGAAGGCGCAAGCCGTCGCCGTTGATCTCGCGCAAGCCGACAGGATAGCTACTGCGTTCGCGCGCACATCCGACACGTTCGGCCCGCCGCATATCCTCGTGAACAATGCCGGTATCGCCGCCGCGGCGCCGATCCATCGCACCGAGCTGCCGCAGTGGCAGCAAATTATGGACCTCAATCTCACCGGTCCGTTCCTGGCCATCCGCGCCATCGTTAAGCCGATGACCAAGGCCGACTACGGCCGCGTCATCAATGTCGCCTCGACGGCCGGCCTTACCGGTTACGCCTATTGCGCCGCCTATTGCGCTGCCAAGCATGGGCTGATCGGGCTGACGCGCGCTCTGGCGCGCGAGCTTGCACAAACAAACGTGACGGTGAACGCTGTCTGCCCCGGCTATACCGACACCGAGATCGTCAGTGAAGCGATCGGCAATATCGTCGCCAAGACCGGCCGCACCCAGGAAGAGGCATTGCGTGAGCTGACCGCTCACAATCCACAAGGGCGCCTGATCCGTCCGGACGAAGTAGCCGAGGCGGTCGGTTGGCTGTGCCTGCCGTCGTCGGGCTCGATCAACGGCCAGAGCGTCGTGGTCGCAGGCGGCGAGCTGATGTGACTTCTATTGCTGTGGCCGAAATGACTTGCACTTGGCTGGGTCAGTCTCGATGCGGCCGGCGCCGATCAGGTCAAGGCAATAGGGGATTGCCGGAAACACCGCCTGGAGGGTGAAACGGATCGAGCTCGGTCGGCCGGGCAGGTTGACGATTAGCGTTGCGCCGCGGATGCCAGCGGTCTGCCGCGAAAGGATCGCGGTCGGCACCTGCTTCAGGCTCTCCATGCGCATCAGTTCGCCGAAGCCCGGCATCATGCGCGTACAAGCGGCCTCAGTTGCTTCCGGCGTGAGATCGCGGGGTGCCGGTCCGGTGCCGCCGGTGGTGAAAACCAAACCACAGCGTTCGCGATCTGCGAGATCGATCAGCGCGTCGCGCACGTTCTCGATACCGTCCGGCACCAGCCGCTTGATCGAGCACCACGGGGTAGTCACCACCTCCTGCAGAAACGCCTCGATCGCCGGGCCGCTTACGTCCTCATAGACGCCGCTGCTCGCTCGGTCGGACACAGTCACGATGCCAATCGCGACGCTTGCCTTTTTGTCCATGGCTTGCGTCCTATTGGACCGGCGACAATGCGGTGCGCCGCGTCATGCGCAACTCCAGTACTGCGTCGCCGCACCAGGCCAATACGGGTTCGAGATCGGCCGGCAGATCGATCGCCAGCCCGCCGTGGAACTGTGCCCAGGCATCGAGATATGGCGGCCGGACCGCGGTCAGCACAGGAATGCCGGTATCGATTGCCCGCGCGAACACTGGGCGCAGGCCGCCGCCTTCCGCCTCGGCTTTCCCGAACCGGTTGAGCAGCAGCAGCTCGACATGATGGTCGAATGGCCGGTCGAGCAGCGCGCCGATTTCTGATAGCCCTCGCGCATCGAGCCGGCAGCCTTCCGATTGCAAGCCGAGGTCCTGCGAAATCAGGAAACGGCCCTGCGAACTCAGATCGACGAGCGTCATGGCCGAGCACTGTCCGGGGATACCGCCGGCATTTTCCTGCAATGCCCCAGCCAAACCGATGCCGTCGGTGCGCAGTCGATCGGCAACCCGGCGCAGGAATTCGTCGATATGAAACCCGGCCTCATAGCCCACGGCCGCAAGCTGGACCATCTTCATCGCATGGCTCTCACGAGCGGGCTCTTGCTGCAGTGCATTCTCGGTTATTAATTTCCTTGGGCGCGGATTTTCCGCCTTGAGATTCGTCAAGTCTGCGCTCCTATTCGATATGTAGTATAGAAAAAATAAATAGCCTAACCGGGGGATCCCATGCGGGCATTTCAACGCTTTATCGTGACGGTGGTTGGTGTCGGCCTTCTTGCGCTGGCCAATGCCGGACAGCAAGCATCCGCGCAAATCAAAATCGGTGCCGTCCTGTCTGTGACAGGGCCTGCTTCGTTTCTCGGCGATCCCGAGAAAAAGACGCTCGAAATGTACGTGGAAGACATCAACGCCACAGGCGGCGTCAACGGCCAGAAGCTGCAATTGATCGTTTACGATGACGGTGGCAAGGCCAACGAAGCGCTCACGTTTGCCAAGCGGTTGGTCGAAGAGGACAAGATCGTCGCCATGGTTGGCGGCAGCACCACTGGCTCGACGCTCGCTATGATTCCAGTGTTCGAGGAAGCTCAGATTCCTTTTATCTCGCTCGCCGGTGCCATCCAGATCATTCAGCCTGTGCGCAAGTGGGTGTTCAAGACACCGCATACCGACACCATGGCCTGCGAGAAGATTTTCGTCGACCTCAAGCGCCGCAACTTGACGACCATCGCGATCATCGCGGGCGCGGACGCTTTCGGCAAGTCGATGCGCGATCAGTGCGTGGCGGTCGCGCCGAAGGCCGGCATCACAATCGCGCATGAAGAGACTTACGGCGCCAGCGATACCGACATGACGCCCCAGCTCACCAACATCAAGGGTAAGGCGGGCGTTCAGGCGGTGGTCAACACCGGGTTCGGCCAGGGCCCCGCGATCGTCACCCGCAACTACCGCCAGCTTGATATCAAATTACCATTTTACCAGAGTCACGGTGTGGCCTCAAAGCAGTTCATCAGCCTCGCCGGTCCCGCCGCCGAGGGTGTGCGGCTGCCGGCCGCGGCGTTGCTGGTCGCCGACAAGCTGCCCGCAGACGACAAGCAAAAACTGATTGTCGAGTACTACAAGAAGACCTACGAGCAGAGATCCGGCGGCCAACCCGTCTCGACCTTCGGTGGCCACGCCTATGATGGACTGATGATTCTGGTCGAGGCGGCCAAGCGCGCCGGTAGCTGGGACAAGGCCAAGGTGCGTGACGAGATCGAGAAGACCAAGGACTTCGTCGGCACCGGCGGCATTGTGAACATGTCGCCGACCGACCACCTCGGTCTCGATCTCACAGCGTTCCGCATGCTCGAGATCAAGAACGGCGACTGGACCCTGGTCCCGTAGACACCGGCGGTCTTTTCCCCGACGATGCCAACTGGTGCCCCCTCTAAATTGGGGGCCACCATTGGCATTCTGTGCAAAAATTTGGCTCCGCATGGCCGAACTCCTGCAATTTATCTTTTCCGGGCTCACCGTGGGCGCGGTCTACGCTCTCGTCGCGCTTGGTTTCACCCTTATCTATAACGCCTCCGACATCGTGAACTTCGCTCAGGGCGAGTTCGTGATGCTGGGCGGCATGACGACGGTATTCCTTGGCCTCGCCGGCGTGCCCTTGCCAATCGCCGCGCTAATCGCCGTCATCGCTACCGTCGCAGTCGGTGTGGCGCTGCATCGTCTTGCTATCGAGCCGGCGCGCGGCGCCGGTCCGGTTGTGCTGATTATGATTACCATCGGCGCTTCAATTTTCTTGCGCGGTGTGGCCCAGATTGTTTTCGACAAGAGTTTCCATAGCTTGCCCCCACTGTTCGGCACCGATCCGATTCGCGTCGGTGGCGCGGCTATCCTGCCGCAGAGCCTGATTGTGCTGGCCGGCGCCGTCGTCATCGTCGTGCTGCTCTGGGTGTTCATCGACCGTACCCTGTTCGGCAAGGCGGTGATCGCCACGGCGACAAACCGGCTGGCCGCGCGCCTTGTCGGCATCGATACCCGCCGCATCGGTGACTTTTCCTTTGCGGTGTCGGCGGCGATCGGCGCGGTCGCCGGCATTCTGGTGACTCCAATCGCGCCGACCAGCTACGAGGTTGGCACTTTGCTCGCGCTCAAGGGATTCGCCGCAGCCATGCTGGGCGGCATGGGCAATGCGGTTGGCGCCGTGGTTGGCGGCGTCCTGCTTGGGCTACTCGAAGCATTCGCCGCCGGCTATTTGTCCTCGCAATACAAGGACGCGGTTGCCTTCCTCATCATCCTGGCCGTGCTATTCGCCATGCCGCAGGGCCTATTCGGCCGCGCCAAGGTTGATCGGGTGTAAACATGCGCGCGCTGTTCTCTTCCCGGCTGATGCCGATCGCCGCGGTGGCGGTGATTGTCGCGGTGCTGCCAGCGTTCTTTCCGTCCACCTACTACTATCGCGTCGCCGCGCTGGTGTTGGTATTTGCGCTCGCCGGAATCGGACTGAATTTGCTGATGGGTTTTGCCGGTCAGGTGAGCCTCGGCCATGCAGGATTTATCGGCATCGGGGCCTATGCTGTTGCCGTCGGCCCGAGCCACCTCGGCCTGCCGCCGTGGTTGTCGTTTTTCGTCGGCGCCGCGCTCTCGGCCGTCGTCGCCTTTCTCGTCGGCCGACCGATCCTGCGCCTGAAAGGGCACTATCTCGCCGTCGCCACGCTCGGCTTCGGCATCCTGTTGTCCATCGTATTCACCAACGAGGCGAGCATCACGGGTGGCCCCGACGGCATGCCGGTTCCACGCCTAGTACTGTTCGGCTGGGCGGCGCGCGGATCGGAGGCCTGGTACTGGATCAGCGCGGTCAGCTTTGTGATCGGCACTGCGCTTGCGCTCAACCTGATCGACAGTCCAACCGGGCGCGCGCTCAGGGCGATCCATGACAGCGAGGTGGCTGCGCGCGTGCTCGGCATCGACGTGGCGGAAAAAAAGCTGATGGTCTTCGTCATCTCGGCGGTTTACGCCTCGGCCGCCGGCTCCTATCTCGCGCTGTTCAACGGCCTTGTCACGCCGGACGTCGCGGGCTTCCTGCGCTCGATCGAGTTGGTCGCCATAGTGGTGCTGGGCGGCATGGGCTCGATCATCGGCTCCTTGGTGGGGGCGATCGTGCTGGTGGTGCTGCCGCAGGCGCTCACGGTTTTCCACGAATACGAGCAGGCAATGCTCGGCCTGATCGTGATGGTGTTCATGATCTTTCTGCGCCGCGGCATCGTGCCGTCGCTCGCCACGATCCTGGGGTGGCGCAAATGATGGTGCTGGAGACCGATCGTCTGGCCATCACCTTCGGTGGCGTGCGGGCCATCGATGGCGTGAGCGTGTCGATCCCCTCCGGCCAAGTGTTTTCCATCATAGGCCCGAACGGCTCGGGCAAGACCACGCTGTTCAATCTGGTCTCTGGTATCTACACGCCGAACGACGGCAGCATCCGGCTCGCCGGAGAAACGGTGACCGGCCTTGCGCCCGATCAACTCGCCCGGCGCGGCCTGTCGCGCACGTTCCAGAACCTGCAGATCTTCTCGCGCATGTCGGTCTTGGAAAACGTGATGGTTGGCCGCCATCGCCACGAGCGCACCGGTATTCTCTCCGACCTGCTGTATTTGCCGTCGGTGGCGCGCCAGAACAAAGCGACGCGCCAAGCGGCCTTGACCGCGCTCGGTCGTGTCGGCCTGGCTGAGACGGCCGAGCGGCCGGCAAGTTCACTCGCCTATGGTGCCCTCAAGCGGTTGGAGATCGCGCGCGCTCTCGCCAG